>JAEEGL015374124.1_pt1 | contig 27101 bp, 26 predicted proteins | sample 9134231 | NCBI WGS metagenome assembly JAEEGL01 (sample SAMN16246548, study PRJNA631951) | gut metagenome | biome: gut microbiome; feature: rumen; material: fiber-attached | host: Bos | place: Iran: Karaj | collected 2018-10 | reverse complement strand
AGAAGTGCAGAAGTACGTCCACCAGAATTAGATGTTAATGACCCAAGATATCCAGGTAATGATCCTAAATATAAAGATTTATTAGAAAGTGAATTACCTAAAACAGAGAATCTATTAGATACAGTAGATAGAGTTATTAAATATTGGGATAGTGATATTAAAAAAGATTTATTAGATAATAAAAGATTAATTATTGTTGCACATGGTAATTCATTACGTGGATTAATGAAATATTTAGATAATCTAACAGATGAAGAGGTTATGAGTCTTGAGATTGCAACAGGTAAACCAATATGTTATGAATTAGATGAAAACTTAGTACCAATAAAACACTATTATGTAGAGTGAGGTAGTTATGGATAATAAAAAGAAAAAAGATTTTATTATAATTAGTAATGGTAAATTAAACATTAAAGTTATTATTATTCTTTTAGTAATAATAGTTTTACTAGGTTTTATAATATATAGTTTATTTAATAAAGATAGTTCTAATGGTATTATTATAAGAGCTAAATCAGCATTTAAAAAATCAGTAGATACAGAAGAACTTCGTACAGCTACATTTACTTATAATGGAGTAGCAAAGAAATGTAAAGAAGAGTGTTTAAATGATGGTGAAGATGAATATTTATATTATGTATCTTATGAGGGTGATGTTACTGCTGGTATTGATTTTGATGACTTAGAATTTAAAATTGATAAAACTAATAAGAAGATGACGATAGTTATGCCAGAAGTAAAGATTACTGATTCTAAAACATATATTGAAAAACAAAAGTTTATTTTTAAGAATAGTAAATATGATACAGTTAATGAATTAAGTGAAGCTAATAGAATATGTAATATAGATATTAAAAAAAGAGCTAATGAAGATAGTTTGTTATTAGAAACAGCTAAAGAAAATGCTAAAATAGTTTTAGAACAATTCTTTGAACCATGGTTAAATAACTATTATAATGGTTATACTCTTGAAGTTATGTAGGTGATAATATGAAGAAGTATATAGTTTGTTTAATAATGTTATTAATTCTAGTAACTGGTTGTAAAAGTAATAATGTTGATTTAGAAAAAAGTATATCTAGAATAACTTTAACTGGTGATTTGGTAACTAAAAAATTATATTATCATAATGTAGCAGAGTATGATGGTAGTAAATCTAATTTCTTTTTAAGACTTCTTGGTATTGATAAGAAAGCGTGGATTGAATATACTGGTTTAACTGATTTAAGCATTGATTTAACTCAAGTTAAAATAACTACTACTGGTAATAAAATACATGTATTTATACCAAAAACAAAGATTAATAGAGTATATGTAAAAAATGATAATCCTGATGATATAATTTTCTACAATTCAGATGGTAAAATATTTAATTTAGGTAATGTATCATCTAGTGAAGGAACAGAGGCATTAACGGCTGCTCAAAATAAAATGACTGAGTTAGTTAAAGCTGATACTGGTCTACTTCGTATGGCTCAAATACGAGCTAAAACATTAATTGAAGAGAAGATTAAAGAGTTTACTAAAGGATCAGAATCATCTTATTCAATAGAATGGGAATATGAAGAAAATAAAGAAAGCGCATAGTATGTGCTTTTTTTATTGATTTAAAAGATATATGTTGTTATAATAAATAGTTATTGGGGGACTTATGGAAGATAAATATAAATTAGTTGGTTTCATTAATCTTTTAGGTGTTGTGCCTAATGGTTTATACGCAGTATATGAAAAACATGGAGAGTATTATGGGGGATTTGTACATAGCGGTGAACCTAGTTCTATATATATAGAGTTTTTTCAAAAGTGGAGAAAAGACGTTTTAGATAGGATAGTACTTATTAGTGATATCATTAATGATCCAAATTATAGTTTAGTATTAAATAGTGTTAAACCATATTACCAAGTAGGTGATGGTGGTGTTTATGCTTACCAATTAACAGATAATAATATTTATTTAGGAAATTTAGAGAGTTTTCTTGACTTTTTAAAAAATCTTGAATCAAATATTGAAGAAGTAATGAATAGTGGTAATGAAAAAACAATAAGTGCGATGTATGAAAAATATAATATAACTGATGAAGATATTAGAGAAATATATCTTGCTGGGTTACATAGAGATATAAAATATTTAGAAAAAAAGTTATCTAGAAAAGTCCAAAAATAAAAACACTGATTTTCAGTGTTTTATTTTTTGTGTTGGAATATCTCCTTTGTTATCTATTAAATAATTGAATGCTTCATCATCTAATAATAATTCTTTATCATCAGATAAAGTTACATATAATTCTCCATCTTTCCATAGTATTTTTTTACCATAGAAAGCTATTTTAAAATAATCAGATACATTATCAATTAAAATATCATAATTATGATAATTTATATCATCTAGTGCTTTAGCTTCATCACGACTATCGACTAATCTTTGTAAAACACAATAATTTGGAATACCAATACAATTTAATGGATTACTAGTTTTTAGATTTCTACTTTGAGCTTCTTTTAATAATGCATAGTTTTCAACTTTTAATTTAGTATGATAAGAACTAGTATAGAAATCTCCATTATATTTATCAAGTAACATTTGAGCTAATTTTTCTGATTGTAATAAAATAACATATTCTTTTTGTTTTTCATTTAACATCTTTAATACTTCATCTTTAGAGTATTTTGAATAATCGATATCCATAAGCACCTCTCAGGTTTATTATTATATAATAAAAGAATCATTTTTACAACAATGATTCTTTATTTTGATAGTTTTAAGACTATTTTTTCTGGGTTAGTAGCAGTATTTGGATTATACATATATCTTCTACCACAACTTGATACAATAATTTTATTATCTGCTTTAGCACTAGTTGCAAATAACTGAAATATAGCTAAACCAAGAGCTATTTATTTATTGTGCTCCTCTTCATATGAATCCTCCTCTTCCCATATAAAGAATGTTCTATATTATATCATTTTTTAGGAAAAAAATTAAATTTTATGGTATGATTAATAAGGTGATAATATGATAAAATCAAAAGGTTGGGATTGGAAAATAGTTAAAGATGATGATACATGTATTTGGAAAAATCCCAGTATGGAGTCTTTCTATTTGATAAACAGATGGAAAAGTCAAAATAAAAAAGATTTTCTAGATTTAGGTTGTGGTCTTGGAAGACATTCTATTTTATTTGGTAAAAATGGGTTTAATGTATCTTGTTTTGATATTAGTGAAGAAGCTATTAATAGAACAAAGAAATGGGCTAATGAAGAAGAACTTAGTTTTAATTATCAAATAGGGGATATGTTAAAATTACCATATAATGATAATAGTTTTGATTGTATTTTATGTATGAATGTTATATCACATACTGATACAGAAGGAATGAGAATAATTATTAATGAATTAAAAAGAGTTTTAAGAGATGATGGTGAATGTTATTTAACTTTAGGTTCTAAAGATACACCAGGATTTAAAAATAGTGATTGGCCAATGGTTGATAGTAATACTAAATTAAGAATGGAAGAAGGACCAGAGTATAAAGTACCTCATTTTTATGTAGATTATAATTTAGCTAAAGAATTATTTAAAGATTTTAAAATAATTGATATTCATCAAATAGTAAATCATTATGAGCATGATGGTAAAATGAATGAATCATATCATTATCACTTATTGATAAAAAAATAAAAATTTGTTAAAATTGTATTAGATAGAATAAAGGGAGTATTCAATGAAGAATATTTATAACGAAAACATTGATGAATTATATAAAAAGTATAAAACTAGTCTTAATGGGCTTAGTGAAATAGAAGCTAAAAAAAGATTAGAAAAATACGGTGAAAATAAACTAGCTGAACAAAAAAAGAAATCTAATTTAGTTTTATTTCTTGGTCAATTTAATGATTTTATGATTATTTTATTAATAGCTGCATCTTTATTTTCAGCAGTTATATCATATGTAAGACATGAATCATTTGTTGATTCAATTATTATCATTATTATTGTTTTAATAAATGCAATATTAAGTTTTGTTCAAGAAAAGAAAGCTGATGTAGCTATTGATGAATTAAATAAGATGTTTATTACTAGTAATTTTGTAATAAGAGATGGTAAAAAAGAATCTATTGATGTAAGAAATATAGTAGTTGGTGATATTATTGAACTTGAAGCTGGTGATTATGTATCAGCGGATTGCAGAATAATATCTAGTGATTCATTAGAAGTAAATGAATCAACATTAACTGGTGAATCTAAATCTATTAAGAAAAATAATGAAATAATAGTTGGTGAAAGAGAATTATATGAAAGAAGTAATATGGTTTTCTCAGGATGTAATGTTACTAATGGACATGCATTTGTATTAGTATGTGCAACTGGTATGGATACTGAATTAGGTAAGATAGCTACTAGTTTAATTAATAAAAAAGCGGATATTACGCCATTACAAAAGAAAGTTAATCAAATAAGTAAAATATTAACATATATTATATTTTTCATCATAATTGTTATGATAATAGTTGGTTTATTATTGAAGAATGATTTTTTTGATGTATTGATGTTATCGATATCACTTGCAGTAGCAGCTATACCAGAAGGTATGTCTTCAGTAATAACGATTATATTATCTCTTGGTATGACAGCTATGGCTAAGAAAAATGTTATAATTAGAAAAATGGCATCAGTGGAAACACTTGGTTCAACAGATGTTATTTGTTCTGATAAAACTGGTACTATAACTCAAAATAAAATGGTTGTAAAAGCAATTTATGTTAATGATAAATTATATAATGAAAAAGATAATATAAAGAATCGTGATATGCTATTTAATTGTGCAAGATTATGCCATAATGTAGTTAAAAATGGTATAAATTATATTGGTGATGAAACAGAAGTATCAATTATAAAATATTTAGATGAAATTAATTATCGAATAAATAAACATAAAAGAATTAAAGAATATCCATTTGATTCAGATCGTAAGATGATGAGTGTAGAAAGTTATCTAAATGGTAAAAAATATTCTTTTACTAAAGGTAGTATAAGTTCTATATTATCTAATTCATCTTTTTGTCTTAAAGATGGAAAAATAATTAAGATGACAAATGAACATCGTAAGAAGTTATTTAATGTTGAAAAAGAATTATCTTTAAAATCACTTAGAGTATTAGCTTTTGCATATAAAGATAGATCCACTAATAAACCAGAAAAAGATATGGTATTTATTGGATTAATTGGTATGATGGATCCACCTAGAGAAACAGTTCCATATGCTATTAATGTATGCTTAAAATCGGGTATAAAACCAATAATGATAACAGGGGACTCTATTAATACAGCTATAGCTATCGCTAAAGATGTTGGTATAATTGATGTTAGTGATAAAGCTATTGAAGGTAAAAATGTTGATAAAATGACTGATGAGGAATTAAGTAAGGCAGTTGATTATTATCAAGTATATGCCAGAATAAGTCCTAATACTAAACTTCGTATTGTAGAAGCATTACAAGCTAAAGGATTAGTAGTAGCAATGACTGGTGATGGTGTTAATGATGCACCAGCTATTCAAAAAGCTGATATTGGAATAGGTATGGGTATAACTGGTACTGAAGTAGTTAAAAAAGTAGCAGATTGTATATTAGTTGATGATAGTTTTTCAACTATTGTAACTGGTGTTGAAGAAGGTCGTAGAATAACAGCTAATATTAAGAAAATAATTCTTTATCTATTAGCAGGTAACATTGTAGAAGTAATATTAGTTTTTGTATCAATGTTACTTAATATGGAAATATTCTCAACACTACAATTGCTGTGGATTAACTTAATTACTGATTCTATTCCAGCTATTATGTTAGCTTTTGAAAAATCAACGTCAGATATCATGGAAAATACTCCAGCTAATCGTTATAACGAAAGTTTCTTTACACCATTTTTATCAGCTAAAATATTTATAGGAGCAATAGTTAAATCAGTAGTAATGATATTATTATTTATGGCTTTTGCAAAGAATGTAAATGTAGCAACAGCAAGTTCATTAATGTTTATATATTTAATTGTTCATGAATTATTATTTGCTTTCTCATGTAAGAATACAAAGAAATCTATTTTAAATAAATCAGCTTTTGACAATAAAAAATTGAATTTAGGTATATTAGGTATTATAATAGTTCAAGTAGTTGTACTTAGTACAGGTTTATCAAAATTCTTTATTGTTCAAGGTATTGAAATAAAATATATCTTAATAACTATTGGAACATGTTTATTAATGTTTATTATTGGTGAATTAGCTAAACCAATATATCGTACATTATTTAAAGATTTCAGGGAGGTAAAATAATGAATAGTGGTAGAGTAAATAGTAAATTCTTTATTATTGTTGGAGCAGTCATATTAGGATTATTTATTTCTATTAGTATAATTAGTTTAGCAGATAGAAATGATTATTATAATTCAATGGATGTTATAAAAAAGATTGAATATACTAATAATAAATTAGTTATAACAACTAGTGATGATATTTCATCAGTATGTGTTAAAGGTACTAAGTCAGAACCTACTGTTGATTCATTATGTTGGGTTAATACAATTGATAATAAATCTATAACATCAATTTATGAATATAAAACATATCATATATGGATAAAAGATAGTAATGATTCCATAAATTATTATGGAAAATATAATGTTCAAGATAATTAAAATAAAAGACACTTTGATGTCTTTTTATTAATGTAAAAATATGTTAATAAAATTGTATTAAATAAGCTATTAATATAAAATAAATAGTAGGGGAGAACGATATGAGAGAGATGTTATCACACTTTATAATTAGTTATGAATATGGTAAAGGAAATGAAAAAATAGATAGTCGTTATAGAGAGCATGTGCCAACAAAAGAAGAGGCTGCAAAGACTAAAGAATTAATGGATAAATTAGAAGACTTTATTATTAAAACAGAAGGAGAAGATTCATTAAAATATTTTCATAGTCGTCCAGAAGGGAATATTCAATATATTGAGGGAGATGGATATGTTTCAATCGTTAACTTTGATAGAAATGAAGTAAATGTATATGGATATGGTGAAACAGTAGATGAAGCTTTCTTAGCAGTTTTAATTGATTATGAATTTTATGTTTGTGAAAATTATGAAATTGCACATAGAAGTGAATTTAATCAACAATTTAGTGATAGGTTTTTAGATGGCGTTTGTCAAAAAAGTGATAATTTTGGGCCATTCTTTTGGGCAGAATTAGTTTTACAAGAATTTAGAAAGTATTATGGAGATGATATGCCTGATAAGTTAATGGATTATTTTTATAGATATCTAAAAAGAATTGGTTTTGATGATTTTAAATATAGTTTTGAAGATAACTGTTTAGTTCATAGATCAGGTAAAGGATATATTAAAAGATAAGAAGACTAACAAATAGTTAGTTTTTTTTATTTATTTATATGTGTTATAATCATTTTAAGAGGTGATGGTCAATGAAAATAATAACATTTGAAGAAAAATATCGTGATGATATGATATACATGGTTTTAAGTGCTAAGAATGCAATAGGAAGAATACCTAAATTAAATGAAGAATTATTAGATGTTAAAAAGAATTATCTTGATAAAGGTCATCCATTCTTTTTAGCTATTGATGAATTTGATAGAGTAATTGGATGTATAGGAACAAGAGAAGATGATGATGGTAATTTATTTTTATCCCATCTATTTATTAAGTATGATTTAAAAAGACATGGTATAGGAAGTAAATTATTAGAGTTAGCTGAAAAATCAGCTATAGAACGTGGTTATAAAGAAATACATGTTCATTTAGGAAAAGATTACTTAGAAAGTCATATTTTTTATCCAAAACATGGATATGTTGAATATAAAGAATTATATATGAAAAAAGATTTAGGAAATTCCTAAATCTTTTATTATTTTAATTATTTCATCTTTATGTGTATTAGCAATATCATGTCCACCACCATCTATGAAAGTAATTTTCTTTTTCATTTGAAGAGAAACATTATTATATACATATAGTGGATTAACTTGATCATCTAAAGAACCATATATAATATTAATTACATTAGTATCAGTATTATTTAATATATCAAGTAATTCAACTCTAACTATTGTTTGATAAGAATTATTTAAAAACTTTGTTCAATTTATCATATATGGGTTTTTTACAATATGTATTAAGTATAAATCACGTAATTTATTTCTTAACCCTTGCATAAATTTTGGTGTTTTAATCATTTTCTTTGATTTAGTAGCATTTCTTGTAATAGCAGGGGATATTAATAATAGTTTTTGCTTTTTATCATATAAATTATTATATTTAAGTGCTACTGCACCACCAAAAGAATAACCTAATATATAGTCGACTTTTAAATTATTTTTATCTAAATATTCTTTTACATATTTAGCATAATCATCTAAATTCCATGATTTTTTAGGTTCTGGTTCACCACAAAAACCAGGGAAGTTAAGTTTATATACTTCAAATATCGATTCTAATTTCTTTACAAAGTCTATTCTATTATTCCATGCATCATTTGATTTAGTTAATTTGGTATAATTTCTCCAGTTCCATCCATGAAGTAAAAGTATTCTCTTCTTCATTTAATTCTCCTTTATAATTGGATATTTTTCTCTATCATATATTTTTAAATTATTCTCATTATATTCATTCCATACTCTAAAATATCCAGAATAGTGATATATAATTATTCCATTTAATTGTTTCATAAAATCATGATTATTAACAATTATAACATTTGGTTCATTCTTTAATTCTTCTAAATATTCAACATCATCAAATATATATACGTTTTTATATTTACTGAAAAAGTCTTTTATATTAGCAATTCTTAATGTGTTTTCTGCGCTTCCTACTTTTCTTAAAACTAAGTATTTATTATCATACATATTATCCGATAATTCTTTAATCCTTTCATAAGTAGTTATATCGCCATCAAATATTATTTCTTTACCAAAAGCTATTTGTTTATTAACTCTATTTTCTACTTGAGAAAAACTATTAATACCAATTTCTATTTCATCATTAGTTAGTCCTAAATATTTTCCAATATAATAAGCTACTGCATATTGTTTTTGAGCTAAACTAGATAATATGAATGGATTAATAATAATATTATCAATAACAAATTTATTATTTTCTACTTTTATTTTAGATAAATCAATTTTTTCTAAATCTAAATTCTTATTTTCTAATATTAACTCATCATTATAATATAATTTTCCGGAATCTAAATGTAAATTATCTAAATATTTATCTCCTTTAATAATAAAACACTTTTTTGAATGTTGCATAATTAAAGATTTATATTTACATATATCGTCAACAGTATTTAATAATTCAATTCCTTGATGAGAAGATTCAATATTTAATATAGCTGTTACCACTGGTTCCATTAAATCAGCTAATATTTTGACATGATCATGATAATAAATACTATTTTCTAAAACAATATATTCAATATCATCATTTAAATAATTAATAATATTAGCTTTTAACAAAAGAGGGGTAATACGTTTTGAATATATACGCCATATATTGTATTTAGTTTTTAAGACAGATTCAATTATTCCTACACATGTAGTTTTTCCAACAGATCCAGTAATAGCTATTGTTTTTGCATGTGATTTATTTTTAAAATAATTAAATAAATCATCAATAGTATTATTTAAGTCTTCTACTATAATATATTTATATTTATCATTTAGATTATCTAACATTGTTTTATCAACAACGAAAGTATAATCTTCATTATCTTTCATTATTTTATCAATATATCTTCTTAAATCAATTCTATCTATATACCATCCATCATTACTTTCTTCTTCAGTTGCATAAGTAATAAAATATAATGGATTACTATTTTTTATTTCGTCTTTTTCATTTTTTAATCCTACAATTCGATAATAATCAAAAACATTATCATCAGAAACATTATTAGTTTTAATTACTTTAGTAATATTTTTAATTTCCTTAAGACTTAATTTATTCATCATTAAACACCCATTTCAGTATAACATAAAAAGTATATTATTTAAAGAAAACTCTAACAATTAAGTTAGTGTATTAGATAATTGTGTTTACTACTTTACAATAATTAATTATTATTTATAAAAAAATATTTTAATAGTAAAAATTTATGTTATAATCAAAATAGGAGGTAGAGTAATGACTCAATTAATATTTACGGAAGTTACAGTTACTGGCGCATTTGAAGACAAAGATGGAAGAGGTAATACTGTTGTTCGTTTATCTACTGAAGGTGCTTATTGCAATACTATGGTAAATCTATATCCATATGATGTTGAAAATCTTTCTAAAATATTGGGATGTGATATTTTAAAAGTCAAGGGTAAGAAATTGATAGGAGTTGTTGATATTAGTAGGGTTTGGGCTATTGGATATCAAGGAATGTATGTAATAACAAGTTTTCCTGAATATACACTTAAAGATAGTGCAATAGTCTCAGAATCTGCACTTTGCGAAATGTTAGAATGTGGTAATGTAATGCGATGTGATGGTGCTGGTAATGTAATAACACAATATAAAGTTCCAATACAAAGTGAAAAAACAAGTGAAAGGCAAATATAAATAAAACTAATCAGATTGATTAGTTTTTTATTTGAATTTTGTGATATAATATCGTTACTGAGGAAATTCTAGTAGGGAGTTTGGTAAAATGAATGAGATAAAAATTACGCCATTAGGAACAATTTCACCTTATACAAAAGGTAATATGAATTGTCCAGGTTTCTTAATTGAATATAACAATGAAAAATTATTATTGGATTGTGGTAATGGAATTACAAGATTATTAAATTTTCCAGAGGTTTTAGAAAACTTAAATATAATTATTACTCATTATCATAAAGATCATTTTGGTGATATTGGAGCTATACAATATGCTTCATATGTTTATCATAATTTAGGAATGCTTGATGATAAAATTAAAATATATTTACCTAAAAATGATTTTGGATTCAATAAAAAATCAATAATATCTAATAATGAAAGTTATGCAGAATACTATAACATAACTGATAGTTATAATTTTTTAATAAACGATTTAAATGTAACTTTTGAAGATAATAAATCACATACTATTGAATCATTCATGGTAAGATTACAAAATGAAAAATTTAAAATAATATATACTTCTGATGTTGGTACGACAAATTTTGATAAATTGGCTGAATTTTGTAAAAATGCTGATGTAATTATTTGTGAGAGTTCTTTTCTAAAAAGACATAATGCCAATAGTAAAACTCATTTAACTGCATATGATTCTGGTATTTTAGCAAGTAAATCTAATGCTAAAAAATTATTGTTAACTCATTTTTGGCCAGAAGAATATAAAGAGCTTTATTTAGAAGAGGCACGACAATCTTTTAATAATGTTGAAGTTGCTGAAGAAGGTAAAAAGTTAATTCTAAAATAAAAAAATATAATATTTTTTATGAAAACATTAGTTAATACAACTAGTGTTTTTTATTTTATGTTATAATTATAATAGGTGATAGTATGCATGATTTAGAGAATAAGTTATTACAACCTACTATTGATAATATTTCCTCTGAAGAGTGGAATACTATTTATAATGATGAAAACCTTCTAAATATCTTTTTAAGAAGAATAAGAGAAGGAGTAATATTTGATATTAGATATGTTAGTAATGAAATAGCAGAACTACTATATTCTAGTGAAATACTTCCATATTTTCTTAATTGTTTTAAAAAGATTTCCCCTAGTGACTATGTTAATCAGTTCTCAATTATTAGTGAAAGTGACATGGTTGACGAAAATAATGCAGCATTAGTAAAATACTATAATGATAATAAAGAAGAAATAACTAAAGCTTTTTTAGATAATATTGATGAGATTTTTATTGTAAATAATATTGATTTCGTTAATTTGATTATTCAGAATAATTTGGTTGATTGTGTAGGTAAAATTATGGTAGATAATCCTACACCGGAAATAGAAGACTTTATTATTAATAATTTAGACAAAATTGATAGAAAGATTAGAACATATTCTAAAAGAATAGAAGAACATTGTTTAGATACTGGTAAAGAACTATGTATAATTGATTTTTATGATAAAAGTGAAGAATTAACTAAGGCTATTTTAAAAGATTTTAATGATGGCATTGTTCCTAGTAATATGACTAATCATAACTTTATGAATAAACATAGTGATGATATTGGTGTAATTAAATATAAACTAGCTAATGAAGAATTTGAATCATTTGAAGAAATACTTGATGAACATCCTGAATTAGAGGACTTTGTTGTTGATTTAATTAATAATGGTAAAATTGGATACTATCATACTAAAAAGTGTTATAACTATCCTAAAATAATGGCAGCAACTATTGAGAAAAAATATACAGTAACAACTTTAACTTTTGAGCTAACTCAATATTGGGATAATAAATTAAGTGTTTCATTTGATAAAGATCCAGAGATAATGCTAGAAGCTATTGCTAAGGTAATTGATAATAATGTTGCCGATGCAAGAAATATTTTAGATACTATTGCAAATATTAATGACAATTCTAAATTTGATAGAGTAATTCAAAAACTTGTTTCAATGCTTTCTTTTGATACAATAATAGATATTCTAAATTTATATGATAATACTCCATTAAAGAAATTAGTAAATGCATATAGTAATTATTACAATTATAGTATTGATAAAATACCAGATAATTATGATTTAAGAAGAAATTATAATGAAAAAGTTTATTTATCTATTATTCCATTATTAGATATTGATCAATTAGATCCCACTCTAATTCAAGAATCTTATTATAAATCAGATGCTTTAGTTGAAGCTATTATTACAAGATTAGTTGAATTAAAAAGTGATAAATATAATAATTCTTCATTTTTCCTTCGTGAACATATAACACCAAAGGCACGAGATATTATTATAAGAGAAGATAATCCATTAAATCTTTCTGTAAAGCAAATTGCAGGCTTTCTTGGTGATTATATGGGGATATTAGATAGTGATACCATAGATGAGATTCTTAAAAGAAATCCAACTTTAACAGCAGAAGCATTTACTACTCTCTATTCAATATTAGTTAATCAAAATATGAATGAACAAAAATTTGAAAGTCTTAAATCTTTATTAAATCATGATGTTGAAGTAAATAATGATATATTTAAACTTATTGAATCAAAAATAAATTATATTTATAATTATGATGATCAAACGCATAAAGAAAAAACATTAAGTTTATTAAGAGAATTTATTTTAAAACAGAAAAATGTTCCATTAATTTTAACGTCTTACTTTGATGAAGAAGTAAGAAGACAATCAACATATGATGTAAATAATCTTAGTACGTCTCCATCATTATTTGATTCTAAATTACCACCAGCTGATTATATCCAATTTGTTCTTGATGCAATTAAAAGTAATAAACCAGTTGATTTAGTAATTATATATAACTTAGTACAAAGAGATAAGAATTATAATTCATTACTAAAATATGAAAATGTTACATATAATCATCCAGATACAATAAATGCTATTAGTAGAATTCTAGATGAATCATATCATGCAGTAGAAGAAAATTGTATATATAATTGGTTAAAGAAATGTGATATTAATGAATTATTTAGAGTACATGATGTATTAATTGCAAAAATATTAAAAAATGAAACACTATTTAAAGAACTAATGAAATTAGCTGAAGATAAAGATATTGTTTATCCAGGTTTCTTACTTGATACTTTAAGTTATAAATACTATGGCGATGAGTTTAAACCAGTAGTAAAAGAATATGTTGAAAAACAAATATTAAGTAATCGTGTAAAAGCTGATTTTTTAAATCTTACTGAAGAATTAGTAAAATTAGATAATCCAATAGTCGAGAAATTCTTAACTGATAATTATTTTGCTAAATCAAGAGTTTTTCCTTGGTTATCAGGTCATACTGAATTATATCAACTAGTTAAAGGTAAAAGTTATTATTTTGATGCATTAATTAATAATATTAATAATAACAAGTTTTTTTTAAATAAATGTGTAGATAATTTACACTTATATCCAGAGTTAATTGAAATATTTATTGATGGTATAAAAACAAAGGAATTCTCTTTAATATCTGGTTCCTTAAAACAAGTTCATTTTAATCCAAAAGTAGTTAAAATATTTCTTGAGAGGAATCCTCAATATGTAAAAGACTATATTGAATTTTTAACTCACAATGGTGGTATTGAATGGGTAAATGAAGAAACATTTAATATATTAGTTCCATATGCAGTATCATATTATAATATTAATAAAGAAGCTATTGTTGAATTATCTAAATCATACGGTTTTGATGTATTAAAATTATTAACTAACGAAAGGGTAGTAGAGTTATTTAAAAAGGATATTAATATAGTTAAGAAGTATATAGAATTATTTAAAGTAAGAGAGTTAGATTATAAATCTATTGAAGCAATAAATGATTCAATTCAACAAAAATTATTTGCTAAAAATAACCCTGATGTTATTAATATGTTTTCAAATATTTTAGCAGCAGTACAAAGAGGTATTACTGAAGAAGAAATAAGTAATATAATTAACATTCTTTGTAAAAAAGATAGTGACGGTAAATATTTATATATGTCAGATAATCTATCAATAGATGATGTTAGATTAAGTGAACTATATAAAACAAATAAAGAAGAATTTATAAGACAACTATTAGCATTATTATTACAAGATCAAAATAAATATACATCAATACTTAATATGATTACTTCTAATTATATTGCAGAAAAAAGAAATGAATTAACTAGAAATGAAGATATATATCGTGATACTAATATTAATTATCATTATGATATAAGACAATTATATGATGCATATTTTAAATTCTTCCGTGATAACTTTAAAGAAGACTTTTTCTTAAAAATATTAACTAAAGGTTATAATAGTGGTTATGGTGGAAATAAAGAATTAGATCAATTAACAATACAATTTTTATATAATCCAGATCAATTACAAGTTAGTAAAGAACAATTAGTTGAAATTAAGAAAAATATTAGATCAGTTAAAGAAAGATTAGGAGAACTATATTTCCGTGATATAAAACTAGAAGATATAGATCCTAAATATTTAGAAAATGTTAAAAAAATAATTGATTTAGATACTCGAAAATTATCTATTAATGATTTTTCAAGGATAAACATCGAAAGTGTTTTAAATTTAATAGCTGATAAGGAAAAATATGATTTATTAATTACAGTATTAGATAAATATAAATTCCTTGATTGGGGAGATATATTTGGTAACTTAAAAAATGAGTTATTATTAAGTGGAGAAGACTTTGATATATTTAACTTTATTAATGCTTTTAGTGCTATCTTAGATAATGAAACAAGATTATTAAAACAAACTGGTGAAGATACAATAACATTTAATGGATTTAAAATATTAAAATATAGTTCTATTTATTCATCAGTATCTAATGGTTATAAAGTATTATTTGGTTTAGAAGATTATGAACATATAAAACAAAATAATACTCCAAATTCTGCTAGTGCAGATGTTCAATCTAGATTAGATTATGATGCAGATCTATTAATTAAAATGATACAATCTAATACTGTAACTATTCCATCTTTTATTAAGGATTTTGATGTTTCTAATAACAAGAAATTAAGAGTTATAGTAGGTTGTAGGGGAGATACTAGAAATCTAACTGTTGGAGAAAGAACTGGAGCTTGTATGCGTGCATATGGAGCAGCTAATTCACTATTTACATTTACTAATAGTGATCCAAGAGGATTCCAGATTATTTTTGAAGATCCAGAAACAGGTAAATTTATTTCAAGAGTATCAGGATATAGAAATGGTAATACAGTATTTTTAAATGAATTGAGATATTCAGTAGATAAAAAAATGTTTCCTGATGAGGATGTAATAAAAGCATGTTATGATGTTGCGAAAGAATTAATAGAATTATCTAAGAGTAGTGAAATGCCTATTGAAAATGTTGTTGTTTCACCTGATCAAGTATTGGGGAATTATCCATGTCAAAAATTATCACAAGATGATATTGGTAAGGATGTATTTACAGGATATAAAAATGTTTCAAGTAATGCAGTAGTATTATCAACAGTAGGAGTAGGTGGTAAAGCAGTACCACTTATGTTAGATGGAAATAATCAACCAATATATAAATCATGTCGCCTACCAGTAAGAACGTACAAATATCCATATATTACTGATTCAATTAAAGTATTATTTCAAAGAGTTAATTTAATAAAAGAAACTATTGAATTAGGTAATTTAAGTCGTGTTAAAACAATAGATTTTGATATGGATAATCTAGAGAATGAATATGTATTTGCAATTGTTGGTCAAGATTTTTTTGTAGCTTTAGATAAAAAGGGAGTTATTACTCATAATATAGCAATATTAACAGAAGAATCACAGAAAGAATATCAAGAAGCAATAGATCAAGTAACTGAAGTTAAGAACGAGTTAGCAGGAGGTATGGAAAATGGAAAAACAATCTGATTATTTAGTTGGTAAAGTATATTCATTCGATGGAGAAGCAGGTATTATTATTACTGAAAATAATTATTATCATTTTGATAAGAAAGATTTTCAAGATAAAGACATTAAACAAGGTGATTTAGTAGAGTTTGTCTCAAATACTTTTAGAATAGCTGATGAGAAAGAATTAATTGCATTATATATAAGTAAACTAAGTAAAAAGGAAGAAAATAGTAAATAATATGAATATTGTTTTGATGGTATTTGCAATACTTCCTAATGGACAAATAACTAATCATTATCCAATTCAATTACAACATTAGTTGTCATAAAAAAAACAACTAATGTTGTTTTATTTACTACTTGTTTTATTTAGTTCTATTAATGAATCCAATAACTTATCTTGCATTGCTTCTTTTACTTCTTCGTGTCTTATTGGAATATTAGATATATTAGTTAATGTCCTTATAATATTAGCTCTTTTTTCTTCATCAGTTATATCACTAAGGCTTTTAATATCAGTTATTTTACGATGTGGAACACTTCTATCAAATTTTTCTTTCATTATTACGTCACCATAATTTATTATATCATAAATTAACTATATTATCTACTATGCATATGATATAATTAATATGGTAGAGGAAATTATGAAAGCATTTCATTTAACTAAAATAGAAAATTTATATGGTGATGATGGAATTATCTCAATAGGATTAGTTCCAAAAAATGGTGATCGAAGTAAAAGTATTAATGATATGAATGAAGCAATTTATTTTTCATCATCATATTATACTATTCGTACTTGGTGGTTATATTTATATCCAAAATTAGATCCAAGAGACTTATGTGTATTAACTTTTGATATACCAGATGAATATTGTATAGAAAAACAAGAAACAGAATATTATACTTCGCAGGCTATTCCACCAGAAGATATTAGTATAGTACGATTCTTTAATGAGATAGATGATGAAGAAGTATTATTTACACATTTACAAAAAAATACTTTAGATTATGGAGATTGGGGATCAAAACCAAAGCTAATAACATATAGACTGGAAGAAACACCAATTACAAGTTTAATTAATGATAAAGAAGGTCATAAAAAACACTAACAAATAAGTTAGTGTTTTAATATCAAAATAATCATGAAGTATAAATCTTTTTTCTTTGTTAACGATGATTAATATTTGTATTATTAATAGCCGATAACAATAAATCACGTAATTCTTCCTTTTGTAAATTTATAATATCATCTTTACTATATCTAGAAATAACACTATATATCAATTCTAATTCTTGGTAGTTTAGCCTATCAATTCCAAGGATATCTTTTAATGAAATAAATTGACTTACAGTTGTTCCTCTTCTATATTCCGCTATTAAACTTAACAATCCTTCAATATTAACAAAAGTTGATTGTAAAATTGATTTATTAAATATGTCTATAAAGATATGGTCATATTCGCTTTGGCTTTTTATTATAAACACCATAGGTACTTTATTAAAATCATTAGTAGTATTAACTGGGCAATTTATACCAAAAAAGTTTTCGAATTTACTATTGTTATTATTTATCGGAAAATATGGCAAATAAATCAAAAATGCTAAATATATTTTTGATAAATCTATTCCAGAACTATTACTATTTTTTTCTATAAATTCATTTATACTTTTTTTTATTTCATCTTTCGTTAAATCAAAAACGTTAATAATTTCTTCTTTCATTGTGTCCACCCCACAATTAATGGTATTATAACAAAAAATGAGATAGTGTCAAGTTTAAATAAACAAAAACACTAACAATCAAGTTAGTGTTTTAATATTCTAAATGGGACGATAATCATAGGGGTTAAAAACTTTTTATAAATTCTTTTTTTCTATATCTTTTTTGTTTTCTACACCATCTATAAATTCATAATATGGTCTATTTCCAATAAACTCTATTTTATTATTGTTTACATATATTGTATCTTCTTCTGGTATAGCAAAAATTGGTTTTGACTTTGATAGTTCTATTAAGTATTTTCTACTTAACTCAGTTCTTTCTGGTTCTCTACTAGTGTAATGACACAATAATGAATAACCATTAATCATATTAAATCCATTGTTATCAATTAATCCAACTTCATTTTCATCATCTGTATTACATGAATCTAAATCTTTTCCAAATATAATTGCACCTGCTGAACCACCATAAACTATTCCATTATCATTAATTAAATAATGTCTTATTTTATCAAAAGCACCGCTTATTTTTAAATCATTTAATAGTTTATAAGTATTACCACCACCGATATATATACAAGAGTAATCATTTAAGTTTTTACTTAGTAATTCTTCGGTTGATTTTACCATATCAATTCCAATTTTTTCTACATCAGATAATTCTTTAGTCATAAATTCTAAACAACCATTATAAGTAGGATCAGGCCATGCAAATGGAATATATAGTATTTTTTTATTATGATCAATTAAACTATTTAATAGGGCTCTTGCAGATTTAATAGCATCACCAACGCCGCCTCCATTAAGTATTAGTTTCATAATATCAACTCCTAATTATATTATACCATACTGAAGAATAATTGAAATTGTATGATATAATAAGTATTAGGTGATATAAATGTTAAGTCCAAAATTAGAAACAGAAAGATTAATTTTAAGAAGATATAATGAAAGTGATCTAAATGCATTTTATGAAATATTACATGATGACAGATTACATGAATATATTCCATTTCCTGATTTAACACTTGAACAAGAATTAGAGTATATAAGAAATTGTATGAAAGATGTTGAAACAGATAAATGTGAAAAATGGGCAATTGTTTTAAAAGAGAATAATGAAACATTAGGAAACATATCAGTAAATACTATTGTTAAAAAGCATAATTATTGTGATGTTGGTTATGTAATCAGATATGATTATTGGGGCAAAGGTTATGCTTCTGAAGCATTAAAAGCAGTATCTGATTACTTATTAGATAGTGGTTATTATTTGGTTGAATGTACATGCAATGAATTAAATAAACAATCATCAAGAGTAATGGAAAAGGCAGGGTTCAAAAAAGATGGTACTATTCCTAATAGAAGATTAAACAAAGATGGTACATATTCAGGTGTAGACTTCTACAGTAAAACTAAATAATTATTATGATATAAAAAACACTAACAACCATGTTAGTGTTTTAATATTCTAAATGGCACGATAATCATAGGTGTTTCAAACTTTTTAATTATTATGCTTCTTAATTTGCAGTAGTAAAAATGCTTGTAAATTAGTAATCTTCTAATGGAATTAAATAGCAAAAAATATATGGTATAATATGTATATAAAAGTTAATTTTTATTTTTAATTAATAGCAAAAATAAATGTTAAAATACATTGCTTGTAGCAACGGCATATTTGTAATAAACTGAATTTGATGAAAGGAGAAAATGTAATATGTTAAAAGACAATTTAAAAACATTAAGAAAAAACAAAGGACTTTCACAAGAGGAATTAAGTGTTAAATTACATGTTGTTAGACAAACAATTTCAAAATGGGAATCAGGCTTATCTGTCCCGGATGCTGAGATGTTAATTAATATTTCAGAATTATTTGAAACACCAGTAAGTGAAATTCTTGGAGAAAATATTGAAAAAAAAGAAAAAGATGATTTAAAAGTAATATCTGAAAAATTAGAAGTGATTAATGAACAATTATCAAATTATCAAAAAGAGAAAAGAAAGAAAAAAACTCAAACGATGATAATTATAGATATAAGTATTATTTTGTTATTCATATTGTTAGCCATATTAGATAGCCCTTATCAGAATTGGGATTATAGTATTACCGAATGGGCTATATTAGGAACACTTTATCAAGCGTTTGAATGGATATTTATGAGATTGTCACCTATTGCTGTAATAATATTATCAACAATAATAATAATTAAAAGGAACAAATGATAAATAACAATTTATAACACTAATAGAAAAAATATGTTATAACTTAAAAAACACTAGCTACTAGCTAGTGTTTTAATATCCTAAATGGCAACGGTAGTTATCCATTGTGAAACTACATATAAAGCAGTGCGTATTAAAAATGATTTTCGTCAAATACTATTATCTTTTAAATTGGTACGTATTATGACTACCTATTTCTCCCACTTTTTTTAATTTAAGCATCTTATTAGGATATGGTAATATTTTTGAATAAAAATATGCTTGAATTTGAGATTCAGAAACATCTCCAAGTTTTTCTTGATTGATTAAGCAATCGTTTTTATAATCGTATTCAAATGTTTCTACAGGATATGATGTATCACAATATTGTTGACAATAAGCATCTTCAGCAGATGCCTCATAGTTTGCACCATATAACATATTTTCTGTTGCATATATAATTGAAGCATTTGAATTATATGCAATTTTAAATTCTCCATTATGCTTCATAAGGAGTAGTGAACCATATTCATCGCACCAACCAACGTTATATTCTCCTGCTACTGCTACACAGTCGATAATTACAATACTATCATTTATAATTCTAGTTCCAATCATTCTATGTAATTCTCCAAATGGGACAACTTCTCTATAATTTTGATCTAAAATGCCCTGTACTCTATATCTACTTCCCCCGCTATTGTGTGATATTTCACCAATAAATAATTCATTAATACCATTAATTGGCTTTTTTTCTAATAAATTCTTTTTTCCATATTCTTTTGTGTCTATTTTCATTATGCTTGTCCTCCTTAGCAATTTATGATACTATACCAATATTTCTTTGTCAATAATATTACTAATTATACTCAAGTTTCCTCCAAAAATTCCTATTAATAAAAAAACTCTAACTAAAAAAGTTAGAGCTGTAAGTACTAATGGCACGTTCTTTATAAACGTCTACGAAAAAATAGGGATAAAACCTGATTACAAGTAAATTATAACATCATTAAGCAAAATTGACAATAGAATTAAAAATATTTTGGCGTTTTGGCGTTTTTGTATTGTGTTATTTCAATTCTTTTGATAAAATGATAATAGGTGATTATTATGGTAGATCCAAGAGTTAGTATTAGACTTTCAAATGAAGAACATACAAAATTTAAAATGATTGCAATTAAGAAGAAGAAAAGTATGCAGGATTTACTACTAGAATATGTTAGAAAAGAAATAAAGAAAGAGGAGGCAAAAACAAATGAAAAAAAGAGTTAAAGCACTTTCGCTTTTTGCTAATGTCGGAATTGCCGAATCATATTTAGATAAAGAAAATATAGATGTAGTTATTGCCAACGAATTAGAGCCAAAACGTGCAGAATTTTATTCTTATTTATATCCAAATACAAATATGATAGTTGGAGATATTACATCTAAAGCTATAAAAGAAAAGATAATCAATGAAGCAAAGAAACAAAAAGTTGATTTAATAATGGCAACACCACCATGTCAAGGAATGAGCACAGTAGGAAAGAAAGATAAAAACGACGTTAGAAATACATTAATAAAACATGCGGTAGATATTATAAAAGAAGTTAAACCTGATTATGTTTTTCTAGAAAATGTTCCAGAGCAATTAATTACAAAGATTATATACAATAATAAAGAAATACTAATTCCAGACTATATAAAAGAAGAATTAGGTGACATATATAATTTTAATAAACAATTTGTTGTTAATGCGGCTGATTATGGTGTACCTCAAATGAGAGAAAGAGCAATAATATTGTTAACAAAAAAGGATAAATCATTTGTGTGGGATTTCCCGGCTAAAAGTAAAAAAATTGTTACTTTGAAAGATGCAATAGGAGATTTGCCTTCACTTGATCCAGAATTGTATGATTTGTCATATGAAGAACAATTGAAAGTATTTCCAGAATATGAGCAAAAAAAAGAAGAAGGATTGAAAGTATCTAAATGGCATTATCCACCTAAGCATATTTATAGGCAAGTTTATAGTTTAATGCATACTCCAAGTGGGCAAACAGCATTTGATAATATTGATAAATTTAAACCTAAAAAGAAAGATGGTACATTTACAAAGGGATTCAAAAACACTTACAAAAGACAATCATGGGATAAACCGGGTTATACAGTTACAATGTACAATAGAACAATAGGTTCTCAAAATAATGTTCATCCTGGAAGATTAGTTGGTAAAGATTCTGAAGGATATGATATATATTCTGATGCACGTGTACTAACTATATATGAATTGATGATAGTAACATCATTACCAAAAGATTGGAATATTCCTAATTGGGCAAGCGAACATTTTATAAGACAAGTTATTGGCGAAGGAATTCCACCATTATTAGTTCAAAAAATAATGCATCAATTGGTGATCAACAATGACTAAACTAAAAGGATTATCGCTTTTTGCCAATGTTGGTGTTGCTGAAACTTACTTAAGTCAATTAGGTATAGAGATTGTTGTAGCTAACGAATTAGAGCCAAAACGTGCAGAATTTTATTCACATTTATATCCAAATACGAATATGATAGTTGGTGATATTACTGATAAAAAAATATCAGATAAAATTGTAGAAGCTAGTATAAATGAAAAAGTAGATTTCTTAATTGCTACTCCTCCATGTCAAGGAATGAGTTTGGCAGGTAAGATGGATAAGTTTGATAAAAGAAATCAATTAATTTACTATGCTATAGAAATAATTAAAAAAATAAAACCAAAATATATTTTGTTAGAAAATGTTCCTCAACTATTAAAAACAAAAATTAAAGTTGGAAATGATATAATTTCTATTCCCGAATATATTCATAAAGAACTAGATAATTATTATAATTTTGCAAATCAAAACTTAGTTAGTGCAATGGATTATGAAGTTCCGCAAATGAGAAAAAGAAATATATTTTTATTATCAAGAAAAGATATGAATTATATTTGGCAAATGCCTAATAAGAAAGAAAGAATTACTCTAAAAGATGCAATTTATGATTTACCTTCTGTAGATCCTTTACTAAAAGAGGGATTAGAAGAGACTATTAAACTATTCCCGGACTACTTGGAAAAAAAAGAAAAAGCTGAAAAGATATCTAAATTTCATAGACCTCCAGTGCATGCAAAAAAACATGTAATTGCAATGATGCATACACCTTCAGGTTGTACAGCTTTTGATAATATAGAATACTATCCTAAAAAAGATGATGGAACACGAGTAAATGGTCACTATAACACTTACAGGAGATATGATTGGAATAAACCTGCTAGGACAATAACTCAAAACAACGGTGTAATATCATCGTTATGTTGTGTACATCCTGGAAAGCCATATATTAAAAATAACGAAACATTATATTCTGATCCAAGATGTTTAACATTATATGAATTATTCATTGTGTTTTCACTTCCAAAAGATTGGAATGTTCCTGATTGGGCAGACGAAAGATTTATAAGACAAGTTATTGGCGAAGGAATTCCACCAATGTTAATAAAAAATATTGTACAAGAACTAATAAATAATATATAAAAATGGAGATATTAACTTATCTCCATTTTATTATTTATAATATTTAGAAAATAATTCTCCAAACGAAATATTAAGCCCAACTGATTTTAATTCTTTTTCTTTTATATCAAACAACTTCTTTACTAACTCTAATCTAGTAGCATCATCACCTAAGTGAATAGCTGAATGACATATTGGACATATTGAAACTATGTTTTCAATTCTATCAAGATTTATCGAAAAATCTTTTTGAGCCATCATTGGAATTAAATGATGTGCTTCCATATAAGGTTTTCCAAGTTTAGATACAAAAGTAATATGTTCATGATTCCCTAAGCAAATATGGTTTGCTAAATCTAAAGCTGTTTTTGAAATACGTGGATTAGTTTTATATCTAAATGTCTTTCCAACTTTAATAGGTTTTGGAATTCTATTGTTCTGTGATTTAAATTTTTCACTATTAACATCATAAGCATATGAACCAATAACTTTATTTTGATCAATGTCTGTGAAGAAAGGTTCTTCAAAGATTTCTTCAACATCCTCATCGTATTCTTCACGTAATGTTAATACAAGTTCTGGTTCTTTATTATATATACTTAATTTTTTAATCTGTTCTAAATAGTTTTCTGTTGTATATTCCGATAAAGTATATATGTCACCAGTTTTTTCAACAATTCCAAGAGAGTTTAATAATACAGTAAATTTAACATCATTGTATTTATTTGAAACTTCAATTGGAATTTCTCTATCTCTATTATCTGATTTACTTAACTCTATAATGGCATCATTATAAGTTATGTTTAAATCATGTGTTACATATAATAAGTATGCTAAACCACGACTAGTTATTCCATTCAAATCTACAATTGCCTTTAAAAACAACTTTGGTGGATCAATATCAGAATCACTTGATTGAATTGCTGTATTATTTCTACCAAACGAATTATTTAATATAGATTGCATTATTATGTCTAATTGAAGTTTTTCATTGTTTTGTAAATAAGCATTATAAAATCTTATACCTGTATCAGTTATATGAGATTTTCCAGGTTTACTACTATAATCATATTCAGCTAATCCAAAATATCTTACTAACTCTGATTGTTTTACTAAATATGGTCCGTCTTGAGCACCTCTACTTAAATATGGTAATAATCTTTGAATTTCAACTTTGAATTTATCATTGCTATACCATTTTTCTCCATTTTTATATGAATTATATAGTAACTCAAGCGAAGCATAGAATGCGTCTTTTTGCCCAGTTTGTTTTGGCATAATTAGTTTACCGCTCAATATAACCACCTCATAAATATTATAACATAAAAAAATCCATTTTTATTATTCTAAGAATAACAATGGTTGAAATTATGGTTAAATTTGGTTTAATTTCGACCATAAAACTCGTATTTTTTGTGTACAAAAAAACAAGAGCATAAGAGATTTTCCCTTAAAACTATTAAAACCTAGATAAAATCTAGGTATTTAATAGGGAAAAACTTATTTTGCACTTGCAAAATTGAGCCATTAAAATGGACGACTTTATATAGCAAACCCTTATATTATAAGGATTTATTATGGTCGAAATTATGGTCGAAACTTAATAATTCTTAATAAAATGAAATTTAATAATGGCCTAACTATTTTTTATTAGTTATAGACTCAACTACAGTTGTTACGATACCTAATTTAAACTTATTAAGCATATTATCTGGATTATCTATATCTTTAACAATAGGAATAAGTCTAAATATTTTTTCATTTGGATCAAGATTAAATGTAATTTCATCAGGTATATCATTTATCGTATGATTGAATGTTGGATGAATATAAAAGTTAGTAGCATGATACTTATTCAACTCATTAATATAATCTTTAATTTGTGATTCTTTTAATGGATAACCAACATTAACTCTAAATGGTTTATTATTAGATATAAAGTAAACTGGAATTTCACTTGCACCAATTTCAGATAGCTTATTAACTTTTTCTTTAAATATAGATTTTAATTTTAAATCTACAATCTTAATTCCATATCTACAATTTTTATCTTTTTTGAATGTCATAGATTCAATATACTTAGAAATAAACTCTTGTTTTTCTTCTTTAGTTTTCATATCCCATTGAGCTAAGAAGAATTTATTATCATATCTTGTATTTAAAAATATTCTATTTATATCTCTTTTAACCATTACTTTTTCAGGACTGAATTTATTCTTGTTTAATTCTTTATCTTTTTCTAATTGTTCTGATAATGTATCTAGTTTTTGATTAATTACTTTTAAATCTTCCTTGAAGTCGTCAAGTTCAACAACTTCTTGCATATATGCTTTTTTAATTCTTTCTTTTTGTTTTGTTAATTTAATGATTTCTTTTTCTATATCGGATTTATCAATTAACATCTCTTTATCAGCAAATAGTGGTAAGAATAAATCATTGTATTCATTATCAAATTGAATTAGTTCAGCAACTAAAACTCTGAATGCATCTTCAATATATGTTTCTCTTATATTCTCATGACACTTTTCACAATTATAATAAACATACTTTTTCTTCTTTCCACCAGCACCTTTGCATTTCATTATTCTTCCACAATGAGGACATTTAATTTTTTGAAAGAAAGTATAAACTCTATCTCTAGTATATGTTCTTTGATTAATAACTTTTTGTGCTTGACATTCTTCCCAAATATATCTAGGAATGATTGGTTCAACAACATTCATATATATAATAGGTTCAAGTCCTTCCTTTTTACCAATAGATTTATATTGTTCCCAATCTCCCATATATACTTTATTATTAATAATCTTTTCTATATAACAATCACGCCATTTTTTATTTAATACTTTTTCATTATTAAATATAGTAGCAATTTGTAGATAAGTTTTACCTTGTAAGTATAAATCAAAGACTCTTCTAATAATTGGAGCAGTAGCTGGATCAATGATAGTTCTTCTTGTACTATCATTTTTATAACCTAAAGGTTTAACACCAGGCAAATGACCAGATTTAATTGCACCAACCATACCAAACTTAGTTCTTTCAGATACAATTTCAATTTCTAGTTGTGATAAGACAGTTAACATTCTTACAAAGAATCTACCATT
>JAEEGL015229566.1_pt1 | contig 27101 bp, 22 predicted proteins | sample 9134231 | NCBI WGS metagenome assembly JAEEGL01 (sample SAMN16246548, study PRJNA631951) | gut metagenome | biome: gut microbiome; feature: rumen; material: fiber-attached | host: Bos | place: Iran: Karaj | collected 2018-10 | reverse complement strand
TTTCATATACGTATTTTATGATATGTGTATAGTGTTGCGAGGAGAATCGGGATGACAGAAAGCAAAACACCGAATACAAATAATAAAAGTATAAGCTGGAAAAAGGTATGGCATAAGTTTGTCAGCGTGGGGTGTGGTGTGGCAACGGTTATAATGTGGTTTATTACCGGAATTATGAAGGTATTTAATTTTTGCTTGGAGATAATCCTGATTTTATGCGGTCAGATAAAGGTGGTCAGCAAGGTAGATGATGATAAATGAAAGAAAAGCCCGATGAAAATCGGGCTTTTTTGTTTGGTGTCAGAAAGATTCTAATTGATTTTTAATTATTGATAACTTATGATTTTTCTAATATTTAACCCATATAGAGAAATACAATGCCTATAGCGGACTATATTAACGAAATTAACAAAAGATATAAAACCGGAATATCGCGGGAACATTCATATCGCGGAGACTTACAAACCTTAATAGAAAAGCTCGTAACAGGCATTATTGCGACTAATGAGCCTGCTCGTATCTCGTGTGGAGCACCTGATTATGTTATTACCAAAAATAATATTCCACTTGGATATATTGAAGCTAAAGACCTTGATGATGATTTAGATAATAAAAATCATAAAGAGCAATTTGACCGTTATCGTAACAGTTTAAACAATCTTATTATTACGAACTATCTTGAATTTCGTTTTTATCGGGATGGAGAAAAAGTTACAACAGTTCGTATCGGTCATATAGAAAACGGCAAAGTTGTCGCCAATACAGAGCGTTTTCAAGAATTTAATGACTTAATTGTTAATTTCTGTGCTTATAGAGGACAGACAATACATTCTGCTTCAAAGTTGGCTAAAATGATGGCAGGAAAAGCCAGATTGTTGGCTGATGTTATAAAAAATGCCTTAAATAGTAATGATAACAGTTATGATAACCGAACCCTTCAAGACCAAATGACTGCATTTCAAAAGATATTGATTAGTGATATATCTAAAGAAGAATTTGCAGATGTTTACGCACAAACTATTGCCTATGGTATGTTCGCCGGACGTTTGAATGATACATCATTAGAAAATTTTTCCAGACAAGAGGCTTGTGAGTGTATACCGAAGTCTAATCCTTTTTTGCGAAATCTATTCAGTTATATCGCAGGTCCGACACTTGATGACCGTATTAAATGGATTGTTGACGATTTAGCCGATGTTTTTGTTGCTGTTAATTTGCACGATATTTTGAAAGATTTTGGTAAAGCAACCAAAACGCAAGACCCGATAATTCACTTTTATGAAACCTTTTTGAGCGAATATGACCCGAAGCTTCGTAAATCTCGCGGAGTTTGGTACACACCGCAACCGGTAGTTAATTTTATTGTCCGTGCGGTTGATGATATATTAAAGCAAGAATTTGGTTTGGCTGATGGATTAGCAGATACATCAAAAACAAAAATTACTCTCCGAAATGAAAGTAAGGATAAATTTAAAAAAGAAGGAAAAGAAGTACATCGTGTTCAAATATTAGACCCTGCCACCGGAACCGGAACATTTTTAGCCGAAGTTATTCGCCAAATTCATGAGAAATTTATACCAATGCAGGGAATGTGGTCAAGCTATGTAGAACAACATTTACTACCGAGATTACATGGTTTTGAGATTTTAATGGCATCTTATGCCATGGCACATTTGAAGCTAGATTTGATTTTGAAAGAAACCGGTTATCAGGCAATAAATAATGAACGCCTAAAAATTTATTTAACCAATAGCTTGGAAGAACCTCATCCGGATAGTGGAACCTTGTTTGCTAGTTGGTTATCACAAGAAGCAAGTGAAGCCAATGAAGTTAAACGAGACGTTCCGGTAATGGTTGTATTGGGAAATCCTCCGTATAGCGTAAGCAGTTCCAATAAAGGGGAATGGATAACAGAATTATGTAAAGTATATAAAGAAGGTCTGAAGGAACGTAACATTCAACCCTTGTCTGACGATTACATTAAGTTTATCAGATACGGACAACACTTCATTGATAAAAATAAAGAAGGTATTCTTGCTTATATTTCTAATAATAGTTTTATAGATGGTATAATTCATCGTCAAATGCGCAAATCACTATTGGAAACTTTTGATAAAATTTATATTATTGATTTACACGGAAATTCAAGGAAAAATGAAGTCTGTCCTGATGGCTCGAAGGATGAGAATGTTTTTGATATTCAGCAGGGTGTTTCTATCAACCTATTTATCAAAAACAATAAAAAGAAAAAAGGACAATTAGCAGAGGTTTATCATTATGACCTTTATGGCAAAAGAGAAAACAAATATAATTTTTTAACAGAACAAAACCTAGATAGTATTAAATTCAATTTACTCAAGTGCGAAAAAAACAATTATTTCTTTGTGCCCAAAGATTTTAATGCTCAGTCAGATTATGATAAAGGTTTTAAGATTGATGAACTGTTTATACTTAATGCAAGTGGTATAAAGACACAACGTGATGACGCCTCTATTACTTTCAATGAAAATGAAGCAAACATTTTAAGAGATGACTTCATCAATATGACAAGAGAAGAATTAGTTAATAAATATGGTTTCAAAGATGTTAGAGACTGGAATATAGCACTTGCTCAGAAAGATATTAGAAATAATCCAATAATATGTAAAAGATTGTTATACAGACCATTTGATATAAGAACTATTAACTATACTGGTATTACAAAAGGTGTAATGGGTTATCCTAGATATAATGTGATGAAACACTTTATACTAGGCAAAAATGTGGGCTTAATAATATCAAGAATGGTACTAGGTGGTTGGAAATGGAATGACATACAGATTACAGATAGTATTGCAGATTTAGGCGTAATGGCAAGTAGAGTAAGCAATACAGCACCTATATTTCCACTATATTTGTATAATGATGACACAACCCAAAAATCATTTTTTGGCGCAAGTCGTAAACCAAACTTAAATATGGATATTATACGCATTATTGAAAAACAACTAGGACTAGTATTTACACCTGAAAAACAAAAAACAGAAAACACTTTTGCGCCAATAGATGTTTTAGATTATATTTATGCGGTTTTGCATTCACCAAAGTATCGTGAAACCTATAAAGAATTTTTGAAAATTGATTTTCCACGTGTTCCTTACCCGACAGATAAAGCAAAATTCTGGAAATTGGTTGATTTAGGTTCACAAATCCGCGAAATCCATCTACTTGAGAGCGATAAACTGAATACATTAGCCATCGGCTATCCGGTAAGCGGCGATAACATTGTAACAAAACTGTTTTTTGCGGAAGGTAAAGTATATATCAACGATACGCAATATTTTGATAACGTTCCGGAAGTTGCATGGAATTTTTATATCGGTGGTTATCAACCGGCACAAAAATGGCTCAAAGACCGCAAAGACAAGGAACTTTCTTATGATGATATCAAACATTATGTAAAAATTATCAATGCTCTATACCTAACCAACCAACTTATGCAAAAAATTGACGAGGTGGACGTTGCATAATAAATTTATGAAGAATAGCTAATATGAGGAATTTCTATGGAACAAAATAAAAATAACTTTTTATCTGATAATTTATGTATTCATTTTGATACAAATGAACATAAAATTCCTATTGATGTATTTGTAGCGGCAGTTAATTCAGTTCACAATATATCAAAAGAAATTAGTCAAAAACTATTTGATAATAATATAAAAGCTGAAATTTATATAATTCCTGCAGAAAAGGGAGGATTTATTGAATGGTTAAATTATCTATTAATCAATCATCCTGCAGAAATTATTATTGGAAAATTTGGTGCTGATTTTATTTTGAAGAGAATAAGTGATAAAGATTTAGAAAATTGGGGAAAAGAAATTTTAGGAATAGCTTGGGATGAATGTGTTAGAGAGTTAAAAAAAATAAAAGAAAATTCAGAAAATTTTGCATTGAATACAGAAATAGCTTTTAAACTTTATTTGTATGCGATTACAAGATTTTTGTTTTATGATACTGCAAAATTAAAGCAATGGAATATCAATCCTCAAGATTTTCCAGCGGCATTTATCGCAAAAAATCAATTTTATGAAACATGCCTTCAACCAAATAATGGAATTAAAGGAATTGGTTACACGAGAAATCATTCATTTCCAGTTAAAAGGAATGAATTTACGTCATATATGGCAAAAGTGCATGTAGATGACGAAGTTTACTATAAGTTACAAAAGGTTGTAATAACAAATCCTACAATAGTAGATAGTGATGATCCTTGGATTGGAAAAATTATTACCCAAAATAAAAAAATAAAATTCAATATGGATGATACATACTTTAAAAAATTAGTAATGGGTGGATTATGTCCTATAAAATCAACAAATCAAGATGATGAAATGATAGCTTATTTTGAATATAGAACAATTCATTATGAGGATATGAAAACAAAACGGATTATTTCAGCAAAAAAAGTATATCAATACAATGATAAAATATTTGAGAAAATTCCGGATACACTACATTTTGATTTTAATTATGATGTTTCAAATATAGATCAGCCGAATTTGTTTAATGAGGATATTTCAAATTAAGCCGCTGGCATTGTTTGCGCCTGCTTAATCATCATATCAAAGATTTGTTAGGGTTGGCTTATTCGGTGTATAATTTTTGAACTAGATTAAACGTTTGAAAAGATTAAAGTAAAATCCCTCATATCCTTGGTAGGCGTTTGTGGTGGTGGAAGTAGCGATAAGTCAGGAAAATGTAGAACATAAGCAAGAAGATTCCGCAAATCAGCAGGATTTTGTGGGTTTGGCGGTTGTTCAGCGTATGGGTGATTTTGTTGACGCCGACCGCTGAGCCGACAACCTTGTATTGATCATATTCGTGCTCGCTGAAAAGGTTGACAGCGATGGTGTCTCCGGGGTTTAAAAAACTAAATTTGATGATGGCCGAATTGTCTCCGGGCTCAAGTTTGGCGTCAACGTCAGGCGAGGTTTGGTGAGTATCAATTTCGTAATGAAGGACTTTTACTTGCGGCGGAAAAGGAATCCGAATCGGGTCGTGTCCTTTGGGGGAGACATCGTCTCCGGAGAGCGCCGCCTCGCCGTTGTTGCTCAATGTTACCGTTGATTTGTAAATATTGTGGTAGTTTATGCCGTTAATATGAATGTGCAACGGCATGTCCGGAGGACTTGAGATGATTTTGTCGGTCGATGAGGAATATTCAAGTATAGGGCGCGAAATATAAAATTGATAATAGCCGATTATCAATGCCAAAATGGCGAGCATAAATTCCATGCTGCTGCTGATTAAAAAACTCCAAAGACGGTTGATGAATGTGGGCGAACAATGGGAATTTTTGAATTTTTTATGATGACGTTTGCGCATTTTTTCTCCTTAAGCGGAGATATAAGCATGGTTTTGAAAAAAATAAAGGTGCGAAACAAAAAAGCTTGTTTCTGCAGATGCGGAAACAAGCTTTTTGTTTTTTGGAGTAAGAATTTTTTTTAATAGCAGTTGATGAACTTGGTCAACAGACGTACACCCCAACCGGTCGCGCCTTTCGGGGTAAGGGGGTGGCCTTTGTCATCACGGTCAACACCGGCAATGTCCAAGTGAGCCCAACAGTTCTCAGGTTTTACAAAACGTTGTAAAAAACACGCCGCAGTAATGCCACCGCCGTTGGCAGGGCCACAGTTTTTCATGTCGGCAATGTCGGAGTCAATCAGTTTGTCATATTCTTTGGTTACCGGCAGGCGCCAGAGCTTTTCGCCGCTTTCCATACTTTTGGCATAAAGCTCGTTGGCAAGAATATCGTTGTTGCTGAACAGGCCGGCATATTCAAAACCAAAGGTGCGCATGGTCGAGCCGGTCAAGGTGGCAACGTCTATCAAAATTTGGGATTTATATTTTTGTTGCAGATACCAGAGGCAATCGCCCAAAACCAAACGTCCCTCGGCATCGGTGTTGATAATCTCAACCGTTTGACCTGACATTGAAGATACAATGTCGCCGGGGCGAGAAGCGTGTCCTGATGGCATATTTTCAACCAAGCCTACTATGCCGGTTATGTTCTGTTTGACTTTGCAAAGAGCGGCAGCCTTTAAGGTGGCGACAACAACAGCGGCGCCGGTCATATCGCCTTTCATATCGCCCATGCCGTTTGAGGGTTTAAGCGAAATACCTCCGGAGTCAAAGGTTACGCCTTTACCGATGAGCCCGAGTTCGGGTTTTGATGATTTTGGAGCGCCTTGCCAACGAATAACGGCAACACGCGGCGAATTGTGCGAGCCTTGGGATACGGATAACAGCATATTCATACCTTGAGCGCGAATCTCTTTTTCTTCCAAAATCTTGACTTTTAAGCCCAAGTATTCAAGACGTTTGATGTCGGCGGCAAAAACCTCGGGTGTCAGATAGTTGGCAGGCTCGTTGCAGAGATCGCGGGCATAACGCACGGCGTTGGCAACAGAGCGCAGGTTGTTATAGTCTTTGGCAGAAATTTTCTCTTTGGCAGATACAAATTCAACAGTTTCAAGTTTTGGAAAATCTTCGGCTTTTTTGGTGGTAAAATATTTATCAAAGCGGTAAGAGGCGAGCTCAATACCAAAAGCAACGTGGCAGGCAATCGTGCTTGCTGATAGTTTGTTTTTGGTGGCGAGGTCAATGCAGATTGATACTTTTTGAAAATTGCGAATGTGCTTGTAGAGTTTGCCGCCCAAGGTCTGAAGATCCAATTGGGTGGGGAATTGTCCGGCTCCAAAAAGAATAGTGTGAGTTTTGCCGTCGCAAACAGAGGCGGTTGAGGCTAATGAGCCGTCAAAACTTGAGTTTTTGGCGGCTGATTTTAAGGCCTTTAGGGTTTCATGGTCACAAAAATTGTCGCATTCAAATGATGCAGATGATGCTAAAATGACTTTTGTTAGGTTTTTAGACGTTGATTTTGTTTGATTAAATATAAATTCCACGGCTTTTCTCCCCATTAAAATTTAATTGGCTTATTGTAATGACAAAAATATTAAATAAAAGTTTAGACATTTATAAAATTATGGAGTATACTTGGACAAAATCGAAAAGGAGGACATTGTGGGTAAAGTAAGAAATAGTCGGTACGATGCCAGACGTGATAGAGAATATGCGCAAAAAGTTTTAAGCGATGCAAGTTATGCTTTGCAAGTTCTTCCGAAAGGTAGAAATAAGGAAAAATTGCTGAAATTTTTGCGTTTGTATCTTATTAATAATAACTGTCAAGTGAGTATAACTCCTGAAAGTCCAATTACTCCCGCTCACAAATTTTTGATAAGAGATGATTGTAACGGAAATATTTCCGGCATTGATACTAATTTTATGTCGCCGGAATATCTGGAAATTACGCGGCAAGATGGCGAAAATTGCAAACGTAAAATGTATAAAGTTCCGGAATATGAAGTAGCATTGCAGGATTCTGTGTATGGTCGCGAGATGAAAGGTTTTAAGAGTTACGAAGCGGTAGAATATCAGTTATTGGTTAATTTGATTAATGAGGGGATTACGCCCGATGTTATTAGAAAAATGAATATTACCGATTTCAGAGATTTTGTGAAGGAATATTGTTATGATGCTTTTGTAAAATATCGGGAACAGGAAGGTTTTGTAAAAGTGTTTATTCGCAGTAACGAAAACAGCTTTGGTGATTTGTTGATAGATAACGGTGTACACCCAATATATGTAGAAAAATTGATTGAAAATATGAAAACCAAGGGGTGTGCGGATAGTTTTGAACTTGAGTTTAAAGGACAAGTAATTACAGGTCCGGGATTTGATATTGATCATAAAAATCCGGTATATTGCCCCAATAATATTATGGCTTATCCTGATGTAAACGAGCCATATTCGCTTGCGGTGGTGGAAAAATGTACACATAGGTTGAAGCATCAGCTCGAACGTAGGGTTGCATTGGGAGATGGTATGTTTGGTTATGAAAAAATACAATGGCCGAAGTCTTGTGTTGCTGTACTCGATTTTGAACATTATTTGGTATATGATTTTAGTAATCCGGATAGAAAAATTATGCCGCGTATGCCACTGGCTAATAATTTGATACATTTAAATCGAATAGAAACATTTGTGCAGAATCTGGATTTATCAAAAGAAAATAAACGTTCTCGTGGATGTGGAAATCGTAAAAATGATGGGCGACAATAAATATGTCTAATATTTATCAGGTAAATGATAAAAATATGCAACAAGCTGCCGAAACGATAAAAAACGGTGGTTTGGTGGCCTTTCCGACCGAAACGGTTTATGGATTGGGAGCAAATGTTTATGATGCAAAGGCAGTAGCAAGCATTTTTGAAGCTAAAGGACGTCCTACTTTTAATCCACTGATTTCTCATATTGCAGATGTGGAATTTTTGAAAGAGTATGTGGAAACGGATGAGCGTGCGTTGGCGTTGGCAAAAAGATTTTGGCCGGGGCCATTTACAATGGTGTTAAAACGAAAAGAACATAATACGGCAATTGATTTGGCTTGTGCAGGTTTGCCGACGGCAACAGTCAGAATGCCTAACCACGCCGTGGCCTTGGATTTAATACGTTTGAGCGGGGTGCCGATTGTGGCTCCGTCAGCGAATCGTTCACAGACCATTAGTCCAACAACAGCAGAACATGTAGCAGAAAGTCTTGGCGATAAGGTTGATATGATTTTAGACGGTGGAAAATGCGAAGTCGGAGTGGAGTCTACAATTGTTGATGTGACGGGAAAAGATGTTTTTTTGTTGCGAGCCGGGGGGGTAGCAAAAGAAGATATCGAAGACTTTTTGCAAGAAAAAGTTTTTGTTTCGCACGGTGATCCTAATAAACCGAGTTCTCCGGGGCAAATGTTGCGCCATTATGCGCCGAAACATCATTTTAGGATAAATGTAGAGCAACCTGATGATGGAGAGTTCTATATCGGATTTGGAAAATGCAATTATACTGATTTGAATCTTAGTTCGGATGGAGATTTGCATGAAGCGGCAGCCAATTTATTTGCATATATGAGATTGGCAGATAATATGGCCGGTGAAAAGGGAATTGCAATTGCTCCGATACCTGAAGAAGGTTTAGGATTGGCAATTAATGATCGGATAAGACGTGCTTCATATGCAAAATAAAAAAGCACCGTAAGGTGCTTTTTATTATCGCTCATTAGTTTTGCCGCTCGATGTTTTGATTTTTTCGGTAGTTGCTATGGTCTTGGGCTCCGTTTTCTTTTTGATATTGGTTGTGCCGCAATCATATTTGCGGGTACCGGTAGTTCTGGTAGTGGCTGTTCTTTTGCGCTTTGTGGCAGTCCGAGCGGGTTGAGGTTGAATGGTTTGCTTAATATCTTCAACGCTAATATCAGGGGTTTGGATATTAATTGTAAGATTAGGAGTTGTAATTTGGTTTTGAATTTCAAATGTTTGTGCTATTTGAGCATCCAAATTGCCTTCATTAATGGCTGCAATGCAGTGCTGAGCTTCTTCCTGAATGAGTTCATCAAAAATCTCTTTCATCTGTGGATCTTTTTGATAGATAATTTCAAATGTGTTCTCAATTGTGTCAAGCATATGAAGTTTGTCTGCCGGTTTGTACTCTAGGAGGCGTTGCAGAAAGCTCGGGCGACCTTCTTCAAATTCAAAACATTGAGGTTCCAACTCATCAAAACCGCGAACTTCATCCTCTTCATCCTCATAATCGCTATTTTTTTTGCCATTGACGAGTCTGATAAACTTGAACTTTTTGAAAAAGCGATTTCCTTTCTTGTTGCGGTAAAGAGAAAGCCCAAACTGATACATATAGTTTTTGAGAGCTTCTTCAAGGATTTCGGGTTTTGATAACAAGTCCTCGCTTTCAAGGCTGAAAGTTTCTCCTTGGTCGTTACGAAGCGATATTAGCTGTTGGTATAGAGCTAACAGTTTATCAAGTTTTTGTTTGATTTCTTCGTTTTTCATATTAATTGCTCCCATAATTATGGGGCAGTATAACACATTAAAAAATAAATTTAAAGAAATTTTGCATGAAAAAAAAGCTCCGTTGTTTACGGAGCTTTTAGAAAAGAATAATTCAGTTTATTTTTTGCAGCAAGGGCAAAAACGGCAACCGACACCGGCAAGAATTCCGGCAACGGCAGGAACAACTAAGAACAACCACAGTTGTTTTAATGCAACTCCGCCGACAAATACGGCCGGACCAAAGCTGCGGGCTGGGTTGACTGATACACCGGTAATTTGTAGACCTAAGATATGTAAAACAACCAAGGTTAAGCCAATGACAACACCGGCAATTTTGAGTTCGGCAGCGGTGGTGTGTAAGATTACCTTTACGAAGATAAAGGTAGCAATAAATTCAAAAAGTAATGCTGGTAAAAGACTGTATTCGTCAGCATAACCTGCACCCCAACCGTTTTGACCAAGGCCGTCAATTGCAATATCAAAACCAGATGAACGACCGCTTGCCATAATGATTAAAACAGCTGCGGCAATGGTGGCACCAATAAATTGAGAAACAATATACCCAGCCGCATCTTTACCAGACATGCGACCGGCACTGTATACACCGAGGGTTACAGCTGGGTTAACATGAGCGCCGGAAACCGGGCCAATAGCATAGGCCATAGCCATAACGGCCAGACCAAAGGCAAATGCTATACCGATGTTTCCAACGGTGGGGCCGGAAAAGATAACAGTTCCGCAACCGATGAAAACAAGTACAAATGTGCCAAATAATTCGGCAATATATTTTTTCATAGACTAGTCCTCCAAATTGTTATAACAGCTTGATTATATTAGTATTTGTGATTAATTAAACAAAAAATAGGGGGTTCTGCACATTTTTTGCTTGTGTAATTACAAAAAAAGATATACATACCTACTAGAATGTATGTTTAATAAAGAGGTAGTTTTAAGGTGCGTAAAACCAGAGAAGAAACCGAGAATACGAGAATGCGGATAATGAGAGCTGCACTTGATTGTTTTTATGAGAGAGGTTTTTCAAGGACATCGTTTGATGATATTGCAAAACGTATTAATATGACAAAAGGTGCGGTGTATTGGCATTTTAAGGACAAAGGTGAACTTTTGGCAGCGTTGATACAACATCATATAAAAAATCAGTTTGAACCAATAAAAACAAAATCAGGAGTTCCTAATGATTTGCAAGGTCTGCGAGATTTGTTTGTAAGAGAAATAGAATATATTGAAAGCAATTCTGATTTGCAAAAGTTTATATTTTTTGTTATGGCTCAGGTGGAATGGTCTGATGCTGTGTTTAATAAAGTGGTTGAGAAATTGGGAGATATAAGAGTTTTGGGGTTGGATATTGTGCAAAAAGCCTTGACCTCAGCGCAAAAAAGTGGACAATTATGCTCTGGTATTGATGTAAATGACTCGGCGTTGGTAATTATGGGTTTGTGGCGCGGAGCTTTGTACTATTATGTCGCGAATAAAAAATCGCCGAAAGTAAAACTCGGTAAAAGTTTTTTGTATGGATTGGATATGATATTAAACCAACTAAGGAAGGAAATTTAAGATGGTAATGGGGAAAATGGACAGCAATAAGATTATATGGCGTGTTGTCGGCGTGCTTGTTTGTATAGGAATCGGTTGGTTTTTAAAATCTCGTCTTACTCCTAATATGGCGGCAATGATGGCCGGTGCCGGTGGTGATCCGTTTGTTGTGTTTGAAACGGTTGCTGAAGAGGACGTTACTCCGTATAGCAGTGTAATCGGCCATGTTGAGGCGATTAATTCAGTTAATTTGCAACCTCAAGTCAGTGGTTATTTGGAAGAAGTAAAGTTTGATGAGGGGTCTGAGGTGAATGAAGGTGACGTTTTGTTTGTGATTGAAAAACAACGTTATCAGGCGACGGCAGACTTGCGTAAAGCAGAACTTGATGCAGCAAAAGCGAGTTTAACAAAAATTGAAAAAGATTATCGTCGTCAAAAATCACTTAATCAGCAAAAATATGCTTCAGAAGCAAGACTTGACGAGGCTTATTCTAATTTGTTGAGAGCCCAAGCAGCAGTTAAGCAGGCTGAAGCTAATTATAATTTGGCAAAAATTGATTTGGAACATGCGGAGATTAAAGCTCCGTTTTCAGGCAAAATCGGTAAGGCCAAAGTTACAGAAGGAAATTTTGTTAGTTCAGCTACCGGTGTTTTGGCGTCAATTGTACAAATGAATCCGGTAAGAGTTACTTTTTCAATGACAGACAAAGAAATCACTAATGTCTTGCAGAGCGGAATGCGTAATGAACATGTGAGCGCAAGAATCGAATTACCAAACGGCAAAGTTGTAAGAATGGACTCTATAAATGAGTTTATGGATAACTCAATTGATACAAACACGGCAACAATAGCGGTATATGCGGAGTTTATGAATGATGATGAGTTGCTTATTCCGGGGAGCTATGTAAATATGAAGATTGATGCCGGTAAAGCACAAAAGGCTATCACGGTTTCGCAATCAGCGATAGGTCAAGATGCAGATGGTAATTATGTGATGTTGGTTAATAAGGATAATGTTGTTGAGCAACGTCGTGTCGCTTTGGGGGAAGCGGCGGGTTCACGTCAGATAGTAACCGGCGGACTTGAGGTAGGTGATAATGTAATTATTCAAGGTTTGCAAAAAGTTGCCGATGGCAAAAAAGTGAGAGCTGAAAATATTAAGGTGGAGGAATAACAGTCAATGTTTTCAAGAATCTTTATTGAACGTCCACGTTTTGCGATGGTTATTTCCATCGTGTTAACATTGGCTGGTGTAATCTCGCTTTTTTCGCTACCGATTTCGTTATATCCAGAAGTTACACCACCAACGATTATGGTGTCCGCGGCTTATCCGGGAGCAAGTGCTGAAGTAGTGGCTAATACCGTCGGTATTCCTCTGGAAGAGGCTATTAATGGTGTTGAGGATATGCTGTATATGGATTCAACTTCGGATTCTTCGGGAGGATATCGTCTTACGGTTACGTTCAAAGTCGGTGTTGACCCTGATTTGGCACAGGTAAAAACTCAGAATCGTGTACAACAGGCATTGTCAAAATTGCCGTCAGACGTGCAACAGCAAGGCGTAACGGTGTTTAGGCGATCAACCGATATTTTGGGATTTTTAGTGGCTCGCTCTCCTAATGGCAGTATGAGTGCTTTGCAATTGAGTGACTATGTGCAAAACAACATTAAGAAAAACCTGATCAAAGTTAATGGCGTGGGAGAAGTGAATGTTTATGCTCCGCCGTTAAGTATGCGCGTTTGGTTGGATGCCGATAAAATTACGGCATTGAATTTGCCAATCTCGTCAATCGCGGCAGCAATCAGAGGGCAAAATGTACAGCCATCTTTGGGTAAGGTCGGAGCGATGCCGGGGGACGGAACTCAACAGACAGTGTACACTTTGCAAACCACGGGTCGTTTGAATGAGGTTAAAGATTTTGAAAATATTATTGTTCGTACCAATGAAGAAGGTGGTCTTGTCAGGCTGAAAGATGTGGCAAGAGTTGAAGTTGGCGAAGAACGGTATTTTGCAAGAGCTGAATTTGACGGTGCTCCATCAATTGCTGTTGCCGTAAACCTGCTGTCAGGTGCTAATGCGATTGAGGCAATGAACAATTTAAAAACCGAAATGAAGCGTTTGAAGGCGATGTATCCGAAGGATTTTGAACTTAACATTGCTTATGATGCGACAGAATACATAAAGACTTCTATTGAAGAAGTTGTAATGACTCTAGTACTTACTTTTCTGTTGGTAGTTCTTGTTTGCTATATCTTTTTACAGGATTGGCGTTCAACATTGGTGCCTTCAGTTACAATTCCGGTATCAATCTTTGCGACTTTTGCTGTTTTGATGGCAATGGGGTTCAGTCTTAATATTTTAACATTGTTCGGTTTGGTGCTGGCTATCGGATTGGTGGTTGATGATGCAATTGTGGTGGTAGAGCGTGTTTTGTTTTTGATGGAATCGGAAAAATTATCACCTAAAGAAGCAACAATCAAAGCTATGGAGCAAGTATCGGGAGCTGTTATTGCAACAACATTGGTATTGTTAGCGATTTTTGTGCCGATTGCTTTCATGGGAGGTATTACCGGGCGTATTTATCAGCAATTTGCGGTGGCAATATCGGCATCAGTCTCTTTTTCGTCTTTGAATGCATTAACATTGTCGCCAGCACTGTGTGCCACAATATTACGTCCGCTTAAACCAAAGACAAGCGGTCCGTTGTTTTGGTTTGGTAAAGTTTTGGAAAAAATGCGTAACAGATATTTGAGCATTGCTTCAATAGGAGGGCGCAGTATAAGCGCAATTGCTGTAATTTTCGGGATTATTGTTTTAGTAATTTGCGGAATTATGAAAATCAGTCAAACCAGTTTTATTCCTAATGAGGATCAAGGTATTTTTATGGTTGATATTCAATTGCCTGAAGGTGCGTCACGCGAAAGAACAGAAAAAGTTGTTGAGCGTGTGGCAAAACATATCAAAGGTACTAAAGGGGTTCATCATGTGATGGATATCGCCGGTGTCAGTATGATTGGTGGTGATGGCGAAAATGTTGCGTTTATGGCGGTTATTTTGGAGCCTTGGAGCAAACGTAAGAGTAAGGAATTGCTATCTACCAATATATTGAACAAAGTAAATGCTGAAATTGCGGCAATGACACCGGAAGCAAAAATCAATATGTTTGAAATGCCAGCAATTATGGGACTTGGTAATACAAATGGTATGGATTTTCGATTGCAGGAGTTGGATAGCAGTAATCCGCAGGCATTGGATCGTGTGTTAAAGTTGTTGTTGGCCAAAATGAATACATCGCCGTTTTTGATGTATGCCTTCTCAACATATAATGCTGAAACCCCGCAGATTTTTGTCGATGTAAACCGTGAAAAAGCAGAAGCAAGCAAGACCTCGGTCGGCAGTATATATAGTGCATTGGGACAGTATCTCGGGTCGTCATATATAAACGATGTAAATTTCGGTACACAAGTTAACAAGGTGGTGCTGCAATCGGATTGGAAATTCCGTAAGGATATTGATAGTATTAATAATTTGTATGTTCAAAATAATGAAGGAAAAATGGTGCCGTTAGGTGGTATGATTGGTCTGCGCAAGGTTTTGGGGCCACGAGCGGTAAGCCGTTATAATCAGTATCCGACAGCATCAATTACGGCAATTGCTCGTCCGGGAGTGAGCAGTGGTGAGGCAATGGCCGGATTGGAAAAATTGGCTCAGGAAACATTGCCACAAGGTTACGGGTATGATTGGTCGGGTATGAGTTTTCAGGAAAGGGCAAACCAAGGAACAATCGGCGGTTTGATTTTGCTGGCGATTACTTTTGCTTATTTGTTCTTGGTAGCACAATATGAAAGTTGGTCGACACCGGTTCCGGTTTTGGCATCGGTTTCGGTAGCAATGGTGGGAGCACTTATAGGTCTGTTTATACATGGTCTACCGTTATCAATTTATGCTCAGTTGGGATTGGTGTTGTTGGTCGGTTTGGCGGCAAAGAACGCAATTTTGATTGTTGAATTTGCAAAAGAAGAACGTTTGAGAGGAACGAGTATTTCGCGGTCGGCTTTGGTAGGTTTGAAAGAAAGGTTCCGTGCCGTGTTGATGACTGCGTTTACGTTTATTTTGGGTGTGTTGCCGATGGTTTTGGCAAACGGTGCCGGAGCAAACAGCCGTATTGCAATCGGTGTACCGGTATTCTACGGAATGTTGATTGGTACCGGTGCAGGGCTCATAATTATTCCAATGTTGTATGTTTTGTTCCAGACTATTACCGAGAGGTTTTTGGAAAGAGGCAAACAAGACAGTAAAATAGATGTTTAAAACAACAAAAGTGATTGTCCGGATAGACAATCGCTTTTGTGAACATGTGAAAGTTTCAGAGAGAACTTGAAAAAAGTGCGTATATGGAAGATTGGTATAAAGTTTTGTAAAAGAGGAAGGTGAAAATGCGTATTTTAGGTTTGGATCCGAGTTTGTCCTCTACCGGTTGGGGGATTATTGAGGTAGAGAGCAATAAGATGAAATATGTTGCAGACGGTTTTATTAAAACTGATCCCAAAATGCCGATTGCCGATCGTTTGGCAATCATTCATCGTACGCTTAATGAGGTTATTGAAACATATCATCCTGATGAAGCAGCTATTGAACAGGTGTTTTTAAATGATAATCCGACCTCAACTATAAAACTGGGTATGGCACGAGGAGTGGTTATTTTGGCTCCGGCATTATATGCTATCCCGGTTACAGAATATGAGCCGAATAAAATCAAAAAAGCGGTTGTGGGGGTTGGAAAGGCTGCAAAAGAACAGGTTGAAACAATGGTCAAAATTTTGCTTCCGGGGTGTAAACCGAAAAATAATGACTCGTCGGATGCGTTGGCAATGGCGATTGCGCATTTTAATTATCGTGGGGCAAGAAATTTAAAAATGTAAATATTGATGCACAAAAAATGCCGTCTATTTAAAACGGCATTTTTATCATTGAATCTGAATTTAGAATTCTTCTTGTAGTTCAAAGAAATAAGCTTGAGGGTGATCGCATACCGGACATTTTTCCGGAGCCATAGGGCTTTCTACACGATGACCGCAGTTAGCGCATTCCCAAATAACTTTTGTCGGGCGTGAAAAGATAGAACCTTCACAAAGAGATTTGAGCAGAGCGTTGTATCTTTCTTCATGACCTTTTTCAATTTTGCCGACCAATTTGAAGAGGTTGGCAATTTTAGTAAAGCCTTCTTCGTCGGCTTCTTTGGCCATACGTTCATACATATTGGTCCATTCAAAATTTTCGCCGGAAGCGGCATCTTTCAAGTTATCAATTGTAGAAGGAACTGCTCCGTCATGCAAAAGTTTGAACCAAATTTTGGCATGCTCTTTTTCGTTATTGGCAGTTTCTTCAAATTTGGCGGCAATGATGTTGTAGCCTTCTTTTTTGGCTTTTGAAGCATAATAAGTGTATTTGTTGCGGGCTTGAGACTCGCCGGCAAATGCTTCCATGAGATTTTTTTCGGTTTTTGATCCTTTAAGTTCCATTGTATAAGCTCCTTAGTTGAAAAAGTGATTTTATATAACTGGGTATTGCCAAGCAAGTCAAGTTTAAAATACACAGGCTAATAAAGTGATTGAAACTTAATGACAAATAGGCTATATAAAAAATGTTCTGATAAGAAAGGATATTTAAGATGTTGATTTTGGCTTTATTTTTGTTAGTGATTATGTCTGTTCCGGCATGGGCTAATCCGGCATGTGCAGTTTGTACGGTCGCTGTTGCGGCATCACTGGAAATTGCTCGTCGTTTGGGAGTTGATGACAGTGTTGTCGGCGTGTGGGCCGGGGCGTTTTTGGCTTTGCTCGGATATTGGCTGATTGTGTGGTTTGATAAAAAAAAGTGGAACTTTTTGGGGCGTGATTTCTGGCTGATCGTTTTGAGTGTGGCGATGATTGGCTTTATCTATATAAATAAGCTAGAATATAATCCGCAACCGATTTTGATATTCTTTTTAGATCCGTTTTTGTTTAGTGTGATTCTAGGTGCCGTTACGTTGATTTTGGCTAACCATTTTTATCAGTGGATGAAAGCTAAAAACGGTGGGCATGCTCATTTTCCGTTTGAGAAAGTAGCTGTACCGGTCGTTGCTTTGGCTTTGATTAGTTTGTATTTTTATTTTTATCCGTTGTGCCAAAAGGCCAATGAATTGTATAATTTTTAGGAGCTGAATATGGATAAAGAGAAGAAAATAAAAGAATTTGTTGAAAAAATTGATGCAACCAAAAAGGTTAATCCGAAAGATTTGTCCTCTGATCAGGATTTGACTATCGGGATTATGAATTTGATTTCAATTGAAGAACATTTAATGTTTTCGGGAGCAAAAACCGGTAAAACATCATATTATGATTTGATTGAACAAGTACGTGATGTACGCAAAAATTTGATGCAAAAAGTTATTCCCGAATATGAAGGAGAAGTATGGTGCATTTCTAAACATTTGCTTTCGGCTTCAATGCGATTGATGGAAGTTGGTACAAAACAGCAAAGCTTGGGACATAAGGCTGATGCATATAAGCTCTTTGACCAATCTTATGAATTATATTGCCTGTTTTGGGGATTGAATATGAAACTGCTCAATCTGGAAGATGTTAAATGGATTGAAGATAGTTTTGATGATGTTAAAAAGCTGACAAAAGATTTGGCAGAGCATTCCAGATCTCCTAAAACTGAGAAAAAAGAAGAAAAAGTTGAAGCTTCGGGTGGAACTTTTGCCAAGATTAAAAGTTTTGTTCGCAAGGCTGTTGATTGCTGTATTGAATAAAGCTGTGTATAAGTATTAAATCCCGATGTGTTATGTTTAACATGTCGGGATTTTTTATTGAAAAATAAATTTAATAGGATATGCTAGGCAGGAACCTAAAAATATGAGGAAAGTCCCGATGGTTAAAGAGAATCGCAAGAAACAAAATAGTGTATCAGTACCGGTTGAAGAAGAAACTTCGTGGCTGGGAAATAATATGCATCGATTGATGATTTGGATTAGTGTGGTTTGGTTTGCGATTATTTTGCTCTATATTACCAAATTTTTCGGGTGGTCAAATTTGTTCTTGATGATGCCTAACGAGTTCGGTGTTTTTTTGGCAGGGATTTCTTTACCGTTACCGTTGATATGGCTGGTGATTTCATTTATTGACAGAGAGCGTAGTTTTAAGCAGGAAGCAAAGTTTTTAAGAGCTTATATGAATCAATTGGTTTATCCGGAAGAGGGTAGTGCTGAAACAGCTAAGGCTATGGCCGATGCAATCAGATCACAAGTATCAGAACTGCAAGAAGTTACTCAGTTGGCAATGAAACAAACAGAAACCATAAAAAAAGAACTTGGCGGACGTGTCGATGATTTTTCTAATTTAGTTCAGGTGCTTGATAACTATTCAACCAAAAGTATTGTGGAATTGACTAACGGTGTTAAGACGTTGACAACGAGTTTTGATGGGGTTACGGATAGGGCTTTTCAGACTACTAAAGATTTGAGTGGTTATATGGAACAGTTTTCCGCTATTGCAGAGCATCTGCAAGGGGAAATTGAGGGCATGATTAAAAAGTTGATGCCCGGTATTGAGGAAATGAAAGACTCTGCGTATAGAATTCAAAGTATTACCGAAAATGCTGCCAAGCAAGTTTTGGAAGCTAATGAAAATATGAAAAATTACAGCATGATGTCAGAAGAAAGTGTTAATCGTGTGGTCGGTAATTTGCAGAGTCAAGGTGAATATTTAGAAACTATTTCCGAACGTGCAATTAACGGTAGTCAGGAGATGGGCGATAAGTTAAAAGAGATTGCTTCTGATGTAGATGATTTAATAAAAGCACAAACATTGCATGTTGAAGATTATGCAAAATCTTTGGATGAGAGTATTAGAGGAATTTATAAGAAGTTCTCGGAACATGGAGAATCTTTGGGAGGCGAAGTTGATAAAATTATTGCCAGAGCCAATGTTATTGAGGAAAGTGTTTCAATTCAGGTTAATGAGTTGAAAAGTGTGGCCGAAGAGATTGCCGGCAGTTTGGATAATGTTGAAACTGCATTGTCGTCAAAATTTGAGAAATTAAGTTCGCGCAGTTCGGAAGCGGTCAGCAATATTCAAAATGTGGTTGATGCATTTGAAAATAATACCGGCAGAATGCATGATTTGGCAAGTTCAGTAACAGAACAAGCAAAATCTTGCGGTTTTGTATTTGAAGATCAACGCAACAAATTGCAGAAGTTGACTGGTGAGGTCTTTGATAACCTTAAAAAACTGTCATCTTCGCTGGAAAGCAATGTATCAAATGTAAAAAATTCTACCTCGGGTATTATTGAACAATTCCAATTTTTGAGCGGTGCGCTGAATGAGCAAAGTGATAAACTTTCGGAAGTAAGCAATTTTGCCGTTACACAAAGTAAAGTTGCAGAAACTTCGTTGTTACAACAAAATCGTCAGATTAATAATTCTATAAGTAAGATTGAAGAAACAAAAGCCGAGTTAAAACGCCAGATTGATGAGTTGGCACATACGGCTGGTATTGTTTCAAATGAGGCTAACGAGGCTGTGGCAAGATTGAAAGACCAGTTGTCATTGTCTGTTCAAATGTCTTCAGATGTTGTTAGTCAGACTAATGAAATTGCAACTAATTTGGCTAAAGAATCGGAAAAATTTGCTTCGGTTACAGAGCAGACGCTGGCTAAGGCTTCAGGTTTTGAAAATATGCTGTCAGAGCAAAATGATAAATTCGGGGTATTGATTACTCAGGTTGATGAAAAGACAGAACAAGTGGTAAAGTCTTTGGCGCAACATGCATTATTAGTAGAAAAAACTGCAGCAAATTCGGGCAATACATTTAATGAGATCTTGTCGGCATTTGAAAGCCAGTCAACATTACTTAATTCGGTTGCAGAAAATACGGTCGGGTATGTTTCGGATGTGGTACATTCATTGGATGAAAAAGCTGAAAATATTAATTTGCTTTTCAAGCATCAACAAAGCGAGTTTTTGGATGTATTTAACAGAATATCAGAATATACGGACAAGTTGGGAGCGTCTTTGAAAACGCAAATGGCTTCAATTGAGGAAAGTTCAAATCGAGTATTTGCAAAGATGTCTGATATGGAAGAAAGCGTTAACAAGAGAGTTTCTGATGTGGCTGAACAGTCGGAACAATCAATTAATAAACTCGGTGAAATGGATGAGGCTATTGCTGCCAGAAGTCAAAAACTCGAGAGCAATATTGATGATATATTTGCTAAAGTTTCTAAGGTTGCGGGTGATTTTGCTTTAAGTCTGAATACTTTTTCGGATGCGGTTAATGAGATTAAAAGTGGTGCTGATGCCGCTACAAGCAAAATTGTGGCCAATGCTGATAAGTTAAAAACTGCAAACAGCGGATTTAGCAAAGATGTTGAAAGCTTTGTCGGCCAGGTTGATGGACACCTTAAAGGATTGGATGATGCCTCTTTCAAATTGAAAGAGCAAGCTGATGTTTTAGAGAAGAGTTTTGCCTATCATAAAGATGTTTTGACTGATGTGGCAAATCAAGTATCAGCACAAACCAGACTCGGTGAATCTTCTATGGCACAACAGTACAAGTATATGCAAGATTTGGCTGATGAAATTGAAACACGTATGAAGGAAATCAGTCAGACCTTGGGAAGTGATATTGATGGTTTGTATGAAAAAGCCGGTAAGTTGTCATTTGAGGTTAATGCTCTTGGCGATCGCCTGAGTAAAGTTGGTGCTAATGTAGATAAATCAATACAAAATTCGCTTGCCAATATAGAAAAAGTTCATTCTTCAATGGGTGAGTGTTCTTCAGCATTGGTTAATACGGCGGATATGACTGCTGCAAAAATGGGGCAGGTTATGAGTGACTATGAAAAATATCTGTCCGGTTTTAATACAGTTACAGCAGAAGTCAGCACCGGCGTAGTTGAGGTTAATGATTTGATTGCCGCGCAAAATAATAAAATGGTTGGTATTTCAAAAGATACCAAGGCGTTAGTTGAATATTTTAACCAGATTTTGCAAGATGCATCGGATAAATTAACTGAAAAAGCTGATTTTGCACATGATAAGATTCAAAATTTGGGTAAGGAGCTGAAAGATTTAAGCCTGAAGCTTGAAGATGCGGCAAATATGAGTGCAAAATATTTTGAAAATTCTGGTGATAAATTGCGTTCGACAATTATGGAGATTACAGCTAACGCCGAGCGGATTGCAAATGATATTAAAAACTCGGGAGATATGTTTTTAGAACAATCTAACTCGTTATCAAGTGCTGCCGATGAAACTGTAAATAAGGTTAATAATGCAATGCTGTGTGTTCAGAGCAGTATTAATGATTTTAATGTAAAAGGCGGAGAAATTGTTGCCAATACGGGAACATTTAATGGCGTATTGCAAAAGCAAGTGGAACTGTTGACTAATGAAGCTCAAAAAGCTAATAAAGAGTTTTTGAGTTTGGAAAAGAAATATCAAGATGTGAAAGTTGATAATTTCTTGAAAAATGCAACAGGTATTATTGAAACGTTAGAAAATTTGGCAGTTGATATCAATGCTGTGTTTAATGGTGATGCTCAAGAAAAATTGTGGGCAAAATATTATGATGGAGATACCGAAGCATTTGTAAGGTATTTGGCTAAAAATATTTCACGCAAGCAAGTTGTGGCTATTAAGGAAGAATTTGAGAAGAATCCTGATTTCCGAAAAGTGGTTACGACGTATATGGGGGAATTTGAAAAGTTGATTGCTAGGGCTCGTAGTTGCGAAAAATCAAGTGTCCTGTTGGCAGTTATTTCTGGTGCTGATATCGGAAAGATATATTATATTATGGCTCGTGCTCTAGATAAACTTAATTAGTGATGCAGATTTTAGATTTTGATAGTCAAGTTTTTTTAGCTCCGATGGCCGGTATTACGGATAAGCCGTTTCGTAGATTGGTTCATTCTTTTGGTGAGGGAAATATTGTTTCAGAAATGGTGGCGATTAATGCTCTGGAGCGTAAAAATCCTAAAACATGCAGAATAGCAGATGTGCGCGATGAGCCTTATCCGGTGGTGGTGCAATTGGTCGGCGGTGATGTCGATTTGTTTGTAGATGCGGCAAAGCTTGCTGAGGAATTAGGGGCATATAGCATTGATATTAATATGGGGTGTCCGGTTAAGAAAATTGTGAACAACAATTCAGGTTCGGCACTGAGTAAAGATATCAGTTTAGCATCGAAAATTATTGAAACAGTAGTAAAAGCAACTCCGTTAAAAGTCAGTGTCAAGTTTCGTTTAGGATGGGATCATGAGCATATTAATGCAATTGATTTTGCAAAAATGTGTGAAGATAGCGGAGCTTCTTATATTACGGTACATGGACGAACAAGAAGCGATTTTTATGCAGGTAAAGCAGATTGGAATAAGATTGCAGAAGTGAAAGCTACAGTAAAAATCCCGGTCGTTGGTAACGGAGATGTGTTTGATGGGCAGTCAGCAAAAGCGATGCTTGATCAAACTGGTGTCGATGCGGTGATGGTCGGAAGGGCTACATTGGGAGCTCCGTGGCTGATTGCACAAATTGATAATTATTTAAGAACCGGGGTTGAGCCGTTACAACCTGATATTAAAGAAATTGAAAAGGTGCTGTTAACCCATATTAAAGGATTAAGAGAATATTATGGAGACAGAACAGCTTTGGCACTTTCTCGTAAATATGTATGTTGGTATTGCAAAGGATTGCATGATGCCAAAAAATTCAGGGAACAATATGTAAGAACAACTGATTTTGAAAGTGCTTATGAGGTTATAAATAGTTTTTTTGCAGGAGAATAAAATGCGAATAATCGTCGGAGGAGCAAATAGTATCAGTCGAAGCATTGTCGGTTATTTGAGCCACGGCAATAACGATATTGTGGTTATCGATGATGATGAAAAAGCTTTAAATAGTATTGCACAGGAGTGGGATATATTACCTATTCATGGTTTGGTATCGCATCCGGATATATTGAAAAAGGCTGAAGCTTCAACGGCAGATTTATTAATTGCGGCAACAGATAGTGATGAAGTTAATATGGTGGCATGTCAGGCTGCTTATACATTGTTTGATATTCCGAGGCGTGTAGCTTGCATTAATTCAAGAGTGTATTTTAAGGCGGCATGGGGTGGACTGTTTAATGAAGATAGTTTGCCGATTGATTTGGTAGTTTCTCCCGAATATGAAATTGCCAAAGCATTGATGAACATTATTAAAATTCCAGGAATGTCGGCAGTGTGCCCATTAGCGGATAGAAAAGTTCAGTTATTATCCTTTCGTATTACTAAAAAATGTCCGTTGGTTAATGTGCCGTTGCGTGATTTGACCAGTAAAGCTCAAGGCCTTAAAACTATGATTGTTAGTATTGTCCGCGGTGGTAAAGTGATTTTACCCAAAGGTGAAGATATGCTACATGGCGGTGATGAGGTAAATGTTTTGGTTGAAAGCGGAAAAGTTGAAGAATTGGTAACGGTTTTTGGTGTGGAGCATAAGGCTAATGAAAGAGTGTTGATTGTCGGAGGAAACCAGACGGCTCTTTATTTGGCTGAAAAACTGGAAGTAGATGATAATATTATAACCTGTAAAATTATTGATGATGATGTTGAAACAGCTCAGCAATTGGCGGAAAAATTGAGTAAAACAGCCGTGTTTAGTGGCTCAATAATGAGTGAAACTATTTTGAGCGATGTCGGAATAGACAACACTGATGCAGCAGTAGCCTTGGGGTTTGAAGATAAAGATAATCTTGTGGCAGCAATGGTAGCACGCAAAAACGGTATTGAAAACACAATTGCATTGGTAGGGGAACGTACGGCCAATACTCAAATTATAAATATCGGTGAGAATATTTTGGTAGATAGAACGGCGTTGACAATATCTTCAATTTTAAAAGAGTTACGTAAAGTTAATATATCTCGTGCTTATTCTCTTGGGGCGACACTCGGTGAAATTTGGGAAATTTTGATAAAGGATGACTCTACGTTGATAGGTACAAAGTTAACAAAACTTGATCTGCCGGCAGAGAGCAGGGTATGTGCGGTATTTAGAAAGAATGAAATTTTGTTTGAAATTGATGATATAGAAATTGAAGAAGGAGATAGGTTAATATTTTTCTGTGCACCGTCGGCAATTCGTAGGGCTGAGAAAATTTTTGCATAAAAACAAAACACTTCTTTACTATTAATGAAAAAATGATATTTAAGTTATAACAACAATAAATAAGGACAAAAAATATGCCTACAACAAAAGTTCAAGAAGATTTTTTAGGCGATATCCGTAAAAATGAGATTGCGGTTACGGTATTTTTAATTAACGGTGTAAAACTCCAAGGTGTGATTACATGGTTTGATGATCAAGCAATTTTATTGCGTCGTGATGGTCATACCCAATTGATATATAAGCACGCCGTATCAACAATTATGCCAAGTGCGGCAATTGATATTGCGAGCGAAGAATAATTTTGACACCCGCAAAACATATAACTCGTGCCGCTGTTATATATCCATTTATCAACAACATCGATTTGGATGCTGATGCTCGTCTGCATGAAACGGTTAAGCTTGCGGCCGCAATAAGTTTGGATGTTGTCTGGTCGGATATTATTCGGCTACGCGATGTGAAGGCGGGAACTTTTTTCGGTAAGGGTAATATTGAAAAAATAAAATCATTTGTCAGTGAAAAGGCAATTGAGTTGTTGATTGTTGATGCAGATTTGAGCCCAATACAACAACGTAATTTGGAAAAAGAACTCAATATAAAAATTATTGATAGAACAGCACTTATTCTTGAAATATTTGGAGAAAGAGCACAAACCAAAGAAGGTGTACTTCAGGTTGAGTTGGCACATTTAACATATCAAAGAAGCCGACTGGTCAGGAGCTGGACACACCTGGAACGCCAAAGGGGAGGTGCCGGTTTTTTGGGTGGACCGGGTGAAACACAAATTGAACTTGATCGGCGTATTATTGATGATAAGATTGTAAAAATTAAAAAAGCACTTGAGAAAATTAAGCAAACACGTGGATTGCAACGAAGAGCAAGACAGAAGGTTCCATATCCGGTTGTCGCTTTAGTTGGATATACCAATACCGGTAAATCGACTTTGTTTAATTATTTAACTAAGGCAAATGTTTTTGCGAAAAATTTGTTGTTTGCAACATTGGATACTACAATGCGAAAACTTTGTCTGCCATCAGGACGTGAAGTTATTTTGTCAGATACAGTTGGATTTATTTCCGATTTGCCACATGAATTGATTATGGCTTTTCGTGCCACGTTGGAAGAAGTTTTGGAGGCAGATATTGTTGTTCAGGTGCTTGATGCGGCCAATGCCGATAACAGAAAACAACGGCAAGATGTTATTGAGGTTCTGCATCATTTGGGATTAGATCAAATAGAACACCAAAAAAATTATATTGAAGTTTATAACAAAATTGATTTGTTAGATGAACATCAAGTCAAAAAAATACAAAATATTCATCAAGCGATTGTGCTTTCGGCACTAAATGGTAGCGGATGTGATAAATTGTTGGGAAGAATCGATGATATTTTAAAGGAAGAATATAAATCAATAGAAATAAATATTGATGCAACCAATGGAAAAGTTATTGCGTGGTTGCATAAGAATACTGAAATTTTGGAAAGCAAATTAAAGGAAGATAAAATACATATGCAATTGCGTATCAAAGAAGATGATGTTGGAAAATTGCAAAAATTTTTGAGTGATGGTTGAAAAGGGAGTATTGCAGCATATATCTGCATTAAGTGAAAATTGTGGAGATAAAAAAATGCGGATGTGGTTGCCTTTGGTATTGTTGGCGGGTTGCGCTTATAACGGAAATACTGATTTTGCTTCAAGCTTGGACAGTTGGGTCGGAAATTCACCAACAATGTTGATAGAGCAGTGGGGAACACCAAATACCCAGTCAGCTGTTAATGCAGATACTCAAATTTATACATATATGTTACAGTCAAACGAAGGAATGTCAAATCCATACCAAGGACAAGTGGTCTATTCGGCAATTGAGGGAGAAGACTTAGGAGCAAATCCCAATGCTAATCCGGTCTATTATTGCCAGGTTTCATTTATTGTTAATGATGGTGTGATTTCATCATATAACTTTAACGGGGATAACTGTGTGGTTGATATTTTGCCGAATAATTAAAGCAAAATACAACCGAATAATATGGCAAAAAAGTGCATAATTGTTCCGCAAAGTACAAAGAAGTGCCAAATTGCGTGGGTATATTTTTTACTTTTCCAAACATAAAAACTGATGCCCAGGGTATAAAATCCCCCTCCTAAAATTAAAAAAACAAGACCTGATGTGTTAATATTGGATAGTAGTGTTTTGAAAGCAAATACAATCATCCATCCCATAAGCAAGTATAATCCGATTGACCAAAATTTGGTGCCGTTGGCCGGAGTGGTGAGTTTGAGAATAGTACCGATTAATGCTAATCCCCAGATAAAGCCGAAAATTGTCCAGCCGATAGGACCGCGAAGATTGACCAGCAAAAAAGGAGTATAAGTGCCCGCAATCAAGTAGTATATTGATATGTGATCAAATTTTGTTA
>JAEEGL014663555.1_pt1 | contig 27101 bp, 25 predicted proteins | sample 9134231 | NCBI WGS metagenome assembly JAEEGL01 (sample SAMN16246548, study PRJNA631951) | gut metagenome | biome: gut microbiome; feature: rumen; material: fiber-attached | host: Bos | place: Iran: Karaj | collected 2018-10 | reverse complement strand
CAGGATCCTTAACAGGGTGGTCTTGCCGCAGCCGGAAGGTCCCAGCAGGGTGACAAACTCGTTTTCATAAATGTCCAGGTTGATGCCCTTCAGGACGACCTGGCCGTCAAATGACTTGACGATGTTGCGGAATTCAATAAGTTTCTTCATTCTAGGTTCCTCTTTTCCTCTGATCTTATAAGACGGGTGGGGTGGAGATCCACAGCACCTGCGCGTCGCTGCCGTTGCGGTTGGCCAGACAGTGACGGTAGTCACCGCTGATGTAGAAGGTCTCACCCTTGCGGACCGTGTAGCTGGTCTCCAGGGTCAGGTTTTCCAGTTCGATCTTGCCCTGCAGCACATAGCCCAGTTCCTCACCCTCATGCGGTTCAATGATCTGGGTACGGCCCTGGGGCCGGATCTGCAGAAGCAGGGGTTCCATCATGTTGCGCTGGGAGTTGGGGATGATGTAGGTAATGGTCAGTTCTTCACTTTCATCGACAAAGCTGTCCTGAGGGGTGAAGACGACCTGTTGCTGGCTGTCCTCCTTGAAGAAGTCCGCCAGTGATACGCCCAGCACTTCCACGATGTCTTCCAAGGTGGCGATGGACGGGGTGGACAGGTTTCTTTCCAGCTGGGAAAGGAAACCCTTGGTGAGTTCGGTCCGGCTGGCCAGTTCTTCCAGGGTCAGGCCGTTTTTCTGACGCAGCTGTCTTACTCTCTTGCCGATATCCATTTGTCTGCCTCCCTTCTTCTGTTTTGTATTACTTAACAAAAAGTTAAATACTGCAACAAGAACATTATACATCCTTTTCCCCGCGGTTCAATACTTTCCGGTAATTTTACTAAAAAATTTTTTTAGCATTACCAAACTCGCCGCCGCAAAGAAAAGCCACGCCTTTTCGCGTGACTTTCCGGTATTTTCCTGTTTCAGTTATTATTGCCACCGATGTGGACGGTTGCCCCGGAATTGTTGGCGATATCCTTGTCGTACTGATTGATGGCCAGTACGACCAGCAGCACCAGCGCTTCCTCGCTCTCATCAATGATGTTGACGCAGTAGTGTCTGGTTAGATGGAACAGTTCCTGACTGATCTCGCAGATCAGATTGTCATACGGCCCGTAGATCCGGTAATCCAGAGCCAGCCAGTCGCCTTCCACCCGCCAACCCAGCTGGGCCAGACTCAGCTTTGGTTTGAAGAAGGTAAACTCCTGGTCAATGGTGCAGACCAGTCTGTCCTGCAGAAAAATGTCATACTGGTGCAGAAGGAAGGTAAAGTTCTTCTTGACGTGGCCGACCTTCTCGCCCTGGCGGTAGAGGTTGATCTGCGGCAGCCATAAGGTGACATTCTCGTAGCTGTAGGCTTCCCGGCCGCTTTCATCATACAGTTGCCCGTCAGCGTACAGAAAGCGGAAGTTTTCCTTGAAATAGTACTTCATGCTTTGTCCTTACCGGTGGACCGGAGTCCACCTGAACTTACTTTTTTATTGCTGGACCGGTTCTTCTACCGGGGTTTCAGCCTGCGGCTGCTCAAAGACGATCTTGACCTTGTAGGACTGGGTGATGCTGTCGATGGCGGCTTCATAGAAATCACGCAGCGCGTAGCGGCCATAGTCTTCCGCCTTCTTGAGGATGGCGGGATCATTGGCCTTTTCCTCCAGCTTGGTGATGGCTTCAGCCTCGATGGCACTGGAATCCTGCAGGGTCATCTTGATGTCACCAAAGGCCAGAAGACCCTTTTCGGTATCACCGAAGACGGTGTTGGCCGGATTGAAGATGACGGTGTGCAGTTGTGGATAGGGAACGGTAACGGTAATGGTATGGTTAGGAGCATCAACCTCGATCTTGTCGGCCGTGATCTTGGACAGGTCAATGGTGTACTGCGCCGTACCGTTATAAACAACCGACTGGTTCTTGGAGAAGATGCCCAGCTTGAACAGCCCGGCCTGGGTGATCACGGAAGGAACCGACAGTTCCTGCTCATCAACGATCAGCAGAGCCTGCCGCTGGGAGGAGCCAACGACAACATCGGCGAAGTCGACGGCTGTATAGCCTAGAATGCCGTTATTGTTGACGGTCAGGTCATAGCCTTCCACCGACTTGAGAATGGCGGTATCGCGCTTATACTGGCGGTACCAGTTAAAGCCGCCTAATACCAGACCGATGATCAATACCACCGATACGAAGTCCTTGAAGATGTTGTACTTGCGGCCGAAGGAATACTTGGGGAATTCCTTCCTCATCTGTTCGACGACCTGATCGGAAACGGCCTTGACCATTTCATCATTTACTTTCTTGTTTTCAGTCATGTTTTTGCACTCCTTTCTGCCAGTTCAGACGCTTAAAGGCGTTTTCAAAAAGATACAGTACTATCATACAGTGCAATTATGTGAATTTTATGGTCATTATGACAAAAGAAAACCTTGCGCATTACTCCCTTATCAGTTTTCCTTCCCGCAGGCAATATGTTACGCCTTCTTCCGGGAAGAACTGATCGCTATTTACCGGGTTAAGGTTTTCCGGGCACTTGGAGTGCACGGCTACCACTGTTTTGGCGTTGATCTTTTCCACCAGCCAGGCCAGATGGTTGGGATAGGCATGGGAGAAGGAATAGAGATTGATGAAGGAGCGGAATGACCAGTTCAGTTTGGCGATCATGTTCTTCATGATGCCATATTCCTTTATGCCCTCCACCAGCGGTTCGCCCAGAAGGTGATAGTACTTTCCCTCAATTCCGTCAAAGTCGATCAGGGAGAGGATGTTGCGGTAGCTGCTCTGCAGCAGGTATTTCTCCGGATGGCGTTGAATCTGATCAGCGGAAACGCTCGGGCACTTATCCTTCAGCAGCTGATAATAAACAGGCTGCTCATCATTATCCGGATAAATGACCGCACTGGCCACTCCCCGGCACTTAAGCAGGATGTAGGCAAACAGAGGTTCATAGACCGTGGTACGGCCCAGTCTTTCGCCCAGCTCGATCATCTCCTGCAGCATCTGCACGTCACGGGGATAGGGATTGAAAACTCCCAGACCAAGGAAGTCCTTCAGCTGACCGGCAATTTCCTCATATATACCCGGCACGCTAACGCAGCCCGGCAGCAGATCTCTGGAAGGCTGGCGGTAAAGGGAAAGAAGCTTTTCATCCGGCGCAAATTCCGAGGCGGAAGTGGTTGTCGAATCGACGATCAGCAGATCAATGTGATGGCTGGATAACTCTTCAATCTCCTTAAAGGCCTTCTCACTCGCACTGCCGTGGAAGCGGATGTCCCCGCTATAAAGGATTGTGGAATCCGGCGTCTCGATCAGAAAACTGCTGGAACCCGGACAGGGGTGATCGGAGAAGAAAGGCGTCAGCCTGATCTGACCAACGGAGACGGTTTCATGATAGCGGAAGGGAGAATAGTCGCGGTAGTGCTTTTCCTCGCCGGCTTCTTCCAGAGCCAGCTGAAGTCTCAGCCCGTCTTCATGGATGTAGACCGGCACATCGGGATGGACCTTGTCGATCTCACTCATATGGTCCAGGTGCAGATGGCAGATGAAGATTGCGGTATTGTAAGGTGAATCTTCATAAGGCTCCAGATCAAGATCCTGAAGATTCTCTCTGGCAAAGACGTAAGGGACTTCGGGTATCCGCCCCAGCAAAACGGCATCCTTTACCCGGTTGGCCTTCCGGCTGCGTACCACCCCGTCATAAACCTGCGCCAGCGGGGTAAAGGGGGCACCGAAATCAAAGATGATGCGATCACTACCATAGGTAACGGAAATGACGATGCCCATGCCGTGGCATCCCCGGTAAAACTTAACCAGTGTCTCAGACATTTTCCACCACCTCTAGCGTATTCTTCTCGTCATCATATACATACCGTTCTCTTAATGAAGCGTAGTAATAAGGACACTTAAGCTGTCTGATCAGACCCTTACGGTTGGAACTGTGGGCCGGTACGACCAGCTTGGCGTTAACCATGTCAATGTAGGCCAGGATCTGACACTTCTCCGCGTGCGGGGAGAAATAGCTGTTTTCTCCCTGATAGGCCCGGACATACTTCATGCCACAGAGATCAACGATCCGCTTCATGTTGAAATAGCGGGGATCAAATTCCCCTAAGGGTGTACCGGAATAATGCAGATACATGGCATTCATGCCCCGGTAATCCAGCAGTTCCAGCAGGTTGGGATAACTGTTCTGAACCAGATAATGGGCGGGGTCAGCCAGGATCTCGCTCTTGGTCATGAGGCTGTTTTCCGCCAGAATTTCCCGGTAATAATCCGGCTCGTCTTCCCTGTCCGGCAGCATCACCGTCACCGGCTTATTGAAGAAACGGTTGATGATGTGGGCGCTTTCCGGCTCATAGACCAGTTGACGTCCGCTCTTTCGGGCATATTGCTCAAAGGCCATGACATCGCTCATTTCCCGCTCATAGTAATTAAAGATGACCAGGCCGTCATGCTCCTTGATCCGCTTAAGGGTCAGTTCATCAAATTCCTGACGGTTCATCATGCCTTTTACCGGCCAGAAGGCCGATTCAATCTTTTCCTTTTCATCATCGGATGGGAAGAAGCGGGTTCCCTCGCAGACCAGGATGTCTACTTTCTTTTCTCTGAGAAATTCGGTTTCTCTCAGGATGTTGTCACCATATTTGCCATAGACAAAGACGTCACCGGTATGATGGATCTTCAGATCCGGCGTCTCGATGTAAAAGGAATAATCCTGATAGGAATCATCGTTAAGAATGAACTTCCTTACCGAAATGTCACCAACAGTTGTAACTTCCGGAATGTCCTGATAATTCATGCCTCTGATGCTTTCAACGCCCTGTTCAACTTCTTCCAGGGCAGCCTCGATCCTTTGGGCTGAGGCCGACAGATAGACCGGAACCAGCGGTGAGATCATGCCCATCATCCGCATGTGGTCCAGATGCAGATGGGTAATGAAGAAGGCCTGAGGGCCCTCATGCCAGTCTTCCGCCGCCATCAATTCGGGATAAGCGGTGATGTCCTGACGGCGGTAGATACCGTCGATCATCGGGATCTCATTGACCCAGAGATAGTCGTTAATGAAATTGCGGCGCTTACTGACCGAACCGTCAAACATGTCAAAGGCTGGGTTATAGGCCGTTCCGGCCTCAAAGAAGGCCCGGCTGTTGCCGTAACGGACTTCCATGATGACACCGCCGATGCTGTCAAGACCGCTGTAGAACACAATAGATGTCTTACTCTTCATGTCATTTTCCATTCTTTCTGCCTTCAGTATAACACTCCCGTCTTTACCTCAAAAGACCCGCGGCTTTCACCGCGGGTCCGTAATTCAGGTTGTTCTAGATCTTCATTGCCGCTTCATAGGCGCCCCAGATTACCGTCCGCAGGTTGCCAACCTTCTGGCAGTCGCCTACCAGATAGGCCTCCTTGCGCCCCTGGGCACTAAGCGGGGTGGGCAGATAGCCGACCGCGCCGATGACGGAATCAACGGCGATTTCCACTTCCTGACCGTCCTTATCCGTGCAGATGATCTTGCCATCCTGTACCTCTTTAAGGGTGGTCTGCAGATATACCGGCACCTCTTTCCAGGCAAAGTACTCTCTCAGATAGGAGGAGTTAGCTAGACAGACACCTTTCTGGGCCACCAGGTCATCCTTCATCTCCACGATGACCGGTTGCCTGCCCTGCAGATACAGTTCGTAGGCGATCTCGCAGCCGGTCAGACCGCCGCCGATAACCGCAACCCGCTGTCCGACCTCTTTGATTCCATTCAGATAGTCGCAGGCTTCGATCATCTTTTCATGTCCTTTGACATTTCTCAGGATGATCGGAGCTGAACCGGTGGCGATGATCAGGGGAACATCAGGCAGTTCCTCTACTGAGCGGATCTCATGATTGTAGTGGACCTCCACTTTCAGATCTTCCATCTGTTTCCGGTACCAGGCCAACAGATCGCGCAGCTTGCCCTTATAGGATTCGGCAGAGGCGGGTATGAAGGTACCGCCCAGCTGACCGCTCTTTTCATAGATCACCGGTTCGTGGCCGCGCAGTTTCAGCACCCGGGCTGCCTCCATGCCGCCGATGCCCCCGCCGATAATGGCGACTTTGCGGGGCTTCTTGGCCGGTTCTATGTGGTGCTTGTTCCACTGCATGGTTTCGGCGTTGACGGCGCAGCGGGACAGATTCAGGCTGTCGCTGAGATCCTGATCATTGGGTACGCCTTTGTAGTGAGCCATGTTGAAGCAGCCGTTATGGCAGAGAATGCAGGGGCGGATGTCTTCGGGGCGGCCTTCCATCAGCTTGGTGACCCATTGCTGGTCAGCCAGGAAGTTACGGGCAAATCCGGCTCCGTCGATCCGACCCTGAGCGATCGCCTCGGCCGCGGTAAGCGGGTCCAGACGGCCGGCACAGACCACCGGAATGTCTACCTGCGCTCTTAAGGCTTCGACATCGGGAAGGTTGCAGTTTTCCGGCATGTAGATCGGCGGATGCGCCCAATACCAGGCATCATAGGTGCCGTTATCGCAATTGAGCATGTCATAGCCGGCTTCTTTCAGGTATTTTGCCGCTCGGACTGATTCTTCAAAATCCCTTCCGACCTCTTCATATTCTTCCTGCGGCAAGGCCCCGCGGCGGAAGCCCTTGGTCTTGGAGACTACTGAATAGCGCAGGGAGACCGGGAAGTCCGGACCGCACTCCTTCTTGATGGCCTGGACGATCTCCACCGGGAAGCGGTAGCGGTTTTCAAAACTGCCGCCGTATTCATCGGTGCGGTGGTTGACGTATTTCAGGGTAAACTGGTCAAGCAGATAACCTTCATGCACGGCATGGATCTCCACACCGTCCACTCCGGCTTCCTGCAGCAGTTTTGAGCACTTGGCAAAGGAGTCAATGTACTGCTGGATCTCTTCCCTGGTCATCTGGCGGGAAGGAACCTTGTCGCTCCAGCGGTTTGGCGAAGGTGAGGCACTGGCCGTGATCTTATCAAGGTCCATGAAGGGCTTGGACAATACCCTCAAGGCTTTATTGGTATAGAGCTTCTCCATCATTTCCGAAATGGTAAAGGAACGGCCGAAACCGGCAGTCAGCTGAACGAACAGCTTGGCCCCGGTAGCATGCAGCTGGGGCAGCCATTTCTTCAGGTCCTGATACATCTTCTTATTGGTATGCAGCCACTGTCCCAGCATCGGGTTATAGACCGGCTGACAGCCCGGAAGTACCAGGCCGGCATTGTTTTTGGCGACTTCGAGGATGAAGCGGGCACCCACCTTGTCAAAGTGCAGCGGCTCCATCCAGCCAAACAGGTCCGTACCGCCCATTGAGGTCAGCACAATGCGGTTTTTGATCTCCAGGTTGCCGATCTTCCAGGGTGTAAACAGCGGTTCAAGCTTCTTATCCATGATTATCTCCTTCAACTGTGACCGTTCCGTCTTCACTGACCTGAATGCGGTCACCTTCCTTTACATATTCCAGGAATTCCTCGCCCAGATCGTCTACGCAGACGATCGGATGATCCGACCAGTTATAGGTCAGCACTGCTCCGGCCACCGCCAGGGTATCAGCCCGCTTGCTGAAGAGCATGCAGCTGGGGCCAACGCCCATCGAGGCAGCGCAGTACAGTACCATGCCGCCGGTGGTCGAGCCAATGGTCTCCGGCAGGCAGAGCGCCTTGCCGGGCATCAGTTTCTTATAGAGTTCCGGATTGTTATGGTCCTGGATCTCTCCCTTTTTATTAAGGAAAGAGCCAGCCGTCTTAAGCGAAGCCAGAGTATTGAAACCGGTATGGGTAACCAGGGCCTGCGCCTGGACATTTCCCGGGACTACGACCCGGCCCTTGAATGTTCTAGCCATTGATGTCACCTCCCGTAACGATCTCCACCAGTTCCTTTTCACTGTAGAATCTGGCCTTTGAGTAATAACGTAGCTTATTCGAGCAGGTAATGATCCTGGTCTTGTCAGTCAGCGGGTTGGACGTATAGGACAGCGGACATAAGCCGCTGACCGTTACGCCGATCTCCTTCAGTCTGGCTGCCTTTTCCGGGCAGTCCTTTTCAAAGCGGCTGCGGACATCCGGAGCGGCGCAGAATATTACCGGTATGGTGACCTTTTCATGACTGTTGCGCTTCAGCCCCTCATCAAGTCTGTCCGTCCAGTCGCACAGCTGAGCAAGGGAGAAATGCGGACAACCGGCAAAGGCCATCTGCGGTTCGCCCTCTGAAGTCCAGGCAACCGGATAGGAAGCCTTGACCCGGGCAATCTCCGCGTCATCGATCACAAAGGTCCTGGCGTTCTCTTTGATCAGTTTTTCACCCAGATCCCGGGCTTCCGGGGTGATGTTTTCCACGTGGTAGAGACCGACCGAGCCGTTGGATGCACTGGCAGCACCCATGTCCTTCAGGTAGTCCTTGACTCTCTGCGTCAGTTCCGTGCCCAGATAACTGTCCAGTCCCCTGATGTAGGGAACATCTTCAATGCACTTGAAGCCGATGGCACTTCCCAATAACTGAGGCTCCGGCAGTTCCTTGCATTTTACCTCAATGATCCAGTCGGCCTTACGTCCTTCATCAGTCAGCAGGCCGAATTCCGGCACATAGCCCAAAATGTTGGACATCAGTTCCAGAATGCCGGAGTTGCGGTTGCAGCGGGCGCCCAGTACCGAGTTGGCATAGGAGACGGCGGAAGACTCCGCCCAGCCCAGAATGTCACCCCGCTGGGGAATGTTTCCCACTTCATCCATGTAGGAGGTGCAGGTGTAGGCATTGTCATCCTTGATGCCCATGCGCTTCCACTGCTTCTCCATGCGTTTCTGGTTGGAGAAGATCAGCTTGAACATCGCCTTGCTGGCAAAGCTGATGGGTACATGATCTTCAATGCCCCGCGGGTCAGTGGTAAAGCTCTGCCGGGGCAGGGCTCCGCCGTCAATCAGTTTCTCCATCAAATCAAAGACCGGTTTCCAGGTCAGTGATCCGGTGCCGATGACCGCATGTCCCATCGTGCCGGTGATCTTCACCATTCTTTCCGCCCCGAAGGCTTCTCCATACATTATCAGGGTATTCAGGACTTTCTGCATGGCTTCGCCCTGCTCTCCCCTTTGAACAGCCTTTAATTCTTCGTTCAGAATCATAGTTATCCCCCTTTCTTAGGTTTACAGGCTATATTATTGGTATTCTTCTTCATTATTATTTTAGCACATGTGATTTTCTTCACACACTCATTTGCCTTTGCGGATGCCGATTGGAAAGATTTCCACCCTGCCAATTTCTCCTGAGATTATGCGGCAGCTGCCGCCGTAATGTGGTAAACTCTTTAGGGGGAATCAACCATGAACGATATCTTAAAGGAAGAATTGATATATGAAGGCCGCGTCTGCAGGCTGACCCATGACACCGTCACCTTTGATGACGGCAGCATCGGCTACCGCGATGTCCTGCATCTTAACGGTGCCGTAGCCATTCTGGCTTTCAAGGATGCTGACCACATCATGCTGGTGCAGCAGTACCGCCACGCCATTGAGCAGCAGATCCTGGAACTGCCGGCCGGCATGCTGGAAAAGGGCGAAGACCCTCTGGAAGCCGCCAAACGGGAACTGGAAGAAGAGACCGGCTACAGGGCCGGAAAGATGACCTTCCTGGCTTCCTTCTTTACCTCTCCGGGCGTGGTCAAGGAGACCATTCATCTCTACCTGGCTACTGATCTGACCTTTGTCGGCCAGCATCTGGATGATGATGAGTACCTCAGCGTCAGGACCTTCTCGGTTGATGAGATTGAACAGATGATCGCCGATAACCGGCTTAATGACGGCAAGTCCATCATTGCCTGGCTGTTATGGAAAGACCGCTATAAAAACAACCGCTCATAACAATTCGCTCAACTCTTCTTAACGGTGCCTCAGGTACCGTTTTTTCTTTCCCTGAGTCCGGCGTTTTGCCGCCCATTGATTTTGCGATATAATAGAAACATAAGAGGAATATCGATCATGGAAAAGGAAAAATTTGTCTACCGCCCGTTTAACGGCGTATTCTGGGCCATCATCGCATTTTTGCTGATAGCCTACGGAGCTCTCTTTCTGCTGCTCAGAAACTGCCCAATGCAGACCAGGGAGATCGTCATGCTGGCAATCAGTGTCTGTCTGGTCGTTTATTACTTCATTTACAAGTACCGTCTGAGCCGCGACAAGGAATACGACGAACTCTATTATTCCAAGGTCGGAGGCTTTTCCTGGTGGTATGAACTGCCGCTGCACTTATGCAACATCAACATGTTCCTGGTGCCCCTGGGCATTCTTTTCCACAACCGCTATCTTCAGGGCTTTGCCTTCTTCATCGGTCCGGTTGGCGCCATGATGGCGATATTGATGCCCTCCACTTCCTTCAATAACACCAGCATCTTCAAGGAGAGGATGCGGGGTTATTACATCACCCATTTCCTGATCACCTTCAACTGCCTCTTTCTGGCCGTCATCGGCATCTATGATCCGCGTTACAGCGATGTCCTCCCCATTGCCTTAGTGGGCATGCTGCTGAGTTTCATCATTTATGTCTTCAGCATGATCCTAAGAAAGAAAGGCATCGCCATTAAGGCAAACTATTTCTATACCGTTGAGCCGGAGGAGAACAAGCTGCTGGAATTCTTCCACCGCTTCATACCCTACAGTTTCCTGTATCTGATTCCGGTCTTCATCCTTTTCATTCCCTACATGTATCTGCTGACTTTCATTTTCAACCTGCTTACCGGAAGATAGGAGGTTTGCCATGAGTTTTGATATCGTCGGCGTAGGCGCTGCTGCCTATGACTATCTCTGCATTGTTGAAAAGTATCCCGAGGAAGACGGGTCAACCAACATCCTGGCAATCCATAACCAGGGTGGCGGCTGCGTCGCTACCGCACTGGTCGCTGCCAGCCGGCTGGGCTCTTCAACTGCCTACATCGGTAATACCGGTGATAATTTCGGCGGAAACTACATCCGCGATGACTTCGTCAGGGAAGGTGTTGACATCAGCGGTGTTCAGATCTTTCCGGGCAAGCACAGTACCGAAGGCTATGTGATGATCGATCCGGTCAAGTCGACCCGGACGAAATTCCCTTATTCCAACGACCTGCCGGACATCACCTGGACCAGGGAAAAGGAAGATCTGATCCGTCAGGCCAAGATCCTCCACATCGACGGCACCAACTACAATAACTGCCTGAGGGCCGCCCAGATTGCCCGGGAAAGCGGCGTGCTGGTCTCCCTGGATGGCTGCGGACGCAAGAAAAATACCGCCCTCAACGCCGAACTGGCGATGATGGCGGACATTCTGATCATGAATGAGGAATTCCCCTATTACGCCAGCGGCAAGGACAACCTGGAAGAAGCCCTCAAGTTCTTTACCCAGGGCCATGCCAAGGTCATCATCTCCACGTTGGGAGCCAAAGGCTGCGTCGCTTTGGAATACGGAAAACTGGTTTACTACCCGGCCTACAAGGTTGAAGCCGTGGATACCACCGGAGCCGGTGACGTCTTCCATGGAGCCTTCCTGGACGCCTGGCTGCGCAGCTATACCCAGTATGCCGCCGTACTCTACGCCTCAGCCGTAGCGGCCATGAAGTGCCGGCAGATCGGCGGACGGGCCGGCATCCCCAACCATGAAGAGACTCTGCAATTCATGAAAGAACACGCGGAGGACATGAACTGATCCTCCGCTTTCTTTTCTATTGGGGATTACTGAAGAGCGTAATCGCTCTTTTTACTTTTTCCCGGACGGCTTCCCGCATCAGGACAGCCAGTTCATGGACCTTCCAGAACTTGTCCGGATCGCTGGCAAAGGCATTGCGCACCGCGTTGGATGCCGCCAGGGAAGCATAGGTGTAGTAATTGATCTTGCGGATGCCGGACCTGATTACCCGGGCATAATCCTCTTCGTTGATTCCCGAGGATCCGTGCATTACCAGAGGAATCTGTGTTTTTTCCTGAATCTCCTGCAGCAGTTCAATGTCCAGCACCGGAGGTTCCTTATAGATGCCATGGGCATTGCCGAAGGAACAGGCCAGCATGTCAACACCGGTCCTTCGGACGAAATCACCGGCCTGATCGGGATTGGTGAAGTTTTCCCGGCGGACGTCACGGATCTCCATTTTCTTTTCATTGGTCAGGGTTCCCCCAGCCATCTTGCCGATCTCGCCTTCGACCATCACGCCATACTGCCTTCCCAGTTCCACGGCCTTGATGGTATTGGCCACATTTTCCTCGTAGGGCAGCCAGGAGCCATCATACATGATGGAGGTAAAGCCGATGTCCAGGGCCTTTTTGAGATAATCCAGTTCCACACCATGATCAAGATGAACGGCTACCGGAACCTTGGCCCGGCGGGCGTACTGCATCATGACTGGTCCGATCTCTTCCAGAGTTATGATGCCTCTGGTTTCGTGGGAAGTCGCAAACTCAATGATGATGCCCTCACCGACATCTTCCGCTGCCTCAATGATTCCCTGCAGCATTGACAGGGTGGTGACGTTAAAGGCACCGACACCGATGTTTCTTTTTACCGCGTTATCGATCAGTTCTCTTGTACTTACCAGCATTTCGCACCTCCTGAAAGTGATGGGTCTTCACTGCTTTTCTGCCTATATTATAACAGACAGCAGCTAAGGCTCTTTTGAAAAATCACATCCCTTTTCTGCTCATTTATCAGCAAACCATTCCCTGTTGTTCACCTTAAGGACACCTTCGATTCTGATAATTAGGTCAGGAGGTAATAATTATGAATAAACTTCGAGAGAAGACTTTCCGTTATGCCAGCATCATCTTTCTGAGCGGCATGTTTCTATATTATCTGATCAGGTTCATCTATTTCTTCCTTACCATCGACCATCCTGATCTTCTGGAGGGTCTTTTATGAAAGGAAAACTGCTGAACCGCATTCTGCTGGTTCTGGACGTCCTGGCTCTGGTGTTTCTGGCAGTGGTCTACGGTCCCTGGGCAGGTTTCCGCAACTGGTATGTCACCACCGCGCTGTCGACCAGTTCCCATAAGTATCTGGCTTATGCGCTTTACAGTTCGGACCAGCTGCAGACCATCATGAGCAACAATCAGCTGGAAGTAATTGACCAGACTTCTGACGATTCGCTGATCACCTTTGAGGAAGTGGTCGTCACTGCTTCTTCAACTGATCTGGAAAGGGAAATACTTAATAATCCTGATGGAGCGGATTACCGCATCATTCCCATCAGCGGCAGCGGCTACAGCGGCTGGCTGACCGTTATTTGTGATCCCACCCGTCTGACTCTGGCGGTTGCCGAAAGTGACAACGGGGCTACCGTCAGTCAATTAGCCCGTCAGAATAATGCTCTGCTGGCGGTCAACGGCGGCGGCTTCGACCGCAGCCGGAAAGAGAAATCGGCCGACGGCGGGCTGATCGTCGACGGCCAGCTTTATTGTGATTCCGAAGAAAGCGAAGAACTGATCTGCCTTACGAAAGAGGGAAAACTGCTGCTGAGCCATTCCACGGCTGGGCAGCTGGCAGAAACGGAAGAGCTGTCCTGGGCCCTGCATTTCTCCCCGTTTCTGATCGTCAACGGCGTCAGTGCTTCCGTAAGCGGCAACGCCGGCGGCCAGCAGCCCCGAACCGCCATCGGGCAGCGACCGGACGGGATCATCATTCTGATGACCATTGACGGCAGAGGTGCTAATGGTTCCTTTGGCATCAACTATGCTGGAATGATTTCCATCTTTGAACAGTGCGGCTGCGTCAATGCCGCCAATCTGGATGGCGGCGGAAGTACGACGCTTTATGAAAACGGCGCACTGGTAAATCAGCCAGCCAATCGGGGCAAAGGCAATGAACGAGCCGTCTTTGACGCCCTCATCTACTGTTGAAAAACCGATAATGCCCCAAACCAACCGCAACGGCAGGCGGAAAATCATAGTATAATAATCATAGATGAAAAACGGCTTTGCCGTAAGGAAAGGTGAAAGACATGAAAATATGTGAAGTAATTGAAACCATCAAGAAGAACTGTAAGGGCTACGGTACCATTGACGAAGAGAGAACCAGAGACAAGGTGCTCTATGGCCCGGTCGATGTTGAGTGCACTGGCATTGTCTCCACCATCTACGCATCCATTGAAGTAATTAAGAAAGCCCATGAACTGGGTGCCAATCTGATCGTCAGCCATGAAGCCTGCTTCTGGAACCACGGCGACCATACTGACTGGCTGAAGGACAATAAGACCTTCCAGCTCAAGAAGGCTCTGCTTGATGAATACGGCATCACCGTCTGGCGTGATCACGACTACATCCATTCCGGTGTCCTGTATCAGGGCAACTATGTTGACGGCATCTTTTACGGCCTGGCTGATGTGCTGGGCTGGCATGACTATGTCATCGGCAACAAGTTCATGCCGATGATGTTTGAAATTCCCAAAACCCCGACCAGACAACTGGCTCAGTACCTGATGGAAAGGATGAACCTGAAGGGCATGAAGACGATGGGCAATGTTGACGGCTACAGCCAGCGCATCTACATTCCCATGCACATCATCGGACAGTTTGACAATGAAGTTCTGAAGAATACCGAAGAAAACAACATCGACACCCTGCTGGCCATGGAGATCACTGACTTCACTGTTGGCATCTACATGCGTGACGGAGCCCAACTGGGTTTGCCCAAGACCGTTCTGGCCGCCGGTCACTTCAATGTCGAGGAACCGGGCATGAAGTGGTTTGCGGAAGTCATGCTGCCACAGCTGCTGCCGGACATCAAGGCCACCTTCGTTCAGGCCGGTGATTCCTACACCATGCTGATCAGACAGTAATCAAAAAAACAAAATAGAGTAAAACACCGGATGAAATCATATCATCCGGTGTTTTCTGTCTGTCTATGAATTTTCAGCGGTGCTGATCAGTTCAGCTGACCCTGCACCTTTCTCTTTAAAACAAGCAGCCCCATGGCCAGCAGGCTGAGCGCCATCATGCTGGCGGGGTAAGTCAGACGGCTGTTCTCGCCGGTAGCGGGAACGATCGGCTGAGCTTTGACAGCGACGGTAACAGCGGCGCTTCCGTCATCGAAACTGACGGTAACGGTATGCTCGCCTTCTTCCAGTTCTTCCAGCGCAGCCGGTTTGACGGTGACGACAACGCTGCCGCTGACAGCGTCATAGTCCTCTCCCAATGACAGCTCATTTTCATCCAGTTTTACGCCGGTGAAGTGCTTGCTGAAGGTGAGATCATCGTTGACGTTGCGCTTGACGGTTATCACTAACGGTTCATCGGATCCCTTGGTCCACTCAACCGTTGTTTCACCCTGAACTTCATAGCTGATCTCGACGGCTCTCCAGTCAGCGTAAAGTACCATGTCGGAAATGACCGGGGTGTCAAAATCATATGGTTTGGTAAGATCGGCATCACTATACCAGCCGACAAGCTCGCAGTCTTCCTTCCAGGGATCTTCCGGTCTTTGAACCTTTTCCCCGGCCTTGATTGTCTGCGAAGCAACCGGTTCACCGCCATTGGTCTCAAACTCAACAATGAATTCGCCGGAAGCGATAAGGGCAGGAATCGGGAAGTTATGAGTGTCAGTAAAGGTCTTTCCGTAATAACTGACCGTAGCCGTGCACTTCAGTTCGCCCTCGGTGTAATCACCGGGTTCGGTTATGACTTCCTTTACGATGTCATTGACGGTAAGTGTCAGTGTATCAGAGCCCAGAGAACAGATGAGAGTTGCGGTGACGGTATCTTCATCCGTCCAGTTCCACTCACATTCGCTGTAATCATGATATTCCATGACATATTCATTTACCGGAAAGTCGATAAAGGAATAAAAATCGTAACAGGCCAGCGGATAATAGAGGGTAGTTACCGATTCATTGTCGGCATATGTTCTTCTGACCTGGTAAAGCTTTTCGTCCGGAAGAATGGTGTAACTGCATTTAGTGTAGTTATTTAATTCCATGTCTGCATATTCTCTGCAGTCCTTCTCAATTTCCTCTTCGGTCATATCTCCGGGATAACTGGCATAAAAAGCCTTCGCTTGCTGGTAGTAAGCGTCCCATATCATCTCCGTATTCAGATAATACTGGCCATGAGCGGGAGCATGGTCAGCATCGGGAACCATGACTTCCTGCCAGGGCAGTGAATCAATGCTGTACATGTGCAGCATCTCATATACCTCGTGTATGCAGCCCATATCGGTAATGGAAAAGACAGTGTAGATGTCACGGCCGCCTGAATACTCGAAGATGAGTTCACCGTTATCCACATCAATGAACCAGTCCGCTTCCTTCAGGGCGGCAATGTCCTGAGGGGCCATTTCGCTGGCATAGGCCGCCGCTTCCTCTGCGGTCACTGATGGGGATTCATATCTTTTTTCGTTATAGCGGCGTTGATATATCAATTCATAATAATCATCCAGCGTCAGGTAATAATCTCCGGGCTGTCTTCCGGAGGTGGAAGTATAGATTCTTTTCCTGTCTTCCGCTCTTACGCTGAGAGGCATTGACGGAATCATCAGCAGAAGGGCTAACAGGCAAATGAGTGTTCTGAGTTTTTTCATGTTTCATTCCTCTTCTTACATATAAATGTTACAACCAATTGGGGCTTGCATTCAACAGCCGACGGTCAGGTGTTCAGTTTTCAGGCAAAGTTGCTCATCCGATCGCGCTGCCAGTCGTTTCCTTTATCCGGCCTTTTCGATCAGCCGGCTTACCATGTCGACGTAATTCTGCGTGAATCGCTGCGCGTCAACATCCAGCGCGACGCGGTGTCTTTTTTCCGGCCGGTTGAGTTGCTCAAAGGTACCGATCATTCTTCCTGTGTCCTCAACCGTCAGGTTGCAGGCAAACCAGTTGGTTATGATGGAGGGATCATAGCTGGCATAGGCTGCCAGCGGGTCATGCATTGCTCCGCCGGTCTTTTCATCGTACTCGCCGATGTAGTAGAAGCGGGCGATCTCATAGATGTTCTTGCCGGCCTGATTGATTGCCGGCCACTGCCTGATGTCATCGGCATTGAACAGCGCCTTCAGGGTAGCGTCCAACGGGACTATGTTAAGATGAGCCCGGCTTTCAAAGACGTAATTGGCCGCTGCCGGGTCACCGCCGATGTTGGCTTCACTGTAGATGTTGCGGTTGCCTCTGACGGTAAGAGCCCCGCCCATGATGGTGATGTTGCCGACTGAGCAGATGGCCTCTTCATCCTTCTTCAGGCATTCAGCCAGATTGGTCAGCGGCCCGACAAAGACCAGATGCAGATCCTTGCCGTATTTCCGGGCACTTTCAACGATAAAGTCCACGGCATGCTGCCTCTGCGGCTTGCCCTGCGGCTCTCCCAGGTCTACATTACCGATGCCGTTACGGCCATGGACGATGTCCAGATGGGGGTGACGCTCATATCTTTCCGTGACCCAGCTGTGATCACAGCCGCGGTACACCGGTACGTCAAAGCGCCGGAAGTTTTCCAGAATCAGCAGGGAATTCCTGACTGACTGGTCAACGGAAACGTTGCCGAAAGTAGTGCTTACCCCCAGCAGTTCAATATCCGGGTTTGCGAGAATGTAGCTGATCGCCAGAGCGTCATCCACTCCGGTGTCAACGTCAATAATCATCTTCATCCTGTTCATCACGCTCTCCTTACTTGACCGTTATGCGGCCCTGCGGCTTTTCATAAGAACGGAAATCGCCAGCGCACTTTTCAAACCACGCTATCAGGACTTCCAGATCCAGCGGTCCCTTATCGATGATCGGTTCACACCCCGCAAAGGCGGTATTGCCGTCACCGTTTTCCAGCAGCACATAGCTGATGGAAGCCACGGTATAGGTAGCCTTGGGGTCCAGCGGCACATACTTTCCATCCTTCAGCACCTGAACATCGCTGACTCTGCGCTTGCCTTCAACGCCGGCAAACATGCTGTTTTCATCCAGGGTGACGGTGGAGGGAATCTTGGTGTTGATGGTGTACTTCAGTCCGGAGACCTGCAGGAACGCGCCGTTTTCGCCGACCGGATTGTCCTCAAAGACCGCCAGACCCTCAGTGGAACGGCTGGTGAACTCCAGAGCGTCGAGGATCTGCTGGCCGCTGCAGCGCACGGAGCAGACGGTGTTATTAAAGGGCATGACATTAAGCAGATCACCATAGGTCACTTCACCGGCGGCAATGGTCTTGCGGATGCCACCACCGTTAAAGATGCCGATATCAGTATTCATGTAATCGCGCACCGCGTCAGCCGCGAAATCACCCAGGTTGGTCTCCCGGTTGCGGACCAGACGTTTGCCGTTTTCGTCAGTAATGGTCAGATCAAAGGGAACCTCACCGACACGCTGGGAAAGGATCCCGCCCAGTTCTTCATCCGCCTTGGCAATGGCAGCCAGGATGGCTTCATCCTGACGCTGATATTCCGAAAACAGGACCGTGGAAATGGTTCCATCCGGTTCAATGACCAGTTCACCGACATTCTGCATCTTGGTGCCGACTGAGGAAAGAATGACATCCTTGCCTTCGGCATTGGGATAGGGATCACCGATGATCACGGAGTGGGAGTGACCGTCCAGCACGACATCAATGCCCGTAGTATGAGAGATCAGGGAGATCGAATCATAAGGCTGGTAGGCAGCTATGGATCCCAGATGGCAGAGAGCCACTATGTAATCCGCGCCTTTACCGCGGGCTTCATTCACGGTTTCCTGGACCTGAGCGTAAAGCCGCTGCCCGTCATCACCGCCGTAGAAGTCATAAACAAACTGTCCGTCTTCCATGAAGTAAGCCGGAGTAGAATCGGTAATGGTGGAAGGAGTCAGAACGCCTATGAAGGCGACCTTGATGCCACCAAACTGCATGATCTCATATTTCGGCATGCTGGCAAACAGGTTGCGGTTATTGCCGCTGTATTTCACATTGGCAGCGACCATCTTGAACTTGGCCTGCCTGATCAGCTCATTGAGCCGTTCCATGCCGTAATCAAACTCGTGATTGCCGAAGGTAACCACGTCATAATTCATTTCGTTCATCAGATCGATGACGAGACTTCCCTTGGTCAGGGTTCCGTAGGTGCCGCCCTGCAGGAAGTCACCCAGATCAACCAGCGCGACATTGCCATGGGCAGCCTTGGTATCGTCAACCAGAGCCTTGAGCTGGGCATAGCCCATGTTCTCGCTGACACCGCAGTGCACGTCACTGCTGTAGAAGATGTAGATCTCTTCCTGCGGCTTGGCCGGAGCACAGCCTGCCAGCATGAACAGTATCATCAGCATGATCAGAATCTTTTTCATATCTCATTCCTCCTGAAATCAACAGGTTGTTTCATATTATTAATTATAACCCATCGTCAGCGGAAAAAGCAGTTGACCGATAAGAAAACAGAGACATCGGTGACATCTCTGCTTCATTGTTGTTTCCGTTATTAAACGTCGAATTCTTCCTTCAATTCAAACAGTCCGCGAATCTCGGCATGGCCGTTTTCCAGGTAGAACATGCCCATCTCCCAGCCATTGGCATCATACATGCCCATGATCTGCGGAGCTGCCTGACGGACGGCGGCCATCAGACCCTCGTCTTTTACGACAACAGCCTGGCCGTCGTAGCGCAGAAATTCATTGCCCTGCAGAGCGAGGACCTCGACCTTGGGGTTTTCACTCAGCTGTCTGAAGACATTCTTGAAAGTCCCGCAGCCGAAATAGAGCTTATCCTGATAGAGAATGTGGAAGCCGAACGGCCTTCCCTTGGGCTGATCGCCATCGGTGGTCAGAAAGTAAAATACTCCGGCCTTATTCAGATACTCATTTAACTTCTCAGCGTTTGTCATGTTGTTTTCTCCTTATTCCTGACTTAATTATTTCAGTCATTCTTTCCCTTGAGGTCTCTCAAGCCTCTTAACAGAGCCCGGAAGATGACCATGATCTCCAGACGTCCGAAGAACATGCCGACGATGCCCGTCCAGAGGATGACCGGATGGGCGCTGTAGCCGGTAATGCCCAGCGACAGGCCGACGGTCGACAGGGCGCTGGCGAACTCAAACATCGAATCCTGCAGGTTATAGCCGAACATCGTAAAGATGAAGGAACCCAAAAAGAACAGCAGGATGTAGAACAGCACGTAACTGGTCGTTGAGGAGATCTCCTCATCCGGCAGTTCGACCTTCTTGCCGGTACGGCAGATGTAGTTGGTCTTGACGACCTTGCGGTTGACCAGCAGATCTCTGATTGAATAATAGATGCCCTTGAGGGCAACAATGACCCGGTACTGCTTGATACCGCCGCCGGTGCTCTCCAAATCGCCGCCGATCAGCATCAAAATGATCATGGCAGTCGCGAAGCCGCTGGGGAACAGGCTCATGTCCTTGACCCCGACGAAACCGGTAGTAGTGATCGAGGTGGCAAAATGGAAGGCCGTTACCCGCAGGCTTTCCCCGATAGTGGCAGCATAACCGTTCTGCAGAAGGTTAAAGGTCATCAAGAAAACAAACACGACCGCGACGAAGACAAAGAAGCGGGTCTCACAGTGCTTAAGCAGGGGCTTGGCCCGACCCTTGATCAGGCTGTAATGAATGAAGAAGTTGGTCTGACCAAGCATCATCAATACGATGGTGATGATCTCCACCGCCAGAGAATGATAGGCATAAATGCTTTCCGAGCGGGTGGAGAAACCGCCGGTGGAGATGGCGGCAATGGCCGTATTGACGGCGTCAAACAGGCTCATGCCGGCCAGATAATAGGCGATGGAGCCCAGAATGATGTAGCCGACATAAAGGGCAAAGATGACCCGGGCCGTCTTGGCCAGATTGGGCAGCAGGCGGTCGGAGTGACCGTCAGCATTATACAGATTCAGCCCGTAGCGGTCATTCATGGCGCAGGTCAGGATCAATACCAGGCCGACGCCGCCGACCAGCAGGGTGATGTTGCGGAAGAACAGGAAGATGCGCGGGCAGCTGTCGGAATCCACGACGGACAGGCCGGTAGTGGAGAAACCGGAGGTCATCTCAAAGGCGGCCTGATGGAAGTTATACTGTCCGGTCATCATCCAGGGGACCGTGGAGATCAGGATCGCGCAGATCCAGATCAGTACGATCAGGATGGAGTCATAGTGCTTGTCCAGCTTGATGATCTCGGTATCCCTTAACAGATACCTCAGTACCGCCCCTGCCAGCAAGGCCGCGATTCCCGGCACCAGAAAACAGCGCACGTAAACGCTCTCCTGCGGGTAGAACGGCAGGATGATCAATGGCAGCAGCTGCAGGGCGCCGATCATCATGATGAAAATGCTGAGATAGTAAAAGATCAGCCGATAGTACTTGCGTTTCATGCCTTTTTCCTCTGGAAAATCTCGGCCAGCTCGTCATAGTGTTCCTTGGTGGTCACCAGCAGGACTTTATCCCCGGCTTCCAGCATGGTATCGCCGTTAGGGATCAATGGCTGGCCGTGTCTGATGACGGAAGAAACGGAGGCGATGTCGGAGACCCGGATGTCCTTCAGGGTCTTGCCGCATACTTCATTTTCCTCCCGGACCAGGATCTCCATGATGTTGATCTTGTTGTCCTCCAGGGACAGGGTATTGATCAGGTTTTCAATGTGGGAAGTATTCTTGATCTGCTCACCCAGCAGATAAGTCGAGGAGATGACGGAATCAACGCCCAGCTGCTTGAAGAGGTCAACGTTCTTCGGGTTGATGACCGTGGCAATGCAGCGGCGGACATTGAAAAGCTTCTTGGCGGTCTTGCAGGCCACGTAGTTATCAACGTCATTTTCGGAAAGGGCGATGAAGAGGTCGGCATTGTCGATGCCGGCATCAAAAAGATCCGATTCCTTGGTCGGCTTGCCGTGCAGCACGGAGATGCCGTTCTTGGCACTCAGGTACTTGCAGACGGAAAGCGTGGAATTGATGACGATCAGTTCATTTTCCCGGTTGTTGTACATGCCGATGATGTAGTCGGCCTGATGTGAGCCGTCAGCGATAACGATCTTCATAATGTCGCCTCCCCGTAATGTTCCCGGAAGTTCTCCAGGGTCAGGTCAAACGGACAGACGCACCTGACGTTCTCATCAGCCACCAGTTTTTCCTTACGGGAATCCTTCAGGCGGATGTAGACATTTTCGATGTTATAGATCTGCCGGCAGACGTCCGCCAGCATGATGTTCTTGTTGTCATCTTCGGTCATGATGACCACCGTACCGGCATCCCTGATGCCGCAGTTTTCCAGCACTTCCCGGTCCAGCGCGTCGCCGACTTCCATGAAGCCGCTGTACTCATCAAGATCACCGAAGGCGCTGCGGTCAATGTCGATCAGCATGACGTTATGCTTCTTGCAGAGCATGATGGCCATGTTCTTGCCTAACCGGCCTGCCCCAATTACGATGCAGTTCATTTCACTCATAATTTCACCAACTTCTGTCAGATAATGACAGATAATATCTTAACATATTTTTCCCACATTTCCACTATTGCCTGCCGCTTTGAGTGAGCCTTCATCTTTTCCAATCCGGGCCTTTTGGATTAAAATGGAGGTGGTGATATCATGCGCTATTACATCTCTGATCTTCATCTCTTCCATCAAAATGTCATCGCCATGGACGGACGCCGCTTTGACTCGCTTGAGCAGATGCACCAGCATGTCATCGAGCGCTGGAACAGCCGCGTTAATAAGAAAGACGATGTCTTCGTGCTGGGCGATCTGTCCTGGGGAAGAGGAAAGGAGACCGCTGAGCTGCTCAGCCAGCTCAAGGGACACATCACCCTGATCAGGGGTAACCATGATGACCGCTATCTCAAGGATAAGGAATTTGATTATGCCTTCCATAATGTCCTTGACTATGATGAACGCAAGGATGACGGGCGTAATGTCATGCTCTCCCATTACCCCATGCCCTTCTACAATAAGCAGTTCCGCCGTAACGAGCAGGGTGAGAGCCGGACCTTCATGCTCTATGGCCATGTTCATGATACCTATGATGAATATCTGCTCAACCGCAGCATCAATGACATCAGCTGCCATGAGCGCGCCGCCTTTGGCGAGCAGATCCAGCTGACCCCCGTCAGACTGATCAATACCTTCTGCCTGTTTTCCGACTACCTGCCCCTGACTCTTGATGAGTGGCGGCAGATCGATGAAAAGCGCCGCCGGCTGATCAACCGGACTGAACAGCTGCTGGGCGGCCGCATCAGCTGGCAGAACTGGGACCGGCTCGCTGAGCTGATAACCATGCTCAGCCGGGAAAACTGGAACAACTGCGATGAAGTAAGCCTGAAGGACGGTGAAACGCCATGAAAAAACTGCTGATCATCACCATGGCCATGTTCTTTCTGATCCTGAGCGGCTGCCATCGGGAAACCCCGCCGCATGAGGACCAGCCCGGCGCTCAGCTGACCAGACAGCCGGACTATCATCCCATCCCCGGCTTTTCAGAAAGAAGAGACCATAAGATACCAGCCGTCGCTAAGAGGGTACCGTCCGCTGAAGGCGATCAGAGCGCCCAGATAAGTGAAGAAGATCCCCTCGGTTTCACTCTGGAGCTGAAGAGTACCGGAAAGCTGGAATATTACCTTTATGCCCCGTTACAGCCGCAGGATAACCTGCCTCTGATCATCTATCTCCACGGCAGCGGCATGCGCCTGGCTCAGACCGACCAGTTGCTGACCAATGAAGCCTTCCCGCTGTATCTGCAAAGAGGGGATCTGGGTGAACTTCCGGCCTGCGTTGCCATTCCCAAGCTTACGGAAGCTTATCAGGACTGGGCACAGGCTGGCGATGAGATCCGGGAAATGATCGAGATCATTCACCGGGACATCGGCATCGAGACTGACCGTATTGCCCTGACCGGCCACTCCCTGGGCGGCAGCGGCGCCTATCAGCTGGCCATCAGCATGCCCGGAAACTTTGCCTGCATCGCTCCGCTCAGCGGCGGGGTTGCCTGTTCGCAAGCCAATCTGGATGCCCTGGCCAAGACCAGGATCTGGTCCTTCATCGGCAGCAGTGATACCGTCATTGACCCGGACATGAGCCGGCAGCTCATCGCTGCCCTGCAGAGCATGGGCGCGGATGCCCGGATCACGGAGCTTCCGGACGCCACCCACCGCGATCTGCCCTCGCTGGCCTACCGCCAGTCCGGACTGCTCGACTGGCTGATCAGCGGCGGCCAGCAACCTTAAGTTATTCAGGCCATCATAAAAGGGAACCCATCTTCCGGGTTCCCTTTTCAATGTCAGTTTACGACTGATTACTCAATGATCTCAGTGACGTTGCCGGCACCAACAGTTCTGCCGCCTTCACGGATGGAGAACTTGGTTCCTAATTCAACGGCGATCGGGTGAATCAGTTCAACAGTCATTTCGACGTTATCGCCAGGCATAACCATGTCAGTGCCTTCCGGTAAGTTGATGACGCCAGTGACGTCAGTAGTACGGAAGTAGAACTGAGGACGGTAGTTGGAGACGAACGGAGTATGACGGCCGCCTTCTTCCTTGCTTAATACGTAAACCTGGCCCTTGAACTTGGTATGCGGATGAACGCTGCCGGGTTTAACAAGAACCTGGCCACGCTCGACCTGGTCTCTGGAGATACCACGCAGTAAGGCACCGATGTTGTCGCCGGCTTCGGCATAGTCCAGAACCTTTCTGAACATTTCCAGACCGGTAACGACAGTCTTCTGAGTCGGCTTGATACCAACGATTTCAACGGGTTCGTTGACGTTCAGTCTGCCACGCTCAACACGGCCGGTAGCAACAGTGCCACGTCCGGTGATGGTCATGGTGTCTTCGATAGCCATTAAGAACGGCTTGTCTTCTTCTCTGGCCGGTGACGGTAAGTAGTTGTCGCAGGCATCCATCAGTTCGAGGATGGCCTTTTCGGCTTCCGGATCACCATTCATGGCCTTTAAGGCGGAACCACGGATGATCGGGCAGTTGTCGCCGTCGAATCCGTACTTGTCTAACAGTTCACGGACAGTCATTTCTGCCAGGTCGATGAATTCTTCCTGACCTTCCATCATGTCGCACTTGTTCAGGAAGACTACCATTGCCGGTACGCCTACCTGTCTGGCTAACAGAACGTGCTCATTGGTCTGCGGCATCGGTCCATCCGGTGCGGCAACGACCAGGATAGCGCCATCCATCTGAGCAGCGCCGGTGATCATGTTCTTAATGTAGTCGGCATGCCCCGGGCAGTCTACGTGTGCGTAGTGACGCTTAGCAGTCTGGTACTCAACGTGAGCGGTGTTGATGGTGATACCACGAGCCTTTTCCTCGGGGGCACCGTCAATCTGGTCGTAGTTCTTAACTTCAGCAAGACCCTGCTTAGCTAAGACCTTGGTAATTGCAGAAGTCAGAGTGGTTTTGCCATGGTCGATATGACCGATGGTACCGATGTTAAAATGCTCCTTACTTCTGTCAAACTTTGCTTTTGCCATCGAAATTTCCTCCTAATTTTTTCACTAGTATAACACTAATATTCTATAGCAAATACTTTTCTAAAGCAATAACAACTGATTAGCCGATATTGCTTTTGATGATGTCCTGTGCAACGCTGTATGGAACCTTGGCGTAGTGGTCCATCTGCATTACATAGTTGCCTCTTCCCTGGGTGAAGCTTCTCAGTGAAGTGGCATAACCGAACATTTCCGATAACGGTACCATGGCCTTGACGGCAATGGCGTTGTTGCGCTCCTGCTGGTCAACGATCTGGCCGCGCCGTGAGGTGATGTCCCCCATGACCGAGCCCAGATATTCGCTGGGAGCAACGATCTCAACGTTCATGATCGGTTCGAGAATGACCGCGCCGCATTTCTTGCCGGCTTCCTTCAAAGCCAGACCGGCAGCGATCTTGTAGGCATTTTCACTGGAGTCGACTTCATGATAGGAGCCGTCAAACAGCGTTGCCTTGATGTCAATGACCGGGTAGCCGGCCTGTAAGCCGCCGCTGAGGGCAGCCACCAGTCCGTCTTCGACCGGCTTGATGAATTCCTTGGGAATGACGCCGCCGACGGTGCCGTCAACGAATTCAAATCCCTTGCCCTCATTGGGCTCAAAGCGGATCCAGACATCGCCGTACTGGCCGTGTCCGCCTGTCTGTCTGACGAAGCGGCCCTGGCACTCGCCTTCCTTGGTGATCGTCTCACGGTAGGCGACCTGCGGCTTGCCGACGTTGCATTCAACATTGAACTCTCTGCGCATTCTGTCCACGATGATGTCCAGATGGAGTTCGCCCATGCCGGCAATGATCGTCTGGCCGGTTTCGGTATCCGTATAGGTCTTGAAGGTCGGATCTTCCTCTGACAGCTTGGCCAGGGCAAAGTTCATCTTGTCCTGATCGTTTCTGGTCTTCGGTTCGACCGACATGTTGATGACCGGATCGGGGAATACCATGGATTCCAGATGCACTTCATGGCCTTCGCTGCACAGAGTATCACCGGTAGTGGTGTACTTGAAGCCGATGGCGGCGGCGATGTCGCCGGCATGGACTTCGGTGATGTCCTGCTTGTGATTGGCATGCATCTGCAGGATGCGGCCGAACCTCTCCTTCTGCCTTCTGGTGGCATTGTAGATGTACGAGCCGCTCTTGGCGGTTCCGGAGTAGACCCGGAAGTAAGTAAGCTTGCCCACATAGGGGTCAGTCATGATCTTGAAGGCCAGGGCAGCGAAGGGAGCATCATCATCAGCACGCACCTCAATTTCCTCGCCCCGCTTATTCGTCCCCTTCATCGGCTTGACGTCGACGGGAGAGGGCAGATAATCGACCACGGCGTCCAGCATCTGGACAACGCCCTTGTTCTTGTAAGCCGCTCCGGACATGACCGGGAAGAATTCACCGGAGATCGTCGCCTTACGGATCGTGCTCTTGATCTCTTCGACGGTCGGTTCTTCACCTTCCAGAACCTTCATCATGAACTCATCGTCATAGTCGGAAACCATCTCCAGCAGTTTCTGCCGGAACTGTTCGACCTGGTCCTTCATGTCCTCGGGAATGGGGATCTCCGTATCCGGCAGATTGATGTCGGGTGAGAAGCTGTAAGCCTTTCTCTCCACGATGTCAATGACACCGTCATAGTGGTTTTCCACCCCGATCGGCAGCTGTATCGGGCACGCCTTTGCGCCTAAACGATCTTTTATCGTATCGGTTGACATATAGAAATCAGCACCTGTGGCGTCCATCTTGTTGACGAAAACGATTCTCGGTACGCCATATGTTGT
>JAEEGL011529124.1_pt1 | contig 27101 bp, 7 predicted proteins | sample 9134231 | NCBI WGS metagenome assembly JAEEGL01 (sample SAMN16246548, study PRJNA631951) | gut metagenome | biome: gut microbiome; feature: rumen; material: fiber-attached | host: Bos | place: Iran: Karaj | collected 2018-10 | reverse complement strand
GTTGGTGGTGCTACATATCAGGTTCCTTGTGAAATCCGTGATGCACGCAAAGAAGCTCTCGCTATGCGATGGGTTATCGCTGCTGCTCGCTCACGAAGCGGTCACGGTATGGCAGACACACTCGCTTCTGAATTGCTCGACGCATTCAACAGCACAGGTTCTGCTTACAAAAAGAAGGAAGATACACACAAGATGGCAGAGGCAAACAAAGCTTTTGCTCACTACCGCTGGTAGAATGTGTAATGCCGGTGTTTTCCGGCATTCCTTTCAAAGCTCCCGATTCGGCGGGAGTTTTTTTATGCCCATTTAAAATTCGTGTTTTTTTCTTTATCGATTCTTCAAAAGTTCTATTCTTTTATTAAATTTCTATTAAATTTTTATTAAAATTTTCTTATGTAAAAATTGACAATTCGATTTTCCTGCGTTAGACTTTTTTAAGAGTATTCTGAGAATATTATCAGAAAAATATAAGAAAGTTGGGCAAAGTGAAAAAAAGTACGACAAACATATTGACAACTCAATATTTCGCCAATAAGCTTCTCTGCTTCTCTGCTTCTCTGCTTCTCTGCTTCTCTGCTTCTCTGCTTCTCTGCTTCTCTGCTGTAAAAACCTTCTTGCATCGCCCCAAGAATTTTCTTTCTTTCTCAATTTGTAATGAACGGAACTCCATGCTTTTGGGTTTGGCTTAAACGCCTTCAAACCTGATTGCATGGAGTTTTTTTTATATCACCGCATAAAAAAAGGAGGATTTTATGATTTTTCGCAACAAGCTGAAAATCGGCATTCTGCCGTGCTTTGTAATGCTTGGACTGGCACTTTTGTTTGGCTCTTGCTCTGCTGATTCTGATGAAATTCAAGGCCCTATTCCAACTGTAAAGTACACGGTCAAGTACGATGCTAATGCTGGCAAAGACGAAACTGCCACGGGTGCGGTCGCATCTCAAACTGTTACAAAAGGACAGGAACTTACGATTGCCGGAAATGCCTTTGTGCTTAGTGGCAAGTATTTTACAGGCTGGAACGATGCAGCCGACGGCACAGGCACAACTTATATGCCGGGGGAAAAACTAACGCCCTCTAAAAGCCTGACTTTGTACGCTCAGTGGGAGACTGCAATTGAAAATGCTCGGTATGTCACTTTCAAGAAAAAGGACGGATCTGTTATCGCGATTAAGCAAGTTGCAAGCGGTAGTGCCGTAGAACCTCCTGCAGACCCAACAAAGGAAGGTGCGACTTTTGCGGGATGGTACCTGTCAACTGATGGCGGAACAACTTTCAGTGAAACTGCATTTGTCATCTCAACTGAGATTACCGAAAATCTCACATTGTATGTGAACTGGAAATATACCGTAAAATTCAATTCAAATGCTGCTGAAGGCGCAACTGTTTCAGGCATGATGAACGAGCAAATCTTCATGGATGGGATTCCACAGAAACTTACGGAGAATGCCTTTACTTGCGAAGGTTGTATATTTAACGGATGGAATACTGCACGAGATGGAAGCGGAACTTCATATTTGAACGGACAGAATTTGACTCCTACAGAAAATATGACGCTGTATGCTCAGTGGCTCGTGAAAGCCAGCGATGAATATGAAGTCAGTTTTGACTTGAAAGGCGCTTCTGGTTCAATAAAATCACAGTTGATTAAAAAAGGACAGACTGCAACACGCCCGGAGACAACCCCAACTCTGACAGGTTATACTTTTGCAGGCTGGTTCAAATCAACTGACGGCGGAACAACTCTTACTGAAGAATTCAACTTCAGCACACCGATTAACGCAGACATTACTTTGTATGCCAAGTGGAATATAATTACATATAAAGTTACCTTTGTTGCAAATGGTGGCTCTGGCACAATGGCAGAGCAGATTTTCAATTACGGCGAGGCAAAAAATCTTACACAAAATACATTTGAGCGTGAGGAACATATTTTCAACGGCTGGAACACACTTGCAACTCCAACAGAAAACGACGCCGGCACGAAATATTCAAACGGTCAGGAAGTTACACTTACGGCAGACTTGACGCTCTATGCTCAATGGTTGAAAGTTGAAGCTGGCTCTCGAACAATCACATTTGTCTTGAAAGGCGGTTCTGGCAATGTCTCGGCACAGGTGATTACTGGAACTCAAAAAGTAACAAAGCCTTCTGACCCAGAAAAAACAGGACATACATTTGCTGGATGGTATACATCATCGGATAATGGCGAAACACTTGAAACTGCATTTGACTTTAATTCAGATGTACTGGAAAATCTCACCTTGTACGCAAAATGGACTCCGAACGAATACACCGTCACTTTCATGGATGGAAGCGAGAAGTTCACCGAGTCTAAAGTCATTTATGGAAACATGGCTTCTGCTCCGACAGACGAGCCTGTAAAAGCAGGTCACTCTTACAAGTGGTATGAAATGTCAAGCGACGGCGTAACGCTTTCTGATATACCGTTTGACTTTGAAAACACTCCGATTTCTGGCGACCTGACATTGTACACAAAATGGACCGTAAACACTTATGACATTATTTGTTACGACGAGGACGGCTCGGAATTCACCGGCAAACATACGGATGAGTTTGTTCCGAAATACACATACAATCAGGAAAAAGAGCTTGATAAGCCTGTAAGAGACGAATTTGTCTTTGTCAGCTGGCATCTTCTTGAAGAAGGTGGAGCGCTCAGTGAACCAATCGAAAAGATTGAAGCCGAGAAATTTGCGGAAAATGTCAAGATTTACGCAAAATGGCACAGGGTTGTTTACAATGTATCTAGCGAGGGCGATGACGCAACAGGAAAAGGAAGCGTTGAGGCTCCTTTCGCAAGTTTGCAGAAAGCCGTTAGCGAAATCAACACTGTTGGTTCAAATGAATATGATTACACAGTTGCTGTAAGCGGAAAAGTTATCGGAACTACAACCATCGGAACCCAATATACTTCCTCTGACAAGGCTTTGCTAGAAGAAAAGGCAAAATCGCTCACGATTCGTGGTAAAACTGGCAACACTGTAGACAGCCTTGATGGAAACGAAGAGTCTTGTGTTCTTAGGATTTACACACAGGTTCCAGTCACAGTCGCGAACCTAAAAATCACTAATGGAAATGTCTCTAAGTATAATACTCAGGGCGCAGGCGCCGGTATCACGGTTGAGTATGGGGTAAAACTCACGCTTGATAGTGGTGCGCTCATAACGGGAAATAAACAAAGCCGTAATGGAAGTTCTGAGGAAGGAGCTGCTGGCGTGTATTGTATTAGTTCGACATTCGTTATGAACGAAGGAGCTAAAATCATCGAAAATAATGGCGTAAACTGCACCGGCGGTCTTACATTACGTACTTGCAAAGACAGCGTTATTAACGGTGGTGAGATCGGCAAAAACACTAATATCCGTCCTTACTGTAGTACGAACCTGTGTCTTTATGGCACAACATTGGAACTCAAGGGCGGCACAATAAGCGGAACGGATGTATCTTCATCTAGTAAAATTGGTGTTCACATGATGCGTTATTCATACGATAGCACTCCAAGCATATTGAAAATCAGTGGAAACGCATATATTCCGCTCGGAGTTGAGAACAGCAACTATGTCGCTGTAGGTGAAAATTGCTTTGTTTGCGTAGCTGGTGAATTAACGGCTGAAACTCCTGTTGCGACAATTGTTCCATCGTCATACAAAATCGGAACGGAAATCCTAAAAGCAGACGAGGGTGTAACTCTTACAGAAGCTCTTACTTCTAAGTTTGCTGTCTTGCAGGAAGAAGTGCGTGACAAATGGTATTTTGACACGGACGGAAAACTTGCTCTTCCTGTTTACAATCTCACTTACAAAAATAAGGGCGGAGAGAATCTGATTGGCACACTTTCAGACGATGCTCCTCTTACTCACACTTACGGTTATGAGACAATTCTTCCAGAGCCTGTCCGTGAAGGATATATCTTCCAGGGCTGGTACGAAGCTCAGGATTGTTCTGGTAAAAAATTGTTCAAAATTGAGCCGCAGGGCTTAATGAATAATCTTACCTTGTACGCAAAATGGTCAAAGGCCGTGGTTATTGTAAGCGTTCAGGAAAAAGATGTCGAAATCACCAAATCTGAGACGGATACGGCTGTCACACTCACGGCTCAGGAAGGCTTTAAAGATTACGCTTGGCTGATTGACGGCAAAGCTCCTTCTTCGGCAATTTCTGGTGCAAGTGTGAGCGCAGACGGCAAAACTCTCACATTCAACAAGGCAAATCTGGTTCATGGTACGAGCTATGTCATTTCAGTTTCTGCAAAGAACAGCTACGACATAGTTCAGCGAACTTCGCTTGCAGTTAAAAAGCAGGAGGCAGAGTAATGGAATTCAGAATGTTCAGAAAATACTTAAAGAAAGTACTTACAATCGGCTCGATTGCGGCAAGTTTGATTCTTTCATCTTGTTCGGATGTGCAAAGCGTCGATGAAATTACAGTAAAAGAAGGCACGGAAGTCAATGTCCGAATTGCGATTGATGATATTGCACGAACGGCAATGCCTGACTTTACGATCGAAGATTTTACTTCTATCAAACTTGTCTGGAGCAACAGCACCACAAGTAAGACAAAGCAGTGGATTCAGAATGGCGAGTCTTTGCAGAACGCATATCAGATGATGAACAATGATTCGTTTACGCTCACGGCCGGAACTTATGATTTCGAGTTGACCGCCGGAGATTTGAATGGCACTCTTTACAAAGGAAAAATCGAAAACAAGACTGTTCTTGCGGATTCTGTAATTTCATTTACGCTGGAACTTGCCCGCCTTTCAGAAATTGGAACTGGCGCTCCTGAAATTATTGTGAATTTCCCTAGAGAAAATGTAAGAAATATTGTCGTAAAACGATATTCTTCGGGGGATGAGCAAAACTACATCAATGCAGACTGCATAAACTTGTATACATTGTATCCATACGAAGGAGTTTGCAGGGTTGATTCTACTCATGATACTTGTAGAGCATGGGAATCAGGCTCTTACATTGTAGAATTCGTGTTCTATGGTACAGAGGAAACTGTGCTTGGAAAATGGCTTGAACTTGTCTATATCGCAGCAGGTAAGACCAGTAAGTCTACAGTCACAATTGATTCTTTGGATGACATTTATACAATCACTTACAATAATGCGAATGATGCAGAATTTACAGAAAAGCCGATTTACTTCACATCTCGAAGTGAAATCACTCTTCCAACACCAACAAAGGAGAATTATGACTTTGACGGCTGGTATCTGAACGAAGAGGGCACCGGCACAAAACTGACTGGCTGGACTGTCGGCGGGCAGACAGAAAATGTCACTTTGTACGCAAAATGGGTTCCGCATAAATACAGTGTAAAATTCTACGATTATATTTTCTCTCAGACATACTCGTTTACACTTGAAGAAATTGAGAATCTTATTCCAGTTTCAGCAAAAGAAGTTGAATATAACACCAAGGTCACGGTTCCGTCCGGAAATCTTTCTAGAACGGGCTACACTTTTGAAGGCTGGATAGACCTTAATGGTAAGAAATTCGATTTTGAGAACACTCTGATTGATTCAGATATCGAATTGTACGCTCTTTGGAGCTACGAAGTTAAATTTGATAAGAATGCTGAAGACGCAACGGGAACGATGGCAACTCAAACTCTTCAAACTTCTATGTGGAAATATCCAGAGGCGTTCACGGCAAATGCTTACGAGCGCACAGGTTTCACATTCCTGGGTTGGGCTACCACCGCTACTGCAACCGAACCAAACTTTATAGACAAAGCTACACCTCTTGATAATGACAAGCCAATGACTTTATATGCCGTATGGCATGATGACAGCACTGGTTTTGTAGTCAGTTTTGAAACTTTTGATGTTGAGAATTCCGTTGTTCCTCAGATAGTTGCTTCTGGAAGCACCGTTACTGAGCCCGAAAAACCAAAACTGGCTGGCTCAGAATTCATGGGATGGTTCACCTCGACAGACGGTGGCACAACACTTTCAAGTACACCTTATGACTTTGACACAGAAGTTACTTCTAGTTTAACTCTTTATGCAAAATGGGCACAAAAAGTCTTCTATGTATTCAATGGCGGTTCAGAAGACGGTGATGGTACATTCAATGCTCCATTTGCAACGATTTCTCAGGCAGTAAGCAAAATCAACTCTATAGGAACCAAAGAAATAGACTATAAGATAGTGGTAGAGGGCACTATAAAAGGAACGACAACAATTACTGCCGACAGCCTTTCAACTGCAAGGGCAAAATCGCTTGAGATTACAGGCTTTTTTGATAATGGTACAGCAATCCTTGATGGAGAAAACAAAGGCACTGTTCTTACAATCGATGGAATGAAAGTTCCTGTTACTTTGAGCGATGTTACAATTACGAACGGAAGAAGCGGAAATCATATCGGTGCTGCTGTTCATGTGACTGGAGAGGGAGTAAGTCTTACAATTGAAGATGGAACTCTTATTACAAACAACTTAACTCTGAATACTAGTTACAGCTATTTAGTTGGTGCATTAAGTGTTGTTTCTAAAGCAACGGTCACAATGAATGATGGTGAAATCAGCGGTAATAAGGGAAGTTCTGGTGGCGGTGTATGCATTGATAATGGCACATTCATTATGAATGGTGGTGCTATCAAAAACAATCGTGCTGTATATACCGAATATACCACGCCTCCGGTTGAAAAAGGATATGGTGGAGGTATTTACTTCCAGGGTGCCGGAACATTTACAATGAACGGTGGTGAAATAAGCGGCAACTCGGCAGGTACTAGTGGTGGCGGCATATATGTAGCACAATATTATGGCACATTCAACATCAATTTGCTTGGTGGAGTTATCAAGAATAATACCGCTGCGAGTGGTGGAGCTATTAGCACTGGAAAGATTATAAACATTGGCAAAAACATTTATATTCCTGCTGGCGAAGACGGTAAGAATGAAGTCTCTACCTTTGGCGACGGAACCATCAAAATAACAAGTGAACTTGAAACTCTTGATTCAGAAAGTGAATGGCAAATTCCTGTGATGACCTTTAGTAGTTCTGACAGAAAGACGACAAGACAGCTTATCCAAGGATTTGATGCTTCTTATGTTAAAAAAGTCATTGAGGAAGGTCTGATAGTTGTTTCTCCAGAGTTGGAAGAAGAAGGCTATTACCTCAGGACTGATGGTTATCTTGCTCTCACAAGTTACGCAATCACATACAAAGACAAAGGTGGCGCAAAGTTCAGCGGAACATTCACTGAGACGGCTCCAGCTACTTACACGACACCAGCAGAACTTGTTCTTCCTGTTCCAGAAAAGGCCGGATTCTCGTTCGCAGGCTGGTATCTCGAAGAAGATTGCTCTGGAAACGCTGTCACAAGTCTTTCAAGAAAGAAAGGTGATATTACGCTCTACGCTTTGTGGTTCGAGCCAACAGCGAGCTTCGAAATTGACAACGGTGACATTGTGATTAAAAAGTCTAAGGTCGATAAAATTGTCACTTTCACGGCAACGAGCGGCTATTCAGATTATGAATGGACTATTGAAGACATTCCTGCAACAGATTTCATCAAAGATTCTACACTGAGCGCAGACGGAACTGTGTTTACGCTCAACCTTGATAATTTGCTTGAAGAATACACTTATGTGATTCATGTTACGGCAAAGAATAAAAACGGTGTGCTTTACAGCACGAACACAAGCATTAAAAAGTAGCGGAGGAACAGATACATGAAACATAAAATCTTTGAAAATGTACGAAAACTTGCCGCGATAAGCCTGGCAGTGAGTTCGCTCCTGTTTGCTTCTTGTGGCGATGTGGAGACAGACGAAAACACGGCCTCTTTTAAAAATGGTCAGAAGGTCGCTGTTAAAATTGAACTTGCGGAAACGGCTCGTTCTGCATATCCGACAATCGTTCGTGATGAATTCCTTTCGCTCGAATTGAGATGTGACGGCAAAGTGATTGAGTCTTGGGCAAATGATATAGAGCAAAATCTTTCTGCAAGTCAGATGATGGCTTTCGCTACTGTTTTGCTTGATGTTGGAGAGCACGAATTTGTTCTTACAGGCAAACTTGACGGTGGCTCAATCTACAAAGACACGATTAAAAAGACCATTGCAGAAGGTAGCGTGCTTTCATTTAAGCTTGCCCTTGCTTCTCTTTCTGAGAGTGGCACAGGAAACCTCAGTTTTACAATTTTTTATCCGCAAGACACGAATGCGAATAAAATAATAGCAACTCGTTACCCAAGTGAAGATGGCAAAACTTTTGACAAAAGCATGGGCGTAAAGCTTGCTGAACGAACAGGTGCTTACAGTTGGGCTTCTTGGACTTATAGCTATTTGGAGAATGCCTACCCAAATAATTGTAAGAATATTCCTGCTGGTCTTTATGTTGTCGTCTTTGATTTCTATGGCGGCGAAAAGAGCGATGCTTTAATCGGAAGCTATGAATCAAGTATTGGTATTGTAAAGAATAAGACAACGCAGCTTACAGAGACAGTAACTTCTTATAACAAAACTTACACGATTACCTTTAACTTGAACGGCGGAAAGATTGACAAGAACGAAGAATTCACTCAGGGCTATTCACTGCTTTCGGATGTCGTTTTGCCAGAACCTGCAAAAGAAGGACTTGATTTTGGCGGCTGGTTTGAGAGCGAAAATCTGAACGGAACTGCTCTTGACGGCTGGGAAGCACATTCTCGTGTTGGCGACATCGAGCTTCATGCAAAATGGAATTACACAGTTTCATTTGACAAAAATGCACCAGAAGGAGCAGAGGTCAGCGGAAGTGTTCAGAGCGTTTCTGGAACCGAAGGAAAGGCTGTCGTTTTGACCAAGAACAATTTTGCCCTTGAAGGATATTTGTTCAAAGGCTGGAACACTGTTGCAAGTCCAACTGAAGATGAGCCAGGCGTCTTGTACGAAGACTGCGCTTCATTTGTTGGCACGGCCCATACAACGCTTTACGCACAGTGGATTGAGCGCACTGCAGAAAACATTGCCGTTACATTCCGTGCAAACGGCGGCTCACTTGTAGATGTTCAGGAAATCCCAAGCGGAACGGCTCTCACAGAACCTTCAACGACACGAAAAGGCTATGAGTTTGTTGGCTGGTTCACGACAGAAGACTTTGCGGAAGGCACAAGCGTTGATTTTGAAAGCTTCAAGCCAACAAAAGATACGACCTTGTACGCAAAATGGAATCCAAAAGTCTATAATATTGAATATTTCGATTATGTAGCGGGCAGCACAGACACAAAATTGAGCGGCGACCACGAGACGGATTATGCCCAAACGCATACGCACGGCACTTACACGCCTCTCGACACACCGACAAAGACTAATTTTGCGTTTACAGGCTGGCATGTTCTTTCGGAAAACGGAGAACTTAGCGAAGCAATCGAAACGCTTTCTGGTGACGATTACACTGATGATATCAAGCTCTACGCTACATGGGATCAGGTTTACTACTTTGTAACCGACTATGATTCGCTTACAAGTGCGATAAGCTCAATCGAGGCTTCAAACAAAGCATTCGACTACACGATTTCTGTGAGCGGAAGCATTGTCGGCACAACTACAATTCCTGAAACACTGACTGAGCCAAAATCACTCACGATTTATGGTAAAAACAACGAAGCCGATATGCTGGACGGAAACGCACAAGGCTCTGTCCTCACAATCAATACAAAGGTTCCTGTCACATTAAAGAATATCGCAATCACCAACGGTACGGCACGAGATCTTGCTGGCGGAATCCATGTTAATAATAAGGATACGGTTGTAACTCTCGAAGAAGGAACTCTTATTAAAGACTGCATTAACACAAGTGGTCGTGGTGGAATTGATATAAGGGCTGGTTTGGTCATTATGAATGAAGGTGCCGCAATTACAAATAATGAAGCTTCTTCTGGTGGTGCTGTTTCGATTTCAAGTTCGAATGCCAAATTTATTATGAACGGTGGCGAAATCATCGGAAACAAATGTCAAAGTTATTACGGTGGTAATATTTCCAATTATGGTACTTTCATAATGAATGGTGGTAAGATCCTTTCTTGTACTGCGAGTTATGGTGGTGCCGTTTATATAAACGGTAGTGCTGCAGTATTCACAATGAATGGCGGAGAAATCCAGAATTGTAGAGCTACTGTCTATGGTGGTGCCGTTTATATGGAATCCGGGGCAACCTTCAATATGAATGGCGGAAAGATTACTGCTTGTTCTTCAGGTAATAACGGTGGTTCCGTGTATATAAGTGGTGCAAATAGTAAATTCAACATGGACGGCGGCACAATCGAAAATACCAAAACTGGCGGTGCTGTATATGTAAATGGTGGAAAATTCAACATCAGCGGAAGCGCAAGAATCCCTCAGAATGAAGCCGAAACAAACTTCGTTATCGGTTATCCGACTGTCACTGATGTTCTGACTGCAGAAAGTCCTGTTGCAACAGTCAAACGGACTCTCTCCGAAGGATACATAGTTCTTGCCGCAGGTGGAGATGTAACGCTTACTAAAGAAATCAAAAATCAGTTCGCATATTTCATTGATCCAGATGACACTTACTGGAATATCGTTATTGAAGGCAATTATGCTTATCTCCGACGACCTGTTTATAAAATCACCTATAAGGAGCAGGGCGGCGGCGAATTCCAGAAAACACTGCTCGATGAAAATGCTCCATTTACTCACACTTATGGAACTAAGACAACATTGCCTGTTCCTGAGAGAGAAGACTATCTCTTCCTCGGCTGGTATCTTGATGAACCATGTGAGAGCGTGCGGTACAAGACTCTCGAAGCCAAAGATTATACAGATGACATCACAGTCTACGCAAAATGGGCAAAAGAGCAGGTGTTGATAAAAGTTATTTCCGAAGACATCAGCGTTACTGAAAGCGAAGGTGAAGAGGCGGGAACGATAAAACTCACACCTCAAACTGGATACTCAGAATACACATGGTCAATTGACGGTGAAGATGCAGTAGATGTAATCGACGGTGCTTCGGTCAGTGATTCAGATTTAAGCCTGACATTTGCCAAGTCAAAACTTATGACAGGTAGGGCTTACCAGATTGTGCTTACGGCAAAGAACAACAACGGTAAGAAGTTTATGACGGTCATTTCAATAAGTAAGTAGGGGAGGAGACAGAATGAAACATATCTCTTTTAGAAAAATACACAAAACCCTTGCGACTCTGGGCACGGCTTTCGTTATGGCGGCGAGCTTATTGCTTGCTTCCTGCGGAGACATTGCCGAGACAGATTCGCCAAAATCATCAGCAGACGGTATGGCAAATATCCGAATCGCTGTGGCAGATGAAGCGCGAACAGCATTCCCAAAGCTTAAGGCTACAGACTTCACTCAGTTCAAACTTGCTTGTGACGGTTCAACACTGGATGTCTGGTCAAAGAACTCAGATAAAGATCTCTCTGCCTACGAAGTGATGAATGCGGCTACTCTTTCGGTAGCTAAAGGCGAGCATACTTTTGTTCTTACTGCAACTGAAGTGAATGGAGCAAGTTATGCTGGCACTGTTGAGGCGAACATCACAGGTGACATACTCCTTACTTTCGTTTTGGAATTGTCTTCTGTCTCATCGAGTGGAAATGGTGAGATGAGCATTACTTTCACATATCCACTAGGTGATGTCAAAAAAATCGAAGCAACCATTTACAATTCATCTGATGAAAAAACATATAAAGATGCTGCTATTATAAGCAAATATTCATATACTTCATATGATATTACGGGAAAAAATACATACACTGGATACAAAACTTTCCCTGCAGGTGAATACATCGTTGAATTCGCTTTCCTTGGCGAAGAAGACCTTCCTTTGGGAACATGGCTTGAATATGTATACATCACAAGCGGCCTTACAAGTTCTTCATCATTTGAGATTCCAAGTTTTGACAGCATTTACAGCATTGAATACGATGAAGATTCTCTTGCAGGCGCAACACTTACCACAAAGCCGCTCCACTACACATGGCAGAGCGAAATCACTCTGTCAAAGCCAACAAAGACTGGCTACGATTTTAAGGGCTGGTTCGAGAAAGTAGACGAAAACGGCGTTGGCATTGGTACGGCTGTAACAGGCTGGAAGGGCGTTGACCGCACAGGAAACATCAAACTCTATGCGACATGGGAAATCTCAAAATACACCGTGAGCTTTGATTTGGCAGGAGCTGAAGGAAACATTGATTCTCAGACAGTTAATTACGGAAGCACTGCTACGGCTCCAACCGCTCCTTCTCGCACAGGATTCAACTTTGCGGGCTGGCATACTTCAACAGATGATGGCGTAACTCTTTCTACTGAACCATTTGATTTTGCTACTGAAATCAAAGAGCCTGTCGTTTTGTATGCACGATGGACATACACAATCAAACTTGACAAGAACTCAACATCAGCAAGCGGCGAAATGAAGGACGAAACTCGTTCTGATGATGATATTTCGGCTTTCAAAATCCCGGAAATCACCTTTGAAAACGAAGGCTTCACATTCTTGGGATGGTCAACCAACAAAGATGCGCTCCTTGCAACTTATGGTAACGGCGGAACTGTTCCTGCTTCTGTATTTGCTTCGGGCAATATAACCCTTTACGCAATCTGGCACAACGATAGCGACACATCAAGCTTTATCGTCATGTTTGAGAGCAACGGCGGCACAGGAATCGCAACCCAGCTTATTGAAAGCGGAGAAAAGGTCGTTGAGCCTGCAGAAGAGAGCATAACAAACGAAGGATTCAAATTCCTCGGCTGGTTCACTTCTGATGATGGTGGCACAACTCTCAGCACAGAGCCTTACGACTTCGACACTGCGGTAAGCTCAAACTTCACGCTTTACGCAAAATGGATTCACCTTGGCTGGTACATAAGCGAAGACGGAAGCGACACTGATTATACCGAAGGAAGCACTGTCTATGGTGACGGAACTCCTGCTCATCCGTTCGCAAGTCTTAGCAAGGCACTTACGGCAATTAACAGTGATAGCGGAAAGGATTCTTCTTATGATTACGAAGTCGTTGTTTCTGGAACGATTAAGTTCTCAACTTATGTATCTGCTAACACTGTAAGCGGAATAAACTCTCTCACCATACGAGGAAAAACCGGAAACGAGGTTGATAAACTCGATGGAAACGGAAGCACTTATATTCTTTATATATACATGACATCATATCCTTTAACATTGAAGAATATTACGGTCACTAACTGTAAGACAACCAACTATGATAATAGAGCTGGTGCAATTAAAGTAACTTCCGGAAAACTTATCCTTGAAGAAGGTGCTCTCATCACTGGTAATCAGAATACATATTCTGGAGAATATGATGTTGCTGGTGCAATTGGCGTCTGGCAGGGTGGAACCCTTGAGATTCGTGAAGGAGCGGAAATCAGCGGAAACTCTGCATACTATGGTGGTGCTGTTACACTTGGTTATTCAAATGCAAAACTCATAATGAATGGCGGAAAAATCACTGGAAACGAAGCGACTGCTACAAGCACAAGTCAAGCCTATTATGGCGGTGGCGGTGTATTCGTATATAAGGGTGTATTCGAGATGAACGGCGGTGAAATCAGCAATAACAAGGCTCGCAATGGTGGTGGTATCGCATACTATAGTGGCAATTTAACTTTGAATGGTGGAGTTATAAAAGGAAATACTGCAACAAATAGTGGTGGTGGTATTTCTGCTAACTCTCTGACACTGGATAGCGACAAAATCGAAATATGTGAAAACTCTGCTACTAATTATGGCGGCGGCATTTATGCTATCAATCTGACTATCAACGATGGCTTAATACGGGCAAACTCTGCTGGTTATGGTGGCGGTATTTATGGTAACTATGGTGCAACTATTAACGGCGGAAAAATCAGCGAAAATGTGTCTTACCAGGGTGCTGGAGCTTATGCTGGCGGAAATAGTACTAGTTACCGCATCAATATGAATGGCGGCGAAATCAGTAACAACATCGGTAGCGGTATCTATACATCTGGATATGGTGGCGTCTCTATGAAGGGTGGCATAATCAAAGAAAATACCGACTATGCAATTTATCACGGAGGTAATGACTCTAACCTTAGTATTGGCGGCGATGCATATATTCCTGCTGGAACGGACGGCTCTAATACTGTTTATCTGGCGGGAAGCAGCAAATATCTCACAATTTCAAGTGATTTGACTTGCACAGACGAGGATGAGCCTGTTTTAACAATCAAACCATATAGTTATGAGTTTGGAAAACGAGTTGTTTATTCTTCTTCTGTCACCTTGACTGATGAGCTTCTTAAAAAGATTGCTTTAATTCAGAACGGAACAGAAAACTGGTATATAACTAAAGACCCAACGAGCACTTATTACGCTCGTCTCACCAGCGATTTCTACTCTATCGACTACAAAGATGTCGGTGGCGGTGACTTCAGTGGTGATGAGGGATTTGTCGAAACGGCTCCAAAAGACCACTATTACGGACAAAACACTGAACTGCTTTCACCAACAAAAGAAGGATATGTATTTGTCGGCTGGTTCAAGGACTTCTTCGAAAAGAATGGTGAGTATATTACCGAGGGCAAAGCTGTTTATGTGCTTGGAGCTAAAGAATACAGCGGTCCAATCACTTTGTACGCAAAATGGGCTAAGAAATCAAGCACGGTCGAAATCGGTGAGCATGAATTCACTATTAAATATAGCGAAACTGAAAACTTCACGCTCACGGTTACGGAAGGTTACAAAGACTATTCTTGGACTGTGGATGGTGAAGAAATTGCAGAAAGCGATACCGTTTGGACTTTGAGCGATGACGGCCTGAACCTGTCTTATGATAACGAAGCTTTGCTTCCTGATATTGCCTATGTTGTAAAACTGCGCGCTACCGATGAAAACGGAGTGATGTATGAAGCAACCAGAAATATCAGAAAACAAAAATAACAGGGGAGAACAAAAATGATGAAAACGATTTTTAAACCTGTACACAAAGCGTTTGCAGTATGCGCCCTAGCCTTTGCGGTTTTGTTCGCTTCCTGCACTGACATTAACGAGAACGAAGAAGTTGCTCCTGTCGCAGCGACAGGGAAAAAGGTCTCGGTGCGTATTACGGCCAACGAAGAAATCCTTAGCCGTACAGTGTTCCCAGACAAGATTGAGCTTGACGCCATAACAAACTTCTTCCTTTATGAAAATGAAGAAGAGCTTGCTCACTGGACTTGGGACGCCGACAGCAAGATTTCTGCCTATAACATCATGCAAGGCTCTCCTGTTGAGCTTGAAGCTGGCAAACACACGCTCAAGCTTGTCGGTACAACGGCGACTTCGAGCGTTGCCACGGACGGCGCAAAATATGTCGGCACATTAAAAGATGTTGAGGTAGCAGAAGGCACCGTTTTGAACTTCAAGCTTTACTTCGCCGATGTCTCAGAGACAGGCACGGGCACAATTTCTGTAAGATTGCGTTATCCCGGCATAAATAATCCGTATGATTCTTATTACTCGTATAAAGCAGAATTGTACAAGACAAAGGACAAAATTACGCCTGACGGGGAGGCAATAAATTCTTCTTCTAATTTCAATTATTACAATAGGTATGCTACTGCAGAAAGTTACAATACCTGGAAAGTAGTGGGGTCAGCTTGGTGTTATGACTATTCTTACACTGGAATTGATTCTGGCTATTATATTATTGTCTTCTCGAATAAGTATGATAAAGCTCTTCGTTGGACTGCCAGCGAGCTTGTTTATGTTACTGCGAACAACACAAGTTCAGTTGTGTTTGAGGTAGATCCAAGTGCAACCTACTCACTCACCTATCTCCCGAATGGTGGCAATGTAAATGGTTCTACTGGCACTGCTATATATCTAAAATATAGTCCGTTAGAGGATGTTGAGCTTGCAACTCCATCAAAAACAAATTTCACTTTCGATGGTTGGTACGCTACGGAAGACTTTAGCGGCGAGCCTGTCACCGGTTGGCTAAAGAAAACCGTGGCTAAAGATGTTGCGGTCTATGCAAAATGGCTCTACACTGTCAGTTACGATGCAAATGTTCCAGAAGATGCCGAATATACTGGCACAATGGAAAGCGTCACAAAGGTAGAGACCGAAAAAATAAAACTTGCAAAGAATGCTTTTGCTCGTGAAGGCTATGTATTTGCTGGATGGAATACTGTCAAATATCCAAATGATACAAATCCGGGCGTTCAGTTTGAGGACGAAACCATCTACCCTGACACAGACATGTATCCTAACCAAAAAGGAAGTTGCACACTGTACGCTCAGTGGCTGGAACGCACAGCAAATTCTGTCGCAATCACCTTCTTTGCAAACGGCGGTTCTCTGGTTGATGTTAAGCTTGTAGGAAGCGGAACGACTATTGAAGAGCCAGAAACAACTCGCACCGGCTATGATTTCAAGGGCTGGTATACAAGCAGCGACTTCGCAGAAGAAACAAAAGTTGACTTTACAACTTACGCTCCAACGGCCGACGCAAACCTGTACGCCAAGTGGACTCCTCATGTTTACAAAATCAACTACCTCGACATGAGTGGAGAAGAGTTCAGCGGTGAAAACAAAGATTCGTTGCCAGAAGGACATACTTACGCAATCGCAACTACGCTCGTTGACCCTGTAAGAGATGAGATGGGCTTTGTCGGCTGGTACTTGAATTCTGCATGTACAGGCACGGCAATCACAGAACTCTCAGGCCTCGGTTATACCGATGATATTACGCTCTACGCTAAGTGGGCACGAACTGTGTTCTATGTAAGCAGCACTGGTTCAAGCTCCGGAACAGGTGAAAAGGATTCTCCGTTGTATTCAATTGAGAATGTAACGACTAAGATTAAAGCTGCAAATCTTGCAAAACTTGACTATACGATTAAAGTGAGCGGAGAGATTACGGATCGACAAACTATTTCAAACCTCAATAATAATTATAGCACTGTCTATGCAAAATCTCTTACGGTCACCGGCAAACCTGATGATGAGAATGCGGAAAATGCTGTTCTTATTGGTTCTACAAATTCAAATTCAACAGTTTATGTTAACTCGAAAGTCCCGGTCACTTTAAAAGATATTACGATTAAGGGCGGAAGAACACAGTCAGCAGGATATGGTGGTGGTATTACTGTAAAAGCAGACTCAATCCTTACCCTTGGTAGCGGAGTTGTGATTACCGATAACACGGCTTCAAGCACTACTAGTGGTATTGGTGGTGGCGGTATTTATGTCTCTGGTACACTCATTATGGAAGATGGTGCTGAAATTCGCAATAACACTGCCCAGGCCTATGGTGGAGCTGTGTATATTGGTGACAACGGTACATTCATAATGAACGGCGGCCTTATTTCTGGAAACAAGATTACAAGTTCCGGTATTAGCGGCGGGAATGCATATGCAAGAGATTATGCTGGTGGCGGTGTTTTCATAAACGGTTCAAATGCCGTATTCACAATGAAGGGTGGTGAAATCAGCGAAAACACTGTTGCGAATCAGTATTCTAAAGTAGGTGGTGGCGGCGGTGCCGTAAATATTATCAATGGAACCTTCAACCTCGAAGGCGGAAAAATCATCAAAAACTCTTCTGGTTACTTTGGTGGAGCTGTTTCCATGTATTCTGGATCTGCAAACTTCAACATGAGTGGCGGTACGATTTCTGATAACACCGCTGTTCAGGGCGGTGGCGTTTTCTGCAATAGCGGCAACTTTGTTATGTCTGGTGGTTTAATCACTCGCAATTCTGTTGAAAAGTTCGAAACAACTGTAGGTCTTGGTGGTGGCGTTTACAATACGATGCATAGTTTTACAATGACTGGTGGTGAAATCAGCGGCAACATGGCTGAAAATGCCAATGCCAATGACTTGTACTGCAATAATGGCGTTATCTATCTGAGCGGCGATGTACACTTCTCCGATGATTCAGTCCTCTACCTGCCTTCTACGAGCACATATATCGAGTTTACTGGAGACATCGAATCTTCTGGAATTATTGCGAAAGTTCAGCCATCTTCTTATACATTTGGCAGAAAACTTATTACAGCTCAAGAAGGTGTTGACCTTGAGAAAAATCTTGCTAAATTCGCACTGGCTTCTTCAAGTGATAATGCACCTTGGATACTGGGTTCAGACGGAACCCTTTCTGGAGAGGCGTACAAAATCATCTACAAGGACAAAGGCGACAGAGAGTTCACCGCAACGAATTTTGATGATCTTCCGGTAGAACACCTTTATGGAAAGACTACTAAACTCGTAAATCCTGAACGTGAAGGTTACGAATTCCTCGGCTGGTACATCGACTCAGACTGTCTTACAACTAAACTCACAGACCTTAATGGGTATCCTTACAAGAGCGACATCACAGTTTATGCATGGTGGGGTAAGAAAGCCGTCAGTGTAGAGATTGTTTCCGGCGACATCAGTATTGAAAAATCTGTTGGCGAAGAGACTGGCAAAGTCACGCTTACGGCGGCAACTGGCTATTCAGAATATCTCTGGACTATCAACGGAAAAGATGCCAAATCTGTCATAGCAGATTCTTCTGTAAGTGACGATGGCACAGAATACACATTCAATATGGCAAACCTTGATACAGGCAGGGCATACACGATAATCGTGTCTGCTTTGGGAGCAAACGGCATCGAATATTCTGCTAATGTGCAGGTTAAAAAGTAGGGGAGGTAGAACATGAAAAACAGCCTTTTTAAGATTTTAAAAGCAGGAGCGGTTGGGCTGATTGCGGCCTTAATGCTTGCTTCCTGTAGCGACATAAACAGAGAAGAAGAAACACCTGCAAAGGACGGGCTTGTTACGCTCAAAATCGCAGCGGATTACGGCTCAGGGCGAACTGCCTACCCGGATATTTCTAGCCTTAGCGATATTTCTAGTTTTAGTCTCTATTGCGATGATAAAGTGATTGGTCAGTGGAAGACCGGAGAAAGCCTTACAGCTTATCAGGTAATGAATAATGATACAGTTACTGTAACAGCGGGTAAGCATGATTTTGAGCTTATAGGTACTGTAAGTTCTAGTTTAGTTCTTTCTGGAACAAAAGAAGTAGAGCTCACTTCTTCGGGCGTGTTAAGTTTTGAGCTGGTAATTTCGGAGATAGCTGCCTCTTACTCTCGTGCGAATTTTGAAATAACATATCCGCTTGGAACTACACTTGCCGATACAGTAAGTAAAATTGAGATTCAGTATTACAAATACGATTCTCTTTCTGCGCGCGGTGTGCCTGCTTCAGAGGATTTTGATAATTGTGAGACATATACAACAAATACAACAAGTACAGCTCAAGCCACAAGTGAAGAAGGCGTTACAACATGGAAGGACAGTAGCCTTTCGACTCTTCCAACAGGTAAGTATTTATTCCGAATCAATTTCTACGGCGGAGATAATGCTGAAAATTATGTGCTTCTCTGTTCTGTTGATGAAATAGCTTATTTGTCTTCTTCTTACACCACGACCATCAAAGTTGCGCTCACAAGTTTCAACGACATTTACACAATTTCTTATGAGAATGTAGAAGGAGCTGATTTCGGCGAAGGAACATACCCGCTCTACTTCACCGTGGATAGCGAAATAAGCGACTTGCCAGAGCCAACAAAACCTCACTATGAATTTGCAGGCTGGTATTCTTCGGCTGACGAAAACGGCGAAGGAGCTGGTACAAAAATCACAGAATGGAACGGAACAGAGTGCGCAGAGAATGTTGTTCTGTATGCAAAATGGGTTCCAGAAAAATACAAAGTAGATTTCTACGCACCACTTTGGAACGATGACGAAGATGATTTAGTGTCTTTAAAATCATTAGTGGTTGAATATAACGAAAAGGTGACTGCTCCAACTGAAAATCCAACAAAAGATGGAGGATACACTTTCGCTAGCTGGGTTGATGAGCATGGAAACGAATTCGACTTTGAGAATACTCCTATCGAAAAAGATACCGAAATTTATGCACTTTGGAGTTTCCAACTCAATTTTGATGCAAATGCCGAGGACGCAACTGGTGAAATGCAACCGCAAACTCATTACACAAGCTGGTACGGTGTGCCGAACGATCCGCTTCCGAAAAATACATTCGCACGAGAAGGATACCTTTTTGTAGGCTGGGTATGGATGAGTGATACAGATGAAACAGAATCCGTACATTTCAATGACGAAGAGGAATGGCAGACTGATTTTGAATATGTTCATACCCTGTACGCCGTATGGAAAGAAATAGGTTCTGGTTTTGTCGTTACTTTCGACTCTAAGGGGGGCTCTCCTGTTGCGCCTCAAGTTGTCGCAGCTAATGGCAAAATTGCAGTTGACAATGGCAAAGATGACGACGAATATGAGAGCTTTATTAACTCCTACAAAGATGAGTTCTCTTTTGCAGGCTGGTTTACTTCCGAAGATGGTGGCAAAACGCTCAGTTCAGCAGCTTACGATTTTGACACAGAAGTAACGGAAGCCTTCACTTTGTATGCAAAATGGGAACGAACGACCTTCCATATAAGTGCTGAGGGAACTTCCTCCGCCACAGGAACAAAAGAGGCTCCGCTTGATACTTTGGCAAATGTATTGAGCAAAATCGCAGCGGACGGAAACGGTTCATTTGATTATGAAATTGTCGTTCACGGCAAAATCGTAGGAACGAACACAATTTCTAACAGCAACCTGCCGACAACCAAAGCTAAGAGCCTCACAATTTGTGGTGCAGACGGCAATGAAACCGACATCCTTGACGGCAACGGAAGAAATAGTACTTCAAATTATATTACTATTACTGTTTTGGATATTACCACGGCCGTTCCTATTACTTTGAAAAATATAAGAATTACAAATGGTAAGACCGTTAGTAATGCTTCCGCCGGTGGCATTAGGGTCGATAATACTAATGCAAAATTAACGCTTGATGAAGGCGCTCTTATTACGGAAAATGACTATCCTTCTAATAATACCGCAAGTGCTGGTGGTATTTACATGGCTCAAGGAGAGTTGGAAATATGGGGCGCAGAAATCAGTAATAATACCGCTCTCTTTAACAACGGTGGTCTTTATGTAAGCAATTCTTCTAAAGTCACAATGTACGGCGGAAGAATTTGCAACAATTCTGCGCCGAATAATGGTGGTCTAAAGAATTCTGGTATCTTTACAATGGAAGGTGGTGAGATATCTAGTAACAAAGCTACTTCAGGTGATGCTGGTGGTGTTTATAACTACGGTACATTTTATATGAATGACGGCGTAATCAGTGTCAACACTGCATCTTATAAAGGTGGTGGTGTTTATAACTACGGTACATTCAATATGTCTGGAGGTTCAATTTCAGATAATCGTGCTGAAAATGGCGGCGGCGTGTACAACTCTGGTACATTTAATATGACCGGAGGCACAATCAATGACAATACAGCGTCTTCTCTTGGTGGTGCTGTGTATCACGCTTATACCTCGTTCTCAATGAGCGGCAGTGCATATATTCCTTTTGGAGATTCAAATGATGTTTATTTAGGTACTTACCGCTCCGGAGGTAAAACATATAGCTGTCCTATCACCGTCGCAGGAACTCTTGACTACGATGATTGGGCAACTCCAGTCGCTACAATTACACCTTATTCTTATGACACTAGCACTCGGTATATTGTGGCGGCAGATGGCGTCACTCTTACTTCAGAGATTATCAAGATGTTCGCTCTTACTGACGATACAGAATATTGGTCAATCGCTTCTGACGGCTACCTAAAGAAAAACGCATACGCTATCACTTATAAAGACAGTGGAAACGTTAAGTTTTCAGGCAACCATGAAGAAGGCTACCCGACAGAGCGTAAATTTGGTGAGCCAGTCACCTTGGATGTACCGACAAAAGAGCATTACGGCTTTGAAGGCTGGTTCAAGTCTTCTGACAATGGCGCAACTCTCACTGGTGATGCAATTACCGAGCTTAACGACGAGAACTGTACGGAACCAATTACTTTGTATGCTAAGTGGTCTGCTGTTCACGCTGAATATGCCATCACCTACAAAGACGAAGGTGGAGCTGATTTCAGCGGAACAAATGCGGCTTCTCTTACAACAAAGCATTATGAGAAAGAAACTGAAGAACTTGTTTCCGGCATAAAAGAGAATTACAAATTCGTAGGCTGGTTCAAGTCTTCTGACGATGGCACAACTCTCACCGGTGATGCAATTACCGAGCTTAACGATGAGAACTGCACAGAAGCACTTACATTGTATGCAAGGTGGAAGAGCGACAGTATTGTGGTCAGCGTGGATGGAAATGACATTACTGTTAATCAGACTAATGATACCGAAAACGGTACGGTCACTTATACGGTCGCCGAAGACTTTACAGATTGTGAATGGACGATTTCTGGCTATGACCTTTCTGACTACATGGGCTTTGCGATTTCAGAACAAGGTAGAAAACTTACTGTCACAAAATCTGCTTTGCTTGATGGCTACAGATATGAAATCACGCTCAGGGCATCAAAAGGCGCCTTGAAGTATTCAAAGACCTTTGTAATCAGTAAATAATGGGGGAGCAAAATATGAAAAAACTTTCCAAAATTTTACATTCATTGCTTGCGATTGGAGCTTCGCTTGCTGTTCTTGCGGTGGCTTCGTGCAGCATGATTGACACAATAGAAGAAAAAGAACAAAAAACACCAACTGTAAGAACAGACGGCAAAGTTGCGCTTCGTATCGCCGTTGAGAATGATGCTCGAACCGCAACTCCGACAGGCGTATCACGAGACAGCTTTAGCACTTACACGCTTTATGCCACAAAGAGTGGCGAAGACACTGAAATTCTCGGCACTTGGGATGCTGACACCGAAAACGGAATTTCTGCCTACGAAGCAATGAATGATGCCGAAATCACCGTTGAGACAGGTACATACACCTTTGAGCTTGTCGGCGAGGAAGTTGGCGGTGCGACTTACAAGGCAACGATTGCCGACAAAGAAATCACCGCAAGCACGGAACTTTCCTTTACTCTTTCACTCTCAGCTCTTTCTCTGAACGGAATCGGCAATCTTAATATTACCGTAATTTACGAGGATTTGAATGATGTAATAAGCGGCGTAACAGCTGAACTTTACAAGACTGATGACGGAAAGACATATTCTTCTGACGGCTACCGAATTAACTCACGGAAAACTCTTACAAGGTACAGTGTGACTGGTGAAAATAAAAAGTTTAAATATCAGTACACATTGACTGACATTCCCGCAGGAATTTACATCGCAGTTTTCACTTACAAAGATTCTAAGGGAAACAAACTTGGCGAGTGGCCTGAGCTTGTCTGGATTACTTCCGGCAGAACGAGCACTGCCAGCTCAAATCGCTCAGTAAATCAGTACAAGATTACTTATGAGCCAAACGGCGGCACGATTGCAAGCGGCAACATTCAGTGGTACGATCCGATTGCTCCAAAAACAATCCTTGCTGTTCCAGAAAAAGGAAAACTCACCTTTGCTGGCTGGTTCACTTCTGCTGACGAAGGCCAAACTCTTTCTGATACGGAAACGACTAGTTGGACGGCGTTAACTCATGCAGAAAACATAATCTTGTACGCAAAATGGAACGCAGTTGTTTCATTCGAATCAAATGACGATGAAACTTCTGCTGCATCTGGCACGATGGAAGATATGGTCGTTGGCGAAGGCGAAAAAATCTCTGCTTTGACCAAAAACGCCTTTGTAAGAAGCGGATACACATTCAACAATTGGAACACCGAACCGGACGGCACAGGCACAGCCTACGAAGACGAGGACTTCTACCCAGACGGCAAAAACCTTGTCTTGTACGCTCAGTGGCTCCCTGTTTCATCAGATTCAGTTATACTCACCTTCAAGGCAAATGGTGGCTCTGTCGTAGATACGATTGTCCTCGATAATGGCTCAACTCTCGCCGAAGATAAAATCCCTGTTTCTGAAAAGACTGGCTACAATTTCACAAGTTGGAACACATCAGAAGACGCTGGTAAAACTCTCTCTGAAACTGCATTCACTTTTGAGAATATCAGCGAAAGCACAATCTTGTACGCAAAATGGACTCCAAAAGTTTACAAGATTATCTATAATATTGATGAAGATGATGTCTTGCCAGATGATTCTGCAACAACTCACACTTACGATGCCGACACAGTGCTTCCAGAACCAACCTCAGAAGCAGAGGCAAAAGCTGAATTTAAGTTCGTGGGCTGGTGCACGGATAAAAAACTCACAACCGACCCTACTGACACACTCAAAGCCTTTGCATACACCGACGAAATCAATCTCTACGCTAAGTGGGTGCGTGTCGTTTATCATGTAATTTATTCAGCATCAAGCGACGGTGTTGGTTCAGCGACATCTGCTTTACTATATCCTAGCAGCGTATTAGAAAAAATTACTGCAGAAGGAATCGGCACATTTGATTATACGATTGTTGTTCATGGCAGTATTAGTGATACAGTCGGTATATCAGATTCTAATTTACCGGCTGGAAAGGCAAAATCGCTCTTAATCCGTGGTGCAGCAGGTGATTCTTCAGATAGATTTTATTTTGCAGATTATAACGCTGTAGTATTATCAATTTCTACGACAGTACCAGTAACTTTACAGGATATTTTGATTCGGAACACTTCGTCATATACTGCACTGAATGCTATTGAAATCGATAATTCAAAAGCTCAGGTTACTCTTGGAAAAGGTGCATTTGTTAAAAATAATAGGGGGGGGTATAGTGGTGGAGGTCGAAATATTGCAGGCGGAATCGCTGTTCTTAATGGAACTCTGATAATAAACGACGGTGCAGAAATCAGTAATAATACAACATCAAAGATAGGTGGTGGAGTATATATAGCTGAAAACGCAACATGTATCATGAACGGTGGAATAATTTCTGGAAACACTTCAAGCGGTAGTCAGGGTGGAGGCGTATATAATTCAGGTACATTCATTATGAATGGTGGCGAAATCAGTAGTAACCAGTCGAGTGGAAATTCGAATGATGTAATGTATGGCGGTGGCGGCGTATGGAATTTTGGAGAGTTCACCATGAACGGTGGCAAAATCATAGGCAATACTGCAAGCAAAGTCGGTGGTGGCGTATTAAATAAGGGAACATTCACCATGACTGCTGGTGAAATTAGTGGTAATACTTCAAATTGGAGCTCTTATGATGGTGGTGGTGGCGGCGTCTTCAACAATTCTACATTCACCATGACCGGCGGTACAATCAGCGGTAACAGTTCTGCTTATGGCGGTGCTGTATACAATGTAAGAGAAAGAACATTCAACATCGGTGGAAGCGCATATATTCCTTTGGATGAAGACGGCAAGAATGTCATACATTGTTTCTCAGGCTCTGCAATTACCGTTTGTAGCCCGCTTGCTGCCGAAACCGGCGATGAGAATTGGAATACACCAATTGCTACTATTAAACCGTATGCTTACAGTGAGGGTGCGCAAACACTTCTTGCTGGTGAGGGTGTGACGCTCTCAAAAGAAGTCGGCAAGTTTGCCATCACGCCGCAAACAAGCGGTGAAAATACAACCGACTGGTTGATTGACGAAGAGGGCAAACTTAAGAAAAAAGAAGCAACAGAGTAACTGTTGTGAGTTAAAAGATTACGGCAATAGTATCAAAAAGCTATTGCCGTATTTTTTTTACATTACGCTAAATCCTGAAAACTTTAGAAAAATCTTGCTTTTTCTGCTAAAAATCGTTGCATTCCGCTTGAACAAACTCCTTAAATATTATATAAATAGGGAACTTGCGAATTGCTCGTATCGGGCAAATGGTTCTTTGAGATTGTTGGGTGGGCTTCACTCTTAAAAAGATAAGCCCAGTAGCTTCCGTAAAGTCAGCGTTCTACGCTTTCAGGGGGCTGCAGCTTCGGTCAAAAAGAACAGTCTGGTTCTCGAAGTTCCTTGTAACTTTCTAGTTTCCAGACCAGTTATCGAGTTTGCTTGATGATGATTCGGTGGATTCTACAAAACGCTTTGAGGTTTTATAAGGTGTTTGCTAAAAATCAAATCTTCCGTCTTATCTTTAATCAAACCTTTTAATAGCAATTAGTGTGTCTGCGAATGTGGCATTTCGGTTGAAATTGACCATGTTCTGGCTTAAAGTGCAACACATAATTTTTTTAATCTGCCGAAAAGGAATCGGCAAAGGAGAAAAACATGGCAAAGGAGAAGTTCGTCCGAACTAAACCTCACATGAACGTTGGTACTATCGGTCACGTTGACCATGGTAAGACAACATTGTCTGCTGCTATCACAACATACTGTGGTAACAAATACGGCGACAAAGTCCTCAAGTATGACGAAATTGATAACGCTCCAGAGGAAAAAGAGCGTGGTATCACAATCAACACTCGTCACTTGGAGTATCAGTCAGACAAACGACACTATGCTCACATCGACTGCCCGGGACATGCTGACTACATCAAGAACATGATCACTGGTGCTGCTCAGATGGATGGTTCTATCCTCGTTGTTTCTGCTCCAGATTCAGTTATGCCACAGACTCGTGAGCACCTCTTGCTCGCTCGCCAGGTTGGCGTTCCAAAGATCATCGTTTTCTTGAACAAAGTTGATATGGTTGACGATCCAGACCTTCTCGAACTCGTTGTCGAGGAAGTTAAAGATACAGTTAAAGAGTACGGCTTTGACGAGAACACACCAATCATCAAGGGTTCAGCTTTCAAGGCTCTTAACGAGGCTTCTGACCCAGCTAACACAGCTTGTATCGAAGAGCTCCTTACAGCTATGGATACATGGTTCGACGATCCAGTTCGCGACGCCGACAAACCATTCCTTATGCCAATCGAGGACATCTTCACAATCTCTGGTCGTGGTACAGTTGTTACAGGTCGTATCGAGCGCGGCGTAATCAACATGAACGACCCGGTTGAAATCGTTGGTATCCGCCCAACTCAGTCATCAACAGTTACTGGTATCGAAATGTTCCAGAAGACTCTTGATCAGGGTCAGGCTGGTGACAACGTTGGTATCCTTCTCCGTGGTATTGAGAAGAAAGACGTTGTTCGTGGACAGGTTCTTGCAGCTCCTGGCTCAATCCACCCACACACAAAATTCGAGGCTCAGATCTACGTTCTTTCTAAGGAAGAAGGTGGAC
>JAEEGL011057632.1_pt1 | contig 27102 bp, 25 predicted proteins | sample 9134231 | NCBI WGS metagenome assembly JAEEGL01 (sample SAMN16246548, study PRJNA631951) | gut metagenome | biome: gut microbiome; feature: rumen; material: fiber-attached | host: Bos | place: Iran: Karaj | collected 2018-10 | reverse complement strand
TATTCTGCGGACATGTTTTCAACAGTTTTTATAGGTAATTCATCCACACAGAACATAGATGATTTTATGGTGACAGCGAGAGGATACAAAAGTGAGCAGTAAGGTACTTGTTTTTGGCGGAACCACCGAGGGCAGGGTTTTGGCAGGATATCTGAGAGATGCCAAGATTCCACATGAGGTCAGCGTTGCAACTGAATATGGCGGCGAGATTCTTAGAGATACCGGGGAGAACAGCTTTGTGGTTGGCAGGAAGAATGCAAAGGAAATCATGAAGCTTATTAAAAGCGATGATTTCACTGTTGTTGTGGATTCCACACATCCTTTTGCCACAGCGGTTTCAAAGGAGATAAAGAGTGCCTGCAAAAAAACAGGTGTCACCTATCTGCGACTTAAGAGAAACACGGATGCTGGTTTTGACAGTGATAAGCTGGCGGTTTTTGTTGATTCTCTGGAGGATGCCATTTCTGAGCTTTTGCCGGAAAAGGGCGTGATTCTACTGCTTACAGGGTCAAAGGAACTTAAAAAAATTACGGCAGGTTTATCTGATGTATTCCGTGTATATGCAAGGGTTTTACCCAATGAAGAGAGTATCTCAAAGTGCGTGGATGCCGGTCTTAAGGGCAAGCAGATAATTGCAATGCAGGGGCCCTTCTCAAGGCAGATGAATGTGGCGCTTATAAAGGAAGTAGGGGCATCGGTGATCCTTACAAAGGAGAGCGGGAAAACAGGAGGTCTTGATGAGAAGCTTGAAGCCGCAAGGGAATGTGGCGTTAAGGCTGTTGTAATAAGGGACCCTGAAAAGCTTGCGGATAGCAGTGATGGACTTGATATCAGAGAGGTTATGGAGTATCTTGCAAAGGACTTTGGGGTATCTTCATCCGATTTAAATAGAATCCTCCGTTCGGATAGTGGCTCCGACGCTAAAGCGACGGCTCCTAGCAACCAAAAATCTGAAAAGAGTATCGTTCTTGCGGGAGTGGGCCCTGGAGATAGCAGGTTTTTTACTAATGAGCTTCAGGAAACTCTTTCCAATGCGGATATTATTTTTGGTGCAGAGTCGGTTATTTCAAGGCTTGAAGGCATAACGGTCCCTAAGATTCCCATATACAGAGGGAAGGGGATACTCGAATTTATTATGAAGAATCCGGAATTTAAAAGACTTGTTGCGGTTTTTTCAGGAGATATAAGTCTTTGCAGCGGGGCAAAACAATTGGCAGAGATGCTTATGTCAGATGGTTATAATGTGAAGACCATTTCAGGCATATCCTCAGTTACGCTGTTTTTAAAGTCGCTTAGAATCGGCCTTGAGGATGTGAAAATCGTCAGTGCCCACGGAAAAAAGTGCAATGTAAGCGGTTATATCAGAGAGTGTGAGAATCTGATAATACTGCCTTCTGATATGGCTGATGCAGCGAAAATATGCCGCGAAATCGAGCAATATACTGATAGAATTGTGATCGGCTACGAACTTGGAACCGGCAATGAAAAGGTATTTGAGTTTAGTAATGAGGAATCTTTTGAAAAGCTAACCGGAAAATGCCTTATTTACGCCCACAATGCAGGGGTCTTACTCCGCCCCGTAAGCGGCGGAATCTCAGATGAAGAGTTTATCAGGGGTAAGACTCCAATGACAAAGGAGGAAATCCGCGCTATTTCCCTGAGGAAACTGGCATTAACACCGAATGCGGTATTTTACGATATAGGAGCGGGAACAGGCTCTGTTTCTGTCGAAGCGGCCCTTACAGCACCGGAAATCCGTGTTTATTCAATAGAGAAAAAGGAGGATGCTGTAGAGCTTCTTTCGCAGAATAAAGAGAAGTTTGGCGCATCAAATATGGAGATAATTGAGGGCACGGCGCCTGATGCATTGGTAGATCTGCCAGCGTCAACCCATGCTTTCATAGGCGGAAGCAGCGGCAATATGAAGAGTATCTTAGATGCTGTCCTTGAGAAAAACAGTGGGGTAAGAATCGTAATTAACTGCGTCACAGCCGAGACTTTTTCAGAGGTTATGGGTTGCATAAAAGAGCTGCCTGTGGAAGAGCCTGATATTTTGCAGGTTTGGGCCAGCAGGCATAAAAAGGTCGGTGGTTATCACATGGCTGATGCCATTAATCCTGTATATATCATTACTTTGCAGGGTAAACAGTGAGAGTTGAGCGTTTAAACTAATAAATTCAGAACACAATATTAAAGCAAATAAATCAGTATTAGTAAGGATGGAGCCAGAATGGGTAATAACGGGGCATTTAGAAGACTTATGATATGTGCGCCTGCCAGCGGAAGCGGCAAGACGCTTATTACCTGTGCCCTTTTAAGAATTCTCCAAAGAAAGGGCTTTAAACCCGCATCCTTTAAGTGCGGTCCCGACTACATAGATCCCATGTTCCACAAGCGTGTACTGGGAATCCCTTCTAGGAATCTTGATATTTTCCTTGCGGGAGAAGAAGGGGTAAAAAGGACCCTCTGCAAAGGCGCAGAAGACCGGGATTTTGGCATTTTAGAGGGTGTTATGGGCTTCTATGACGGCTCAAATACAGCGACCACAGGAGGTTCGTCCTATGAGATAAGCTGCGTAACAGATACCCCGGCAATCCTTGTCGTAAACTGCAGAGGAATGAGCAATTCCATAATCCCTCTCATAAAGGGTTTTGCTGAATATGGCCATGAAAAGAGGATTCGGGGCGTAATCCTCAACAATATTTCACCAATGATAGCAGGTGATATTTCAAATGGGATCCTTGAAAATACTGGAATTCCGGTGTTTGGAACTGTCCCTGTTTTGAAGGATGTGAAGCTTGAAAGCAGGCATCTTGGCCTGGTTATGCCATCTGAGGTTGAAGGGGTTCTTGCCATAATTGACGAGGTAGCGGATGCTCTTATGGAGAATCTGGATTTTGAGAAGCTTGTGGAGATTGCTGATAGTGCCGGTAGTTTTGATGACGCGAAAGAGGGAAATACTCTTTTGAATCATTTTTCTGACCGGGAATCTAATAAAAACCTGAATAATACTTCCGGCATCGAGGTTAAGAATCCTGTAAGAATCGGAATAGCCCGGGATGAAGCCTTTTGCTTCTACTATGAGGATAACCTTGATCTGCTTTGTGAGATGGGAGCTGAGCTTGTGCCATTTTCTCCAATTCATGATGAAAAGCTGCCGGAGGTTTCGCATCTGATAATTGGTGGAGGCTATCCCGAGCTTTATGCAAAGGATCTTTCTGAGAATAAGACTATGATAGAAAGCCTCAAGACTGCGGCGGATTCAGGGATGCCGATACTTGCTGAGTGCGGGGGCTTTTTGTATCTTCAGGAGAGCATGCAGGATCCTGAAGGCGCAGAATATCCCATGGCTGGAGTCCTTTCAGGAAAATCCCACATGAGAGATAAGCTGTCCCATTTTGGCTACGTTAAAGTCACCAAAATCAAGGATAATCCGTACATTCAGGACGGGGAGGAAATCCGCGCCCATGAGTTTCATTACTACGACACCACAGAAAATGGCGATATTTGCAGGATGACCAAGCCTTCGGGAAAAAGAAGCTGGGAGGGCTACAGAGTACAGAATAAGGTCTTTGCCGGATTTGCGCATCTGTATTATCCGTCATGCATGGCATTTATCAGGAGGTTTTTAGATGCTTGATAAAAAGGCGTTGTTCGCCATAAATATAGAAGAACCTGACAGGGAAATCTATCAGAAGGCCCATGAAATTTGGGATGGAATCTCCAAACCAATAGACGGTCTCGGAGATTTTGAAGAGCTAATATGCAAAATAGCTGCGATCCAGCGCACCGAGAAGCCTGGGGCAGAGAAAAGAACGGCGGTTATTTTCTGCGCAGATAACGGCATAGTGGAGGAAGGAATTTCTCAAAGTGATAAGAGCATCACTAAGGCTGTTGCTGTCGCCCTTGGAAAAGGAATCAGCTCTGCCTGCACCATGGCAAATTCATCAAAGGTCTTGGTTTTACCTGTGGATATCGGAATTGACTGCGATGAAAAAATCGAAGGTGTCAGGGATTTGAAGGTGTCTAAGGGGACCGCCAATTTCCTCAAAGCGCCTGCTATGACAGAGGGAGAAGTTCTTATCGCAATTGAGCGAGGCATAGAGCTTGTAGGTGAGCTAAAAGGTGATGGATACGACATCATCTCTGCAGGTGAGATGGGAATCGGTAATACCACCACTTCAGCGGCTGTTTTAGCTGCGATTCTGGATATAGACAGCGACGATATTACAGGAAGAGGTGCAGGCCTTGATAATGAAGGTCTTCTTCGAAAAATGAAGGTTATAAGGGAAGGCATCAAAAAGTATGGCTTCCGTCAGCATATTCAGGAATCAGGAGAAACCGGCGATAAAACAGACTCATCCATAGATCAGAAAAACAGGGCGTTTGAAGCTCTTAGATGTCTTGGAGGTCTCGATATAGCGGCTCTTACAGGACTTTTCGTAGGCGGCGCTAAATATCACATTCCTGTGGTGATTGATGGAATAATAAGCTCTACGGCGGCTGTACTGGCAGATACTTTTGTTCCGGGATGCAGAGATTATATGATAGCATCCCACAGAGGCAGAGAGCACGGCAATGAGCTTGCTCTGAAAAGCCTTGGCCTTAAACCGTATATTGATGGGAATATGGCTCTAGGTGAGGGAACAGGCGCCATTATGCTTTTCTCTTTGCTGGATGTGGTGCTGGACTACTACCTTAATGGTGCAAAGTTTGGCGATTACGAGATTGATGAGTACGAGAGGTTTTCATAAATGACGATTCTGGTAGTGGGTACGCCGGGCAGCGGCAAGTCGGAAAAGGCCGAAGAGCTGGCAGTTACCCTTTCTGAGGGCGGAAAAAAATACTATATTGCCACCATGATACCCTTTGGAGAGGAAGGCGCACAGCGGGTTAAACGGCATCTTGCAAGACGGGACGGCAAGGGATTTTCTACTATTGAAAAGCCTCTGCGGGTTCAGGAGCTGACATCATCCGTGCAGGATTTAGCAGATTCCACCTGCCTTTTAGAGTGTATGTCCAATCTTATCGGCAATGAGATGCATGATGAAAATAATGCGGGGTTGAGCGATGATGCTCTTGCGGATTGCATCACGGATTCAGTGAAAAAGCTTTGCAACGTATCGAAAAACATGGTCATCGTCACGAATCATTTTCCCATTGAAGATGAGAACTACGATGAAGATACCAAAAGGTACGTGAAGCTGATCGATATGGTAAACAGCAGACTTAAGGCATTATCTGACACTGTTTATGAGATAAAAGACGGAGAATGGGTAATTGAAAATAATTAAGAGCATAATAATTTCATTTTCATTATATTCGAAGATTCCGATGCCCATATTTGAATGGGATGAGGAAAACATGAAGCATGCCATTTCATTTTTGCCCTTAGTGGGGGCTGTGATAGGCGGACTTTCCTACCTTTTGATCTATGTAGGAGTCAGGTTGTCACTACCTGTGATGGTGATGACACTCCTTTTGACGGCGCTTCCGCTTATCGTAACCGGCGGCTTTCATGTGGATGGATTCATGGATGTTCAGGACGCCCTGCATTCCTATCAGCCAAAGGAGAAAAAGCTTGAGATCATGAAGGATCCTCATATCGGCGCTTTTGCGGTAATAAGTGTCGGAACATTACTCCTTATCTGGCTTGCGGCTCTGTATCTGCTTCTTGGCACAGCCATGGTAAAAGAGGACTTTTCACTGATCTATATCTATATGGCATCCTATTTTCTGATAAGAGCTCTTTGCAGCATCACCAGTATAGTTTTCAGGAATGCTAAAAAGGACGGAATGCTTAATATGGAAACAGGGAAAAGCAGCAGCGGTGATGTGATTTTTCTTTGTATTCAGGCGGTTTTGGCTATAGCATTTATGGTATATCAGAATCTTTTGGCAGGTGTCGTCTGCGCAGCGGCAGGATGCCTTTTTTGCCTGTGGTATAAAAAGCTCTGCGATAAGCAGTTTGGCGGTGTAAGCGGCGATACTGCGGGATTTTTTGTGGTCATGGGCGAAGCCTTTTTGCTGATAGTATTAGCGATTTTGTGAGAGGATTTTTATTAAATTGATGATTTATCATATGGCAGCGTTTTTCATCGGATTTTGTCTGGATCAGATAATCGGTGATCCCTGGAATATTCCGCATCCCATAAGGCTTATAGGTAACCTGATAAGCTTTTTGGATAAGACGCTTTTGGGAAAAACAGAGGATAATAAGAGAAATAATAGAAATAATAGAAGAGAGTTTGTAAGAGGAGTTTTTCTCTGCATAATCGTGACTGTGCTGACGGTGGCGGTGACGCTTGGGTTGATGCTGGGCGCCTATGCGATTCATCCTTATGCTGGTATTGCTCTTGAATCTGTGCTGACCTGCTACATTCTGGCTGCAAAAAGCCTCAGGGTAGAGAGCATGAAGGTGTATTATGCGCTTCGGGATAAAACTATAGAGGATGCCAGATATGCGGTTTCCATGATTGTGGGCAGAGATACGGCTAATCTTGATGAAAAGGGCATTGAGAGAGCAGTTGTAGAGACGATTGCGGAAAACACCTCAGATGGTGTGATTGCGCCTCTTATCTACACCTTTATAGGCGGACCGGTTCTTGGCTTTTTATACAAGTCCATAAATACCATGGATTCTATGGTTGGCTATCACAACGACAGATATGAATATTTTGGCAGAGCAGCGGCAAAGCTTGATGATGTGGTGAATTATTTACCTGCAAGGATCAGCGCTCTATTGATGATTCTGGCGGCTTTTATTGGCGGAAAAAGCTTCTCCGGAAAGGATGCCTTTAGAATTTTCAAAAGGGACAGATATAACCACAAGAGTCCCAATTCTGCACAGACAGAGAGCGCCTGCGCAGGAGCTTTGTCATTGCAGCTTGCAGGAGATGCCTACTATTTTGGCAAATTGGTGAAAAAGCCGTTCATCGGGGATCCTGTCAGAGAGATTGAGCTTGATGACATAAAGCGAGCCTGTAAACTTATGTATATTACAGAGTATCTGTGCCTTTGCATGCTGCTGGCGATTGGATTTTTAGTGTGGTTTTTAATCAAATAATAAGATGAGTTTAAAATGGAGCCGGTCTGTTTTGGTGGCCTAAACTTGAATAACTGGAGGAACTTAGTGCTTCACGGCGGAGAAATATACGACAAGAAAATAGAATATGACTTTTCGGTAAATCTGAACCCGTATCCATGCCCGGAGCAGGTGATGAATGCCCTTCGCGATGCGATAAATGACGTAGATAAATATCCTGATATTACTCAGAAGCTCTTTAGAGAGAAGGTCGCAGAAGCGGAGAATAAGCATTTATCGGATTTTGCAGCCGCAGCAGGTGATGAGACCGGGGATAGTAGTGCTGTAAATCCGAGTGTTCGACTTACATCTGAAAACATTATCGGCGGAAACGGCGCATCAGAACTGATTTTTGCCATAGTAAAGATGCTAAATCCCGGGAAAGTACTGCTTCCTGTGCCAAGCTTTTACGGATACAGGCATGCATTAATGGCATGTGGTGATGTCAATACATCAATATATCAATGTATCGAAAATGACGATTTTGACCTCAGAGAGGATTTTATCGACAGAATCGATGGATCCACGGATCTTGTGATCATCACGAATCCCAATAATCCCACAGGAAGGTGCATAACGCCTAAAACTTTGGATAAAATCGTGAAAAAATGCGCCGTTACAGATACAGCACTTATCGTTGACGAGTGCTTTCTAAATCTGACAATGAAGAATCCAAGCGCAGTTTGCTATCTGGATTTGTGTCCGAAGCTTTTCATAATCAATGCATATACCAAGCTTTTCTCGATACCCGGAGTACGGGTGGGCTATGCCATTTCGTCTAAGGAGAATATCAGGAACCTGTCAAAATATCTTCCTGAGTGGAACATGTCCGTTTTCGCCCAGAGGGTTGGGGCAGTATGTGCAGAGCATCTTATGTCCGGCGATTTTGTGGAGAAGTCCAATAAGTACATAAAAGAAGAGAGAGCACAATTGATGGATGCTTTCATGCACAAAGGCTGTAAAGTTTATCCTTCAGACACCAACTTTTTTCTGGTGTATAGCGAAGAAGATTTGTATGAGAAACTCTTAAACAGTGGTATACTGATTCGTGATTGCGCGAATTTCGAGGGCCTTGGGAAGGGCTACTATCGAATCGCGGTAAAAGATAAAGAAGCCAATAAAAGGCTGATAATACAAATGGAGGAGACATTATGAAAAACAACAAGAAAGGTATTATTATCGGAGGAGTAGTGCTTGTAGCACTTATCGCTATTTTTGCAGCAGTTTTCATGTTTAACAGACCTGCTACAAACAAGGGTGGCAAGAACATTGTTATTGAAGTAAAGAACAGCACAGGAGAAGTTACAAATTACGATCTTTCTACAGATGCTGAGTACCTTAAAGGTGCTATGGATGAGCTTGCAGAGAACGGTTCAGGCTTTAGCTATTCAGGAACAGACGGTGATTACGGCCTTATGGTTGAGTATGTTAATGAAGAGAGAGCTGATTACGCTCAGGATGGTGCATATTGGGCACTTTATGTAAACGGTGAGTATGGACAGTACGGCGCAGATTCTCAGCCTGTAGCTGACGGCGAGACCTATACATGGGCTTATGAGGCAGCTCAGTAATCAATTATAGAAACTAAAGGACAATGCTGAAATGACCGGAACCGGAAAAGGATTTTCAATTCTTGATATAGCACAGATAGGCATAATGGTAGCTGTTATAGAAGTGTCGAAGTTTGCACTTAGCGGCATGCCAAACGTAGAGCTCACAAGCTTTTGGCTCATAATGTTTACTCTGTATTTTGGATGGAAAATCGTCGCTGTGGTTCCGGTTTTTATATTGGTGGAAGGCGCCTTTTACGGCCCCCATCTATGGTGGATCATGTATCTCTACGCATGGCCGCTTCTTGTAGCCATAGCATGGTTTTTCAAAAAAAACACATCAGCCCTGTTATGGGCCATAATCTCAGGTGTTTTTGGCCTGTGCTTTGGAGCCCTTTGTTCCATTCCATATTTTGTCATCGGAGTAAGCTCCGGAGGCCTTGGTGCCGGCATACGCTCAGCCTTTACCTGGTGGGTTGCAGGCATTCCCTGGGACTTTGTTCATTGCATAGGTAATTTCACCATAATGCTTGTGCTGTATTATCCCATTGGAAGAGCCATGAGGATGGTTAAGACGAATTGATTATCGCCCCAAATGGCGCAAAATATGATATTATAGCCATTGTGGAAAAAATTTTGGAGGGAAAAGGTATGAAGAAAATTTTAACAAAGGCGCTGTCTATGCTCCTTGCATTTATGCTTATTTTTGCAGCAGTGGGAACAACGGCAAGCGCAGCAAACTATGACAAGGTGGCAAAGCGAATCTGCGCCAAGTATACCAAGGCGGCTAAAGCAGGTTCTTTTGTCGGCAAAGTAAAGGTTACTTATAAAAAGCAGAAAGGAGCATATAACTTCACTTTTACGCTTAATATGGATCAGGATGATTCAACCTTTGCCATGCTCAAGTTAATGGGCGGAAATTACTACAATGAGACCCGTGATTCCTTTAAGAGTACTACCACTAAGCTTAGGAAAGCCATCAAGAAGCAGGGAATCAAGAAAGTCAATGTTACTTACATTGTTAAAGCCAAGGGGAAAAAACTCTGGGTGGCTAAAAACGGTAAGATCACATATGACAAATATAAATGATATAGGTGTCAAAAGTCAAAAATGCGTACATGCTTGCATGTTAAGCATTTTGACTTTATGACCCGAACAAATATGAGGGCGCATGATGTCCAGGGGACATCAGCACTGCGCCGACCGAAGTGGAACGTAGAGTAGCAATTTACGCAGTAAATTGGCGGTTTCCGAATATTTGTAGAATTGCGAGAGTTTCGAAGAAACGGAGCAATTCGTATATCATATAAACAAAATTAACTAAAAAAAGAAAAAGCAATTGCAGGCAAGCTGTAATTGCTTTTTCTTTTGAGCACTATTCATACCATGCTATAATGGGAAAGACTTTAAATAGCGCAGAAAGAGGTTTTTGAGATATGAAACATAACTGGATAAATGTTCTTGCCCTGGTATTGTCATACGTGGTTCTGTTTTTTCTGCCAAGGAATCTGACGGTTACATCCTATGTAATTCTGGGAATTTCCATATTTTTATTCATGATTGGCTACTTCAGGCTGCAAATGATATATGGGTGGTTTTCGGATCATATAGGCTACAGAATGACAAATGTTCTGAGCGATATCATAGGCATGGGGCTCATGGCCTTTGGCACAGTTTATCTTTATATCAGTCATTCGAATGGAAAAGGCATGGTTGTTGTGTTTTTGCTGATGATGGAAGGTCTTGCATTTATGGCAACGTCTGCGGGAGAGGTAATCGATCTTAAGGTGGACAGGAATATGGCGCTGGTCATGCGTATGCTTGCTCTGTGCCTTATAGCCTTTGCTGTATTTTATATTGTCACGGATATTGAGAAGGGATTGCCCTCTGCGGTTCTAATACTGATTGAAATTGTGATGGTACTTATCATGAGTAATATCAATGCTCACAAGGAACGAATCGCCAAGATGAAAATCTCCGTGAAGGAGTTTTGTGAAAAATACGGACAGGTGAAAACAGTCTTTGGTGAGCCCAGAGTCGGAGAAGCCGATGGCCACAAGGAATGTATCATTTATGGGCCTAATGAAAACGGCGTATTTGTTTATGGCTATTATATGCTTGGACAGTTTATTCTTGCCCTGGGATCTGAAGGAAACAGGGAAGTCTCCCATGAGGATGCCGAAATATTGGACAGATACAAAGAAATGTTTGAGAACTATACAGCAACCGGTAAAATGAAATTTTCATGATTAAATAAAATCCCACAAAGGAAGTCCTACGAAACCGAAACGGTGACATCCTTTGTGGGATTTTTTGTGTAGCACGACGAACCCGATTTATTTCCCCCTGAATTCCACCGGGGTTACGCCAAAGCTCTTTTTGAAAAGTCTGGTGAAGTAAGAGTAGTTGTCATAGCCTACCTTCAGGGAAATGTCCCTGACAGAATCATCCGTGGTCTGCAGGAGCTTTCTGGCAAGATCCAAACGCTTTTCTATTATGTAATTCTTAAAACTCATGCCGGTTTCTTTTCTGAAAATCTTGGTGATATAATCCGGCGCAAAATAGAACAGCTCCGATAGATGCTCGCGGCTCATATCCTCCGTAAAATGTGCATCTACATACTGAAGCAGCGTAGTAACTGAGGTTTCGTCTATGTAGATAACGGAAGATTCCTCATTAAAGGGCATGGTTCTCATGTTTAGCATACTGTCCAGAACATCCGGAATCTCGCTTACCTTTTTTTCAGAACTCAGGAAAAGCCTTAGACTAACTCCAAATTCATCCGACAATGAGTAATATAATTCACCAAAAAGAGGTCGTAGTCTTGCACCTACGGCTTCATCACCATCTACAGGTATAAGAGCAAACAGAATGAAATCCTCTGACTGATAGGGGATAAGTACGCCCTGGGAGGTGAAAGCACTTCCGAAGAGGGACTCGGTAATATGCCTTATGCGGGCTGCCATCATTCCTCTGTCATCATCCAGCTTACCATCGCCGAATTGAATCAGGCAGGTAATGTATGATGGAATTCCCTTTTCAAAGGCCTGATGCCTATTCATATCGGACATGAGAGCCTTATAGGTGATGCGCCTGTCAATCAGATAGTCATACCACAATTTGGATATGGAAGTGGCCATATCACGGCCATCGGAGGTTACCTCCAAAAGCGCCTGCTTTATGATTTTTGCCAGCTCATCATAATCTATGGGCTTTAGGAAATAGTGGAAGGATCGCAGCTCCAATGCTCTTTTTGCATAGGAAAAATCTGCGTAATTTGTTAGGAAAATAGCGGGTATGCTGTTTCCCTGTTCACGCAAAATACCTAAGAGGTCAAGACCGCTGCCCTGTGGCATGTCTATATCGCTGAGAAGCAGATCAACTGTGTTATTTGCCAGTATCTCCTGAGCTTTTTTAATATCATAAGCGGTGAAAACATTGGTGATACCAAGGTTTTCCCAGTCCATATTTTTTTCAAGTGCTGCGATGACAAAACGATCGTCATCAACCAGTAAAATGTTCATTCGTACCTCATTTTTCATTTACCGGGATTCGCAGAGTAATCTTTGCGCCTCGGGGTTTGTTGTTCTCCGTAAAGAGCTTGAAATTGTTGTCATAAAGCAGTCCCAGACGCTTGATGCAGTTGGTAATGCCGATGTGGTTGCCATCTTCCCCCATATCTTCGCCGCTCCTTATCTTGGTGAGGACATCTCTTGAGAAGCCCTGGCCGTTGTCGCAGATGACGATTTCCATGGCGTTGTGATTCATCATTCTGCATTTTATCCATATCTTCAGGCTTTCACCCTCCGGAGGAACAGCGTGTTTTACGGAGTTCTCAATAAAAGTGATAAGCAGCAGGGGAGGAATCTCCATGCTGTTACACTCACTTGGAATATCCGCTTCATACAGCGTAGAGCGGCTAAGTCTCATGTTTTGAATTGACAGATAATCCTCTACATGTTGCACCTCATTTATGAGAGGCACTGTGTTCATGTCCACTTGGAAAAGATAGCGGAAGTACTTTGATGTAAACATCAGCATCTTTTTTGCTGCGTCGATATCACCAAGGCTCACCATGCTGTCCACAGTTGTGAGGCAGTTTAGGTAAAAGTGAGGTTTTATCTGCTGTTGCAGGAAGTGAATCATGAATTTGTTTTTATCAAGCTCAGCTTCATAAATGTCTATCCTGAGCCTTGTTATCTCATGGATCAGGTTCTTGAACTGCTCATTTATCTGGTTAAGCTCCTGAATCTTGCTGTCGGTAAGGTCCAGACCTTCACCATCGGAAACAGAGTCCATCTCCGAGAGACTCTTTGAAAACATCTTAATTGGCAGGATGACCTTTTTATAGCTGACAAGAATATATCCCGCCATTATGAAGCTCAGCATCAGGGCAGCAAGGAATACAATGACCTGCAGCACGAACAGTTTTCCGTAGTTCCCCAGAACTCTTGAATCGATGGCAAGAGAGAAGGGCAGACCGGATTTACTTGCAGGGAAATAGATCCTGTTGTAAACGCTGCGGATAATTCCTTCAGGGCCTTCCTTTGTTCTGTAGAAAGTCTCACCATTTTCACTGATGGTGCTGATTGCTCCATACTCGCCCAGATTCAGGGAATTGAGAGGCGAGAGAATATCTTCCATGGAAACGATGCAGGCAAAGGTTCTGTGCATGTAAGTGATCGTGTAATACAGGAATTCTTTGCCGCCAAAAGCGATGGGCTTCCAGGAAAAGCTTCCTGTAGGGTCAGCCTTACTTTTCACATCCGATCTGATTTTTTCTCGGATCTCTTTATAGGTGTCGTAATCAACCTTGATCTCAGATGCGTTGAAAAAGATATCCTTTTCATCCCAATAGAAAAAATACTGGTATTCATTTCCTGTGGAATATTGCATGTCACTTACGCGAAGGCGCAGCTCATTGCTGGCTTTTCTGTAATCGCCCATGTGCTTTTCACTGGAAAAATCATCCAATATAGGATCGTGTACCACCGTCCACTGTATGAAGTGAGTTATGGCCGACAGTCTGTGCTCTAATTCAGTTTGATAGATATTTACGGTGTTCTCTACTGCCAGATTGTTCTGTTTTCTGATCTCTGAAAAAGAAAACCAGCTCACCACTACGAATAAAATGATGACCGGAATGGCGAGATACACAGTTTTGCTTAAAACCTGGACAACGGGGTATGACCGTGCGCGTTTCTTATTTTTCATGAATTCATTATATAAAGAAAATATTGTGCAATCTATAGTTTTGCAAAACCTTGTCAAAAAAGTGCTATGCAGTGAACCAAAATGTGCTATTTTTACAAACTCAAAAAATCTATCATCTGATTCATGAACAAAAGGAGCGCACAATGAAAAACAAGTTAAGAAACGTAAAGAAACACTACCAACTTTATCTGTTACTCCTGCCATCGGCACTTCTTCTTTTTTGTTTTGCATACCTGCCGATGATAGGAATTGTGATTGCTTTTCAGGATTATTCGCCTGCACTGGGAATACTGGGGAGCAAATTTGTAGGCTTTAAAAACTTCATGCAATACTTCAGATCTTATCAGTTTGGAGTGACCATCAAAAATACACTGATTCTGAGCATTTACAGTATTGTCGTGGGATTCCCCCTTCCGATTCTGCTGGCGCTTATGTGTAACCAGATGAAAACAAAAATGTTCAAGAAGGTTTTCCAGGTAATTACCTACCTTCCGCATTTTATATCTACGATGGTTATGTGCGGACTTATCCTCATATTCCTGTCACCTTCAAGCGGACTTTTTGCAAACCTGTTTAATCTTTTCGGAGCAAAATTTCCAAATCTGATGGCAAGTGCTACAGGTTTTAAGCATGTGTATGTGTGGAGTGATATCTGGCAGCATCTTGGATGGGACAGCATCATCTACCTGGCAGCCCTTGCTGGAATCGATCCCACCTACTATGAGGCAGCCACAGTTGACGGAGCAAGCACTCTTCAGAAGATCAGATTTATAGATATACCCATGATCCTTCCTACAGCCATGGTTCTGCTGATACTCAGGGCAGGAAGCATCCTTGGAATAGGCTTTGAGAAGGTTTTCCTTCTGCAGAACGTACAGAACATCATGAGCAGTGAGATCATCTCGACTTACGTTTACAAGATGGGTATGCAGAGCATGCAATACAGCTTGTCTACCGCCATTGGCCTGTTTAATACGGTAGTCAACGTAATAGTACTTTTGCTTGTAAATCTGATGTCAAGAAAGCTCACAGAGAGCAGTCTGTTCTAAATAATCCGGTGAAAGGCAAAAGAGAACAGAACTTCATTTGAGGAGATAATTTTCATGATTAAGAAAAAAAGATTAACGCAGGATGCCGTGGTGAATTTCATATTCCACTTGATCGCAGTCCTGATGATCATTATGGTTATATATCCGCTCTGGTTTGTAATAATTGCGTCTTTCAGTAATCCTGCGGACGTTGCCAGCGGAAAAGTATGGCTTTGGCCTAAGTCATTTGATGTAAGGGGATACCAAAAGCTTTTCGAGCAGAGCCAGATATGGAAAAGCTATTTGAACACCATCATTTATACAATAGTCGGCACCGCGGTTGCTCTTGTGGTTAATATTACCGCCGGCTATGCCATGTCCCGAAAAGACCTTCCGGGAAGAAAGTGGATAAACATCTTTTATATCATACCAATGTTTGTAAATGGAGGACTGATACCAACCTACCTAATAGTCAAACAATTTGGACTCCTTGACACTTTCCTGGTTATGGTTCTGCCATTTTCGGTATCCACTTACAACATAATAGTAGCAAGAACTTTCTTTCAAAACTCTCTCCCGGAGTCCTTGTGGGAGGCAGCTCAGATAGACGGCTGCAGTACCATGAGGTACTTCCTGCAATTCGCGGTACCGCTTTCAAAGGCGGTTATCGCGGTAGTAGGACTTTGGACAGCGGTTGGACACTGGAATTCCTGGTTCAACGCACTTATTTATCTGCAAAATGAGGAGCTTATTCCTCTGCAGCTTTTGCTCAGAAGAATTCTTATAGCTAATGAATCACTTCTGGGAGCAGCAACCGGAACCATGGCACAGGAGCTCAGACAGCTCTCGGACATGATGAAGTACGGTTCAATAGTGGTTTCTACACTGCCTATTATGATGCTCTATCCCTTCTTACAAAAATATTTCAATCAGGGCGTCATGATAGGAGCGGTGAAGGGATAAATGGTATACAATATAATTTAAGAGAAGGAGTATGAAAATGCACAAAAAGTATGGTTTATTTGCCGGCGCTATGGCGCTCTCACTGACACTTACCGCTTGTGGTGGCGGTGCATCAACTCAGACAACAGAAGTAAATGACGGAGAAACACCTGTGGCTGCATCTGCAGGAGAAGCAGATGATAAGGCTGCTGAGGGTGGTTACAGAGTAGCAACAGTCAGATGGGCAGACTGGGGCGAAGATTATCACACAGGTTTTCCGGATGAGGCTGCAAAAGAAGCAGGAATCAGCCTTTCCTGGGATACAATCCTTAATTCAGACTGGGCTGACAAGAAGGCAGTTCTTCTTGCAGGCGGCGATCTTCCGGATGCATTCCTTGGATCAATCTGTTTTTCAGAGTCAGATATTTTGACAAATACAGGCTCATTCATCGCACTTGATGACTACATTGATGAGTACATGCCTAACTTCAAGGCTGTTATGGAGTCAGATCCTACAATGAAGGCTCTTGCAACATCTGCTGATGGTCACATCTATGGTCTTCCTTCCAAGAAGCCCTGCAGACCTACAGTAAGTAACCAGATGTTCATCAACAAGACATGGCTTGATAACCTTGGTCTTGAAGTTCCTACAACATATAAGGAATTCGAGGATTGTCTTGCTGCATTCAGAGACAATGATGCAAACGGCAACGGCGATCCGTCAGATGAGATTCCTTTCGGACAGGGCTATGCTGATTCAGTTATGTTCTTCTGCCTGCCCTTTGGAACAACACTTGGTGCTGACGGAACATACATGATGACAGTTAAGGATGGCTCACCGGTTTACATTCCTACATCTGAGGAGTACAAGGCAGGTATTGAGTGGATGCACGACTGCTATGTAAACGGTCTTATCGATCCCGAGCTTTTCACAGAGGATTCCTCAATGCGTGATGCCAAGCTCATGAATGAGACACCTATCGTTGGTGCTGCACCCGGATGGACAGCAGATTCAACCTTCGGTGCAAACGCAGGTGAGTATGTGGCTCTTCCCGCTCTTGCAGGTCCCGATGGCAATCAGTATGTATCTTCAGATCCTGAGCACATGAACTACTCAAGATATGAGTTCGTAGTGACAAGCAAGTGTGAGAATCCAGGTCCCCTTCTTGCATGGATCGACAAGTTCTACACAGAGGATGCTTCAATCCAGAACTTCTACGGATCATTTGGTATCGGTGTTGAGAAGGAAGAAGACGGAACTTATACGGTTCTTGAGCCTCAGGATGGCAACTCAGCTGATACATTTGCGTGGATCCAGTCAGTTCGTGACTTTGGTCCCAAGTATGTAGCTGAAGGATTTAACGATAAGGTTTCATACGCAGCTGAGAACGGTGATGCTTCCAAGCTTGCACTTGATAAGGAACTTGGAAAGTACGCTAAGGAAGCTTATCCTAACGTAAGTTACACAACTGATCAGCTGAACACACTGGCTACTCTTTTCACAGATATCGATGCTTATGTAACAGCTACACAGGCTACATGGGTAACAGAAGGCGGAGTAGATGAGCAGTGGAATGATTATATTGGAACCCTTGAAGCTATGGGTTATAATGATTTCATTCAGATACAGCAGGATGCCTATAGCACATATCAGGCCAACAAATAAGACAGAAAAGGATATTTAAAATGCAGACATTCAAATTAGGTGCAATTTGTCCGCAGGAGAATATTATTCAGGGAGCAGGTTATCGAATCAGTTTACTGACGGATAGCCTGCTCCGTCTTGAATATGAAAAAGACGGACACTTCACAGACAATGCAACTCAGACCGTTTTAAACAGAGATTTTCCCAAGGTGGATTTTGAGATCCTTGAGGATACTGACGAAAGGCTTGTTTTCAAAACTGCAAGACTTAAGGTTACTTATGACAAGAAATTCTTTACCTCTATGGGCCTTTCAATTGAGCTCCTCGAGGAGAGGGTGACATGGCATTACGGCGAGGTCGGACGAAATCTTAAGGGAACAGTCAGAACCCTCGATGAGACCAACGGTATCATTCTTTACGGCAATGGACTTATTTCCAGAGACGGATACGCGTGGTTTATGGATGGTGACAGCTGCGAGCTTGAAGGAGAAGAGATTAAGGATAGGGAGTACCCTGAGGAGGATGTATATTTCTTTGGCTATGGTAATGACTATTACCGTACTCTTAAGGATTTTTATCATCTTTGCGGCAAGACTCCCATGATCCCCAGATACGCCCTTGGTAACTGGTGGAGCAAATATGAAAAGTACACAGAAGAGAGCTACCTGGCACTGATGGATAAATTCGTTGAGGAGAAGGTTCCGATTTCTGTTGCAGTTATAGATATGGACTGGCACCTTACCGAGATAGATGAAAAATACGGTACAGGCTGGACCGGATATACCTGGAATAAGGAGTATTTCCCGGATTACAGAAGATTTTTAAAAACACTTAAAGAGCGTGGAAAAGCTATCACACTGAATCTCCATCCCGCTGACGGAATCAGAGGTTTTGAGGAGTGCTACGAGAGAGTAGCAAAGAGAATGGGTGTTGATATGGAGAATGAGGAGGCTGTCAGCTTTGATCTGATGGATCCCAAATTCGTTGATACCTATTTTGAAGAAGTAATGCATCCCTACGAGGATGACGGCGTAGATTTCTGGTGGATTGACTGGCAACAGGGCACTAAAGCCCGTCAGGGTAATGTGGATCCCCTTTGGATTCTGAACCACTATCATTATCTTGATCAGCTTCGCCGCGGCAAGAGAGCCATGATTTTCTCAAGATATGCAGGAGTAGGAAGCCACAGATATCCTATAGGTTTTTCCGGTGATGCCTATGCCACATGGACAAGCCTTAATGTGCAGCCTTTCTTTACTTCTACCGCATCCAATGTAGGTTACGGCTGGTGGAGTCACGATATAGGCGGTCACATGCACGGAGAAGAGGATACGGAGAGAACCTGCAGATGGGTTCAGTTTGGTGTTTTCTCACCTATTATGAGACTGCACAGCTCCAGCAATCCGTTCTTTTTCAAAGAGCCATGGAATCTTCCGCAGCCCATGAGATCAGTGGTGGATGAGTACATGAGACTTCGTCACAGGATGGTTCCATATCTCTACACAGAGGGCTACAAGGCATGGAATAAGGATGTGCCGGTAATAAGACCGCTGTACTATGATTCACCGGATGTTCAGGGTGCCTATGAATCCAGAAACGGATACTATTTCGGTTCAGAGATGATCGCCTTCCCTATTACAGAGAAGCTGGATCCTGAGCTTCAGATGGCTCATGTTCATGCATTTATTCCAAAGGGCAGATGGATCGATATTATGGGCGGCAATATCTATGAGGGTGAAGAGATTCGTAACCTCTATCGTCCCATCGAGAACATTCCTGTGCTCATAAAAGAAGGTGGAATCGTGCCCATGGACAGCGAAGCTTCAGAGGATATTAATAAATGTCCGGAAGCCCTTGATATTTACCTTGGCGTTGGCGCTGACGGCGAATATGAGCTGTTTGAGGATGATGGAATAAGCAATGCTTATGCAGATGGTGTTGGAGCTTTAACTAAGATTACTCAGAAATACGATGCAGCTTCAAAGAAACTTACAATAGAGATTTATCCTGCAACAGGAAATACCGAGCTTGTACCTGCTAAGAGACAAATCAGCCTTGTTCTCTGCGGAGTGGATGAGGGTCCTTGTGTTAGCGGCACAGGTGAGGTTTGTTATGATTCTGTACGCAGACAGGCTCACATTGCAGGTATCACCTACAATTCAGGCGAGAAGACAACTATTGTTATCGAGAATGTTTGTCTTTCCGGAATGCATAGAGTTGATGAACTTTACAGACTTCTTAAGAGATGCGAGATCAGCTATGATCTCAAGGAAGTCCTTTACAAGAAGCTTCAGGAGGAGAATCTCGACAAGACAGCCTACATCAGATCCCTTGATGTGAAGGAAAATCTGAAGGATGCATTGCTTGAAATAATTGCGTAAGTTTATCGCATCAGGAAAAATATAACAAAACTCCCCTTGAGAGACTTTGATGGACATTTTCATAGTCTGCTTAAGGGGAATTATTTTATTAAAGCGGATATGGCTTTCCTTTTACCAAATTCTGTATTTTCCTGAAAGTGACAGCAGTGCGAACATGTAAAGGCAGTTGTCGTAGTATCTTCTGACACCTTTGCGAAGGGGCTGATTCCAAAACCATTCAACCCACTTTTTAGCTTCTGCAAAATCGCTCTCAGCGTCGTCGCTGTAAGGAATTGCCAGGGCACTCTGGGCGATTGTTGATAAAAGTCCAAGAGGGTGGAGGACAGGTCTCTCAAGAGGCGTTCCGTCTACCTTGTAGGCACATCTTACGGCCTCAAGATCTGTTCCGAAAAATCTCATCATTCTAAGAGGAATGTCATAATGTCCCTTGTCTTTTCCAAACCATTCAGCATCAAGGCCGATGTTTGCTGCAGTTCTGTAGGCATCACTGAAGAAATCCCCAAACTGTCCCCAGGGAAGAACCTTGTCCATAGGGCTTCCATCAAAGTTGGCATACTCGGGATTAAGACCTGTTTTCTCGTGACAGGTTGTTACAAGGAATTCTCTGCTTACTTCAGCTGCCTTTGCAAAGAATTCTCTGTCCTCCTCGTTTGTCCATTCTGCAAAAAGCTCATAGAAATGGGGAAGGTGGTAGGAAGGATCTGTATGCGGGCATCCGGGAACGAACAGAATCTGATGATTTTCTCTGTTCCACATGGGAGCTCCGGGTCTTCCGTTTTCACCTTTGTGGAGGCAGGCCTTCAGGATATCCTTGGCCTGTTGACTGTAATTGAAGATGCCCTCGCCGTCACCCCATCTGTGGGATGCGAAAAACAGAGCCATGGCGTAGAATTCTTCTCCATCGGGAGCGGGGCCGTAGGCATTCTTTTTTCCGTCAGTCTGACAGGACCAGGCAAAATAGCCCTCATTTTCACCTTCATCCATATACATATAGGTCTTGGACCATTTCCAGATCCTATCGAATTCTTCCTTCATATCCAGCTGAACACACATCATCATGCCATAGGACATGCCTTCAGTTCTGGCATCATCATTTCCCGTGTCGGTGAGATATCCCATATCATCACCTGCTGTGTGGTAAATTCGTTCTTCCTCATCATAGAAAAAGGTCTGAACGGCCTCTTTTATTTTTACATCGATTTCTTCTTCGGTTTTTCCGATTTCTTTAAAAATATTTCTGTAAACACCAGTCTTGTATGCGCTCATTTTTCACCTCTGTAAAAGCTTGTTTTCCCGATTTTTTAAAATAGAATGCGGAAACGTCAATCATAATAATATTTTGTACAATTATTCTGCACGATTTCATTTAATCTTTCTTGCTATTTGTTGCGCAGATTACTCTTATTCTTGCCCTATGGATGTTCCGTTATCTCTAAACAAGGGGACTTTCCTATGATAAAATGGAAAAAGCAATTTTACAAAGCATTACAGTTAAATTATTTTGCCGGAGGATGAAAAACTAAATGACTTACTCGGAGATCTTTGCAGAAATTGTCAGCATTATGGGGAAGGATTCTGCGACATATCCTGATTATGGCGCAGGAGACTATGAGAAGTACAAGGGATTGATAAGGGACGACATGGAAAAGATGGATTTTCTTCATGTTGTCAGGGATTATTTAGCTACCTTCAAGGTTAACGGACATTTAAGGCTTGATAACAGTAATATCGGAGGCGTTGGCTTCTCAGTAATGAGAAACGGAGATAAGCTTTTTGTAACCTCTGCAAATAAGGAAACAGGCCTTGTGCCGGGAGATGAGATAACGGCCATTGATTCTATGCTGGTACCTGAAGTGGCTGAAAAAGAGAAGAACATGCTTATGGGCGAATCCAAGGAGCGAGAAGGCGGATTGTGGTCAGCATTTTTGCCTTTTTATAAATCGGTAACAGTAAGCCATGCAGATGGCAGCACTGAAGAGATAACGCTTAAGCTTGGCACAAAATCAGAGCCGACCGAGAGCTATGAGCAGAGAAAAATAGATGATAATACTTTTTATATGAGGTTTAATGATTTTGCAGACGAAGAGGCAATTACCAAGCTTTACGAGGACTGCAGGCAGGATCTTGATAGCTGCAAAAATCTGATCGTTGATGTAAGAGGCAATATCGGCGGCGCGGACACAGCATTTTATCCGCTTATTGAGTACTGTTTTCCTGCTGATAAGCCGGCTCAGAAATACATAGTAAGAAAATATCCTGTTGAAGTGAACTATTCCGAGAGAAACTGCAAAGACCGTCTTGAGATCATTAAGAAGTTTTTCGGTGAAAATATTCCCGAAGAAATAAAGCCCATGGTTGAGAAAATGATATCTGATGTTAAGGAGAACATGGGTAAAGGTTTCGTGGAGGATTCAGAGGAAATTGCAGCCGGTGTAACAGGCAGAAAGATGCCTGAAAAAGTGTTCATTATCACAGATGAAGACTGCGGATCCACGGGAGATGCTTTTGTGGAGACCATGTCCTTTTCACCGAAGGTAACAGTAGTTGGCAGACCTACAGCGGGTGCACTGGATTATTCCAACTGTTCTATGGTACAATTTGACGATTTTACATTGGTTTATCCCACATCAAGAGACAGCAGAATCAGTCACGGTGAAGGCATGAGTCAGAAGGGCGTTCCTGTTGATGTTTATATTCCCTGGAAGCCTGAAAACTTTGGTAAAGATGTAGAGTTTAAGTATGTTTTAGAGCAGATAAAAGCTTAAAGAATTTTACGTTTATGGAGATTTAAAATGACAAGAAGAGAGATGGCAATGGCCAATTTTTTAAACGGATATAACTGTTCCCAGTCTATTGTACTGGCTTTTAAGGATTTACTTCCTATTGATGAATCCACACTTTCAAAGATGGCGTCATCCTTTGGAGGCGGTATGGGAAGACTTCGTGAAGTATGCGGCAGCGTCAGCGGAATGTTCATGGTTACCGGTCTTTTATACGGCTATGATGGTCCGGAAACCGGGGAAGTGAAGGCAGATCACTATGCCAGAATTCAGGAGCTGGCCCGTAGATTTGAGGAAAAACACGGCAGCATCGTCTGCCGAGACATGCTTGGACTTAGCGTAAAGCATGATGTTCCAACCCCTGAAGCTCGCACACAGGAGTACTACAAAAAGCGTCCCTGCGCCGAGATAATCGGAGATGCGGCAGAGATACTTGATGAATATATCAAGGAAAATCCGGTTTAAAGAAAAAAATAAGAACCACCGGCAACGCCGGTGGTTCTATTAAAATCTTAGATCAGAAAAGTTCCAATTGCCAGTGCGCTTGCAACAATTACAAAGCTGCACACTAAAGAAAGGACTTTCCTTCGAAATTCCGCGGCATCAGTGTACCGACCATTGTAGACTACTGTGTCAATAATCTTAGGACTCATTTTCTTAATATTATTTTCCATAATATCTCTCCCTAAACCCAAATGTTGATGGTAACCATAAGCGTTTAGTCTATATTATCGCGAAAATGTGTCTAAATTCGTACAAATGCATAAAGGGAATCTAAAAAAGTATAATAAAATACTAAAAAATTTAATTAAAAATGCTAAAATTGTCAGGCTATCAGCGGATGTTCTTGCAATTCTTCTCCGCGATGATGTAAAATACTGAATGTTTGACGCCGTAAGAATGGCAAATAGCATTAAATGTGGGATTAAAGACACAGAATATTTTAAATCCCGCATCAAGGAGGAACATGACAAAGGACGAATTTTTAAAAGCACTTCTGGCAGAGGGTTTTGTATGCGAAAAGAGCAGCCAGTATCCATCAGTGGTTTGCGATGCAAAGGATGTGAAGAAGACCGCCAAAAAGGTAAGAGCAGTAGCAAAAGATAAGGGCTACTCCTCATCATTCGCCATAAGAAGCTATAGAGATGGAATGGAGCTTATCTCCAAGGACGGCGCTGTTTCAAAGGATATGAGAAATGAGACAGTGGAAGAGCAGACAGAAGCAGAGACAGTTTCAATTAACGAGCCTATCCCCATGACTGCTCATGCAGAGAATGCAAGCGCATAAGTTTAATTGCTTAATTCAAAGCGAAGTTTACATTCACAAAGGATTTACGGTCCCTCTTTACCGAATAAACTGGTAAGGAGGGATTTTTTTATATAATAAACTGATGCAGCTATAAGTGTTGCAATCAGTAAAACTGTTCCAGCCACAGGATAAACAAAAATCAAAGCATTTGTGGTTCCGTATATCGAGAGTACACCGGCAAATACGCTGCCCACACTATATGTGAGAATCGATGAATTCCATAGATTGATCAGCAATACAGGCAGTTGAATGTTTTTGATAAGCATGAAGGAATAGGGCACAACTCCCATAATCAGCGGGATTGCAAATGCATATATCATATAATATGAGTAAACGCCGTGGCTGAAATATTCATAGATTGCACCGAAAACAGCAAGGAATACCGTGCCCGCCAAACTGTAAATAAGATGATATTTTGCTGTGTCACGCGATGTAAACAATGTCGCTCACTCCTCTCTCTTTGATACTTCTTCCGGAAGTCGGATTATTCACTATCTGACCATTAAAATACATGGTTGATGATCCGCCGCCATCAAGATTATAAGCGGTAGTTACTCCAAGGTCCTGCATAAATTCTGCAAGCTCATAGAGACTAAGTCCTTCACTTTCTGAGGTTCTGCCGTCAGATACTACGAAAACATAGTGATTAGTATCTATGATGCCAATGGCGGTTCTGGGATTACTTGCCATTGCCATATCAACTTCATCATCTGTATCCACTGATATCGCGCCGTTTTCAATAAGCCCTGGGCCAAAGGAAAATGCCTGCCATACGCCTTTTTCCACAAGATCTTCCGCAGTGTATTCACTGTCATTAATTACTTCCATTGTTCCGTTCGCATAGATGCACAGCACCTCAGAACCGTCACCTTCACTTCTGTATACTATTCCGTTTCTGATCACATATCCGCTTTCCTGAACACCATAAAAATCGCCGTTTATGGCAAGAATAGCATCATTTTCTTCTGCCATTTCCGAAGTGGTAGCTGTGATGTTTTTGCCATAAGTGTCATTGGCAAAAGCGGTTTTTAGGTATTCCGCAGAAGAGAGTGTTATATCCGCCACATAAATCCTGGTATTGTACTGATCATATTCCGAAAGATTGATTGTTATGTTGTCGTCGCTGTAAGTGGTATCCCCTGTGTAGCAGTCTGACGCATCGATGGAGGATGAGGTTTCATTGGAGGCTTCTACTTCACTGACGGTATTAGTATTCACGGATTCAGAATTATGATGCTTCCTGTGCTTGCTAGTGCCATCCCCCTGAGATTCCTGCTTTTTGGGTGTGTCAGAGGTACTTGATGAGCTATCTGCAGAGTTATCAGCCGCTGCCTCTAAATCCTCAAATGCCGAGGCACTCATGGCCGATGCATTGGTAGTATAGCTTTTGGTGAGAACAAAAGTGTCCAGCGTGATATATATTGTAAAGGCCGTCAGAGCAGCCGAGTATCCAATTATCCATAGGTGTTTTTTCATTTTAAAAATCCTCAATTAGCGAATGTGCAAAATTTGAATCACCTAAGCCCGCATTTGTAAATACCGGGGTTGGCGATATCCTATAGACTAATTTTGTCTCATAAACCTAAAAATTACCTAAAAGAGAAACATCTAATATTGAAATTGCAGTTAGGCTCTGCTAACATATACCACAGAAATAAAAACAGCACATAAGAAGGGGAGAATATGCAGCTGGAATTACAGAATATCAAGAAATCATACGGCGAAGGAGGGAGCCGCGTTGAGGTACTGAAGGACATAAGTCTCAGCGTGGAAAAGGGAGAGTTTGTGGTACTCCTTGGGCCATCCGGATCCGGAAAATCTACACTACTTAACATCATCGGGGGAATCGACTGCGCCGATTCAGGCAAGATTATCATCAGAGAAAAAAGCATGTCAGATATGGACGAAAAGGCGCTTACTGCCTACAGAAGAGAGCATCTTGGCTATATCTTCCAAATGTACAATCTCATTCCAAATCTCACTGTAAGAGAAAATATTGAGGTTGGCGCATATCTTTCAAAGAATCCACTTAACATCGATGAAATCATAGAGACTCTGGGACTTACAGAGCATCAAAATAAAGTGCCAAGTCAGTTGTCCGGCGGACAACAGCAGCGCTGTGCTATCGGCAGAGCAATCGTGAAAAATCCTGACATACTGCTTTGCGATGAGCCCACGGGAGCTCTTGATTACAACACCTCCAAGGAAATCCTTTCACTTATTGAAGAGGTTAACCACAAGTATGGAAATACAGTTATCATGGTAACCCACAATGATGCCATAAAGAACATGGCTGATTTTGTAGTGAAACTTCGAGACGGTGTCATCAGAAAAAGCTACAGAAACGAAACAAAGCAGTCTGCGGCAGAGCTTGACTGGTAAATACCGGTTTCGGTCAGTCAAGTACAAAGGATAAGTGGCAACCGGCAAAGACAAATTGAGGAGTGTTATGAGAAATCCGTTAAACAGAAGGCTTCTACGGGAGCTTACAGGGGATATTGGAAAATACATAGTTATCTTTGTTTTGATGGTGCTGTCCATCGGCTTTGTTTCAGGCTTTTTGGTAGCAGGCGAGAGTATGAGTGTTGCTTACGATGAGAGCTTTGAAAAGTACAACATTGAGGACGGGAATTTCAGAACAGAGGAGGAACTTACCAAATCCGAGAGAAAGTTCATAGAGAAAAAAGGCGTCACCATCTACGATAATTTTTATGTAGAGAAAAGCTTCGATAACAATACAAAGCTTCGAATCTTTGCAAATAGGGAAGAGATCGACAAGGTCTGTGTTATGGAGGGAAGACTTCCTGAAAACATAGGGGAGATCGCCATCGATAGAATGTATGCGGATAACAACGGACTTACGGTGAACGATACTTTGACATTAAAGCCCGGTCCCGGCGATAACCTTACTGCATCAGCCGGAAATAAAGCCATAGATAATACTTTATCTTCCGACGGCAAGACCTATAAAATCGTCGGTCTTGTGGCGCTCTCTGACTACAGCGCACTTTTTTACAGCAATAATGACATGATGTTTGATTCATCAGCTTTTGGTGTTGCGGTGGTTTCTAAGAGCCAGTTTGATGAATTTGAGAGGGATCCTATCCATTACAACTACGGCTGGTTATATGATGAAAAGCCTGAAAATGATATAGAGGAGAAGGATATT
>JAEEGL015902338.1_pt1 | contig 27103 bp, 26 predicted proteins | sample 9134231 | NCBI WGS metagenome assembly JAEEGL01 (sample SAMN16246548, study PRJNA631951) | gut metagenome | biome: gut microbiome; feature: rumen; material: fiber-attached | host: Bos | place: Iran: Karaj | collected 2018-10 | reverse complement strand
TAAACATCCTGCAGCCTGGCCCTGGCGTAGGTGGTCATTGCATCAGTGTTGATCCCTGGTTCCTTGTGGGCGACTATCCGCAGTTAGCAAAGGTTATTGATGAGTCCATGAAGACCAACGACTACCAGCCCGTATTCGTGCTCGAGCGCATCCACGAGATTATGGAAGAGCACAACATCACCGACAACCGTCGCGTTGGTCTCTATGGCCTCACCTATAAGGAGAACGTCGATGACGTCCGTGAGAGCCCTACCCTCCAGATGCTCGACATCCAGGAGCGGCACCTCGCCCGTCCGCTCAAGACCTTCGACCCCTTCTTCACCAACAAGGAGCTGGTAAAGAACCAGATTCTAGACTTTGACCAATTCCTCGGTGAGGTGGATATGGTAGTTATTATGGTCAAACACGATCATATCAAGCAGAATTGGGACAAGCTGAAGGGCAAGGTTGTGCTTGATTGCCACAACATTTGCCCGTTAGAGGGTGTATATCATATCTAATTTAGCAATATGTTCAATTTAGACAAATTTATTGCTGATAGCGTGACTTTCCGCCCCTCAAGTATGTTTGAGGCCGATATTAAAGCAAATGCGGATAAGCTTACACAGGAAATAAAAGGCAAGAAAGTATGCGTGATTGGTGGGGCAGGTTCTATAGGTTCCAGCTTCATCAAAGCAGTACTTCGCTTTGAGCCCGCATCTGTTGTAGTGGTGGACCTTAACGAGAACGGACTGGCAGAGTTGGTGCGCGATGTGCGCTCTACACAGGGTCTATTCGTGCCTAACGAGTTCCGTTGTTACACACTGAACTTCGCTGACCCCATCTTCGAGCGTATTTTCCACGAAGAAAAGGGTTTTGATATTGTGGCCAACTTCTCAGCACACAAGCATGTTCGCTCGGAGAAGGATAGGTATTCGGTTCAGGCGCTCATTGAGAACAATGATATCAAGGCGAAGAAGCTGATGGGTCTGTTGACCGTGTATCCGCCCAAGCATTTCTTCTGTGTTTCCACGGATAAGGCGGCCAACCCTGTGAACATCATGGGCGCTTCGAAGCGCATCATGGAAGATCTGGTGATGGCGTATAACAAGTACTTCAAGGTCACGACCGCTCGTTTTGCCAATGTGGCGTTCTCGAATGGCTCCTTGCCTGACGGATGGATCCATCGTTTGCAAAAGAAGCAGCCGCTGGTTGCTCCTTCTGACGTGAAACGTTACTTTGTGAGCCCGGAGGAAAGCGGTCAGATTTGTATGTTGGCTTGTATTCTTGGTAATGGTGGAGAAGTGTTCTTCCCGAAGCTGGGAGAGGACCAGATGCTCACTTTCTCTGCTATTTGCGATGAATTTGTTAAAGCTGAAGGCTTTGAGAAGAAACAGTGCTCTAATGATGCGGAGGCTGTTGAGTATGCTGCCAAGATGGGGTATGAGAGTGAGACATATCCTGTGGTTTACTTCGGTTCGGACACAACGGGAGAAAAAGCGTATGAAGAGTTCTATGTGCCTGGTGAGAAGATTGACATGCAGCGCTTCAAAGCACTTGGAGTTGTGGAGCAGACAACGCGACACGATATGGAAGAAGTTGATTCTTTCTTCAAGAAGATAGAGGGAATCTTTGCTAAAGAGGACTTCACAAAGGCTCAGGTAGTTGAAGCCATTAAGGAGTTCATCCCCAACTTCGAGCATGAGGAGAAGGGGAAGAATCTGGATCAGAAGATGTAGAAGAACTTTAAAAGATAGATAGCGATGACTTACGAAGAAGCACTGGCGGTTGTGGAAAAGAATAAAGACTTGATTGGCACGACCACAGAAAAAAACTTCGTCATAGGCGACATTGCAATAGTGCCTAGTGATGAAGCCAATCGAAATAGTTTCTTTCGCTATTATGTGATTACCAGAGACTGGCGTACGGGCATACTGCCATACATAAACGGAGATATGAGAGTATGGGCCATAGACACATATCACTTGGAAAAAAATCATGTTTTATTTTTTAATGATATATCTGATAAGTAGCTATCAATATAATAAATAGAGATATGAAAGTAGAATGGACAATAAAGGAGCAGCGGGCTACAATATTTATAGCGCCTATCCAGTATAATGTAAATAATTTCGCAAAGGTAAAAGAGGCCATATCAAACGAAAACTATTTGCCTTATGTAATACCCAATGTGCCAGTAATACCCTTTAATAATCAGGGAATAATACCAAATATAGACTGGGTAATGACTAATGATGTTGAGCAAAGACAGATACATTTTACACCACAGAAAATAGATTTCATATCATCCAAAGAGGATGAAAACCCTGAAGCGTTCTGTAAAGAGGCCTGCGCTTTTTTTTCAAGACTGATATCTGTGTTTGGTTCAAAGGTGAAACGGTTAGCGTATGCCCCCAAATATTCAACACCCGCATCAGATTCTATATTAAACGGCTTAAACGAGCGTATCTTCAAAAACTACATGTTTGAGAATCAGCCGCTCAGAGGCATTGATATTCGTCAAAATTACAGATTATCGGAGTCCTTAGCAGAAAAGAACTTTGATTTTAATTATATAGCTAATCTGTCTGTTGTGCAGGAAATAGTGTCGGAGCCAGGAAAAACTATACTTAAGACAAGGATTGAAAACCTTTTCGATATAAATACAGTGCAAGATAATGCGATAGAGTTTACGGACGATGAAGTGATTTCTTTCTTTACACAGTCGCCATCATTTGCAACAAAGTTTCTCAATAACTATATTAACGTTTAGTTCCTATGGATGCTATCATAGTTGAGCCATACGAAACAGATTATGACTTGACCAACATAATCGTACCTCAGCCTAGCAAGGAAGGGACTTGGCAGTTCAAGCGTCTTAAGTTCGATCCACAACCTACCTACTGGCAAATTATGCGCAGAGAGTATGAAGCAATAAGTAGGATACAAGACGAGCTGGTGATAGAATCAGGAACCGTTCGTTTGCCATTTAGCTACTTGGAAGATTCAACTTCTGCGAAGTCGTTGGAGAAAATAGATGAAAGAGACAAAGAATATTTTAACAGTCAGGCAGACGCCTTTTTGATGCTTTGTCATACCACGACCTTTGAGGACGGATATAGGAATGCGCTAACGGATAGGTTTGATGATTATTACGAACTCAATCCAACAGTGTCGTTAATATGGCTCTACTCGTTTTACAACAAAAATCAGAAGGATGATAGCGTAAGAGAGGGGATACTAAGGATTTTGTCATTTATTGATGATACAGAGATTCAGAATATTATGCTGACAATGGTAAAAGCCTCATTAAATGACATCAATCCCAGCATTCAAGAAGTGGCGATGATGGTAATTGAGAATTGGAGAACGGAGGAATGTCTTAGTGCTTTAGTTACAACAGAATTTGCCAATCCTTGGATGAGGGATTACTCCAAGAAGATAATCGCAGAACTTAAAGAAGAATTGGAAGATGCTGATTAGGAAATATGATAAGCCTGCATTATGGAATGGGACACTAAAAGAACTCTACAAAGGGTCGCTTTTCTTTGCTGACGGAATTTTCTCTGAGTTGAAGACCACGAATAATACGTTGTCGGTATGGGTAGTCGAAAATGCAAATGACCAAAAAGAGATAGACTCAGTGGTAGGTGCGTTAGCCTTGGGTAGGGAGACAGTCCAAAAGATTTCGTTTATGATACTCAGTAAGGAAAAGATGGATAAGCTTGGAATTCCTATCACTACCGAGCTTGGAGATGCACCAGGACTGGAAGAGGAGGATGAACTTAGGAAACGCCACCGCAATCTTTCCGAATTAGACTATTACAGAATGGGTTATGTTATAGAGCTTATGACCAGTGTTGCGCATGGTGAAGAGGATGGAATGAAATGTGAATCACGCTCCAGGAAAGAAGTTTTTGATATTCTTTATGACTTAATTGAAGTCCAGAAACGCGTAGATATGAGCAAAATGAACGAGAAACTCAAAGCGGATTACCTAAAAGCAAAAGCAAACTTTGAAAAAGAAGAGCAAATAAAGAAAGAGAAATTAGCGCGAAAGGCTCAAAAGGGCAAATAGTACGAAGTAGAAATAATAATATAATATGATGACTGATTATAAGAATACAATTGACTTTATAAAGTCGGTATATGGCAACCAAGAGTTTACTCCTCTGGCTGTTCCCGTTTTTGGTGGCAATGAAAAAAAGTACCTGAACGAATGCATTGACACCACATTTGTTTCTTCAGTCGGCAAGTTCGTTGACCGCTTTGAAAACGATATGGCTGCTTACACTGGTGCGAAAAGAGCGGTGGTTTGTGTGAGTGGTACCAATGCCCTTCACATGGGCTTGATGCTCGTTGGCGTGAAGCGTGATGATGAAGTGCTCACCCAGGCTCTCACTTTTATTGCTACTTGTAATGCATTAAGCTATATAGGCGCACACCCTGTATTCCTGGATGTTGACCGCTCAACGATGGGTCTTTCTCCAGATGCCATGAAGGAGTGGCTCCAGAAGAATGCAGAGGTGCGTAAGAATACCCGCATCAATGAGCTTGACCCGAGTCATGACTTTGCTTTCCAGGAAGATGAGTATGCTTGCTATAACAAGAATACTGGTCGCAGGATCAAGGCCTGTGTTCCCATGCATACTTTTGGTCATCCCGTAAGAATTGAGGAGATTGCTAATCTTTGTAAAGAATGGCATATAGAATTAGTGGAGGATGCAGCTGAGAGCATTGGCTCTACCTACAAAGGAAAGCATACAGGTACTTTTGGCAAGGTAGGTGCTATCAGTTTCAACGGTAACAAGACCATCACAACAGGTGGTGGCGGTATGCTTCTTTTTAATGATGAAGAGTTGGGTGCTTACGCTAAGCATATCACAACACAGGCTAAGATACCTCATCGTTGGGAGTTCCGTCACGACCATATTGGCTACAACTACCGTATGCCTAACATCAATGCTGCCTTAGGTTGTGCTCAGTTAGAGAATCTTGATAAGTATATTGCCAGTAAACGACAGGTTGCTGCAGAATACGAAGCTTACTTCAAGAATATTCCTGATATTGATTTCTTCGTTGATTCTCCTGATACCTTCTCAAACTACTGGCTCAATGTAGTGATTCTTCCAAACAAAGAGGCTCAGATAGATTTCCTGACACAAACCAACGACAATGGTGTGATGACACGCCCCATTTGGGAACTCATGAACCGCTTGCCTATGTTTGAGAAATGTGAGAATGATGGCCTGAAGAATACTATCTGGTTCGCAGACCGTGTTGTCAATATTCCAAGTTCAGTAAGGTTGTAAAGATGATTGGTGGCGAATTTCCTATAGCGGTTACTGACATTCTGATTGTAGGAAGTCGTAGAAAGGAAGAACTGGGTGTGTACAAGTATGCATCTGGACGCGCTGCACTGTATCAGATTCTGAAACACTTGAAGTCCGAAAAAGGTGTTGGCCGTGTTCTTCTGCCAGACTACCTGTGCAGCTCGGTTCTGGTGCCAGTCAAGGCATTGGAACTGGAATATGAGTTCTATCCCATCGATGAGACTTTGGAGTTGGAGGAAGAGACTTTTGCTGCACTATACAAGCAAAGTTCAGCAGTCCTTGTTATCAACTACTATGGCTTGAAAGATCTGTCAAAGCAAGAATCCTTCATACGCTGTCTTGACAAAGATGCTATTATCATTGAGGATGATGTGCAGGCCTATTATGAGTTCAAAAAGCCGCTTGGCGATGTTGATTTCAAGTTCACCAGCCTCAGAAAGACCTTTGCTATCCCTGATGGTGGTTTAGTGAAGACACAATACCAGCTCCCTGTGATAGAAACTCCGAATACCTTTGGCCAGTATAAGGCAGCAGCTGCTTTGCTAAAGTCTATGCGTGAAGGTAATTTCAACGACCAGATTTATCTGGAAATATTTGAGAAAGGGGAATCCATCATTGATTGCGAACTGGAATGCGGTATGAGCCAGGTAGCTGAGAAGCTTTATGATAGTTTGGATGAGGAGCGCGTGAAGGTACGTCGTCTGAACAACGCACGATACTTGATAGAAGAGTTAGAAACGATGGGGATTAAACCCATACTGCCTCTTTTGGAGGATCATGTTCCTCTTTTCATTCCCATTTCTTTAAATAATAGAAATGAGGTCAGAAAGCGTATGTTCCAAAATGATGTTTTTTGTCCTGTTCATTGGCCTTCAGATGGAATGGGTGTTAGACGGGGTGTGGAAATGGCGGAACGCGAATTATCGTTAATTGTCGATCAACGATATGGACAACAGGATATGACGCAAATGCTACACTGGTTGACAGAATAACTTTTTGATGAAGGAATAATAATACTATAATTATGAATATCAGAGGAAATAAGGTGGTTCTTCGATTTATTGAACCCCAGGATTTAGAGGCTATCCGCGAGATGACCAATGACCCCGAACAAGAAAGAATGATTGTGGGTTGGAGTTTCCCTGCAGCAGTAAAGCACCAGGAAGATTGGTATCAGCGTATTCTTGCCGATAGAAACAATTTTCGCTTTGCAATAGAGTTTGAAGGCAAATTCGTAGGGCTTTCCACTTTGACAAATATTGACTGGAAAAACAGTAGTGCACACCATGGAATACGGCTTACGCTAGATGCACCAAAAGGGCAAGGAATAGGGACAGACGCTGTTTTTGCTACCATGCGTTATGCTTTCGAGGAACTTCATTTAAATCGCTTATACGGATCCATTCTTGAATATAATACAGCAAGCTGGAAGCTATACACTAAATGTGGTTGGAAGAGCGAAGGTGTATATAAACAAAGTGTATTCAAGAATGGCGCATATCATGATGAATCTCCCGTAGCTATTTTGCAATCGGAGTATTTTGAGTGGAAAAAGGCTTTCGAATCTACAAAATAAACAATAATGCCACATAGCTCAATTCGTCTTTTCACTATAAAAGACAAGCCTTTATGGAGTGACTATCTTGAAAAACTTAGTCCCGAAAGGAGAGATGTATATTTCACTCCTCAGTATTATTCTTTGTATCAAAACTATGGAGATGGAGAAGCTTGTTGTTTTATCTTCGAAAAAGACGGAGAGCTTGTGTTATACCCATTCCTAAAGAACCCAATCACACCATTAGGATATGATTTGGATAAGGAATACTATGACATTCAAGGAGCTTACGGATATAATGGTATCATCTCCTCAACCGACAATCCTGAGTTTATAGTAGGATTCTGGGAGGCTTTTGATGCATACTGCCAAGGCAATAACATTATCGCGGAGTTTACCCGTTTTCACCCTCAATTGAACAACCATAGATTAGCCTCACCCAAGATGAAAACGTTCTATAGTCGCCATACCGTTTCACTTGACTTGTCTCTCTCGGAGGATGATATATGGATGAAGCAAATCAGTTCAAAAAACCGCAACATGATTCGCAAGGCAGAGAAAGAGGGCGTAACGATTGTTGAGAGTGACGATTATGACACTTTTAAACAGTTGTATGACGGTACGATGACCAACCTTCATGCAGAGGACTTCTACTTCTTCCCGCAGGCGTATTACTACGAGTATAAGCAGACATTCAAGGGCGAGAGTATGCTTTGTCTGGCCATGTATGAGGGAAAAGCTATTGCCGGATCAATGTTCATGTTTAGCGAAAACTATGCTCATTATCACCTATCGGGTCGTAATAGAGAGTATTCACGTTATGCAGCCAATAACCTGATTTTGTGGTATGCCATACGAAAAGCAAAGGAGCGTGGTTGTAAATGGTTACACTTTGGAGGAGGCACTACAGGTGAGGAAGATGACTCCCTGCTGAAGTTCAAGAAAGAGTTTTCCAAGACCGAAACGGAGTTTTGGATTGGGAAGCGGGTGCATAACCAGGAGGTTTATGACGAAATCGTTCGCCAATGGCAGACGAAGTTCCCTGAGCATTACGACAAAAATAAAGTCAAACTATTAGGATATAGAGAAATATGAGCAAAGTATTAGTTGTGGCTGTCCATCCGGATGATGAGACGTTGGGTTGTGGCGGTACAATATTGAAACATAAGGCACAAGGAGATCAAGTATATTGGTTGGTACTGACAGGCCCTGTAAAAGGTATTCATCCTGCCTTTACTGATGAGTTTATCGCCAATCGTGATGCAATGGTTGACCGTGTGGCAGCTGCTTACGGCTTTGATGAAACCATCAAGCTGAACCTGCCGACACAATGCCTGCATACGCTCGACCTACGTGATATCATACAGAAGATAGCCGAGGTAATGAAACGACTTCAGCCCGACACTATCTATATGATGTATCATAATGATGTTCATTCAGATCATAGGGTGGCTTTTGATGCTGTCTATAGTTGCACTAAGAGTTTCCGCTATCCGTTCTTAGAGCGTATATATATGATAGAAGCTTTGTCAGAGACAGAATTTGCACTTGCTACTCAGCCAATGGCTTTTGTGCCGAACGTATATGTGGATATTACACCATACATTGACAAAAAGCTGGAAATAATGAGTTTGTTTACTGACGAGATAATGCAAGAACCATATCCCCGTAGTTTGAGTAGTATTAAGGCATTAGCGAGGATACGTGGAAGTCGAGCAGGAGTAATGTATGCGGAGGCGTTCCAATTGTTGTACGAGAAGAGATAGCAATTATAATGGATAAGACCAATAAGATTATCTACAATACAGGTGTTGTTTATGCGCAGTTGATTATCTCCACGGTAATCTCTCTTCTCAGTGTGCGCTATGTATTACAAGCATTGGGTGAGGAAGATTATGGCGTATATATGCTTGTGGCGGGAGTTATCGCTTTGCTTGATGTTCTTTCATCGAGTATGTCACATACATCCATGCGTTATATGGCTCATAGCCTGGGGAAGAATGACCTTGAAACGTCCCTTAAGACTTTCAACACAACACTTTTTATTCATTATTGTCTTGCAATAATACTAGTTGTTGTCCTAGAGGTTGGCGGCTGGATAATGTTTGAGTGGTTCCTCAATATTCCTGAGGCGAAACTCTTTTCAGCAAAGGTTGTCTATCAGTTTATGGTGGTTACGGCCCTTGTAACTGTTGTGTCGGTTCCTTTTGATGCTGTCATTAATTCACACGAGAATCAGTTATTCCTTGCCATAGTCAGTATTATCCAAAGCCTATTTGTAATAGGATTCGCTCTCTTGCTTCTGGTGTACGATGGTGACCGTTTAATACTCTATGGTCTCTTGATGATGATACTTCAAATAGTGGTGAGAATTGTTAAACAGATTTACACTCGTCGTAAGTACCCCGAGTGTAGAGTCAACTTTAAAAAACACCGCGATAAAGAATTGTCTAAGTCTATTTTAAGTTTTACAGGGTGGGATTTTCTGAATGTGGCCGCATCTTTGTGTTCTACACAAATAAGAGGTATTCTAATCAATATGTTCTTTGGCGTAAAATTAAATGCCGCTGAGGGTGTTGGAAAAAAATTAAACTCAAAACTAAATCAACTTTCTACAGGGATAACGAGAGCTATAACGCCTCAGATGAACATCAGTGAAGGCGGCGGCGATAGAAAACGACTAATACAACTGACATTTACAGGTGTAAAATTCACGACATTCATGTATTGCTTAATAGCTGTTCCGCTTATGTGTGAAATGCAATATGTGTTGGATGTCTGGCTTAAAGAAGTGCCTGCATATACTGCATTATTTTGCCAGATGTGCATACTTATACAGATGATAAGCAAGTTTACTTGGCAGATAGGGAACGCAGTACGTGCTGTAGGGCGTATAAAAGAGATGCAAATAGTTAGTAGTATTTTAGCGTTCTCCGGAGTTATTATTGGCTATTTTGTTTTCAAAGCGGGTGGAGGTCCTGTATCGATTTATATTATTGAGATAATTGCTTGCATGTTAGGTATGGCGGTTAATCTCTATTTTGGACATAAGATCGTAGGTATTAGCCCTAAAGAATTTATAAAAAAAGCAACTATGCCTGTTGTTTTGCCGATTGTCGTTGCTATAGCTATTATTTACCCCGTGCACTATTTGATGACAGAAAGTTTCTTGAGGTTTTTGTTAGTGATGGGGGGCTTTGTTGTTGTTAATTCTCTTGTCTTCTGGTTCTTTAGTATGAGCACGTCTGAAAAAGATAGACTGACGGGTATTGTGGCTAAAAGAATACACAAGAAATAGAAAATGGATAAGATTAAAGTTGCCATACTATGTCATTTTTCTAATCCAACGGTTAGAAATGCACTAACATTATATCCGTCAAGTTCCTTCTATAAGTATAAAGATTTTGCCAACTGGATTACGAATATCATCAGCAGTATGACAAATCGTGAGGACATTGAATTACATGTCATTTCTCCCCATGCTGGGATGAAGAAACGAAAGCAGTTTTTTTTAATAGACGGCGTACGGTATCACTTTTTCAGAAAAGAATTGCCATATCCATGGTCAAGTATTGAAAAACATATCTATCCGCAAAACCGGCACAATTATCCACGGAACAGACGTTATGTCAAACAAATTATCGCTGATATTAAACCGGATATTGTGAATTTGATAGGAGCAGAGAATGCATATTACGCAAGTTCTGTACTTGATATTGAAGACATTCCAATAGTATTGCACTGCCAAACTGTTTATGCAAATCCAGAACGTAAGGAAAAAGCAGGGAAAATAGACATGGTGAGATGGAATACCGAATTGAGCATTTTCCATAAAGTTAACTATTTTGCTTGTACCGGCAGAATCTATTATGATCTGATTAAAGGTTATGAACCACAGGCCATAGTTTTCCCACGTAAATGGCCCGTATTGAATTATCCGAAGATTCCCGACGTTCCCAAGAAATATGATTTTGCCTATTTTGCCCGGATGTTGAATAAGAACAAGGGCTTCGACAATGCCCTTGAGGCAATTGCTATTGCTGTTAAGAATCATCCGGAACTGAAGATAATGGCCGTAGGAAGTTGGGATAGCGACAGAGAGTTTTTTGAAAAGCGGATAGAGGAACTCGGGATTAAAGACAACATGGAGATCCACCCCTCATTCCCCGACTACCTGGATATGCTCCAATACGTTAAGCAAGCAAGGTTTGCTTTATTGCCCATCAAAATGGATGTGATGTCCGGAACCATTTTGGAAGCTTTGAATATGGGTATGCCTGTTGTTACTTGTCGTACATCAGGGACTCCGTCTTTGAATAAGAAACGCGAGACAGTTCTGCTTTCGGACATCGGAGATAATGAATCACTTGCAGCAAATATGCTGAAGCTATGTGAGAATCCGAAACTGGCAGAAATGTTAAAAGGAAACGGGACCTTGTATATCAACGAGTGGGAAGAAGAGCATGCTCATAACATAGATATCATGGTAAAGCAATACCAAGCAATCATTGCGCACTATAATAGCGGGACGCCAATTCCTGGAGAATTACTATATAATACGGAAGAAAACATAGATTATAGAAATGAATGAAGATAGTTAAACTTTTTGTCCGCGACATTATCTGCTTCTTGGGTGATAAGGTTTTAGGTGTTGAGGGAGAAATCCTAAATGCCTATATTGATAATCTTGCTGAAGTGGAGCGTGTAAACGCAACGACGCTTGATTGGATTAATCCTTCCAAGCAGAATAAACAGGAGATAGCCGAGTGTAGTAAAGCCCGGGTGCTGTTAGTTGATGATAGTATCATGCCTATTACCGGCAAGGTGCTTATCCGAGTTAAGAATCCGAAGGTGGCTCTGGCTGAAGTTGGCAACCATTTCTTTGTGGAGCAACCGAAGCCCGGCATCCATCCTACGGCTATTATTGACCCTGAGGCAAAGATAGGTAAGGATGTCACGATAGGGTCCTATTGTGTGATAGGAAAAGCCGTAATTGGAGACGGCTCTGTGCTTGATAGCAATGTCCGAGTGTATGACGATGTGGAAATGGGAAAAGGTTGTGTTGTGAAGGCAGGTGCTGTACTGGGCGGAGCTGGATTTGGTTACGAACGTGATGCTGACGGCAACAAGTTCCGTTTCCCGCAAATTGGCCAGCTCATTATGGGCGACTATGTGGAGGTGGGGGCAAACACCTGCATAGATCGAGGTGCATTAGCTGATACAGTTATAGGTGATTACACCAAGATTAATAACCTCTGTCATATCGCGCATAATAATAAAATAGGCAAGAACGTTACAATAACAGGTTGTGTGAATGTCTCAGGTTCCAACGTCATTGACGATGATGTCTGGATTGCACCGAACAGCAGTATCCGCGGCTGGGTGCATATTGGCAAAGGGGCTACTGTCGGTATGGGTGCCGTGGTGGTGAAAGACATTCCCGAACAAGAAACCTGGGTGGGTAATCCTGCACGTAAATTGGAGAAGAAAGTATGAAAGATCGTATCAAACAGATTTGTATCGATAGTAATGCAACCGTCCTCGCTGCTCTAAAACAGATGGACGTGACCCGTCGGAAACTCCTCATCGTGACGGATGGTGACAAGTATCGCAGCGTATTGAGCATTGGGGATATCCAGCGGGCTATTATCAGAGGCGAGAGCATGAATGAGTCAATTGTGAAGATTCTGAGGCCGGCGACAAAGGTAGCGAAGGCCAGTCAGGAACGTTCTGAGGTTGAGAAATATGTCATGGAACACAAGAACGAGTACATGCCCATCGTTGATGATGAAGATAACATTGTGGACGTGGTATTCTGGGATGAACTGTTTAAGACGGAAATACACCATAGGACTGAAGACTTCAACCTACCAGTTGTGATTATGGCCGGAGGTCAGGGAACCCGCCTGCGTCCGTTGACAAACGTTTTGCCCAAGCCACTAATCCCTATTGGTGAACAAACCATGATGGAGGACATCATGGATAGGTTTGTGGAGTGTGGCTGTCAGAACTTCTATGTGTCTGTGAATTATATGGCCGACTTTATGCGCCATTATTTCGACAATTTTAGCAAACACGATTACCATATTGAGTATTTCCAGGAGGATAAACCACTTGGAACCGCAGGCAGCCTTCATTTGCTGAAAGGAAAGATTAATGATACTTTCTTCGTGAGCAATTGCGACAGTATTCTTGACGAGGACTATGGAGAGATATTGCGCTATCACCGTGAGAATAAGAACGAAATAACCGTCGTTTCGGTAGTAAAGAGTATCTATATACCTTACGGAACATTGGTAACGGGAGAAGGTGGATTATTGTCATCAATACATGAAAAGCCCGAGCTAACGTTCCAGGTTAATACTGGTATGTATATATTAGAGCCTCATCTGTTGAAAGAAATACCTTCAGACAGGGTTTATCATATCACCTATTTGATAGACAAACTAGTAAAGGAAAGCCGGAGAGTGGGCGTTTATCCTGTCAATGAAGGTTCATGGACGGATATAGGTAATTGGGACGAATATTTGAAATATATTTCTAAATAGGTATGAGAAGTAAGCTTTTTGGAGGGATTAATATACTATATTATTTTCCGGTCGTTATCATTATTTTCACTTTTACGCTATTGTATGCTTGGATACCGCCGTTGAAGAATATGGTATTGCTCTATCTGGGCCTAGTGGTGGGCATCATCGCTAGTAGGAGGTATTATCAGCGGCCGATGATGATCGCTTTCCTTATTTATGTTATAGTCTTGTTTCTTAATCTCTATACGGGTGATAGCTGGATTAGCAGTAATAATGTCTTTTCTAAAGAGATAACAAATCTGCTTTTAACCGGTTTGATGAGCTATGCGATAATCACTTCTAAGGATAGTAAACTAATTAAGTTTACAGTTGTCTCATTCATTTTGATGCTTATCGTCAATGCCATAGGAACGGCCATTGTAGAGACCATCGTACCGGGCAGCATTAGAACTTTGGAACAAATGCGTCATCAGGGTGACGAGCATACGATTTTATTATATTTCAGATTTGGTATGGCGAATTATGCTCTTCCAAGTGCATTGGTTTCCGTTATACCTATGTTTGTGTTAGGCGTCAAAATCAATAAAAACAGTAAACAGAAACGATTATTACTTATTGCCGGACTGGTAGCTAGTTTGATGTTAACTTATTTTTCCGGTTCTACAACAGCATTTATACTGGGTATATTGGGAACTATTGTAGGTGTGTTCGTTACGCCTAAAACAGGTCGTCGCCAATTAGCCTCATTGGCTGTCCTAGGACTTGTTTTCGCTTTTATTCTTTCCAACGATCAGTTGATGTTGTCATCGCTGAATACTTTTGACGGATGGGTGGGAAATGAAGGCTATTTTCATAATAAGGTTTCTGACTTTGAGGAGCTGATAATGTACGGAGAAGCAACAGGATCAGTCGAAGGGCGTCAGGATTTATATATGGAAACATGGAATGCCATAAAGCAGAATCCCTTCCTCGGTGTTAATAGCCCGACAGGTGGACACTCTCTTTTGCTTGACCATTGGGGATGCCTTGGCTTGGTCGGTTTTATTCCTTTCCTAATATTTGTGTTTTCTCAAATTAAACTCTCCTCTATCCTGATTCCTTCTACGACCAAGACTTATTATTTCATTTGTGTTTTCATTACTTTTTTGATGATGGCCATCAAAAATATGAACGGATGGGAAACTTGGATGTGTCTGTTTACAATATTACCTGCTTTGTGTGTTTATATTGAAGATCGTCCTCAGTAAGAATGTTGTACTTTATCTATAGTAGTTATTCGCCAGACAATGCCTCTGGGAATAGGGCATTAGCCTATTGGAAGGCATTGTCTAAGTTACACTGTCCGGCTTCTGTCATTTTCCTGCTTCCCGATGCCAAACAAAGCCGGGTTACTGAGGAATTGGCGGGCATCACGGTCGAGTATTGTTGGGACAAAAACTTTATAGATAGGCGAGTATTCAAGAGTATATCATATTTGAGATATATTCGTTCCATCTATAAACGCTTGCTTCTCGGAGACATTGTGTATTTGTACGGCGAGGTGGACTTAATGGTGATTCTTTCTCGCAAAAAAGGAATACACTTGTTCTGCGAGCGTACTGAACATCCTTTTGTTTATCCGCCTAAAGGCCGGTTATTCAAGCCGTCTGTAAAGAGATACATTGAGTATTGTAAAAAGATGGATGGCATTTTCGTTATTTCAACTTGCCTGAAAGACTATTTCATCGAGAATGGCGTGCCGAAAGACAAGATAACAATCGTCAAATCTATCGTAGATACCTCTCGCTTTGATGGTCTTCAGAAACAAGAATGTGAACCTTATTTCGCATACTGTGGAAACGGAAACAACAAAAAGGACAAGGTTGATGAACTTATCAAAGTGTTCGCGCGTGTTGCTACTCGTCATGAAGATATAAAGTTCTATATCATAGGTCCCACAAAGCAAGTCTATAAGGATGAAAAGGACAATGTCCAATTGGTACATGAACTTGGCCTTGATGACCGCGTTGTTTTTACAGGAATGAAACCCGCCAGTGAAGTTCCGCAGTTATTGGTCAATGCAAAAGCTCTGTTCTTAACTCGTCCTGATACATTACAGAATCGTGCGGGTTTCTCTACGAAGTTAGGAGAATACCTTGCCTCGGGAAACCCCGTTGTTGCCGCTGGTGTAGGCGACATCCCGCTGTATCTTAAGAATGGAGAAAATGCATTCATCTATAATCCTGGAGATTATGATGCTGTTGAAAGAGCGATGGAGTATATTCTTGCACATCCAGAGGAGAGTAAAAAGATTGGCATGGCTGGAAAAGAAACCGCATTAGCCAATTTCAACGCTGTGCTTGAATCCAAGAAATTGATTGACGCCTTTTCCAGAGTGAACGGAGTGAATAATCATAGAAGATCTTTTGATTGAATTATAGCCATATGGAAAACAAATTAATAGGATTGGAGCTTGCATACAGGACGACCAACTACGGGGCTCAGTTGCAGGCGTTTGCCACGCAGCAGGTGATTGAACGCATGGGCTTTACCACGAGGATTTTTAATCATGCAAAGCAGTTTTCACTTGCTTCCCATAACTTCGGCCCTGGGATTCTGTACAATGCATACCTTAATATGAAAACGACGAGGATAAGAAAGAATACAAGGGTGGATATATCGGACGAGGCTTATTTGCAGAATAGGGATGCCAGGAAAAAGTCTTCCCAGCAGTTTATCCAAGATCGACTGAAGGGAGTTACACATTTATTGTCGTATGGAGAACTGGTGAAAGTCGCGGAAACGATGAAGGCCGTGATTATTGGAAGTGACCAAAAATGGACACCCGGCTTCTGTTATCAAAAAATCAACTCTCTGAATTTTGCCCCAAAAGGTGTTCGCAGGATTTCTTATGCAACGAGCCTCGGGGTTTCAGCATATCCGGGATATTGTCGCTTTTTATCAAAAAGAATGTGGGAAAGAATTGATTTTCTTTCGGTAAGAGAAAAGCAAGGAGCTATTATTATAAAAGATATATGTGGCGATATTCCCGTTGAGGTGGTTGTTGATCCTACCTATCTGCTAACGAAGGACGAATGGGAAGTGTTGGTTCCACCCCAAAAAATGTTGGATACACCATACGTTTTCTGCTATTTTCTTGGAAACAACGATGAGAGTAAAAAAAGCGCAAGGAGGTTTGCGGACAAGCACAACCTGAAATTGGTTTCGGTGTTAAGTGATGAGAGTTATTCCCCCTACGACCAGGTATTTGCAGACGAATTGGTGAAAGGTGCATCTCCCGAGGATTTCATAAACTGGATCAGGGGTGCGGAATATGTCTTTACTGACTCGTTTCATGGTACTGCTTTTTCTGTGATAAATGGCAGACAGTTTTTTGTTTTTTACCGGAAACGCCCTGATGCCAAACTGAATAGGAATTCGAGAATAGATAATATACTGGCTCTATGGCAAATCCCGGATAGGCTTCTTACCGATGATGTTGACTGGGATTCATTTCATTACAATAGTATTGATTACGGAGAGGTGAATCTGATAGTAGCGCAAGAGCGTGAACGTTCATTGGGTTATCTGACTAAAGCACTCAGTTTCAATGAGAACAAATGATTTGTGGTCGGCAAAGGCCGATTGCTGCGGATGCGAGTTATGCGCTCGGTCCTGCCCGAAACAGATTATTGGGATGAAACAGGACGAAGAGGGCTTTCTTTATCCTCAGATTGCTGATGGTACAGACTGTATCGATTGCAAGCGCTGCATCAGCGTTTGTCCGTTAAAAAAGCCAGGAAGATCCCCCGTCCATTTTTCTGGGAGTTTCAGTTTTTCTCTTCCTAAAGAAGAAGATTTGAAAAAAAGCGCATCGGGAGGAATAGCTACGGCTGTCAGCCGTGCGTTCATTAGAGAAGGAGGAGTCGTGTATGGAGTCGCGTATACCGACGATTGTAAAGGTATCTGCTATCAGCGTGCGACAACAGAAGAACAACTGGAGCCTTTTCGCGGGTCTAAGTACGCACAGGCTGTCAAGGGCAAGGTCTATGAGCAAGTGAAGCAGGACATAAAAGAAGGCAGAAAGGTTCTGTTTATTGGTTTGCCCTGTGAAGTATCTGCTATCTATCATGCTGTTTCCAATCAAGAAAACCTTTATACAATCTCTTTGATTTGTCATGGCCCCACATCACAGAAAGTGCATAGGGATTACTTAGAGGGTCTGCCTGGTTCTTCCGGGAAGATGTCTTTTCTGAATGTGCGCTACAAAAAAGTAGGTTGGAAACCCTATTACATCCACGTCGAATATGAGGACGGTACTTTGTTTGAGGAAGAATGGAGCAAAAGCGACTATGGTATTGCTTTTCAATATCTAAAACGTCCATCCTGTCACTCTTGCAAGTATAAAAGTGAGAATATGGATTTTGGTCTTCAGTCGGATATGACCATTGGCGATTATCACGCCTTGAAGAAAGGGGCTCCGTGGTATAACCGTTGGGGTGTTTCACAGGCAAGTATCCAGACGGAAAAGGGCCGTTATCTTGCCGGGTTGACTGGACATGATATTATTTCGACTGAGATCCCCGAATCCAAAATTTTGATTTCCAACAGGGCTCTGCACCAGTCCATTCCTGTCCGAGGGAACAGGAAACGCTTTGTTAAGGATTACCTTGGGCAATCGCTTCATTTTGCAACCCACACTATGATGGTTAGGAGAAACGATGCGATGGTGAAAATCGGTCGGAAGTTGATGAGATTGAAAGCGATAAAAAGAGTACCTCAAGTTTTCAAGAATCTGCTCGGAAAATAGCACGGGATTACTATCATTAGAATGAATATCTGTATTATCACCCCTCGTTATCCGTACAAGGATAATATGAGTTATGTGTTTGTAAAAAAACTCGTGGATGAATGGGCCAGATTGGGACATAGATGTGTTGTCTTGACTCCATTCTCCTTGACGTCTTATTGGCGGAAGATATTCCCTTATAAACCCGCTCATTATACGGATGATACCGTAGCTATGAACCCAGTTGAAGTATATAATCCGCGCTATATCAGCATCCCCCGAACAACGTTGTTTGGCTTGGAAATTAATTCTTGGATGGAATCAGTTTTGCTGAGGAAGACGCTGAAAAGAATCCATTTCTGCCCCGACATCATATACTGCCACTTCTTCCAATCGGCCATTCCGGGCTGGTATATTTCCAAGAGAGTGAATGTGCCAGTATTTGTGGCCTCTGGGGAAAGTACTATCGGAAAGATATTCCCGCCTAGCCGGGAATTTTCGCTGGAACGCTTCAGGAATGACATTCGTGGGTGTATATGCGTGTCAACAAAGAATAAAGAAGAGGCAGTCCGAAAGGGGATGGTTGCGGAGGAGAAATGCAGGGTATTTCCTAATGGAACTGATTTATCTATCTTCCGGAGGATGGACAAGGCAGAATGCCGGAAGAAACTTGGACTGAATCAGCTCGATTTCATCGTGGTCTGTGTTGGCGGTTTCGTGAAGAGAAAAGGACAAGACCGCATCATAGACGCAATCAAACACATCAATAATCCTAGAATCAAATTAATGTTTGTCGGCAGCGGAGATATGTCCCTGGAGCATGATAGTATTGTTTTCAGGGGGAGGGTGAACAATGTCGACTTGCCCGTATATCTAAATGCTGCTGATGTATTCTGCCTGCCGACCTTGGCTGAAGGTTGCTGTAACGCTATCATTGAGGCTATGGCTTGCGGTCTGCCCATTGTTTCAAGTGATCTGCCCTTCAATTATGATGTACTCGATTCTCAGAATTCGTTATTAGTTCATCCTGAAGATATTGAAGCCATCGGTAGGGCAATTCAAAAATTATATGACAATCCTGATCTTTGTAAGCGGTTATCGGAAGCGAGCCTGGCAAGGTCACAGTCGCTTTCGATAGAGCAGCGAGCATCTTCCATCTTAAGCTATATTCAATCTGTCAATTAATCAGATTATCGAGTACTTGTATGCTGAGGTCCATCCTGATACTATTTGTTTCATTTCCCTTATGTTTTTTGGGGAAACAGAAAGTGTATACCCCGGATGATTTCGGTTTTAGTATCGCAAAAAACGGAGAGGAACGTTTCACTGCAATATATCAAGCTCATAAAGCAGCTCACGAGAATGGCGGGATTGTCAGTTATGAAGGAATCGAAACGGTTGATCTTGTGATACCCGATAATGCCCAATCGATTCCGCTTACTCAAAAGACAGATTTTAACGGGGTGGTTTTTAATGTCCTGAACACCAAAACGGATTTCTATCTGTTCACTTTGGCCGGCCCTCGCGAAATTGAGATTCCTCTTGGTAAAAATTCATTGGACAAAGGAAGATTCAGACAATACCGTTCCCTTAGGCGAGGTTATCACCTTTTGCTAATCGAAGATAAAACCCCATGGGTGAAGAATCGTAAAGGGTACCAGTACGGAGCAATACGAAAAGACATTCTGTTTATCAAGAATGGGAGGGCCAAGAACACACCTATATCCCATTATGACAACGAAATCTCGGACCCCCGCTGTTTGATTATTGAGGCGACAACTGATTTGAAGTACTTCAGAAATGTAACCCTCAGTCGTGATGCTCGGTCGAGCAAAAGAACTTTTTTTGTTAAAGTCAGTAATCTCAATAATGTGGAGCTAAGCGGCCTGACAATCCACACTCCCGAACCGACATCAATGGATAGAGACGCTGCTATACGAGTGGTAAACTGTACCAACGTCTCATTTAAGGATATCAACATCGACCGTACATATTCGGGCCAGAACATCGTAGGTTATGGCTTCGTGATGAACAATGTCTGGAATGCATTTTTTTTTAACGTTCATGCTGACGGGAATTGGGGCGTATTTGATAATAACAATATAAGTGATGTTTATGTAGAGGATAGCGAGATTAATCGATTTGACCTTCATTGTTATGGGAGGGACTTCTCTTTTACCCGATGCCAGTTTAATCGAGTTGGTCAGCCGTTGAGTTCATATTTTGGAAGGCTGGTTTTCAAGGATTGTTTGTTTGATCATGTAATCTCATGCTCTACTCGTCAGGAGTATAATGCATATACGTCATTCGACATAGAATATGACCATTGCGTTTTTAATCTAGACAACCAGCATTCATGCCTGGTTAATATGTTTAACCTTTCGAATGAACTCAATGCCCGGCCGGAGTTAAGCAATAAGTGTCTGCCGAATCTTACAATCAAAAACTGCGTTGTCAATCTTGAGGACGATATGAAGAAATGTGAAATAGTACGTGTTGGCAAGGTAGACTATGTGAGTCCTCTTTCCGGCATTTCCAGGATAATTATTGATGGGTTGAAAGTGAATGGCGCTGAGGCAAATGTTTATCTGTTCAGTTCTGAAATCAAGACAGAAAACGAGGTGGAGCTCTCATTCTCACATATTGACTTGTTGCAAAAAAATGATGATGAGATATTGCAGGCGACCGCAAAATACTCTTACGAGCCAAGCATGATTTTTAACATCAATCATGGGAAAAGCCAGAGGATAACGGTCTTCGGTTCCCGGATGAACTATAATGCCGTGGAAAACCCACAATATGACATCTCTTTTGAGGGATGCACGGTGGGGCGTTTACGTAGTTATAATACGGGAAATGGCATCGTTAGTTCGAGAAGATCCTTCGTTGAATGCAAGATTATTTTGGATTGCGATGATTCATCCAATTATTTAATTGATGCAAACTCCGATTATCGGAGTTGCCTGTTTATTCCTTGTGATAAAAAGCGAAGGATTATCCCAGCGAGCATGGAAGAAGGATCTTATGTAACATTCGAGAATTGTTCCGTGCAAGGAGGGAGTATTTCTGTGGACGGTTTTGAGTCCTTCGACTTATTGCAGGACTCCCGGATTGAGATTCCTTCTAAGCGTGTGACCCGGATTAATGGTAAACCTATAGAAAGAGTAATTAATGATTAAAGTATTGGCCAGTTCATCTGTGAGGACTGCAATAGCATTTGCCCGATAGAGGGGGTATTATATAGAATGCAATGAGAGAAATGAAGTTAAGGTATTATGGGGAGAGATTAAGAAAAGGTGTGCAGTTGTTGAAACTGAAGATTCGTGAGAAGAAGTTTCAAGGACGGCTGAAATATGTTCTGGAGAAGAATTCAGCAGATACTCTGATTATTGTGTTTTCCGCTTTCAGCCCTAAGCCGGTATACAATTATATGCATACGTTGAGGGATGTAAAGGCAGCCGATAAACTGTATATCCTGGATGATTTCGGAGTAAAAGGGAGTTATTACTGGTACGAGAATGGGACTGTTTATCCGCAAGAATTAACCAAGTCGCTGATTTTAAGTATAATAGCTAATGGGGGGGGGTATAAACGGATAATAACCGTCGGGTCAAGTAAAGGTGGCACATGTGCCATCTATTATGGATTGATGTTTGGCGCGGATCATATCTTTGCCGGTGCCTGTCAGTACTACGTTGGCAACTATCTCTCTGATAAACTGGATATTTTGAAAGCCATGATGGGAACGACTGACGATGAATCGGTGAGATTGCTGAATCGGATAATGCCTGAGCAGCTAAGGAAATATAGTGGGGTATCATCTTTGGTTCATCTTCTCTACTCTCCTAATGAAAACACATTTGAGAATCATATAGTTCCTCTACTTACAGATTTGAAAAAGTATAGAATCTCGTTTGTGGAAGTGATTGATAATTTTACTGATCATAATGAAGTAGGAAAACCTTTCTCCAATCTGTTGAGGAAGGATTTGAGAACAATCGTGTATAACGAATAATAGCAAAATATCGTTTGATGAAAAAGGTTCTTTATATTTATGGTAATTTGCCAGCATATCGTGAAGATTTCTTTACACAACTATCTTCTCGTTTGCTGGAAGATGATGTCGAACTGAAGGTGATGTATGGCTACATTGCTAATAAGTTGACACGTCAAGCTGAGGCTAAAGCTTTTAAGACTCAACAATTCGAGACAAAGTTGGTGAACATAAAACTGTTTCGACTGTCGCGATTGAATGGCTTATTGCAAGCTGTCATCAATGAAAAACCAGATGGTGTTATTTTCCAATTCAACCAGACTAACCTCTCTGAATGGAAAGTTTTGAAATGGTGCTTGAAGAATGATATTCCATATGGAATATGGGGGTGTAATTATACACGGGCTGATTTGAAAGGTTTTTTGGTTGGGATCAGAAATCTCATCTATAAATATATCTATAAGCACTCCAGTATGTGCATTCCATATGGGAGCAAGTACCATGATTTCCTGGTTGATGTTGGGGTTCCCGAAGAGAATGTGATTACGGCCCAGAATACGATTAATGTGGAAGGGATAGTTGAACGGGAAAAGGCATACGCACATAATAGGTTTAAGCAAAAGACTACAAAGATTCTATATGTAGGAGCATTGGCTGCCCAAAAACGAATAGAATCATCTATAACGGCAGTGTCGCAATTGATTCAGGAAGGGAAAGATATCCGTTATGATATTGTGGGGGGAGGATCACAGTTAGAGGTGCTTCAGCATCAATGGGATACATTACCCGCAGAATCCAAAGAACGAATCGTTTTGCATGGAGCGAAATATGGTGACGATCTGTTGCCTTTCTTCCGGGAGGCAGATGTGTTTTTGATGCCTGGAACAGGCGGCCTTGGTGTGAATGAGGCCATGGCTTATGGATTGCCCATTATTTCTACTGAAGGTGATGAAACAATTGTTGATCTGATTGACGGAAACGGTTACTTGTTAAACCAAATGGGAGATGTTGAGGAGCAGAAGAATGCAATATGCAGATTTGTTGATCTTTCTCCTGAGATGAAGCAACAGATGTCGAGTAACAGTGTGGAGACTATCCTTCATCGGGCATCATTAAAGAATATGGTGGAAAAACATCGAATTGCTTGTGAACGGATGATGTCACTTAAATGAGATTAATCGGTTACTATTATTATCCAGAAGAAATATGAGTGTAATTGGTTTTGTACGGGGAAAGATACGGGAAGGTGTTATTCGCGTTAAGCAATATATATATATATATATATACGGGATGGATATTTCCCGTACGGCTCGCATAAGTGTTGGAGCCACACTTGATAAAACATATCCAAAAGGGATTCACATAGGTGATGAAACCTATATTGCATCAGGTGCGATTGTTTTTACCCATGATTTCTCACGTGGTCTTCATGTCGATACCATTATCGGTAAGCGATGCTTTATTGGAGCGAATGCGATAATTATGTGTGGCGTCAAAATCGGTGATTCTGTTATCGTGGGAGCTGGGGCTATTGTCACAAAAGAAGTTCCTTCGTATTGCATAGTTGCAGGTAATCCGGCAAAGGTAATAAAGGAGAACATTCAAACTGGGAAATATGGAAAAATGAGAAAGAACGAATAGTTTATTTTGCAAGTAATTCCAAGAAAGAATGGAATAGAGGACACATCGTTTAGAGGTATGTACCCATGCATTATACGATGAGATATTAACTGATTGAATAAAGTAATCAATTTACACTATGGTAAATAATAGAGTATCAGTAAATGGGATAAAGATTTATCCGTTTAGCTCGATGGAAGAGTTGGTGGATTTTGTAGTGGAGAAAAAACAGCTTTTGATTGCAATCAATGCGGGAAAAATAGGTCGTGTTGATGATGACTTTCGAAAGTTAGTCAGTGACAATATCGGGTATGCCGACGGTATAGGTGCTTTGGCTGCCATAAAAAAAGCAGGATTCAAAAATGCTGAAAAGATTCCTGGCTGTGATATATGGCTAAAGATAATCGAACGACAATATAAATCTGCAAAGTTTTACTTTGTCGGTGGAAAACAGGACGTGATAGAGGGCGTTGTCGCCAAGTTAAAAGTTGAATACCCTGGAATCAACATTGTTGGAAGTCGTAATGGATATATCAAGACCAATGAGGAAGAAGACACGCTGGTGAAAGATATTGTAGAAAAAGAGCCCGATTATGTTTTTGTGGCAATGGGCTCTCCCAAACAAGAGAACCTTATGAAAAAGATGATGTCCCAACACAGGGCATTATATCAAGGCCTTGGGGGAAGTTTTGATGTGTATACAGGTCAGGTCAAGAGAACACCACAATGGCTTATTGATATTGGATTTGATGGCCCATACAGGGTAATCACTTCTTTTAGTAAGAACCGTTGGAAGCGGTTTTGGAGTGATCTTAGGATTATGAATCGAATAAAGAAAGGATATTACAAGATAGAAACAGTTGAATAAACTGGAAGCTATATGGATAATTACCGAATAGAGCAGGTTAATACTGACGAGACGTCTCTTCAAGAGATTTTGCAATTAATGCGTCTTGCATTCGAGGGCCATGCGGAGAAGTTCAACCTCGAGTTTTTGCGTTGGCAGTATGCCGACAATCCAGTAGGGAAGATTTTAGGCTTTAACGCCTATATGGGTGATGTATTGGCGGCACACTACGTGACAATGCCCATTTATATGAACATAGAGGGTAATAAGACATTAGGTGTTCTCTCACTAAATACGGCAACACACCCTAATCATAGGGGTAAGCGATTATTCACCATTTTGGCAGAGAAAACTTACGAGTATGCTGTAGAGAATGGCTACAAGTTCGTAATAGGAGTGGCCAATGCCCAAAGTACCCACGGATTCATAAAGCACCTGAAGTTCAAACTGATTGGGCCGCTCACTTTCAAGGTGGGTATTGGGCAGAAACTATACCAGCGCAAAGGCTATACTTATACTCGTTATTGGGATAAAGAAATCTTGGACTGGCGCTTGAAGAACCCCTCGATGGTGTACTACAAGAACGGAGAAATGATTGTGAGCCCAATCAAACCGGGATTCAAGAAGCTGGTTTATCACGACAAAGACGGCCTGGCTTCTTTGAACAAGCTGCATTGTCGTCCCTTCAACCTTTACATTGGTTATGGTGCAAATTTGAGTAAAGGTGTTTATTGTGGTGTTCCTAAGATTGTAGAGCATTCACCTTTTAATCTCATCTTCCGAGATTTAACTGACGGAAAACTTCCTGAAGTAACGAAAGACAATATCTTATTTGAATTAATTGATTTCGATGTAGCATAAGATTAGTATATTAACACCAAAACAAAAGTTTATGATTATCAAAACCTTCACCGTGGTGGGAGCCAACGGGACCATGGGTGCAAATGTGTCGGCCATTTTTGCATCCTTCGGGAATGCCAGGGTGTACATGGTTAGCCGAGACAAAGAAAAATCGAAGAAAGCCGCCTTTAAGGCTGGCAAGTCAGTAAAAGCAGACGCCATTACGGCCAATTTGATAGCCGCTGACTATTCGATGTTGGCAGACTGTGTAAAAGCATCCGACCTGGTATTTGAGAGTGCAGCCGAGAATCTTGATCTCAAGATAGAGTTACACACCAAGATTGGACAGAGCCTGAAGAAAGGGGCAGTGGCTTGCACTGGTTCTTCCGGCCTTTCCATCACAAGACTGGCGGAATGCTATCCGGAAGAGACCAGAAGCCAGTTCTTTGGTGTACACATGTTCAACCCGCCGTACCAGCTCACCCTCTGTGAACTGACATCCTCACCCTATAGTGATATGGCCATGTATGCGGAATTGAAAGAGTATTTGACCAACACCCTGTTTCGCACGGTGGCGGAGAGCAAAGACCTGCCTGCATTCCTGGGCAACCGCATTGGCTTCTATGTAATGAACGAGGCCTTGCAGTATGCTGAACGTTATCAGGACAATGGCGGTATTGACTACATTGACTCCCTGCTGGGACCGTTCACCGGACGTACCATGCCGCCTATCACTACGGCAGACTTTGTGGGACTGGACGTGCACAAGGCCATTGTGGACAATATCTACGAGAACACCAACGACTATGTTCACAACAAGTTCATTCTGCCCGAGTATGTGCAGAAACTGATTGACCAGAAGAAGTTGGGACGTAAGAGTGGTGAAGGTCTGTATAAACTCATTAAGAACGACAGTGGTGACAAGCGCATGATGGTGTATGACATCAAGCTTGGTATCTACCGTGATGAGATTAAGTACACCTTCCCGTTTGCCCTCCAGATGAAGCAATACCTGCGTGATGGTGACTATGATGATGCCATCCGTGTGCTGATTAACAACAAGAGCCAGGAGGCAGACATCTGCCTGCGCTTCCTGCTTAGATACATTGTGTATGCTCTCTATACGGCGGAACACGTAGGTTATGACCTCCGTGTAGCAGACGATGTGATGGCCACTGGCTTCACCTGGTGTCCTCCGTTTGCCATGATGGAAGCCTTCACAAGGGTTTGTGATTTGGGCAAGTTGATGAAAGAACGCCTGAAACCCGAGATTGTGAACGCTGTGGATATTGACCACATCATTGGCGAGCAGATCAAGAGCAAGTACGACTATAGAATCTATTTCAAAGCAAAATAAGTTTGAGCACTATGGAAAAGATAGTTTACATTATGGGTGGTGCTCAGACAGACTTTGAGCGCAACTGGACTAAAGAGGGCAAAAACATGATTGCCCTGCTTAAAGAAGCCGTGGAAGACGGTTTCAAGGATGCAGAATTCACCATGGATGAGATGGTGAAACTGAACAAGGAGAACCGTGTGGCTGCCTTTGTGGGCAATTTTATTGCTGAACAATACATCAGCCAGGGACATCTGGGTGCATTCCTGACGGAAGTGAATCCTGCTTTCTATGGCGTTCC
>JAEEGL010545032.1_pt1 | contig 27103 bp, 37 predicted proteins | sample 9134231 | NCBI WGS metagenome assembly JAEEGL01 (sample SAMN16246548, study PRJNA631951) | gut metagenome | biome: gut microbiome; feature: rumen; material: fiber-attached | host: Bos | place: Iran: Karaj | collected 2018-10 | reverse complement strand
GAGTCCTCTGCAGTCCACATGCATGGTGGACTCTGATGAGAGCCTCTGATGTCCCACAACATAGGTCTCCATTTCGCACCACCAATATATTGGGGCAGTTATCTTTGCCCACACCATGATGCCCCTGGTGACCTTGGCATGCTCTGTCCCTCTCTTGACAAGGGTGTTCATCAGAGACAGGTCTTTGGGATCAATGTTGATGTCCAGGTTTGAATGAAATGCAGGAGACTCCTCCCAATCATCTATGGTGGCAGAAAAAACCTCCCTTTCAAATTGGACATATTTCCGGATGGTGGATCTGACCTCCTTTCCAAAGGGGAGTCTCAAGGCAGAGAATGCCCCTGCAAACCCCGCAATCTCTATGGTTTCAATCTTGATCATATCAGTCCTCCCTATTCTCTTGCAGGATGCATTCCAGGGCAGCAAGAGAGCAACTCACCTGGGTGGCTGCAGTCCCATTGCCATAGTGCAGTTCAACATCATTCTCCTCCAGGTGATCATAGATGGCACAGAGTCTCCTGTATAAAGACTCCAGGGTCTTGACCTCTTGCTTGTTCAGTTTCGCTCTCATGCCTGTTCCTCCTCTTCTTTGTCCTCAATCTCACCATCCTGGATCTTGTCCAGGGTCTCGGTGTTCATGCTCCAATACCTCTTTGCCCTCCGGAGATTCGCCCTCCAAAAGGACAGGTATTCCTTTGCCTCATCATCATCAAACATCTGCTCACTCTCCTTGACATCATCCTCAACCCAGGTGAGTTTCCCATTCTTGCAGAGTTTGAAATCCTTGACTTTCCTGGTGGTGAATGCATCCTCATAGAGAGTGGACTCATCTCCCTCGGTCTCCTTGCGGAAAGTCTCCAGGTCAGCATTGAATCTCTCAAATGCTTTGACCATCCTGTCTGAAATTCTGTTTGCCATTGTACAAAGATTTTGATTACACCTGCAAAGATAGTCCTTTTTCTTGAAATAACAAATTATTTTTTCAAAAGATTGAAAAAAATTTCCCTCCCGTACATTTCTGCATGGGAGGGAGATGATCAGATCCCTGGAGAATAACTCAGTCAGTTAGGGGAGTATTCCATTTATATCTCTGACTGTATAACACTGGAAAATCTATTTCCTATATACTCAAATCCCTTGTATGGATGAGTGCCATCATTATCAATGAAATATTGAGAGAAATTGTATTTTGTCCAACCCAAGCGATTATATGTATCATAACATGGTTGATGATTCCTCAAAACCTCATTATGGACAGACTCGGAAAACTCTCTTAATGTCATTCCTCCGTTTGGCCTGTAGTTGTCACTCCAATTTGCGTCAGTCCTCTCTTCTAAAGTGCTTGCAATCCAACGGACGATAGGGGTAAACCAATGCACCCTAACTTTTGGGAAATTAGTGGTTATCATCCGCATAATGATATTTATTGCACCAAGCACACAAGTCTCATCATCGCTCCCCGATGTCCCCATTTCAACCGCATTTCTCCAATCATTAGTTCCGGCAAATATTGTTATCATGTCAATATTAGACCAATTTACGGCTTTAAGTTCTGCAATTCTTTTTTTCCACCTTTCTCCTTGTACCGAATATTGATGTGTCGCAATATAATCTGCTGCATTATCTTGTGCAGTCCATTCATTTGTAATTATAGCTGAAAATAAGTTTACTAAATCAAAAGAAGATTCAGCCTCTTGTTCATTTGTGGGTGTAACATGATAACCCCTTGATTTGCTTATTCGTGAACCACCAAATCCCGCACATAAGCAATCAGCTCCCGTCATATCAGCTAAATAATGAGAATAACCATACCCATCATTATCAACAAAATCTGTTAATGAATCGCCAAAAGTAATGATTTTTTTGTTTCTTAAAGGATTAGCTATTCTGAGAGTTTTAACTAAACCACTATCTTCAGAATAAAGAGAAATTTGTGTAGTTCCGGAAATTAAAGGGATTGTTACAATAATATAATTTTTATTATCATCCGGGATAAAAGAAAAATCATATGTAGAATTGCTAAGTGTATATCCATCAGTTTCTCCTAAAACGGGATAATTCTCAAAAGCAACAATAGATAAAATCGGATGGTCTGCAGAAATTCTATATTTCCTTTCTGTAGAAACTTTAATTATAAATGAATCATAATTAGCATTTGCGTTACTGACTACAGTATTATTATTATCCCAAATTAATCCGGAATAATCATCGCTTGTAAATATCTTACCTATTAAATTATTGCCTATAAGTTCATTTATCTCTTGTACTCTGCTATTCAATAAATAATAAGCACCTATTTCAATTATAATATCTGCATTATCTTTTCTAACATTGAGAAGCACATATTTATAATCCTCAGAAGAAAATGTTCTACCTGTTAATAACTTATTTGCGACTGTATCAACAGTTGGGAATTTATCAAATAAGCATATATTGTAAACAGTCCCCGTAATTTTATATTCAGTATATGGCTTCAATTCTAAAAGATAAGCCGAAAACTCTGAATTAAAACTTGTTCGAACTTTATTCTCACTTGTTGAATAAAGCAATCCGGATAAATGTTCACTACTGTATGTTTTAACTATTTTAGGTTGTGGATGTATGTTTGAAATCTCGCCTTTAATACCATATTTTTTCTTATAAAGGATACACACCTCATGCTCAGATGTTGCCCACGGTACATAGACCGTAACTAAAATATAATGGATTCCGGATGGAACTATATAATCTTTATTTTGTATTTGTACTCCATTAGTTTGACCAACAGTTGGATAATTAGTAAATGCTACTATTGATGTTGCACCTACTACATTAATACTTATTTGCTCTCCACCAATTACTTCAAACAACATACTGTTGTAATTAGCATTTGCATTACCAACAGCCGAGCCATTCCAAATTAATCCGGTAAAATCACTTGTTCCCTTACTTACTCTTTCTATAATTCCGTTGCCGATTTTTTGGCTTAATTGACTGACCTGTTCTGCAGTTGCAACACCCGTCACATCCTTTGTCCATGATCCATTGTATTTGAGGATTGCCACCTCACCATCAAATACCACAAGACCTCCCATATTGGTGTAAGTTCCTGCAGTTGCAGCAATGTAGAACACATTGGCGTCCGGAGTCCCCGGATTGGTTGACGATGTTGCAATACCTGCATACTGATAACCTGCACCAAGTGTATTGACAATTGCATTCAAGACGGAATTGAGAATGTTCCCGGTGATCTCCTGGTTGCCATTGGTCTTGATGTTGGCATTGATAGTTGCCTTGAGAGAATTATAGTTGCTCATCTGATTCTTTTCCTTGAAATATAGAATTGACCTCCTTTGTAATTTACCAGGACAGGATATTGTATGACACACCGACACCCACATAAGGTGTGAGACCATCCTTTCCGACACCTGCACCTGCCTGGACTCCTATGCCCCACCTGGTTTTCTTGACCTGGATGACCGGGATTTCCTTGGTGATTACCATGTTTGTCTGATATGTCTTGATGGAATCAAGCCTTGGATCTATGCCACTCACCCAGGCATCAAATGTTGAGTCAGAATAATGTCTCTGCACTCGGAGGAGGACAAGTTGCAATGAATCACCAACCCTTTCCAACCTGGCACATTCATTCAACAGGCTATCAATGGAAGATGAGTCTGCAAGAAAGACCGGGACAGGGATCTCCTTGATCAACACATCCGGTGATGGATCTGTCTTTGGCTCTGTGAATGAGTTTGTATCCCGGATGAATAATGTGTCCACCTTTGGTGTTTGAGAATCTCCTGGGACATTCCTTGGGCATCTCCTGCCCACCAGGAAACCAATGAGGATTGCAACCACAATCCCCATTCCTATAAAGATGTATTTCTCCGGTCTCATTTCTTGAGATAGTTTTTCAGACCGTCCACAATTGCATCCGCAATCCTATCCTTTGTAGTCCTCAACTGCAGCCATGCACACTCCTCCCGGTTGTCATAGAAAAAGTTTTCCAGGAGGACTGCAGGACACCTTGTCTTGGTGAGGATGTAGAAATGTGATTCCTTGTCAGAGTCCCCATCAGAGAAATCCCTCCTCATCCTCTTCTCCGGGAATGCCCTGGAAAATGAGTTATAGAAAGCCTCCGCAAGTTCATCACTCCTGGTCTTGCCCGGTGAGGTGTGGCACTCCCATCCGGTTGCCGTTGACCAAAACATCCCATTTCCGGCTGCATTGGCATGGATTGACACCAGGAGGACATTGGATGCACCAAGCCTGTCACAGACCCTGTTGATCCTCATTGCCCTGGTGCGGAGGGTGATGTCATTGGTCTCCGTCACCACCAGGTCTGCATCCATCCCGGAGGATCTCAACCTGGCAAGGACAAGATCCGCCACCTGCCTGTTCCACAGGTATTCCTGGAACAACCCGTCCGGAGACCGCTTGCCCGGTGTGTCTATGCCGTGCCCGGCATCAATCAAGATTTTCATTGCTTTCCCTCAACCAATTTCTGCAGACCATAATCAGCAAGGGCAGATGTCAGTTTCAACACCTGCTCCCGGAGGTCTGACACCTCTTTCCGGAGATCCGCATTTTCCAACAAGACCTCCTCCAATCTCCGCTTGTTGTCATCCGCAAGGGTCTTGTAGAATTCCAGGGATTCCTGCATGTTATTGATGAGGTTGTTGTCAACCTCGGCATTGTACTTTTTCTTGGTGAAAAACCATCCGGAGAATCCGGAGATGATGGTGGTCAGTAATCCACCCAAAATTGCAATCCAGGTGTCCATGGTCAGAAGATCAAAACATTGTTATCAATATCCCCAAAGTCCTCCGGACAAAGAGATTCCACCGGGACTGACAGGTTGACATTGCAGAATACCCCTGCACATTCATCGGTGAATCTCTGATTGAACACCTGGAATGAGTATGAGGTCTCCGAATAGATCCCCAGGTCATCCAATTGGCGGATGATGTTGTCCAGGGTCTGAATACCCACGGATTGGATCTCAATCTGATTGGATCTGTCATTCTTGAGCCTGTCCACATAGAACAGGGTGAATGCGTATGTGATCACATTGGAGTCAATGGAGGTGGAGTGCTGACCCTGGACAAACGCAAAGACACCGTACCTGGCATCCGCCTTGGCATTGAGGCGGAAGATATCATTTTCCACAACCATCTTGATGGATGGCTGCTTGGAGGCAATCACCTCCATTGTCTTGATGAGTTCCAGGAGTGTCATTTTCTCGGCAATCTTCGCCCTCTTGCGCCTCCCAGGAATATCCCACAGGAGGCAGCGGAGTGCAGGTTGGATTCAATCTTGTGGCAGCTGCATTCAGTCAGTTCCGGATAGTCTTTCCGATGCTCCAGGAGAAAGTTCTGCAGATCCAGGCAACAGGCATCCGCCTTGCTCTGATAGTAGTATTGCATCTTGGCAATCTCATCCTGGGATGCAACCTGGAGATTCTCATCCTGGGTTTTGGTCACACCGAAATTCCCTATCTTGTAGGACACCTTGTTGGTGACCTCCACAATGGTCATATAAGCCAGGTAATATTGACAATGATCCACCAGGGTCTTATAGACACCACCGGATTCCGTCTCCAATTTCCCGTCCTTGCGGAGAGCCTTGAGTTTGGCAAGGAGGTCATCCCCCAGGATTCCCCGGAGACCGATCTCTTGCGCCTCCCGGAGTGATGGGAGGATGTATTTCCCGGACAGGTTGTCCGATGCGGAGGTCACACTCTTGACAAATGCCTCCGAAGAAAGGAGAATCTCTGCCATATCAGTTCACATTGTCCTCTGTGTCTCCACCAAGAGAGAAAGGTCTGATGGTGAGGACACCCCTTTGTCCATAAATCTTGTCATAGGCATCACAGATCATGCGCTGAACAGGCTGAATCTGTGTCCGGTTGTATAGCTTGAAAGACTGCTCAAATTCCTCTGTAGAGAAACCCGTGTTTGCCTCCGATGTGAGACCAAACAACAGGGGAATTGCCCGGAATGAGGTGAAAATCTGTGTCCGGGAGTGCTGACTCAATGCCTTGTATCTCTCCCCAAAGTCCTCCATCTTGAATTCCACAATGTCAGTTGCAGACTCCTTGTTGGGATTCCAGGAAAATGCCACCCTGCCACCGTTGGATGCTCCACAGAATTTCTCATTGAATCCCCGTTCAATCTCACTCTTGACCTCCTGTCCGGGATCACCATTGTTGAAATTGATGATTGCGGAGGAGACAAAATGGTTGTTGATGTCGGAGAGGTGGAATTCATCAATCAGTCTCTCAATCTCACAGGCTTTGACGGAGGCAGCATACAGGGGTGCAGGATAGACCTGGGTGTGGACATTCTTGACAAAGAGGATGGAGGAGGCATGCCTGTTCCGCTCCTCATCGGAGAGTTTCTCCCATTCAATCTTGGGCATGAATGCAGGATAGACAACCATGTCCGTCCGGCTGCTCTTTCCCCATTTCTCGGAATAGTAGAAAACATCCCCCTCCTTGTTTGTCCGGAGATAGCGCATGTCCACATAATAGACCTCCGCCACCTCCCCGGCAAGATTCCGGATCACCTGGAGAGCGAATCCACCGTAGATCTCAAAGTCCTTTGCAATGTCCTTGACCTGTTCCCGGATGGTGTCACCTCTCCTGTTCATCTCCTGGTTGGTGAATTCCTCCTGGAGAGGCAGGATGGTCACATCATCCCCTGCCACATAGTCAATGTTGCCATTGATGATGGATCTCAAGGTGGGGACATTGTTGTACAGATCCAGGAGATAGTCCGGATATGCGTTCCTTGTGCCCCATTCCACCATGTCCCTCCCTGCAAGGACTTTCTCAACAGGGGAGACAATGTTGGTCTCCACATAGGAGTCTATGGCAGCAAAGGAGAATGCACTCCTCCTGGAATTATTCTGTTTCGTACTGCTCATATGTGATGTCTTTGTTGTATTCGCTTGGTCTGCTATTCTCACCGATTACCAGGAGACCGGATGAGACAAGGATCTCCCCGGCTGACAGGGAATATTCATACTCCCCATCCGGGAGTCCGGCATTGAGGGTGACTGCCAGGTTGAAATAGAGATCCGATGTCTGCAGATCCGTCACCACCTGGTTGATCTCCACCTCAAGGTCAATGGTGGACTTTGCTTTGAACACCAGGTCACCCTGGGGAGTCACCCCGTTCCTGGGGATGAACATCACCTGGGATTCCGTTGTATTCTGCAGATAGATCATTTCCGTTGTTTCCTGTAGATATAGAAACCCGGTTTTCTGTAAAACAAAAGACCCCCAATCCCGGAGGATCGGAGGTCTGACATCAGAGTGAAAGAGAAGATCAGCCAACAAGGGCATCCACGATGGAGGGATCAACCTCATAGGGCATCTCCAGGGACTCATCCTGCAGGGTGATGGTGTAGCGGTTTGCGTCCGCCCTGGCAGTTCCCGTCTGACCATCGGAGGCAGATGCGTTGACAGGCTCATCCTTGCCAAGATACCAATACTTGCCATTGGCATCCTTGACAATGCAGACAAGATCACCCAGGGCAAGGGCGGTGATCTCCACCCTCTTCTGTGTCTCCATGCGGTTGAACTGCAGGAGGAGTTCGGAGGTCACATACTTGACACCGGATGCCGGATCAAGGGTGTAGGTGGAGGTCATAGATCCGGTGTTTTTGGCAAAGGCATATCTCTTGAACTTGGCGGAGGATGCCATTGCGATGGCAGAGACCTGGTTGTCCGTGATGGTAACCCCGGTCACATCATCCGCATTGGCAATCAAGACCTCCAGGATGCCACCCTTATTGGCAGCGCAATCCCTGGCAAGTCCGGAAAGGGTCTGAATACAAGGCATATCTTTGAGAGTTTTTTGGTTTATGAAAAAGGGATGGGTGAGAGTCCCACCCACCCCTTGGTCTCGGTTTCGGTCTTTGGCTGATTAGATGGTCATCCAATAAGCCTTGCCAGGGAAAGCCACCTGGACACCGGAGTTCCACAGGGCTTTGACATAGAAGAGTTCCTTGATGGGGTCATACTTGACCGCCACATCCTCCTGGTCATTCTCCATGTCACAACCATAGCGGAGGTTGTCCGGATAGGAGGCAAGGGCAACATTGTTGACACCCTCAAGACCGGGAGTCATGACAACCTTGACATCCGTTCCCGGCAGGAAGAATTCCTTGGGGAAAGTGCCGGAATCGGCAGACGGATAGTGGAAAAGATTGGCGGTCACCAACTCCTGGAGGAATGCACGGTAGTTGGCAGGGGAGACATAGATCTCACCACCCCTCTCAAGGGTGTAGTCATCCATCCCGGCATAGAGTTCACGGAGTTTGGCGAGGATGGTGGTTGCACCTGCGGAGGCGGTCACCTCGACACCATCAGTCTGGAACACCTTGATGAAACCGTTGATCCACTTGAGGTCAGCATTGGAGGTGAGGGTCTTGTCACCCTGGAAGATGAGTTTCTCAATCTTGCGGTTGACCTCTGCGATGAAACCGTCAATGATGTACTGCTCAAAGGGCAGGGATTCGGCATTGGCATTGGCACGGACAAGATACTCCGCCCACTTTCCAATGAGTTTCTTGGGGCAGATTGCGATCAGCACCTCAATCCAGGCGGTCTCAATCTCACGGTTGGTGAGGGTGACATCACCCTGGGGGTCAAGTTCGCACACAGATCCGTCCTGGAGGGTGGGGGCAACCTCAAGGTAGTTCAGATTCTCCTTGAACTTGATGCCCGTCTGAATGCCGATTCGGTTGCGGATGCTGCCACCCACAAGACCAAAGTTCTTGAGGAGCAGGTCACGGTTTTCCTCCACATAGGCAGGGAGGGAGGTCACGATGAAATTTGCTACAGGCATGGTAAAAAGAATTTATTGGTTTTTCGTTTTTCCGTTAAATATCAATCCCCGGAGGGTTGTAACATTTTCACTTGGCGGAGAGTATTCTCTGCAGGTTGTCAAGACCCTTGTTCCCGGTCTTGGTGAACTTGATCTGCTCCTTGACCTCCTCATGGGCAGGTTTGGCAGCAGGGGTTTTCTTGAGTTTGGCAATCTCCGCCTTGAGGGATGCATTCTCCGCCTTGAGGGAGTTCATCTCCTCCTCATTGCCCTTGGAAAAAGGAGACTCCATGTCAATGGGGACAAACATCAGCTTCACCCCCTGGGGATCGGATGCCTCTGCAGATCCATCCTCATTCCACTTGATGGAGTAACGGACATAGGATTCCTCATAGGTCTCCTCATCCATGACAGAGATGACTGCAAAGTCCTCCCCGGCATCGGCAAGCCACCACCATGCATTGTCATTGCGGAATGCATAGATTGCCTCCCGGATCTTCTGCTCCTTTTCGGCATAGGATTCCTCAAATGCCTGGCGGATCTTCTCAAAACGGGATTTCCGTCTTGCCTTGAGATCCTCATCAGCCACCTCCGCCTTGTCATCCACAATCTCGGTGACCTTGCCATCGGAGACCTTAATGACCTTGCCATCCTCGGTGGTGTAGTCTCCATCCGGTGCAGGGACTCTGTTGCCCTCCTCATCACGGACATAGACCGCATCACCTGCCTTGAGATCCTCCTCCTCATTGTCCCATTCAAGTTTGCCCTTGTCGGTCTCAATGAATTCGGAGTCAACCTCCGCCTCCGCATCCTTGATCTCGGAGACCTTTCCGTCCACAACAACAATCACCTTGTTGTCATCGGTCTTGTAGTCCCCATCAGCAGCAGGAGTGCGGTTGCCCTCGGAGTCCTCAACATAGACAGGATCACCTGCCTTGAGATCCTCATCACCGTCCCAGGAGATGACCCCCTTGTCGGTGGTTACATTACCAAACTCCTGCAGCAACTTGGCAAGAGTTTCCTTGAGTTTCTTGAGTTTGCTCATGTTTTTATGGTGTTTGAAATGTTTTCTGAATGCCCCGTCCAGGATGTCCACTATCTCCTGGATCTCATCCTTGTCCTGTTCCGGCACAAGGTCAAAGACACCCTCCAGGGAAAATCCCTTGTATGTCCCTGCCTTGATCTCCTCCCAAACAGAGTCATTGACCACATGGAATTCCCCAAAGAGAGATCCGTCCGCACAATCATCAAAGCCATCCACCTGGATTCCGTCACCCTTGATGAAATACTGCACCATCTGCACACCGTCCACATCAGACCCCTCCTCATGCATGAGGTTGACATCATTCTGCCTCCCCTCCAGGAGATATTTCTCTGCCATCTTGCGGATCTCCTCCGCCTTATAAATGATGTAGTATTCCCCCATCTTGGAATCCCTCCGGTAGATAGGGAAATCAGCCCTCATGATGCATCCCCGGACAAGTCTCTTTTCCTCATCCTGGATTGCATAGAGTTGCATTTTCCTGGTGGCATCAAATGCCTGGAAATTGGACATGACTGCAGGGTCATCCACCAGGGAAATCTTGAACATCCCGGTCTCCTCATCGGAGATGACTGCCTGGTACACCGGGATGCCTCCTATAGTGACAATCATATTGAGTTTTTCCTGTAGATATAGAATTCCCCAAATCTGTAAACCACACACAAAAGACCACCCCTATTTCACAACAGGGATGGTCTATCCAAAGATTATGAACAAGCATCAGAATGAGGATTCAGACACCTGGGTCTTGATCTGATTCTGTGATGCCTCAATGTCAGAGGAAAGGATGTAAACCCTTTGGTCAGATGCCATCTGATTGAGCCTGTCCTCCTCGGATGCGGATGTCACACTCCTCACATTTGAAACCTCCGTTGTGAGGGTTGGTGCGGATGCAACTGCAGGAGTGCTTGGTGAGGAAGAGGATGCAGATCCGGAGACCTTGGTGGACTTGAGTTTGGCGATCTCCGCAAGTCCGGAGGCGGTCACCGCTGCTGCTGCAGCAGCACCAACAATCTGACCGTAGGGAGGAGGGATTGTCTGTGATGCCTGCATGAATGCTCCGATTGCTCCGGAGATGGTGTCAACCGTAGCTGCAGCAATCCGGAGATTCTTGATCCGGTTTGCATTCTTCTCGGAGTTCTTCTCATCACTCTCATAGAGATCCGCAATTGACCCCAGGATTGAAGATGTGGAAGAGGCAACACCCTTGAGGAGTTCTTTCTGTGCCTTGACATTTTTCTCTGCATCCTTGAGATCCTGTTTCCGGATTCTCTGTTTCTCCCGGAGGGCATTGGTCTCAATCTCCACCTGCAGATCCGCCCTCTCTTGATCATAGGCAAGGTATGCATCCAGGTCATTCCTGTCCAGGGCATCTTTCATGAACTGATCCAGGAGACCCAATTTCTTTTTGTTGGACTCCGCTTGGATCTGATATTCCCTTTCCGCCCGTGTCCTCTCATCCTCCACCAGGATTGAGTTCAGTTCCAACTGATGTGCAGTTGCCTTGTCAAGATTATTGAGTCTCTCCTCGGATCTCTTGACTGAAGCCTTGTTCGCCTCCTCCTCCGCCTTGAGCATGGCAGCGAGATCCGCCTCCATCTGCTTATCAAGTTCCTCTGCCATCTTGTCAATCTCCTCCAGGAAACCATCCTTGGCATCCTTTCCAAGATCTTTCCCGGCATCTTTGACCTCTTTCTTTTTGCTCTTCGCCCCGGCAATGAATGTCTCTGCAACCGCCTGTCCTGCCTGGAAATTTTGCTTGAATGAGACTCCGGACTTGATCTCCTGTCCGAATGCCTTTGCAGCATCACCGAGACCCTTGACACCCTGCTCCTTGAACACCTTGATGGCAGCAACAATCCCCTTGAATGGTGCAATGACAAACTGCAGGATGGCATTCCCAACTCCCATCACCCCATTGATGACCTTTTGGATAAGTCCGTTTGAGGTGACAAATTCGGTGACCTTGGCAATGACATCTGCCAGGTATCCGGCAAGTTTGTCAACAATCCCGGAGAGAAAGTCCATGACAGGCTGCAATGCTGCCATTGCTTTCTTGAGTGCTGCCATTGCGGTCTCATTGTCCTTGAGTTCATCCGCAAGTTTGAGGGCAACCGACACCAGGAGTCCAAATGTGGCAATTGCAGGAGACTTGGAAATTCCCTCCAATCCGTCCTTGAATCCGTTGAGTCCTCCGGTCAATCCACCCATTCCTTTCCGGAATGCATCCACATTCTTGGACATGTCCCCAAAGGCATCCTTGATGGAATTGGCATAATTGCCCACATTCCTTTGGAAATTCCCCTGGAGGGCATCCATGTCCTTGAGTTGGTCATTGATCGCCTTGATCTGACCTCCCAGGTCAGCTCTCCTGGCAGCATCCTCCGTTGACCGGAATTCCTCCTTGAGAGCAGCCATGCGATGCACCAGGGAATTGTAGGAGTCTGCAGTCCCGGTTGCAGCCTTGGTGACATCCTCAAATGTCCCGGTGGTTGCATACATGGCATCTTTCAAGGCATTCTGATTCACCTTGAGTTCCTCCAGGGTCTCCTGGTATTTCTCCCATCCCTCCTGGGTGTCAACCTGTGTCTCCTCAAGGGTTTTCTTGAGGATCTTGACATTTTCCCGGAGGTCTGCTATGCTCTTGACCGCCTCCTCCGTGCCTACCTTGAGAATAGTGATTGTCTCTTCCATATCAATAGGATTGACCGTTCAGATAGTTGCTCTTGTCCTGTACCTGTACAAACTCACACTCTACAGGATCAAAGGTTGTGAGTGAATAGTTCCGGATGGCATTCAACACCCAAAGGGAGTTCTCATACCAATAGAATTTCCGGAGGAGTTCCTGGTTGACCTGCATCCCGGCAAAGTTCACCCGGCAGGTCATCACCTTGGTGTTGACATCATACCTGTCAGAGATGTAGTTTTTCCACCCCCTCTCATAGACGGTGCAACCATCGGAATGCCTCACTCCTGGAATGTCCATCTGATGGGGCACACCGAAATCCAGGGAGTCCTCGATCACCGCAATGTTCCCGTAGTTGTACCTTTGGAAAATGGGGATGTTGAGACCGTCTGCTCCCGTTCCTCCTGCACCAAGCAACCAACAGGGGACACCATCATTCACCACATCCATTGCCGGGACATCATCGGTCAGTTTGAAATAGTCATACCTGTTCCATCCCTCATGGAACACAAGGATGTCAGATCCGTCCACAGGCTTGTTGTCTGCTGACCGGAGTTCCAATTTCCTTGCGGAGTTGATGTCATAACCCTTGTAGTTTGGATTTTCATTGTAGTATTCCAGGGTGGAAGAGTCCGGAGGACAGGAGATGTCCGTGTCAATGGTCTCCCCATCCGGAGACCAAAGAGTATAGGTGTTTCCCTTGTCCAGGAATGGAGATGGATAGAATGCGGATGATCCCAATTTGGTGAGTGAGAGTCTGCCATCAATGTCGGTCTGTGCGATGAGACGGGACACCCCGGACGGGATGGTCAGAGTGATCACTCCCTCCCAAATGGCATCCGCCATGTTGACAATCTTGTTGTCTCCGTCAAGATAATACCATGCCCTCCCGGTGTCTCCACCATGCGTCTGCAATCTGTATCTTTCACCCTCTCTCACCCTCAAATTGATTGCGCTGCATCCCTGCACCTCGGTGAGAGTGACCACTCCGCCAAGTTCCGTCCCGGTGTACCAGGTATTTTGTGCGAATTGGGAGGTTGGATATGTGTAGTCCGGAATGACCCTGGTGATCATGTTGAAATACTTGGATCTTGCCAGGACGGTTGCAGCATTCTTGAACACCACCGATTCCATCAGATTCACGGAGTCCGCATTGAAATCATATCCGGTGTTTACCCTTTGGATGCCATACGGAATGCCCTCCACATTGAGATACTCATCATAGAAAGCACCTCCGACACCCTCCAACATGAAATCATACCACTTTGCATCAAAGACAAGAGGCTTGATGGAGATTCCCTTGGACAGATCCACCCTCCTTGTGAGGTCAATGGTCTCATCCTGGTAGAGGTCATTCCTCCGGAGGATGGTCACTTTCTTTGTGGCATTGTCATATGTGAAATACAATCCGAAGATCTTGCAGAAAGAGAGCATGTATTCTGCAGGAGTCCTGGATGTGGAGAGGAGCATTGCCTTGGTGATGGATGCTCCGGATCTCAAGGATTCGGATGAGGTGTATGTGATGGTGTCATCGGTTGTCCCTGCAGCAATGAATGTGGATGCAGGTGTGTATCCGGTATTGTAATCCACATACATGACAGGGGTGGAAATTGCACCCGTCCCCGTATATTCAGACCTGGATGTATTTCCACCACTCCCCTCGGAGGTGTGCCTTGTACCAGGATAGACAGATACAAGTATCTTGTAGTATGCGACATCCTGCGCCTCCACCGTGAATGCAAGTTCATTGGGGATCTCAAACACACCTGCAGAGACCTTGATGAATTCCGCAATGGACATGGACTCATAGTCAGCCAACCATGCAGGTGTGTATCCACATTGTTCCGCAATCCCGGAAAGAGATCTGCTACCATAGCCATGCACCTTGATTTTACTGCCTCCCACCACAGAGTCATCAGACCCATATGCAACCGCCTGGATGAATATGGCAGAGATTTTTGATGTGGTGTTCCTGCCATTTCGCACCGTTGCAATGGGAGACAGGGTTGAATAGGAGTTCGCCCCGGAGGGCATGTTCCATCTCATCTTGCAATGGAGATTGGCAATGACCTTTGTTCCTGCAGGGACAGATCCGGTGATGTCAAACCTCCCCACGGAGTTCCCGGAGGTGGCGGTGGATGACATGGTGAGGGTGAGATCTCCGGACTCCTGTTTGATCGATCCAATGGAAGAGATCAGAGGCAGAGTCATCCACAGATCAGAATATTTGCCCATGGCATTGAGATCCGTGACAACACTTGCATCCACCTCATATCCTCCATTGTTTTCCGGGTTGCAAACGGCATCCCAAAAGGCTTTCATGGAGAGGACGGGTCTTTGCAGATAGCTCCGGAGATCCTTGACCGCCCACTCATCCTGTGCCTCCGCAAGATTGACCAGGGCATATCCGGACTTGAGACCATAGGTGACCGCCTCATCCCCATCTCCCACCGGGATCTCATTCTTGAGTCCCATCTGTGACGGGATGATCAGTCCCTTGTCCGGAGAGAATTTCCCCTCCGGGATTCCGTTATAAGCAGGGGCAAAATTGATGATGTTCCAAATATGTGAAAACCCTGCAAATGCATCATAGTATGTCGCACCTGTCCTCCCTGCCACCACCAGGGTCACCGCCCCAGGAGGGAGGGTGATGTTCATCTTTGCATTGAGATAGACAGCAGAGTTGTGGGAATCATAGACCTGCAGGATGTTTCCATTACCATCCTTTGCTGCAGCAAGAGAACACACAACATGTCCTCTTATTTCAAGGATCATGTCCCGGACTCCGGAGACATCGTATGTGTTGATGTAGAATTCCGCATAATTGGTGGATGCGGTTGCCCCATTTGGACGGAGATAGGATTTGGTTGTGTGGGACAACAGGGTCAGTTCATTGCCCATCAGCAATGCCTGCCATGCTGATCTCACATTTTCCGCATTGATCTGAAAATCCAACTCATGATCCGCATTGTCTGTGTCAAGATAGATCAGATCCGCAAGAGTCCTCTTGTTTCCGTTCTCATCGTAAGAAAGCGCATAGAAGAAAGACCCAAGACCCCCATAGAGAGTGACCTTGTACTGAATATCCTGTCTCTGCCTGGAGATTGAGTCAAGTTTGACATATCCGGACTCCAGGATCTCACTCATCTCATTGTAGATGGTGAAAGGGACTTTTTGCGAGGCATTGAAATCCACCCCGGTCTGTCCTCCCGTATTGGCAACCCTCCTGTCCACCCGGAAATAGTCACCAAATATCCTGTTGTTTGCAGGAGTCCCCTTGAGGGTGATCTGCTGACTGAAAGAGTTTTTGACAATGGTGGGATTGGACAGGTCATCCATCTGATAGTTGAACAGGATGAAAGACTGATCATCCAGGTCAACCAATTGATCCCCTATGTAAAGACTGATTTTTCTCCTCATCGTTTTCTTGGAAAATAGATTCTTGATCCATGCAATCACGGATCTCAACCATTTCATCATCTTCTTATCCGGTTTTGTGCAATCTGCACCTGGATGGTGTAGTCCACCAATCTCCCCTGGTTTTTCTTTGTCCGGTATTCACAGGAGGTCATGGGGATGGTGACCGGGATCATCTGCTCATTGGCGATGTCATACAGGTACACATCCGTTGAGTTGATCAGATGGTGCATCCTCTTCCCTTGGTCTCCAAGCAACCACCCCGTGTGGAATGTGAATCCCTTGGTGATCTCATTGACATAGTTGTCAATCCCTCTGTTCTGAATGTCCCGGTTGTCATAGACCACCTCCCTGGTGTACCTCTTGAGGGTGTCCGCCTCCAGGGTGTTCCCCTCAATGAGGAGGGAATCCCAACCACCATAGGAATTGACATAATAGAGGGCATATTCCGCACACTCCGTCACTACCTGGAAAGTGGATCTCCCCACGGTGATCTTGTCCACATTGTCCCAGGCATCCGGGAGAAAGACTGCAGTTCCACTCCCGGCAGATCTGACACTCCTGGAGAAATCCGCATTGAAATCCGCATTGAAATCATTGGAGATGGCAACCGCAATGATGACCTGGGCAGTTGTCCCATCCTTGAATGTGATGGTGGCAGTCACCTCCGAGACATTCAGTCCCGTCCACACAATGGGCATCCTGGCATCAATGTGACCATTGATGGGGAATGACATCCCCATGGTGGCAGCATTGTAGCCATAATCGTATGACCAATCATTGAGGAATTGTGCGGTGGTGATGTCTGTCCATTGATTGGACACCCTCCTCTGCACCTTGAATGAGACCGGGAGGGTGATCCTGGTGAATTCCGCCTGGGATAGAGTGGGCAGGACATTATCCAGGTAGTCCGCACAAATATCATTGATCCTCACCTGTGCAGAGGTCTCACCAGGCTTTGATTGTGCATATCCGGAATAGATCACATCCCCGGTGTCAGCCACAATGATCCGGTACACCCCTGCAAGTTGAGCAAAAAAGTCTTTCCAAATGGGAACTGCAGCCATGTTGAGTTTTTCCAGGAAATATCATTTTGCCCTGTCTCCGTAAATGACACCTTTTTCGTGACCTCACGAAAATGATGCATGATGCAGATTTTTCAACATTTTCCGTCAATCTTGAAAAAATAATTTGTTATTTCAAATTATTGTTGTACCTTTGCAATACCAAGATGAGACAACAACAAACCTTTATACAATGAAACACATCTACAACATCAAGGAACAGACGGAAAATGAGATCCGCACCTTTTTCTCCTCCACCACCAAGAGAGACATTGAGTCCATGTTCAACAGACTGATGAAATCATTTTCCAAGGACTCCCGCTATATGGTTGAAAGAATCCGGATGGGATATTGCAAGGTCACCCTCTTTGGGTATTTCGGAAACATTGAGACCGAATATTGGATTGAGAGAGCCTAAATGAAACCAGGGGAGGGAAACCTCCCCACCAAACCAAAGTCAAACAATCTAAATCTTTATACAATCATGGCACACAACATTTATTACCAGGTCAAATGGATGACATTTTCTTTCCGGAAATGCCACAAGGATTTTCTTTCCCTCAATGAGGCAGAGGAGTTCTATAATAAGGTCATGCGTTATCCATCCATGAAACACAACAGAATTGTCAAATGGGAAAACGGCAGTCCTACCATCATAAAGAAATACTGCTATAATTGGAGAGGGTGACAATACACCGGACATCACAGAAAAGGGAGATCAGAAATGACCTCCCTTTCTTATTGTGCCACTAAAATTTCTTATTGTGCCACTAAAATCTTTCTGATGTAGTTCTCCATGTCATGCCCCAGGGCAATGGCAATCTTTTCCCTGTAGAATGGAATCACACCATCCTTGACCTTTTCCAAGTCATGTGTTCCGGTTGTGCCACCATGGGGATTCTTGAGATTCGCCTGGTTGGGAGACTTTCCTGCCATAGCTCTGCCAATGAGGAATGCAAGGGTTTCCGGTTTTGGAATCCTGCCCCTGGCATCCGGTCTTGCCAGGATGGGTTTGATGTTCACCCACTCCAGGATCTTGTTTCTCGGAGGCCAATGAGGTGGTGTGTCATTCTCCACATATTTCCAATAGTCATTGAGGGTCATGGTGACCTCATAGGCATTGTCACCCACCACCACCTGGGTCTTGACTGAATCAATCAGTCTCTGTGAATAGCCGGATGGGACACCTCTCTCTGTGTACCTGTCATTGAACTGCAGGTGTTCCTTGTAGTTGTCCCGGATGTCATTGGCAAGATCCTGCAGGACTTTCTGCAGTTCTGAAAGGTCAATCAGTTGTTCCATTTTTTCCTTGTTATTGCATCCGCAATCATTTTGGCAGCATAAACCACCATACAAGCATGCACCATTAAACAGATGCATAAAGCAAACATCATTTCTTCCATATCAATGTGTCCTTTTCCATTCCTCAATGTCCTCCTTTTCCTTGGCAATCTTGTCCTTGCGATAGGAGAGGATGTTCAGAAACTCAATTGCAGTCCATCTCATCACCTCATCCCAGGAACACCTGCAGGTCTCGGAGGCTGCATCTACATTTGCGATCCATCCCCACTTGTCTCCAAAAGTCTCTCCTGTTCCCGGATCTTCCCCAGGATCTCCTCCCTCTTGGTCTTGTCCTTGATCCTCATTGCCTCCTGTTTGGAGTAGTTCAGAGAATCCTTGATTGATTTCCTGCACCAGGTCAAAAAAAAACCTGCCAGGGAGACACCATCAGAGACTGACATCTCCTCCCGGATAGCTTGCTGCACCTCAAGGATGTCATATCCCTCATTGTAGCGGTGACCCTTGGGGACAAGGATCACAGACAGGAATTCAACCAGGTATTTGTCAAGATCCGGTGCATAGGTTTGGAAATCTATGTACTGACAGGTCTCAATCTTGCGGAAATCCCTGCAGGGGATGAGTTCAAACTTTCCCAGGATGTATTTCTTTGCAACCGGATGGTAGTTGATATTCTCCGGATCAAGGAAACCGGATTTGACCACAAGTTCCTTATAGTCCTGGATTGGCAGATGGAGGATCTCCTCCTCCGCCACCCCGGTGAGGATGGAAAGGATCTGCACCTGTTTGTCAATGTCCTCCAGGGAATCATTCCGGGAGACCTCCTGGATCTCCATGTATTTCCCCAGGGTGAGTTTGTTGTAGTTGTCAATTATGTCCATATCTGTTTCTTGAAAATGAAATACTATATTGTCCGTATCCGGCATTTTTCCCAAACCTTGTCCAAAGGGCATATCTCATTGCATCCAGGCAATGGTTGAACTTGTCAATTGGCTCATTCAAGGGATTCCCGTCCTTGTCCTTTTCCCAAACATAGTTCCTGCCCTCCTTGATGAGGTCAATGGAGTCCTTGGTGAAATAGAGAGTCCACCCCTGCATCCACAAGAGTTGGAACTTGAGTTTGTCACTCTTGACGGGTGCATTCTTGTCACAGGGGATCACCTTGAATCCTGCCTCCTTGATGTCAGCAATGGATTTCGGCTCGGCACAATCGGCATAGATCTCCACCCGGTTGGACACACCGTCCTCCTGGAGATCCTGGATGATGTGCTTGTTCTGCATGTGAGTCCTGTAGCACCTTTGTCTCACCCAGGCAATCTTTTTCCTTGGATCTGCAACCACCTGCACCCTGGCAGTTGGATCATTGGTGAATCCAAAGTCAAGTCCCTGGATCTCCACCAGGTTGTCCATCTCCTCCCTGGTGGGGAGTGAGTCACAGAGTTGGAATTCATAGATCAGACCGTCAAGAGTTCCCACCTCTCCCTTTCCATAGACTTTCCACCAATTTGCATCAGACTTGTTGTCCTCAATCTCGGCAACCTGTTCCGGAGTGAGGAATTCATTATCTAAGTAGGTGGAATGAATGCAGATGCAGTTCTGCCTCGCCTCAATGATCTCATTGAGCCAAAAGGAATGTGTAGGGTTGTAGTCCAGGACAATCTGTCCCCTGGTACGGACAAAGAGTTGTCTTGCGATCTCATAGGAGATGTTTTGACACTCATTGATGAACAGGCGGTCACGGGCAGATCCATGCACCTTTCCGGCATTGTCCACGGAGAAGAATTCCAGGATAGATCCGTTCTGCCAAGTGTAGGTGTGTTGTGTCTCATTCCACCTGGACTCCTCCCATAGACCCTCCTTTTCCATGATGGACTTGAAATCACGGATTGCACCTCTCTGCAGGTGGGGCATAGACTCCGACACCACGGAGTTGACGGTTGCACTCTTGCCAAGGTTGACCTCCTCAACAATGGCAAGGATGAATGTCTGCAGGATGGAATAGGTCTTTGAGGATCGTGTCCCACCGCAAGATGAGATGTACCTCAAATGCCTCTTCCAGGCAGCAATTGTTTTCCGTGCAACCTTGGTCAGTTTCATCAGTTGAAATCCTTTTCCATCTCCCGGAGTTCCTCCAGGAATGCATAGTCCTCCTCCGTGAATTCCTCCACAGGGATCTCATCCTCCCGGTCTCGCTCCAGGAGTTCATCCAGGTCATCCGGTGTCCTCTTGATCTTCCTCATCATCCAAGTCCTCCCATGATCGCATCCTTTGTCTCCTCATCGGTTTGGATGTTCAGAGTGATTCCTCCGGAGTGCTGCACCTCTGCAGAGATCCTCGGTTTCCCATAGAGTCTGTCCATGATGTCCATCATGGCATTGAATCCCCATCCCTCCTTGTTGAGTTGCTTGATGGCTACCTGGAGGACAATCCCGTACTTTCCCAATTGTCCCTGCTTGCATTCCAGGTATTTCTTTGCGGACTCCATGTCCGGCAGGGTGAGGGCAAATGCCAGGACACCATAGACCTGTTCCTGCATGTCTGCAGGGAGACTCTTGATGGCGGTCACCAATTTCTTTGGTCTGCCATTGGGATTGTGGGTCTCACCCGGCTTGCAAGGTTTCAGATTCTCCAGGTGGAGTTGTGGTTTCTTGTTTGCCATAGTTATCCTCCCAAATATGCTTTGTTTCTGCCCATCTCAATGGCGATCTCCCGGAGGAGGGATTCATCACCCGGATTGGGCATGTAGATTCCATTCTGTGATCCCCACCGTTTGAATCTGTCAATTGCCATGGACATCTCCTCCTTGGTGAGGTCAGCGGATGATCTGACCGAATCAATGCAATTCCCCAACTTGTCAAAGTGCTGCCTATGGAAGAGATCAGAGTTGCAGATCTCCTTGAAATAGTATTCCTTGACATCGGCAAGGGTGTTCCCGGTCTCCATTGCCACCACTCCCAGGAGCAGGTGGAGATAGTTGTTTTGACCTTGGGTGCGGACTGATTTCTCCGTCAACTCCACAAGACAACCTTTCTCCAGGAGGTTGTCCACCCTGGAGAGGAATGCCTTGCGCTGAAAATCGGAGGTCAGATCATATTGCATCTCACTTGGATTTCTTGGTTGTCTTGACTTTTGCCTTTCTGACCGTCTCCTTTGCCTCCTGGGAGACTTTCACCTCCTTGGTGGGGAGATTGTCCACCGCTGCACTCAATGTGTCCTCAAAGTAGAGTTTTCCACAATCGGTGAGTAGATTTAGGATGCAGGTGGAGCAGTTGTCAGAGAATCTCCGCCTGTCACCCGTTGCCTGGGTGAAAATGTCATAGATCACCCGGAGGGCAGTCCTCCCCGGATTCCTCGCCCATTTCGCCTTGACTGCAGTCCGGAAATTCTCCTCCCAGGCTGACAGGGTTTTCAGTTGTTCTTTCGTGAATGTCATGGTCTATCTGTTTTTGAAACTTGTTCCACATTTCCAGGACATCTCCGTACATCTGTGGGAGCGCAAAGACATCCTGCATCTTATTCCGGAGATGGATGATGGTGGAATGGTCTTTCATCATCTGTCTCCCTATCTCAATGGTGGTGTATCCCTCCTTGCACATCTGATAGGCAACCATTGTCCGTGCCCACACATGATGTGACTCCCGGCTCTCATAGGGGATGGGTTGCTCCCACCCCAATGCAGTTGCCATCTCACCCAGGAGGATGGAACACCTCAAAGGGGATTGCCCACCACTCCTGGAGGACTTGATCATGTCGGAGAGATACTCCCTCAATTCCACCTTGTCCTTGAGGGTGAGATTCTCAACCGCCAATTTCAGATCATCACTCATGGCATCAGTCTGTCAATAATGTGGATCATCCACTCTCTTATAAATATCAACACCTCCCCAATTGGATTTGAGAGATGGGAGAGGAGTGCTGCAAATGCGATTGTACCCAGGGAGATGTCCCCGGTGCAAATCGGATAGATGAGGCACACCCACCAGGTCATGCACTTGCCACAATCAAATGGTGGGAGAGGTCTCATCTTGGAGATGTGCAATATATCTGCACACCATCCCCTCCATGACTCCGTGAATCCGGAGATGTCAACTATGTATATGGTGACCGCTGCCACCAGGATAAGGTCAATGTATATGTTCATATTTTCCATAAATCCCAGGAATGTTTCAGATCATACCATTCTTTTGGCAGATCAGTCCAATTGTGGTGGTTACTCATTGGAACAATCGCAAATGGCTTAAAGAAATAGAAATACTTTCCCCACCACCATCCATGACCAAAATGTAATGAAAACACTCTTATTGGTGCGTATCTAAACTTTCCCATTGTTATATTCTTCCAATATGATTTTCTTGATTCGGATCACCTCCCTCCGGATGGTCATGTGAGACAGGTGCATTTTCTTCCCAAGTTTCCGGTAGGACAGGCAATCCGCATACAACAGGATGATGGTCTTGTCCACCTGGGAGAGTTTGGTGTCAATTATCTCCTTGATCCTGGCAACCCTCGGATCATCCGGACACATGATGTCCGGATTGAACTTGTAGTCCTCCTTGATCTGCCTGTATTCCTTGACAACCTCGTTCTCTTTCATAGTAGCTTGTCCAATGCATCAATACTGATTCCGTCTCCAATGGAGAGACTCCGTTCCTGGTGTTTCCGGAATATGGCATGGAAAGGTGAATTGGATGACCGATACTGATTGAGGATGATCCTGGCAAGAAAGAAATTGATTTGATCATTCTCCCATAGATCCTGCAGTTTGGATTCATCGTATTCCAGGAGGATGAGATAAACCATCTGACAGAGATCCTTGAGGTCAGCGGTCAATGAGTGGTGGGCAATGTTCTCAACCAATGCCTCCACTCTCCTTTCCTTTGCCAGGATCTCAATGATGGTTTCCTTGTCAATCACACCTGGAAATATCATTCAACCCTCTCCTGTTACCTACCAATCACCAACATGGCTGCATCCCTGGAGTGTTCAGATGTCCTGCCCTGGTAGTGGGAGACCATCTTGAAATACTCTGCAGAGACCTTGGTTGCACCCTTGACAGGAGGCTTTGCCCAATAGGGGATACCATAGTCCTTGCAGAAATCCTCCCAAATGGAACAATCCCTCTTGACAGATCCTGCACCCTGTGCCTTTGCATTGGTGTCACCCTTGCCAAACCAGGTGCGCTGCCTGGCATCTTCAAAGACCACCTGGATGTCTGACCGGAGATCATGTTCATCAGCCATGTGCAACACTCTCAACAATGCCCGGTGGATTGGCAGGGTTTCCAGGGAGAGAAACTTGCCCTCCCTGGTGTCCCATACTGCCACCCCGGTGTGAGTGCCGGGATCAATGCCAATGCAGATCACTTGCTCTCCTCCTCCATCGGATAGAGTTTCTTGATGAGGTTGTCAGCCAGGTCAACTGCCTTGGTCACCACATCCTCCGGATGGACTCCCGGATTGTTTTGCAGTAGGCTGCAAAGGATGTTGATGGAGAATGACTCTCTCCTCTGCTGCAGGAACTGCATGATCCTCGCCTGTTTCTCCTGCTCGGAGAGAGTCCTCGGAGGGACTTGTTTGATTGGTTTGGTTGGTTTGTTTGTCATAATTTTGAATTATTAAAAATTGGGGTTTTTCCTTTGTTGCACCTTTGTATTCAGTCTATTGGAAATAGTATTTCTCCGCTTTCATCCGGCAGTTCCTTTCCGGTGACCTGCATCACCTTTCTGACCGCCTCTCTATAGGTGTGACCATTGTTTGTGTAGTTCATCACCATCTCATAATACTTGGGATAGAGTTGGAACAGAATCCGGAATCTCTCATCATCGGTTGCATAACAACCAAAGCCACATCCAACACATCCTGTCCTCTTGCATCCCTTGTAATAGACATTGCAGATCTCCAGGTTTCTCTCCCGGATGTATCCCCAAATGTCATCATCCATCCAAATTGCAAGAGGAGTTGACCGGAATCCATCCCTGGGTTTCTCTCCAAAAGTATTGCACCCACCCCTGTTGATATATTCAGTCCTCCGGAGATCAGATTCTGATGCCATTGTCCCAATGATTGGATGTCTGCCTGTCTCCTTTGCATACTGCTTGGATGGATTCTTCTTGAGGATGGTGCAGCATTCATTGGAGGTTGCATATGGCTCTGTGATGAGATATTTCCACCTGTCGGATACCTTTCCAAAAGACCATCCTCTCTCTGCTGCCCTGGCTTGCTGAATTGCACCATATTCCGGATTTTTCCTCCATCTATCAATATATTCCGCCTGTGCTTTGCTGATGAGAGGGAAACCATATTTTGCCCACACCTGCCTGGGAGTCATCTTGGGATGCAGTTCAATGATGTTGTATCCCTTATCATCCCGGAGATGTCTGACAAACTTGATGATGTCCGGATATTCATTCCCGGTGTTGACAAAGACTGCAGGGATGGTCTTGTCAATGATTCTGACAAGATCCAGGAGGACAGAGGAGTCTTTCCCTCCGGAGAATGCCACATAACATTGTCCGTTTGTCCTTGAGATGAATGTCTCAATGGTGAACAATGCATGGTCAATCTTGTGAGAGAGAGACCACCCCTGCCTTTCCTGCAATTCTTTCAGATCCATACTATTTCCCGGTTGATCCGAATCCGTTCTCTCCCCGGTCAGTCTTGTCCAGGTGTTCAACCTGCTGCCAATCCGCCTGGATGACAGGGCAGATCACAAGTTGTGCAATGCGGTCACCCGGATGGATGGTGTACGGCTCACGGGATAGGTTGTACACCACCACACCGATGTCACCCCTGTAATCCGCATCAATAGTCCCCACGGGAACAACAATGCCGTGATCCCGGTTGAGTCCGGATCTCCCTCTGACTTGCGCCTCATACCCCTCCGGGAGTTGGATGTGGACTCAGGTGTGAATGGTTGCCCGGTCAAGGGTGTACAGGGTGATGGGGGTCTCACCGCAATAGCAGAGGTCACAACCTGCAGCATCCTTGGACTTGTAGGTGGGGAGAGAGGGATGGATTGAACATCCCTCCTCCAGGTTGATTTTGGTCTTGATCTTTCTCATGGCTCTGTGTGTTTAGAATGGTAAATCATCCGGATTGTCGGCAGGGTCAAGTGACTCCTGGGGTTGGTCAAAGATCTCCTGCTGCTTGGGTGCAGGGGCAGGTGCAGGTCTCTCATCCTGTTTCTGCTCATCCAGGCTCTTGATCTTTACCAGGTCAACATTGTTGTACCATCTGCCATTCCACTCCCGTGCATACATTGACCAGGAGATCTCCACCCGGTCACCGATGTTGTAGAGGAGGACATCATTGACATCATCCCCGGAGACCTGGAAAACCTGCTTGAATACTGATCCCTGGAAACCGGGAATCTCAAGGGTGATGGTCATCCTCTGCCATTCATACCCGTTCTTGCTTGTTCCGGACTGCACCTCCGACATGTCGGAGATCCGTCCTCTTGATTGATAAAGTGCCATATTACTCTGATGTTGAATTGTTGTTGTTCCTGTTTTCCTCCTGCTCCAACTGATCCTGGATGGTGAACACCACCACAAGGATGGCAGCTGCCCCAAAGATGGCAAGCACCAGGAGGATGAGGAGTGCGATTGATTTGAAGATGATCCCTATCATAATGAGTTGAATGACCTGTAGAGATTCATGATCATGTTGACGGATTCCGGAGAATACCTTGAGATGTGCTGCCTCTCGCAATAGGTTGGTTTGGCATTGATCTGCTTTCCAACCTTGATGACACTCTCCCTGGTGATTGTCTTGCCAAACTCCTTGGAGAGTTTGTGTGCGATGGATGAGGCGGTCATTGTCCCGTCCTTTGTCCTCATCCTGGTTTTCTTCGGTGCAGCATCTGCAGGGATTGCGGATTCTGCGGATTCTGCAGGGACAAGAATGGGATTGTCCTCCACATGGTCAAAGAGGGTTGCCTCCTTGAGGGTGAGTCCCTCCACCCAGGTCTTGAGTTCCTGGATCTTGGTCTCAATCTCCTGGACTTTCACCAGGAACATTTCTTTTTCACTCTGATGCATGATGTCTATTGTGTTTTGTGATTCTTGATGAAATTCCCGGTTGCTGCCTGGAGCATTGCGGAGACGGGAGATGCTTTGAATGCCCGGTCTTGTGCCTCCCTCCTGGACTGCTCAACCTGTTTCTGATTGAGGTGACCCTCCCCCTTGACAAAAGCCATGATGACCTTGTACAGGGATGCCACGGAGATTCCGAACATGTCGGATTCAAGGACTGCCCTCTTGACCACCACCTGGATCTCCGCAAGGGAGAGACAGGATGCCCCGTATTTCTCATCCTCCAGGAGTTCATTGAGGAGGGCATTGGAGATGAACTGCACATTGACGGGATCTGCAGCCTGTCCACGGTAGAGGAATGCCTGGGAGACTATCCTTGTCAGTCCGGAGACCGCCTGTTCCCTGGGCATGGTCTTGAGCCTGGGAAACCTGGTTGCATCCGCCCTCATCTCCAGGAGGGATGCCTGTCCAGGGTTGTAGTTTGCTATCTCATTGCTCATCTGCCTGTCCTCCCATGTTCCCGTATGCCTGTTCATGCAGGTTTGTTCCGAACATCTGATCCATTGCCCGGAGATTGTGTTCAAAGACTGACTCACTCCTGGTGAGAGGAGATCTCTTTCTTTGCGGAATTTCTTTCTCTCGCTTTTCCCAGGTGCGGACTGCTGCCCTCCAATCTTTCATGGGAGACTTGCCGATTGTCCACCCCTTGGATTCGTAGAAATTGAAAAACTGCTCCGGATCTACCTT
>JAEEGL013489315.1_pt1 | contig 27105 bp, 17 predicted proteins | sample 9134231 | NCBI WGS metagenome assembly JAEEGL01 (sample SAMN16246548, study PRJNA631951) | gut metagenome | biome: gut microbiome; feature: rumen; material: fiber-attached | host: Bos | place: Iran: Karaj | collected 2018-10 | reverse complement strand
CGCGCTCAGGCCCGGTGCCGGCGCGGTGGATCGCGACAAGGCCTCGGGCCACTGGGACCACTACCAGCAGAACATGTTCCCGGCGATGGCGGTCGAGGTCGAGATGTACGTCCTGCGCCCGATGAACTGCCCGCACCACATGCGCATCTACGCCAACCGCCCGCACTCCTACCGCGACCTGCCGATCCGCATCGGCGAGATCGCGCACGATTTCCGCTTTGAGGCGTCCGGCACGCTCAAGGGCATCGAGCGCGGCCGTCACTTCTGCCAGAACGACGCCCACCTGTTCGTCACTCCGTCGCAGATCAAGGACGAGGTGTCGAGGGTCGTCGATCTGATATTCGACGTTTACCGCGACTTCCGCATCACCGACTACCGCTGCGTGCTCTCGCTGCGCGACCCGGCCGACAAGAAGAAATATCACGATGACGACGAGATGTGGGAGCGCGCCGAGACCGCTCTTCGCGAGGTACTGCAGCAGCTGGGCATCAACTTCACCGAGGAGATCGGCGAGGCCGCCTTCTACGGACCCAAGCTCGACGTCAACGTCAAGCCGGCGGTCGGTGCCGAATACACCCTTTCGACCTGCCAGCTCGACTTCTGCCTGCCCGCCAGATTCGACCTCAAGTATATCGACACCGACGGCACCGAGAAGACGCCCGTCGTCATACACAGGGCGATCCTCGGCTCTCTCGACCGCTTCATGGCCTACCTCATCGAGGAGACGAAGGGCCGCTTCCCGGTCTGGCTCGCGCCGGTCCAGGTGAAGGTCCTCACTCTTCCCGGCACCGACACCGCCTTCGCGGGAGAGGTGTACCGGAAGCTCCGCGATCTTGGCATCCGCGCCGAGCTTGACGACAGGAACGAGAAGATCGGATACAAGATCCGCGAGGCCCGTCAGGTCGGCAGGGTGCCGTACATGGTGATCGTAGGAAAGAACGAGATCGAATCGCGCACCGTGTCGGTCAGGGACCGCGACACAGACGAGACCGAGAACATGACCCTCGACGCTTTCGTCGGACTTCTGGAGAAGAAAATAAAGGAGAGACGCTGACAGTCTCCCATACCCCGGATATAACAGGACCCCGCCGCACGGCGGGGTCCTGTTATATCAGTCAGAAGTTGAATCTGACCGGATTGACGGGGCAGGTGGGCAGGTGCTTCGAATACATCTCAAGGTATTTCGAGCCGAACCTCACGACGCGGAGATCGTCGTACCACACGGTCACCGGGAAGTTGTCCCAGCGGCAGTCGATCCCGAAGCGGAGCAGCCTGAAATCGTGTTCGGTACAGTTCGTGACCCTGCCTGTGAAGATGGAGATCCCGCCGCCTCCCGGCGTTCCCGTCTCTATCTCGACGTTGTATCCCGCGTTGCACAGGAAAGCGAAGATGCTGCGGTAGGACGACAGTTCGACGGGAGGGGCCTCCGGGCCGTCGAGCAGGCCCTCGAGCCTTGCGATCTCCGAGAAGCGCTCGTCCGCCGGGACCGCCCTGTCGACCGTCGCGTAGTCCTCGATGATATATCCGTCGAAGCGGAACTCGGATTCCTGCAGCGCAAGGAATCGCTTCTCTCCGGCCATGACGGGGAGTATGTGTCTGTAGCTGTATTCGAACCTGTTGAGGATCGAGCAGAATCCGGTCCTGCCGGCGCACTCTTCTATCGTTTCGCGTATGCTTTTTTCTGCCATGGTGACGCTCCCCCGTGAGATATTTCTGCCCGCCGACGGGCCGTTCCGCGGCGGGCTTTTCCGCCCGGGCGCAGACCGCCGCCGGTGCCATCCGGCTGTTTTCAATTATACAGTTTTTCACGCGCCGTGTCAAGTGTGAAATGACGTACGGGCGGATCTTATGTGCCCCGGGAGGCCGGGCCCGTGCGGAGAGTCTCCCTGCAGGGCATGCCCCGGATCCTTACGGATAAATAGCAAATGCAAAAAAACTGTTGACAAAAAGGCATTTGTGTTGTAAAATAACGATGAACGAAATATTAACGAAAAATGAATTAAAAATGAGCAATAAATGAGAAGAATGTGTCATCGGCACCTTCTCATTTGAGAAAGGATGCTGAAATGGGCAAAAACAGTGGCACAATCAGGAAGACGGCCGTCATAGCGGCGGCGGGAGCGGCGGTGCTCATCGTGCTGACTCTGACCGCGGCGCTGATCTTCCCGCGCATCGGACGGCCGGGAGACGGCGGGACGTCCGCCGATCTGTACAGTTCCGGGCTTTCGACAGCTATTCCTTCGGAAACGGCTGCGTTCCCTCCGCAGACCGCGGCGCCTGGCGCGGGGACGGAGGAAGATATCACGCTCCCGCCCGGGACGTCAGGGGAGAGCGGAACGGCCGGCAGCGGCGGTGACTCCGCGTCATCCGTCGCGGCGCCGGGGACGTCCGTCAGTCCCGGTATCACTACGGATCCAAATCCTCCTTCGACGGCGGACCCGCCGCTCACAACGGTCCGGCCGCATGTTACGGCGGCACCGCCCGATACCTCCTCACCGCCGCTCACAACGGTATCTCCGCATGTCTCGACGTCATCTCAGCCGGTGAGTTCCGTTGCCCCTCCGGTCACGGCAGTTTCGCCCCCGGTCACGGCAGTTTCGCCCCCGGTCACGACAGTTTCGCCTCCGGTCACGACAGTTTCGCCTCCGGTCACGGCGTCTCCGCCGTCTGTCACGACGTCCTCGCCTCCCGCAGTTTCAACGCCTTCCGCCGGGCAGGAGTATCCGGTGCCGGAGGACACCGCCTTCCCGCTTATCGAATACGATCCTCCCGTGCCGGCCGGGCACACGCACTCGTTTGCCGCGGCGGAGGTGTTCGCGCCGTCGTGCGAATACGGCGGCTATACGAAATACCGCTGCGCGTGCGGGAGGAGCGAGCTTTCCGACTTCACCAAGGCCTCGGGGCACAAAAACTCCTACGCCGCGTTCTACAGTGATGGCGCGGGAGGGGCCGTCATGCTTGTATCATGCTGCTCGGTCTGCGGGAAGACGTCAACGACTCCCACCGGAGTGTCAGGCGTCGCGCCGTACGGCATTGAGGAGTCCGACATAAAGCCGGGGCCGTCGGGGATATATTTCACCGTGGACGGGAAGAGAGTCGAATACGTATACGAACCCGTCGATACGGCGAACTACATCTGCCCGGTGATGCCCGCTGATCCGCCCTCGCTCGAATTTGCCGACATCACCGCGCTGCCGAAGGTGTCGCTGCCTGAGCTCCGGAAGAACGACAGAACGAGATACCCGGTCACCGCCGTCATGCGCGACGGCAGCACGCTCGACTGCGTGATCTGCGTAAGCGCCGGAGAGGTGACGCTGAAGGTCATACCCGCGCTCATGGACATACCTCTCGGCGGATGCGAATGGGGATTTGCTTTCAATGATGTCGACCGCTGCTTCGTATACGGATACTGGATACACCCGCAGTATGACACCTGGCTGTTCACCGTGAGGGACTACGACCCGGCTTTCAGGTGAGCCGGAGCGCCCTGGATGAACGGACGCCTCCGGTGAAAAAACAGAGTCAGCCGGCAGACCGGAAGAACAGATCGAGAGAAAGGACAGACAAAGAAGGATTTGACATCAACAGGGAAGAGAAGCAGAGAAAAAAAAGTGAAAGGCGTCGGAGCCTTTCTGCGGGCGGCGTCGGCGATCCTCGCGGCGGTGCTGGCGTTGCTCCCGCTCCCGGCGGCCGCCGACACATCGAACGGCAACGGATCGAACGTGACAGTCAATGCCGCGGACTACGCCTTTTACCGCAAATACGAATACGGATACAGGGTCTCGGTGTATGTCGGTCTCGATATCAGGACCTATCCGGCGGCAGAAGAGGAGCTCGGAGCCGTGCTGTCGGGGATGAGTCTGGCTGATGAGAGCGGGCAGTTCGCCCTGCTCGGAAGGGTCGACCTCGTAAACTTTGCCCTCGGAGGGCAGATAAAAAAGAACACATATGTGGGCGGTCGCGGAAAGATCGACTACCGCAACAACGGCCGTTCTCTCAAACCCGCCTTCACATATAACGCCCGCACCGGCGAGTACACATACGAATACTGGGTGTGGGACCTGCCGGTCTTCAAGAAGCCGGACGGCACCGACAGCGATATTTTCAGCTACGCCGGCAGGGGGGCTGCTTCGGATCTGTCTCCTTCGTTCATAGAAAACAGGTACGGGGGCTACTCTGCGGTGTCCGCAGTCACTCCCGAGGAGTATTTCCTGTCGCGCACGACGCTGACGGCGCTGCTGAGGCAGATCAGCCTCGAAGAATACGGCAGCACCGACTACTGGACGTCGATCTTCGCCTCACCCGGCGACGAGTTCACCTTCCGGCTCGAAAACAGCGAGGTCAGAGCGGGCGCCGATATCCCGCGGAGCGCGGTCGACCCCGCCCTCGGGCACAACGCCATGCCCTTCGTGGTGGTGTACGAGCCGCTCGTCATGACTTATCTGCGCGAGAGCGCCGAGAGCGTCCTCTTCACGGCGACTGAATACGGGCTGTCGCAGGGGACATACTGGAACTGGTTCTCGACGGGAGGAAACTCCGACTCGTCGGGGATGTGGCCGGCGAACGGCAGATACGCCTTCAGCGCGGGAGGCACGCGCTATGACTTTTCGCCGCTGCGCATCTTTACCGGAGGCCTCGCGGGACAGGCGGTCCAGTCGCTCGTCTTCGGGTCGCTGCCGGCATCTGTATACCTCGAGACCGACTGGTTCGGCCACAAAGGGTTCGATCCTGACGCGGCGGGAGATCTGCTGTCGTCAGACGGCAGGTGGTGGTCGCTCCAGGCGATCGGAGAATACGGCGGCTGGGGGATGGAATTCTTCGAGTCTTCAGAATATCAGGCGCCGGCGCCCGGCGTGCCCGGATCCGGAGACGGCGAACTCGACCTGTACGTCGAAGCCGTGCCGCCGAACGCGGGATACACCGAGGGGACCGAGGTCGTGTCCGCCTTCACCGTCGGGTGCAGGGGAGAGCGTTCGGTATACCCGGACGACGACGTATCGGTGGTGATCACCGCAGCGGAAGCCGGGGAGGGGGGAACCGTCGCCGCGTCGCGGCGCCTTGCCCTGGAGGCGCTTCCCGCAGGGGAGACGTCGGCTGTGTGGCTCAAATGGAGGGTGCCCGAAGGCGCCGGCAGGCGTTATGTCATCTCGGCCGGACTCGTCTTCGGAGGCGATCCCGATTCCACGCCGGACGACAACTCGGACTCGTTCGAATCGGTGTCGTATGAGGCCGCTGACTCGACAGTCCCGCCTCCGGGATATACCGATGCCCCGGGCAGAATCTGCTACCCGCCCGATGAGCGTGACGGCAGAGCGACGTGGCACGAGTGGCTGTACGACCCCGACGGGGGTGAATTCCACAGGGCGGACTATACCGCGGTCCTGTCGGCGCGTATCGACATTTCTCCCGACCCGTCGATCGGATCGACCGTGTTCTCCGGAGGAACGTATACCGTCAGATCGGGGTACGGATTCTATGCCGCCGTCACGGCGGAATGCTCCGTCACGGCGGTCTGCTCTCATCCGTATGAGGAACCGGCGGGTGCGGACGGATGCGTGACCGGAGCGCAGGCCGCGGACGTGATGTTCCCGGAGACCGGATTCTCGGCCGCATTCGGTGAGTACACGTCGGCCGAACTCATGTCGCTGACGGCGGACGAAGGCTCCGCGACAAGCGGATTTGAGCTGCCGCAGGAGCCGTCCGCGCACGGCGCGCGGATGCACTATATACCGCTGGGCTATCCCGACGGCCGCGGAGTCTACTCCGCTGCCGCCGGAGTCTCGGAGTGCTGGACACCCGCCGGCATGATATCCGCTCTCGCCGTGTCGGACGCCTGGAACATCGACGGATCTCTCTACGACGACTGGTACGCCGGAAGATGACAGGCGTATGATGCCCCGGGACTTTGCGAAGAAGCGGCTTTTGTGCCGCCTTCGTAAGTGACTGACGGTTCCGGATCTTATCTGACCCTGCCGGTCAGTCTTCCTCCGTCGGCGTCGATCTCGATGACGCTTCCTCTTCCGACGTCGCCCGTCAGGATGATACGCGCCGCCTCGGTCTCCACGTGCTTCTGGATGTATCTCCTGAGCGGACGCGCTCCGTAAACCGGATCGTATCCGTCGCTCACGACCTTCTCCACGGCGCGATCGGTCAGAGCGAGAGTGATCCCGCGGTCGGACAGACGCCTGTTGACGTCGGCGATCATAAGCGAGACGATCCCGGCGATATTCTCCTTCGTAAGCGGACGGAACATGATTATCTCGTCCAGGCGGTTGAGGAATTCGGGGCGGAAGCGCGCGCGCAGATCGGCGGTCACCGCCGCTTCCGCTTCATCCGATATCCCGCCGTCCTCACGGATCCCGTTCAGAAGATACTCGGACCCGATATTCGACGTCATGATCAGGATGGTGTTCTTGAAATCCACCGTCCTGCCCTGGCTGTCGGTGATCCTGCCGTCGTCCAGCACCTGAAGAAGGACGTTGAAGACGTCGGGATGTGCCTTTTCGATCTCGTCGAAAAGGACCACCGAATATGGCTTGCGGCGGACAGCCTCGGTCAGCTGCCCTCCCTCGTCGTATCCGACGTATCCGGGAGGCGCTCCGATCAGTCTCGACACCGAGAACTTCTCCATATATTCGCTCATATCGATCCTGACCATGTTCGATTCGTCGTCGAACAGATCGGCCGACAGCGCTTTTGCCAGTTCAGTCTTGCCGACGCCGGTGGGACCGAGGAAAAGGAATGAGCCTATCGGGCGCTTCGGATCCTTGATACCCGCCTTCGATCTGAGGATCGCCTCGGACACCCTGGTCACCGCTTCGTCCTGACCTATGACACGTCCCTTCAGGTGATCCTCAAGGTGAAGGACCTTGTTTTTCTCGCTTTCGTTGAGCTTTGATACCGGAATACCGGTCCAGCGGCTGACTATCTTTGCGATCTCGTCTTCATCGACCGCCTGATGAGCCAGTTCGAATCCCCCCTCTCCGCTCTTCGCCTCTTCTTCGGCAAGTTTTTTGCGCAGTTCCGGCAGTTTTCCGTACTGCAGCTCCGCCGCCTTATCGTAATCGTATTCCTGTTTTGCGATCTCTATGGAGTCGTTGACCGACGCTATCTCCTCTTTCAGCTTCGAAATGCGGTCGATGGCGCTCTTTTCACTGTCCCAGCGGGCCTTTTCGGCGGCAAAACGCTCTTTTCTTTCGGCGATCTCCCGCCGGATCTCGTCCAGCCTTTCGACTGACAGACTGTCGGTCTCCTTTTTCAGAGCGGTCTCTTCGATCTCCAGCTGCATTATCTTCCGCTGTTCGCTGTCAAGCTCGGCGGGGAGCGAATCGAGCTCGGTCTTGATCATGGCGCAGGCTTCGTCCACCAGGTCTATCGCCTTGTCGGGAAGGAACCTGTCGGATATATACCTGTCCGAGAGTGTCGCGGCGGCGATCAGTGCCGAGTCCTGGATGGTGACGTGATGGAAGTTTTCGTATCTTTCCTTCAGCCCGCGTAGGATGGATATCGTATCAGCCACCGTGGGTTCGTCGACCGTCACCGGCTGAAAACGCCGCTCGAGCGCCGCGTCCTTTTCGATATACTTGCGATATTCGTCAAGGGTCGTCGCGCCGATGCAGTGGAGCTCGCCCCGCGCCAGCATGGGTTTTAGCATGTTGCCGGCGTCGAGAGCGCCGTCCGTCTTTCCGGCTCCGACGATAAGGTGGAGCTCGTCGATGAACATGATGATCTTTCCCTCGGAGCTTCTGACCTCTTCGAGAACCGCCTTGAGCCTCTTTTCAAACTCGCCGCGGTAGCTGGCTCCGGCTATAAGAGCACCGATGTCAAGCGAGAAGAGCTTTTTATCCCGCAGAGAATCCGGAACGTCCCCTCTGGCGATACGCTGAGCCAGCCCTTCGACAACCGCCGTCTTACCGACTCCCGGCTCTCCTATGAGCACCGGATTGTTCTTGGTCTTCCGTGACAGGATGCGTATGACGTTCCTTATCTCGTCGTCACGTCCGATGACGGGATCCAGCTTCTGTTTTTTTGCAACGTCCACCAGATCGCGCCCGTATTTTACCAGCGCGTCGTAGGTGTCCTCCGGCGAGTCTTCGGTCACGCGGCGGTTTCCGCGGACTCCGGACAGCGCCGCGAGAAATCCCTCTCTCGTGATCGAAAAGTCGGAAAAGATCTTTCCCATCGTCCGGTTCGGCTTCGCCAGCAGAGAAAGGAAGAGATGCTCGACGCTGATGTACTCGTCGCGCATCGCCTTCGCCTCGTCCTCGGCGCCTGAAAGGGCGTCCGACGCGTCGCGGGAGAAGTAAAGATCTCCGCCGCTCACCTTCGGTTTTCTGTCTACCGCCGACTCTGTCGCGGCGCGCAATCCTGCAGCATCCTTCCCCATCGCCGATATCAGCCGGGTTATCAGCGAGCCGTCCACGTCGAGAAGCGCAAGGACAAGATGTTCCTGATCGATCTCCTGATTGCCATGTTCTTTGGCAGTCTTCTGTGCCAGCTCGACAGTTTCTATCGTTTTTTTGGTGAATTTTTCAATATTCATGGTGTTTCACCTCCGTTTTTTCATTTCGTGTATTATTATAGCACACATTTTTAGCACTGTCAAGTCGAGAGTGCTAATTTTTTCGCTATCGGCCAGGCGTCGAAGTCCTTGTGAGTGAACGGCGCCCGGCGCGGTTTTTCTTGACTGGATGAACGGTTTATTGTATAATACATTTCAGAGCGGTGCCCGGTGCACCGCTGCGAAAGGGTGCCACGATGAATCTTTGCGATCCTCTCACGATAAAAAACATAATGGGGGCGTTCGGGCTGAGTTTCAGAAAGAAATACGGTCAGAATTTCCTCACAGACAAGTCCGCGGTGGAGTCCATCGCCGGCTTCTGTGCCGGAGACGATACGAAGACAGTCCTTGAGATCGGACCGGGTTTCGGTGCGCTGACGCACGAGCTGGCGGTGAGATATGAGAAGGTGGTCGCTCTTGAGATCGACCGCGGACTTATCCCGCTGCTCGCGTATACGCTGGCGGACGACAAAAACGTGAGCGTGATCGAGGCCGACGTCATGAAGGCCGACCTCGCGTCGCTGCTGAGAGAGGACTTTGAGCGCGGGGGCGTGGCCGTCTGTGCCAATCTCCCGTACTATATAACGACGCCCATCCTGCTGAAACTGCTGTCGTCGGGACTGCCCTTCGAGAGCCTCACGGTGACAGTCCAGGCCGAAGTGGCCGACCGGCTGTGCGCCGCGCCGGGGACGCCGGATTACGGTTCGCTTACGGTATACAGCTCGTATTACGGAAGGAGCGAAAAGCTGGCAAAGCTGCCGCCTTCGCTCTTCCTGCCGCCGCCTTCGGTCGAATCCGCGGTTGTGAGGATAGCCATGTACCGCGAAAAGCCGTGCGTGCCGCAGGATGAGGAACTGTTCTTCGGAGCGGTGCGCGGAGCCTTCTGCCAGCGCAGGAAGACGCTGGCCAACGCGCTGTCGTCGGCATTCCCGGATATATCCAAGGCGGAGATCGCCGCGGCGGCGGAAAGGGCGGGGATATCTCCGACGGCCAGGGGCGAGACGCTTTCCTGCTCCGACTTCGTGAGGCTGTCAGACGAACTGGCCGCCGCGGAGAAAGCCGGGACAGCCGGCGAAAGCGAAGCATAAGCAGAGGCAAAAACGAAAGCGGAAACTGAAGCGGAGCAGAAGCAAAAGCAGAAGCAGAAGCGTAGCAGAAGCAAAGGCAAAAGCAGAAACGGAGCAGAAGCAGAAGCAGTAACGGAGCAGAAGCAAAAGCAGAAGCAGAAGCGTAGCAGAAGCAAAGGCAAAAGCAGAAACGGAGCAGAAGCAGAAGCAGAAACGGAGCAGAAGCAGAAGCAGTAACGGAGCAGAAGCAGAAGTAGAAGCAGAAGCGGAAGCAGAAGCGAAAGCAGAAGCGGAAGCGGAGCAGAAGCAGAAGTAGAAGCAAAAGCGGAAGCAGAAGCGAAAGCAGAAGCGGAAGCGGAGCAGAAGCAGAAGCAGAAGAAACAGAAAGATACGGAGCCGGAGGCACCCCGGCCCCCGGAGATCTGTGAGCGAAAGGAACGGACGCAGATGAAAGATAAAAGCGGAAAAGAACTGCCGGAAGCGCGGGGCGGAGAAGAGAAGCCCGAAGCCGGGGACATTGACGTATCCTCGTCGCCCTTCCTCGGGAAACTCTCGAATTTCTGGTACTACCACAAGTGGAAAGTGGTTATCGGTGCGGCGGCGCTGATACTCATATCCGTTATGTGCCTTCAGACCTGCAGAAACGCGAAGGAGGACATAACGGTGATGGCGGCGGGGCCCAACTACCTGTCGCGGACTGAGGTCGACAGGGCGGGCGAAGTCCTTTCGTCGCTCATGCCGTTCGATTTCAGCGGCGACGGCGAAAAGAACGCGTCCCTCGCACAGCTTCACATCTATTCCGACGAGCAGGCAAAGGAGCGCATCGAGAGACTCGGCAGCGATTCGTTCGACGCGAAGTTCAATCTCGACGAGCGCCGCAATTTCGACAACATTATCCTCACCGGAGAGTATACTGTCTGGATCGTCGATCCCTGGCTCTACGGCAGGGTCTCTGAGTCGGGAGGCTGGCGGAAGCTTGCAGATGTCCTGGGATCGGTACCGTCGAACGCGTACAGCGACGAGGCCGTGCTTTTTAAGAAGACGGCGCTCTTCGCCGCGGATCCGGAGCTTTTCGCCGGCTATCCCGACGACACTCTCGTCTGTCTGCGCACGAAGAGCCTGATAGGCAGGAAGCGCTCCGAGGAGTCATACAAACAGGCCGAGGCATTTTTCGCGGCGCTGGTGAGACCGGCGGACGTCCCTGAGACTTCGGCCACGGAGACGGCCTCCTGAGCAGATATCCTGCGTAAGTCAGCCATTCCTGCGGAAGTCGGACGTTCCTGCGGAAGTCAGACATTCCTCCGGAGGTCAAACGTTCCTGCGGAAGTCAGACATTCCTCCGGAAGTCAGACGTTCCTGCGGAAGTCAGACGTTCCTGCGGAAGTCAGACATCCGGGGGAAGTTATAGAAAAAAAAAGAATGCCGCTTTTCCGGATCTTCATCCGGTGAAGCGGCATCCCTGATATAAGCCCTCAGAGTAGAGTTTTTTGTCTATGTCGTTGATCACCGACACCTTCTTACGGCTCCACAGAGGGGCGAGCAGACTTCCCGGCAGGCCGTCGCCGGTGAGTCTCGCGATGACGGTCCGCGGCGGCAGCAGCGTCAGCGCGGTGCAGACGGCCGACACATACTTCTCCTTCGTTATCGGGACGTAACCGCCCCTGCGCCATTCGTCCGCCAGGAGAGTGCCCTCCAGCACGTGCAGCAGGTGTATCTTCACCTGGTCGGGCGCGAGGGAGGCGACGTCGGACACCGTCTTCATCATCATGCCTTCGTCCTCGCCCGGCAGACCGAAGATCAGGTGCACGCAGATCTCCGCCTTCGGGACATGTTCGCGCAGGGCGCCGAAACCCCGGAGAAAACCGGCGAAGGTGTGGCCCCTGTGTATCCGCCCGGCGGTTACGTCGTTCGACGACTGCAGCCCGAGCTCGACCGTAAGCGAGGTCTTTTCCGATACTTCTGCGAGCAGATCCAGGACGTCGGGCGGAAGGCAGTCGGCCCTGGTGGCGATATTGAGGCCTCTCACGCCGGGGAAGGCAAGGACCTCGTCATATACCCTCTCGAGGACCGGTCGGGGCGCGAAGGTGTTCGTATGGGCCTGCAGATAGGCCAGGGTGACCGATGTGTCCCATTTCGACGACAGAGCGCGGCGTCCGGCGTCGTACTGTTCGCGCAGGGAGGGGAGGTCGGGGACGGTGTCGCCGCTGCCCCGCGGCGAGCAGAAGGTGCAGCCGAAGCCCTCTTTTTTTATATGAGGACAGGAAAATCCGGCGTCGAGCGGTATCTTCACAGCCTTGACGCCGTATTTTTTCCGGAGATAATAATCGTACGTATAGTACCTTTTGTTTGAGTCGCTGTAGGGGAAGGGGTTGACGTCGCGCTGGGTCGCCGCCATGCTCAGGCTCCTTCGGCCAGCAGCTTTTCGGCGGCCGCCAGCCTCGCGCAGACCGTCAGTACGTGCATGGCGGTGCGCAGCTCCCCGTTCGAGGGGTATGTGGGGGCGATGCGGATATTGGAGTCGGCCGGGTCGATGCCGTAGGGGTAGGTGGCGCCGGCCGGAGTCAGCTTCACACCGGCGGCTCCGCATAGCTCATATGTGCGCTTCGCGGTTCCGGGGAGGAGGTAGAGACTGACGAAATATCCGCCGTGAGGATGGGTCCAGTGTGCGATGCCGGTATCGGAAAGGTCGGCGTCAAGGGCCGAGAGCACGATGTCGAACTTGGGCCGGATGAGGCCGGCCAGGTTCTTCATGTGCATGCGGATGCCGTCGGCGCTGCCGAAATATCTGACGTGTCTTATCTGGTTTATCTTGTCGAAGCCGATCGTCTGTACTCCGAGTATCGGCTTTATCTGCGCGAGATTGCGCTCTGATGCGGCGAAGATCGCTACCCCCGAGCCGGGGAAGGAGATCTTCGACGTGGAGGCGAAATAGAACACGCTGTCCTCTGTGCCGTATTTGCGGCACTCGGCGAAGATGTCGTCGAGCACGACGTCCTTGCCGTACAGGCAGTGCACGGCGTAGGCGTTGTCCCAGAAGATGCGAAAGTCGGGAGCGGCGGGACGGAGGGCGGCGAAGTCGCGCACGACGCTGTCTGAGTAGGTGACTCCGTCGGGATTCGAGTACTTGGGGCAGCACCAGATGCCCTTGACCGAACTGTCGGACTCGGCGATCCGCTTGACCTCGGCCATGTCGGGGCCGTCCTCGCGCATCTTTATGTTGATCATTTTGATCCCGAGTGACCTGCAGATGGCGAAGTGCCGGTCGTAGCCGGGGGCGGGGCAGAGGAAGGAGATCTCGCCCTGCTTGATCCACGGCACGCATTTGCCGTCGCGTCCGGGGGTGCCGTACAGCATGCAGCGCACGACGGTGTCGTACATGAGATTGAGCGACGAGTTTCCGGCCACGATGATCATCTGCTGCGGGATGCCGAGCAGTTCGGAAAACATCTGCTTTGCCTCGGGTACGCCGTCGAGCAGCCCGTAGTTCCGGTAGTCGAATCCCGACTCGGATCTGACGTCCTCCGCGGTGGAGATGCAGTCGAGCATTCCGGTGAGCATATTCAGCTGTGTGCTTCCCGGCTTTCCGCGGGAGAGATCGAGGTCGAGGTCCCCGGCCTTGATCCCCGCGTATTCGCGTTCGAGAGATTCTTTTAATGCTGCCAGCTCCGGGCGGCTCATTTCGGCGTAAAACATTTTTTCCGGTTATGTCCTTTATATCAGAAATCCGCGTTCCCGGTCGTTCTCGGGAAAGCTTCGACGTCACGGATGTTGGCCATTCCGGTGACGTACATTATCATTCTCTCGAAGCCGAGGCCGAAGCCCGCGTGCTTCGTGCCGCCGTAGCGGCGCAGGTCGCAGTACCAGCTGTAGTCGGCGGGATCGAGTCCGAAGCGGCCGATCGCCTCCTCGAGCCTGTCGAGCCGCTCTTCGCGCTGCGAGCCGCCTATGAGCTCTCCGATCCCGGGCACAAGCATGTCGGCGGCCGCGACGGTCTTTCCGTCGTCGTTCTGACGCATGTAGAAGGCCTTGATCTCGCGCGGGTAGTCGGTCACGAAGACCGGACGGCGGAAGATCTCCTCGGTGAGGTATCTCTCATGCTCGGTCTGCAGGTCGATGCCCCACTTCGGGGCGTAGTCGAATATGTGTCCGCTCTTTTCGAGGAGCGCTATCGCCTCGGTGTAGCTTACTCTGGCGAAATCCGATCCGGCGACGTGCCGCAGGCGTTCTGCGAGTCCGGGATCGACGAATTTGTTGAAGAAATCAATCTCCTGCGGGCAGTTCTCGAGGATCTGTCCTATGACGTATTTGACCATCGCCTCGGCGGTGTCCATATAGTCTCCGAGATCGGCGAAGGCCATCTCGGGCTCGACCATCCAGAATTCGGCGGCGTGGCGCTGCGTGTAGCTCCTCTCGGCCCTGAAGGTGGGCCCGAAGGTGTACACGTTCGCGAATGCCATCGCGAAGGTCTCGACGTTCAGCTGTCCCGAGACGGTGAGGCCCGTCTTTTTTCCGAAGAAGTCCTCGGACCAGTCGACGCTGCCGTCGGGGAGACGGGGAGGATCTGCGGGATCGAGCGTCGTGACCCTGAACATCTCTCCCGCGCCCTCGCAGTCGGAGCCGGTGATGAGAGGGGTGTGAACGTATACGAATCCGCGGTCGTGGAAGAAGGTGTGTATGGCATACGCCACCTCGGAGCGCACTCTGAAGACGGCGTTGAAGGTGTTCGTGCGCGGGCGCAGGTGCGCCACGGTGCGGAGATATTCGAGCGAATGGCGCTTCTTCTGAAGCGGGTAGTCGGGCGTCGACGCCCCCTCGAGCTCGACCTTCCCGGCCTTCATCTCAAAGGGCTGCTGGGCTCCGGGAGTCAGCGCGATGACGCCTGTGCATATGAACGACGCCCCCACGTTCTGCTTCACCGCGGTCTGGTATTCGGGCAGTTTCTCCGCCTCAAGCACGACCTGAATGCAGGCGAAGCATGAGCCGTCGTTGAGAGTCAGGAAACCTATGTTGTTGCTGGCTCTGATCGATCTGGCCCATCCGGCGACCGTGACGGTCTTTCCGCCGAAGAGCTCGGGCTTATCGTAGATCTGTTTTACGGTGGTACGTTCCATTTTTTGTCGGTTCCTTTTCTGTTTTTAGTCGATATTGCATTTTTCTGACGCGGAAAAATGCAGATTCGGCCCGACACACGGGCCATATTATAGCATATTAGCGATAATTTTACAAGTGTTTTGCGGAAATAATTCAAAAATTATTCGGAAAGCGGCATTTTTTCGCCGTTCCAGAAGCTCCGGAGACCGGCCTGGAGCGAGAGGATGTCTGACGTGTATCTCATATCCGACATGTGCGGCGGCATGAGGGCGCGGTATTTCGGGTCGGCGTATCTGTCATCGGCGAGTATCACGACGCCTCTGTCATCGGGCCGGCGTATCACCCTGCCGGCGGCCTGGAGCACCCTGATGAGCCCCGGATACGTGTAGGCGTAGTCGTATCCGCACTCCGAGCGGCTGTCGTAGTATTCGCGGATCATGTTACGCTCGGCCGAGATGCCCGGCAGGCCGACTCCGATGATCACGGTTCCGATGAGCTTCCGCCCCGGCAGGTCGATGCCCTCGGAGAATGCCCCTCCGAGCACGCAGAAGCCGACCTTCAGCCGGTCGTCGTCGGTGAAGAAGGAGATGAAGCGCGAGACGCCCTCGCCCCTGCCGGCGCCCCGCCGCTGGACTGCCGTCGCCACCTTCGGGTATTTTTCGGTGAATGCGGCGTAGACCCTGTCGAGATAGCGGTACGACGGGAAGAACACTATGTAGTTGCCCTTCTTCGCCGAGCAGGCGGCCGCGATGACGGCCACCGCCTTCTTCACGCTGCCCGCCCCGTCCCTCGACTCCCATCTGGTGTCGAGCGCCGTATAAGCGGCGGCGAAAAGGTTCTCCTTCGGGAAGGGCGAAGGCAGCGACAGGCTCCGTCCTCCGCCGCCGGCCAGCAGGTCGGAAAAGTAGTCGGGAGGTGTGAGCGTCGCCGAGAAGAATACCGACGAATAGGATGCCGAAAGCGCCTCCCCGAGTCTCCCCGAGGGATCGAGACAGTACAGCCTGGCGCAGATGGCCCCCCTGTCTATCGAGATGTAGGTGCGGTATTTGCGGTCGAACGCGGACGAGGCGTCGAGCCACGACGTACACTTCCTCGCGAGCGCCGAGGCGGCAGCCGAGAGAGCCCTCTCGCCTCTGTGCGACGCCCTGAAGCGCCGCAGTTCCGGAAGCAGGGCGCGCACGGCGGCATCGACGGCCGCGGGCGGCTCAGAGCCGCAGAAATAGCCCGATACGTCGCCGTTCTCGTCCTTTACCGAATCGTCGCCGCACAACGAGGCCAGCCCCTCAAGCGACATCCGCAGCGCGGCGAGCAGAGACGGCAGGGCGGCTCCGTCTCTTTCGGGCGTCAGCAGGCTCTCGAGCGCCGCCGTGTCCTCCGGCCGCAGTTCGGCCGAAAATGTGTCGCGCGCCCGGTCTGGCAGGTTGTGCGCCTCGTCGGAGAGGAATATGTATTTCTCCTCCGACGTACGCTCCGACCCGAAATATCTCCGGAGCCTCACGGCGGGGCTGACGGCGTAGTTTATGTCGCAGATCACGAGGTCGCAGAAGCCCGACAGTTCGAGCGACAGCTCGTGCGGGCAGATCCCGTGCTCCGCCGCGGCTCCGGCGACGGAGCCCGGCGTGAATCCCTTCCACTTCGCCAGCAGCGAAGACAGCGCCGCCGGCTCCCCCGACGCCATGTTCTTCATGAGCGGGCAGGTCTCGGGGTCGCAGACGAATGCATCTCTGTCAGTGCCCTTCGCAAAGGGGCAGATCTGCTCCTTCGATGCGAGCACCAGCGTGCGCAGGCCGGCTCCGGCGCGGTCGAGCGCCGCGGCGGCGGTGAAAGCCTCGCGCGTCGTGCTGTTCTTGGCTGTGAGGTAGAAGATCTTTCCCTCGCCAAGCGCGTAAAGCGCCCTCGCGGCGCCGTAGAGCACCGAGACCGTCTTACCTATGCCAGTCGGGGCCTCGGCGAAGAGCCGCTCGCCGTTCTTCACGGCGGTGTATACGTTCTCGATCAGCTCGCGCTGGCCTTCGCGCAGAGAGGGGAAGGGGAATCTGAACGGCGCCTTTCCGCCGGCGGCCGCTCTCATTTCGCTTCTTTGCGCCAGGTCTCTCGCCGCCGGGAGAGCCCGGGCGAGCATGGCGTCGACGCGCTTTCCCAGCGTCCCGGCGTCATATGCCTTTTCGGTCAGTTCGGTGACGGCTGAGAGTTCACGGTCGGTCGAAAAGACCGTGATCCCGGCCTTTTCCGTGCCGAGGTTCCGGCATAGCATGTAGGCGAAGAGCAGCGAGCGGTCGGACGGCTGACCGGCGCGTCCCGACGTACGGAATTCGGCCACGACGGGGCATGCCGCGCCCTGACCGTCGATGACTCCGTCCGCGGTGCCGTATATGCGAAAGACGGTACCGTCCTTTTCGACGTCGCAGACGATCCTCCGCGACGGCGACACCGGCAGCATGCCGGAGAGCCGTCTGACGTCGCCGGCAGGCAGCGGGAGCAGTCTGTCGAGCGGGCAGAGTTCGCCCGCCGATACGGCTATGACCGGCTTTCCGCCGGGTCTGTCGCTCACGATATATCTCATCGTCCGTGATCTCCGTTCACACTGCGTCCCGTCCGCCGTTCCGTCCTGTCCTCCTGCTTTTTCCTTCGATTCCGGATGGGCAGGCATGCCGGACAGCCAGCGGCGGCAGAATAAATTTTATTATACTGTATAATACATAAATTGTCAATAAAAAGCGCGTCGCCGGGTCGTTTTCCGCCCGTTTTCCGGCCGCGCGCCTTTCTGCGCGAGGGTTCGGAAGAGTATTTATTGTTGACCGATCCGCGTTTGTATTGTATAATTATAGACGGCATTTGAAGCGCCGGAAAGGTAGATCGGAATGAAAAGGACCGCCGAAAGGTTTTCGGAGAAAAAATACGACCTCGTTGTAGTCGGAGGGGGAATGGCGGGGCTCTGCGCCGCGATAGAGGCCGCAAAGGCCGGCGTTGACGTATGCCTCATACACGCCCGCCCCGTACTCGGGGGAAACGCGTCGAGCGAGATAAGAGTGCACATCTCGGGAGCCGACCAGAGCCTCAGGCAGCCCGATTTCGCAGAGAGCGGACTCGTATACGATCTCATGCTCGAGAACAAGGCGAGAAACCCCCAGTTCAGCTATTCTGTGTGGGATATGATCCTCTTCGAGGCGGCAAAAAAAGAGAAGAACCTCACCCTCATGCTCAATACCGTCATGTACGACTGCGAGACCGAAGGTGACCGCATAACCTCGGTGCTCTGCGTACAGGAGACGACCGAGATGCGCTACAGGATATCCGGAAAGCTTTTCGTCGACGCCACCGGCAACGGCACGCTCGGCTACTACGCCGGCGCCGAATACAGGCAGGGGAGCGAGTCGGCCGCCGAGACCGGCGAGATCGACGCTCCGGAGAAGGGCAACAATGAGCGCATGGGCAACACCATAATGTTCAGGGCGCGCAACATGGGACATCCCGTTCCATTCACCCCTCCGTCGTTCGCGAAGAAATACACCGAGCACGACCTCCGCTACCGCATGCACAGCGCCACGATGAAGATAGATTTCTCTGCCTCGAAGGACCCGAAGGAGAACGAGCGGACGGGAGGAATATCCGCGCGCGGCATCGACTACGGATACTTCTGGATCGAACTCATGGGAGACGGCGACGATATAATCACCGAATACGAGGAGATCCGCGACGACCTCGTCGCGTCGCTCTACGGCATCTGGGACCACATCAAAAACGGCGGCGACCACGGAGCCGACAACTACGCGCTCGAGTGGGTCGGCATGCTGCCCGGCACCCGCGAATCGCGCAGGCTCATCGGCGACTACGTCCTCGACGAGACCGACATACTCGCGAACCGCAGATTCGACGACGCCGTCGCGTACGGAGGATGGTGCGTCGATCTCCACTGCCCTCACGGCCTGCTCGACACCGATGTGCTGCCGTCGGGCGACTGCCGCTACTTCGACGGCGTCTATTCGATCCCCTACAGGTGCTACTACTCAAGGAATATTGACAACCTCTTCCTCGCCGGCCGCGACATCAGCGCGACGAAGATGGCATTCTGCTCCACGAGGATCCTCGGCTGCTGCGCAGTCGGAGGCCAGGCGGTCGGAGACGCCGCCGCGCTCTGCCTGAAATACGGCGTCGACCCCCGCGGCCTCGCTCCGCATATAGGCGAACTGCAGCAGATGCTGCTGAAGAACGACGCATACCTGCCCGACATCAAAAACACCGACCCTCTCGATCTCATACGCGGCGCGAAGATAACGGCGAGCTCGTGGAAGCCGGGCTGCGAGCCCGAAAAGGTGGCCGACGGAACGTCGCGCAAACTGGGTGACGAGAGCCACCGCTGGGAGTCGGACGGCATACGCGAGGGCGGAGAGACGCTCAGAGCCGGCTTCGGGGGGACCGTCTGCCTGTCCGAGGTGAGAGTTACGTTCATGACAGACTTTTCGCATCCGGTCAGGGTCACGATGGCCCCTAACCGCCAGAAGCAGCAGCTCACCGGAGTGCATCCGGAGATCGTTAAGGACTACGACGTGATCTTCGAGAAGGACGGAAAGGCCGTCCGCACGCTCGAAGTCCGCGGAAACTACCGGAGACATCTCGTCCACGACGCCTGCGGGACGGAATGCGACGCCGTCGTGCTCCGGGTGCTCTCGACTCACGGGGCGCCCGACGCCGCTGTATACGAGCTCCGTGCGTACGAAAAGTGACCCCTGTCCGGAGCGCGGAAGCGCCCGCGGAGAAAAGCCGTAAAAGTACGGAAGCATAAAAAACAGCCCCGTGTCCGGCCATCTGCCGGCAGGGGCTGTTTTTCGGCGTCGGATGTCATACCGACCTGCGTCCCTCCGTGAAAACGGCGCATACGCGGAGACCGGGATCCACGACGGTGATGTCAGCGAGTTTCCCCGGAGCAAGGACACCGGCGTCGAGGCCGATGAGCTCCGCCGGGTTTTTCGACATCATGACCGACGCGTCGGACGGGGAGAAGCCGCATTCGCCCACCGCGAACGCGAATATCCTGTCCGACAGGGCGACCGATCCCGCGAACGCCTCGCGGCTCCGGAGTTTGCACACTCCGTCCTCCACGATGAAAGGCACGCCGCTCATCTCGCCCTCCCTGATATCCGTCCCGGCAATGTCGAGGCAGTCGCTGACGAGGATCACGCGGTCGCGTCCCTTGATCTTCACGACCATCTTCACGAGTTCGGCAGGCAGGTGTTTGCCGTCGCCGATGAGTTCGGCGTAAAGCGAGTCGATGATGAAGGCGGACTCGATGACCCCGGGAGAGCGGAAGCCGCCGTGTCTCGTCACCGTCGAGGTGCAAGAATAAAGATGCGTCACGAGCCGGCATCCCGACGCGACGGCCAGTTCCATGTCGTCGAGGACGGCGTCGGTGTGTCCCGCGGAAGCGAGGATCCCGCGTGACCGCAGGAAGGAACAGAAGCTTCCGTCGCTGTCCTTTTCGGGGGCGTATGTCCATCTTGCTATGTCGCCAGGGAAACTATCCGCGAGCGGGACATAGTCGGACGGGACGGGAGGGGTGAGAAAAACTGTCGATTGCGCGCCGCACTGCTTTTCCGAGAGATACGGACCTTCAAGGTGCACGCCGGGGATCCTCGGTCCTCCTCTGCCGCGGTCTTTTTTCACCGACGACAAGGCTGCCGTCGCGGCGTACATCGCGGGGAAGGGGGCAGCCGAGACTGTCGGGAGGACGGTCGTCGCGCCGTGCCGCAGATGCACGTCGCAGCCGGCGGCTATCTCGCGCGGGTCGGAAGTAAGGAAGGGGTGCCCTCCCGCCCCGTGCGTGTGCAGCTCGACGAACCCGGGAAGCACGTATGACTCACCGAAGTCGTATACGGGGATGTTCTCTTCGGGCGGAGCGGGGGAAAACGACAGGATCCTGCTGTCTCCTACGATAAGGAACCCCGGCTTCTCGCAGTCGGGAAATACCGTCCTGTCAGATCTTATCGCGAATCTGCTCATTTGTGCTTTCCGGTCAGCGATTCGGGAAGGAGAGAGGCGCTGTCGGGATCGAGATACATCTTCGCCAGCCTGCGGGTCCTGAGGATCGTGGCGGGGCAGTGCTCGCCTATATCGGATGTGAGAGTGTCGAGCACCGCGGCGGCCTTTGTCTTCGCCGGAACGACGCAGAAGAGGTACGGGGCGGATACGAGCGCCGGGACGGTGAGCATCAGCGCGTGAGTCGGGACCTCGGAGATGTCGGAGAAGCAGCCGTCGTTCACCTGCTGCATGCGGCAGACGGGGTCGAGCGGGACCGGTTTTACCGTCGCGGTGTCGTAGAAATCGGCCACCGGCGGGTCGTTGAAGGCTATGTGGCCGTTCTCGCCGATCCCCATCACGACGATGTCCGCGGGGTGTTCGGCGAGCAGCTTCGAGTATCTCTCTGCCTCGGCGTAGGGATCCTTCGCCGACGGGTCTATAAGGTTGACGCTCTTGAATCCCACGAGTCCGAACAGGTGTTCGGTGAGGAAGTTGCCGAACCCCTGGGGGGCGTCGGGCGAGAGTCCGATATATTCGTCCATGTGAAAGGCGTTGATGCGCCCCCACTCGAGCTCGCGGCGGGCCAGCGAGGCGAGAACATCGTTCTGAGACGGCGCCGCGGCGAAGATGATGTTGATCTCCTCCTTCGTTCGGAGCAGCATGTCGATGCAGAGGACGATGTCGCCTGCGGCAGCCCTGCCCATCCTCCTGCGGTTCTCGTATATCTTTACGAGCAGTTTGTCCTTGCGGAAATCGTATGTTGCCTTGGGTCTGTCGGATATCATACCGGCGGCCTCCTTTTTGTCTGTTATTATGATATGTGCGGTATCTGCCGCGCCGATCGTGCGGCGTCACCACTGTATTTTATACATGACGGACGGCGCTTTATCTGTTTCCGGCGGCGTAGTCTTCTATCATATCCCCGAGCCTTTTCATGCGCCCGTACAGCATGGTTATGATCTTTTCGTAGGGGATGCCGTCATAGAATCTCGCGGATCCGTCGGAGAAGGATCCGTCGCCGCGTCGTACCGCCTCCATGCCGCTCATGCTCTGTGCGATCTGCTCCGCCGTCATGCCGGGGTATTCCTCGCCGTAGGGGGCGACGAGCTCGGCGCAGATCTTCTCCCTGCCCGAGGGAGTCGCGGCAAGCGCCTTCGCGACGGAGTCCCAGTCGGTGCGGCCGTCGAAAGGCAGCATGTGAAGGTCGGTCGAGCCGTCGTTGTCGTGCAGGTGCGTCGCGGCCAGCCGTCCTCCGTAATCCGCGAGGAAATCTTCTTCCGGAGTGAAGCAGTTGCGGTGTCCGCTGTCGAAACAGTAGCGGAAGGGGTCTCCGAAGCGGTCGAGCACGTCGCGCAGCGGCTTCGCGTGCGCCGAATTCTCGACGGCCACGGTAAATCCGCATCTGCGCGCTGTGTTCCAGATCTTCTCGTATCTGCGGAGTCCTTCCGACGGATCTTCGGGCGGGACTGGCAGGCGCTTCCAGGTGACATGAGCGATGCCGGTCTTAACGCCCGCGGCGGCGGCCTGCTCAATCTCGGAGCAGTACCGTCCGCAGATCGCCTCGCCCTCTTCGCCCGGGAACCAGATGAGAGAGGTGTCGGAGCAGGTCAGATGGACGTTGTCGAACGGGATGCCGGCGCGCCTGCAGAGCTCGGGGGTCGCGCCGCGGCCGGTGAACATCGAGCGTGAGAGGCAGACGAAGTCGAATCCCGCCTCCTTTATGACGCGCAGCCTTTCCTCCGCCGTGCCGGGCCCCTTTACAACATAAGTTCCTATCTTCATTTCCACCTCGCGACATACTTGTCCACGAGTTTCTGTATGCCTGCGATGTCGGCCGGAGAGTCGAACACCTCGGCGAAGTTGCTGGTGCCGGAAGTGTAGTATTTCGCCGCGTAGCTGTCGAACGGCACGCCGGCTCCGAAAGACACCTTGCGAAGGCTCAGGGGATCCATTCCGACGGCGCTCTTGCCGGTGACCGCGCAATAGCAGGTGAGCGTCGCGATATACCCGGCGAGCGGGTTCGGGTGGTGGCCGTCGGATGACGTCCTGTTAACGAAAGTGTTCTTTTCGTATTTTATTGCGGAATCCGGGATCTTCGCGACGCCCTTGTATATGTCGAAGCAGACGTGGCCCCAGTCGGCGATGATCACTCCCATGTCGCGGAGCTCGCCGAGCTTCCCGGTGACTTTCGTGTGCCCCGACGAATAGCTGTAAGTGTGGCACATGTAGACGAACTTCGTGTCGGGACGGGGGAAGCGCTTCATCACGTTCTTTACGTCGCGTACGAAATTCGCGTTGTTGTCGCCCGATTCGGATATGAACACGACGTCGAACGACGAAAGATCGAGTCCCGTCAGCAGGTCGCCGCCGACTCCGACGTCGCAGCCGGACGTACGGCAACCGGCCTCGGTGTAGTCGTAGAGGTGATGCCCGCCGTAGGTGCAGTCGATGACCTCGGTGTCGTCGCCGTTCTCGCGGCAGATGCGGTAGAACCAGCCGGTGTCGCGCCCGCGGTATCCGCCCTTGGACACGACGCCTCCGAAGTATATCATCGAGTTGCCGATGAAGATGACGCGCCTGCCGTCAAGGGAGTACGTTCCGTCGTCCGACGGAGCAGTCGTTTCATCCGCCGCAGCCGTCGTTTCCTCCTCAGTGACGTTGGCAGAGGGAGCCTCCGCGGTATCTGACGCGTCTTCAGTGCTCCCGGTCTCGGGGGGCAGTGCGCCCCGGGCGCAGCCCGCGGCCGGCGCGAGCGCCGCGCACAGGAGCAGCGAGAGCAGGCTCCTCCCGATGAATGCCGCCCGGGAATTCCCCGCGGCGGAAATCTTTTTTCTTTCCATTCGGCCTCCGTATCGGATCTGCGCCCGCCGTCCGGCGGCAGCGGGGAGGCGAGAGCGCATTTTTGTATATTATAAAACAAAATCATCCGAAATGCAAGACAAACGGATGAACGGAGGGGCGGCGATGTCCGAAAAAGAGTTTACAAAAGCCCGGTTATGAGGTATAATTATCAGGCAAATCCACTCTCAAAGGAGATAATATCATAATGAAACTCGGCAAAAGCGGAAAAGCTCCGGTGATCACCGTCATCGGCTGCGGAATGATGGGAAGCGCCATCACCTGGCCGGCGGCTGAAAACGGCTGCCGCATCAGACTCGTGGGCTCACCCCTTGACGGCGCTATCATCGCCCACGCGAAAAAAACGGGCGAGCATCTCACGCTGAAACGCCCATTCCCGGAAGGCGGGAAAAATTACGAATACTACACCGTTGACGAATTCGACAGGGCGGTCCCAGGTACCGACCTCTTCATATGCGGCGTCAGCAGCTTCGGGCTCGACTGGTTCATCGGAGAGATGATCCCGAGACTTCCCGACGGCATCCCGGTGCTCTCGATCACCAAGGGCATGCTGCACACCGGCGGCGGAGCGATGATCTCATATCCCGAGAAGATGGAGGAGACTGCTGCGAAGCTCGGCAAAAAGATCGATTTCTGTGCCGTCGGCGGCCCCTGCACCTCGTACGAGCTGGCCGACCGCGACCCCAGCTGCGTCACTTTCTGCGGACGCAAACCGGAGCTGCTCAAAGCGATCCGCGCCCTCTTTGAGTCAGACTACTATTTCGTCAGCCTTTCGACCGACGTCCGCGGCGTCGAGTGCGCCGTCGCGCTGAAGAACGCCTACGCACTCGGCATCTCGCTCGCCATTGGCATGTCGTACAGGCGCGAGGGCAGGGAATTCGAGCACTACAACTCCCAGGCCGCCCTCTTCGGACAGGCGGTGAAGGAGATGCGCCGGCTGCTCGCCTTCTGCGAAGGCGGAGAGGACAACATAACCCTCGGAGCCGGCGACCTTTACGTCACCGTCTTCGGCGGGCGCACCAGAAAGCTCGGCATACTCCTGGGAGAGGGGAAGAGCTTCGAAGAGGCAAAGAAGATACTCGCGGGAGTGACGCTCGAGTCGACCGTCATAGCCGCCCGCACCGCCGAGGCGGTGTGCGCTCTCGAGGAGGCGGGGATGGCCGATCCCTCCGATTTCCCGATGCTCCACCATATCGGAAGACTGCTCGCGGGAGAGACCGGCATCGACGTGCCGTGGACCGCGTTCGAGTCTGAGAGTTTCTGACTGACCTCCGGGGGGCGAACGACTGACTCCGCACACAGTCTCCCGGCCGTGCTGTACGCCCGGAAGAGAGCCGCCCGCCGCACATTAAGAACTGAAGAAAAAGAAAACGCGGCCTTACGCCAGTTCCCATAAGGATGATTTTAGTGTAATCGCGGTTTGGGCTAGGACGGACAGTAGCTAGGACGGACAGTAAAATGCCCGTCCTTTTCCGTTTTTATCAAGCAATCGTTGTTTACGCGTTTTTTGCCCTGTATACGATCACATCCGCCTGATCCACCGAAAAAATGCTTCCGATGAATCTGAAATAGATGTCGATCTGCTGAGGAGACGTTTTTCAGATATCCAAAAATGAAAATTCAGTGCTTGTTTGTATACCTGCCTCTATGAAGTGCACTGGCTAAAAGAAACGACCAAACCGGATTCTTATTCCAGGGGCGGGTGAATGGTAACTTATAAACAGCATAAATCACTGACTAAACTACATATTTCTATTGACAACCATCAACAAATATGATAATATGTGTATAGAATTGATGGAGAAAAAGGAACTTGATTATTTTCGTTAGTCGTACTTTTTGACACATCGGTATAAAGCGCACTTTTGACTACTCAACTTATCTTTATGGAGGCCATCGTCTTAAGTTCGTTTTCTGATGCGCATTGCCGCTGTGATTATTACAGACGGAATGCGCATTTTGTTTTCTGCTTATAGTTTCTAAAAATGAAGGAGGTCATGATGAAAAGATCAAGAGTATCAATTATTTCGTTTATTCTGACAATCCTGATTATAGTCAGTTCTATTCCCGTATCGGCAGTATCAGATAAAGAAACCTATTTGAATGGTACGTCATCATCTTCAGTTTCACGGAAAAGTGATTACTCCTACGTCGATGACATAGTCTCGGAAGAGATTGCAGAAGAACATGCAGACGAGCTTTCCTGCCGCATAACAGATTACGTCGATAAAGCGCAATTCGAATCTCAGAATTATGCATTCCGTGTCGAGCAGGATGAATCGCTTAACACCTATGTTTTCCAAAAAGAAGACGGAAAACGGGTTGTCTATTTCCTTGATGAAAACGTCAAATTCATTGCCGATAACGGCGAAATAAAAGAAAAAGACCTTTCTTTGACATCAACTGAGAAAGGGTTTTTGCCGACCTGCAATGATATTAACATTCTTCTTCCGACAACGATAAATGAATCCATACAGTTCAATTATGGCAAATTCTCAATTGCCATTACTCCATCTGGGGATAATTTTGCCGAAGGAAAATCGGACGGGAAATCGGTCTCATATACCGGAGTGTTCGGAGAAAACACAATTCTCAGATATACACCTTTATTATCCGGACTTAAGGAAGATATAATCGTAACTGACAAAACTGCCCCATCTAAGTATTCCTTTACTCTGAAAACGAACGGATCATTTGTATATTCAGATGAAGATGGATTCTATCTGGCAACAGGTGAGCAATCTGAAGAGAAGATTAGGCTTGGGAATGTCGTCGTCTATGATGCCGAAGGGCATGAATCAATCGGTAAGCTGCTTGTCAATACAGTAACTGAAGGCATTGAGTATGTTGTTACCGTTTCTGTTGATTCAGACTTTTTGATGAACGAAAGCACCGTTTTCCCGGTTACCATTGATCCGACTTTTACCGTGTCGGATAACACCCACGGATCAAACGCAATTCAGGATGCGCCGATCTTCCAAGGTTATCCCAACAGCAATTTCGGGACCTATCTCTATAACCGTGTAGTGACTCCCGACAGCAATTATGGTGTTGGTCGCACAGTGGTAAAATTAAGTGGCTTTACTTCGGCTACAGAGTATACGACCATCACGGCTTCGCAGATAGACAGTGTTATGTTTTATGCAAAGGAAGCATCAGGTGGCAATACACATTCAATCAACCTTCATCCGATAACCAATGTGTCTACCTGGACAGAAAGCACAGTGACGTGGAATACTATCGGGAGTAACTTTGATACATCGGTGGATTTCGGCACGACTATGTATAACGGTCAATGGTCTGCTTTTGAAATTACTAATCTCGTAAAAGGATGGAAAAGCGAGACATATACCGCCAATTGCGGTTTTATACTTAAGGCAATACCGCACAATTCGCGTGCGTGTATTGGCGAGAGATTTTTGTGCCTGTTTTGACTGAGAAATCGCAGGAAAACAGGCGGTTTTTCAAGATTTCGACGTCATAACAGGCGCAAAAAGAGCCGTCAAGACGCGT
>JAEEGL015539760.1_pt1 | contig 27107 bp, 19 predicted proteins | sample 9134231 | NCBI WGS metagenome assembly JAEEGL01 (sample SAMN16246548, study PRJNA631951) | gut metagenome | biome: gut microbiome; feature: rumen; material: fiber-attached | host: Bos | place: Iran: Karaj | collected 2018-10 | reverse complement strand
CATCTCACCGTATACTTTGCCCCAGTTACGGACTGGCATGGTCCACTTTTTAGTAGCTTCAAACGTGGCTAGATACAATGCCTTAAGCAGAGCTTGGTCACTCGGGAATACGCTCCTCTGTCGATTCAGTTTGCGATAAGTAGAATTCAGACTTTCAATGGCGTTTGTAGTATATATGACCGATCGGACATCTGACGAAAACTTGAAGATCGGACTGATGGCATCCCAGTTCTTTTCCCAGGATTTCATGGCGCGTGGATATTTTTCTTCCCATTTCTGAGTTACACGCTCCCTGGCTTCGATTGCTTTTTTCTCATTGGGAGCATTATATATGGTCTTAAGATCAGCTGCGAAAGGCTTACGGTCTTTATCAGCGACATACTTGAGAGTGTTGCGGACTTGATGGACAATGCAGCGCTGATATTCTGTTTTAGGGAAAGCAGTGGTTATGGCTTCCTTTATTCCGGTAAGTCCGTCGGCGCAGATGATCATGATATCCTGTACTCCACGGTTCTTGAGGTTGTTCAGGACAGAAAGCCAGTACTTGGAACTTTCATTTTCGCCTACTTCGATTGTCAGTACTTCTTTGTGACCCTCGAGATTAATGCCAAGGATGACATAGGCCGCAAGCTTCTTGATTATTCCTTCATTCCTAACAGAATAGTGGATTGCATCTATGAATAGTACCGGATATATTTCGGATAATGGTCTGTTTTGCCATTCTTCAATCTGCGGGAGAATCTTGTCAGTGACATCGGATATAAAGCCTTCAGATGCCTCGAAGCCATAGATGTCCATCAGAGTATCAGAAATCTGTCTGGTAGTCATACCTTTTGCGTACATGGATATGATCTTACGGTCGATGTCCGAGATATCTTTCTGACGTTTCTTTACTACCTGTGGTTCAAATGTTGATTTACGATCTTGAGGAACATCAATAGTCATGGAACCAAAGCTGGAATTAACCTGCTTCTGTTTATAACCGTTTCGATAGTCATCTGAATCAGATCTTTCTGATTTTTCATAGCCAAGATGGTCATCCATCTCAGCTTCCATCATTTCCTTGATGGTGCCTCCGAGCAGATCCTTCAATGCTTCCTGAATATCTTCCGCAGTTTCGATATCATACTCCTGCAGAAGCTGCTGGATGATTTGCCGTTTTCCTTCGGTCATCTGAACATGGTGTACGGGTTGCTTTTCTTTTTTTGCCATAATAACAGGCCTCCTATGATGTAGTGTATCATAGAAGACCTTATTCTTAGGTACTTATGTTATTTACAGAAAAAGTTTCATACTCTCATTCCAAGATTTATTTTCTATCTTCCATAAAAAAAATCCTGGTTTTCTTCTTAGATTAACATATTTCTTTATTGTATCCTTGGTATCTTTCAAAACGGAAAAAGCACCAGTAGCCAATGTTCCTAAAGCAATTGCATTCCCAGCAACGCTTCCATTAACACTTCCCGCATAACTAGTTATTAATGAGCCAATAGTCACAGCAATATCAATGCCCATCGAAGATTTAATTCCATTTATTTCATCATCGATTTCACCTATACTAGACTCATTTATAGTATATGAAAGGATTGATAGTTTCCTTGCAAGTTCCTCTGAATCATCAATTTCACATAATTCCGTCAGTTGCTCACCAAGAAAAGTTCGGAAATTCTTAAAGCTTTCTCCGTAGTTTTCTCTTATCTCTATTACATCATCAATTCCAACATTGTATAATACCGGAAGTTTTAATCCCATAGATAGATTAGCAACATCTACAGAAGTAGAGTGTACATCGTACATCATTGAAAGCAAGTCAGATCGTAATTTTGACTTTGTTAGATACATTGCTCCCAAGTCGCAAGCCAACATGTATTCATTAACTGTTTCATCCATAAATTCAAGGGCCGCTCTGTTCTTAGATTGAATAAGCCAATTATCAAAATTCGTCTTTGAAATTTTTTCCGGAACATATAATCTAACTCGAAAATCGCTCTTGCTACCATCAGTCGAAACATTCTCCATTTCCTGATAAAATGCAATTTCCCCGTTTCTTTCTTCACACTCGGGGAAATACAGATACAGACCTGTATCAATTTTTAAATCGTCTTTTAGTTTTACTTGAATACCATTATCTGTGCGGACTATATTCCTTACATCCATATTGTCTATAAGGAAATCGTGTATATGATTTGGCATGCTACTACTAAATTGATTTTCATCATGCACGATAGGTATTTGAGTTGGTGCTTCATGCAGAATAGAAAGGGGAATGAATTTCAAAAAGTCACACACTATCAATCTCGTATTGTTCTTCATATAATTAATAGCAGCAACTAGAGTAGCTCTGTCAATATGCCCCTCAGATTTCATTCCTAAATATCGGCTCATCACTTCTGTTGATTTACTTCGAGGCTCCGTCATACGAAATAACGGATCATCAATTAAAACACAATCCATATATAATGCAAGTTGTTTTAAAGTATCTTCATTTGGCCTATTTCCAAATGATTCTACAGTCACTTTAATTTTTCGTTTATCTTCTAGTATTTCAGACCTAATCGATTCAATATTATTTAGTACATGTTTGCGATAAGCAGTCAATTCATTATGAATATCATCATCAGAATAATCAGAATAATTGTTTTCTAAACCTTGGCCCCAAAAAAGACTATCTACCAAAAAATCATAGTTAATATGTGACATTATCTTGCCTCCAAATTTTGCAGGGATATATGTAGTGGTCAAGTAAAATTGTAACACCAGCCCCTAGATCACAGATACTGTTTTGTGATAAAGCCTCAACTTGAATACAAAGAAACTGCTTCTAAGGAAAATCATTCAGAATTTTGGATAGAAAAAAGTACATATATCAGCTAATGACATTCTTATATATAGAAAGCAAATTAACCACCTCAGCTCTAGCATATGGCTGTTCACTTTTCCAAAGAAACTCTATTGCACTTTTAACATCCCTATTCGTCACTTTATCAATACACTCCTCATAATAAATATCAAAATATTCTCTAACAGTGACATCATTAATGTACCATTTTTCAACTGGTCCCATGTCATACTTACTGATTATCTGACGATTAAACTTTACTTTTCTACAAAGCTTATTTACAGCACGTAGTGTCAAGCCATATATACTTCCGCCTATATTGTTGATATCCTTTACGGTACTGTCCTTCAATGGTTTTGCACTACGTTGCCATGTATAAGCAGCAGCTTCAGGATATTTTTCTTTCATCCATTCTATCTCAAATCGACAATCCTTCCTGTATGAAACAGGAATAGATAAAATAAACTCCATGAAATCAGGATCCACAAAAGGGCTATATGCTTCAACATACTGCTGACGTGCGATTATTGATGATACTATAATATTGAATCCTCGCTCATATAGATTTAATTCTTCGTAGGTCTTATATTTGCAAGCGCAATCCTTTGGATAATAATATGGTAAAGATGTTCTATTATTTCCACACCAGTCAGGAACAGTATGAGCATCACCCTGCACGTATTCCGCTTTGCATATCTCCCCGAGCAATCCCATGCAAGTTATTCCTATATTTTTATCTTTAATCCTTTCGCAAGCATCCATCGCTCCAGAATATAAGATATAATCGATTTGTCCTCCAGTTTTTGTAGTTTTTACATCTAGATTTTTTAGGATATTTCCATCCATCTGAATGAAGACATATTCGCCTTTATTATCTTCGCATATTTTTTTTGAAACAGTATGATCAAGACTACCGGATTGGCTATAACATATGTTTAATATATCTGAAAAACCAAGCTTTCTAGCAGCAAAAAATGCAAGTCTACTATCCAACCCCCCTGAAAGATCACATTCATTCCTATATCCGTATTCTTGATTCTTATCAAATATTCTCTTTACTGCCTGCAGGAATAGTTCATCTGCACGATCAATGCACTGCTCAAATGACATATCCGTTTCAGGTGAATTTGAAAATGTATGAAAATCGAAAATATTTAAGCATTTGTTGGAGTAATTAAGTCTTTTTCCTGCCATTAAACGTCGTACTCCCTTGTATGGAGTGAGACCATGCAACACTCCTCCAACGCTCAACAGTTCAAGGCATCCTTCCGAGTCGGGTTCAATTGGAAGTTTATATCCACATTCCTTTAGAAACAAAATATTACTGAAAATGGACACCCCCGTTTCATCTGAAGTATAATAAACAGTATGCTCTCCGGAATGGTTTGTGAATGCTTCAACATTTCCTGACTCCTTGTCAACAATCAATCCACAAAAACTTCCTCTTAATGAGTCCATAAAATCCACATTGGATTCAACAAGAGATTTATATGCACATGACCATTCTTCATTGTAATCCATTTCAAATTTGTGCTTATTAAATACCACACCATCTAACAAGTATATTTTCTTCTCATCCTCAAAAAACAACTTATCATTCTCAAATCGATTCAAGGGATTATACAAACATACATAATCTCCACTTTCAAATCTTTGGTAGTTATTAGAATCAATATCGATATTCTCTTTTTTTGTAAAGACAAATCCAAACATTATATTTTCCTCACTTAGTTATTTGATGTACTATCTAATCTTACATTTTATATCTATAATTCAAATTTATTCTTATCCATAACACTAATTTCTTTGCCCAACTGAACTTCTATAAGTTGAAGTCCATTTTCACCAGCAATAACCGTATGTTTGCATCCAGCATTCATAGACACAACATCTCCGGGGATTATTAACCTCTCGACATCATCGATGATTACTTTTCCGTTTCCACTAATCACATTCCAAATTTCATCACGCCTATCATGAGAATGGTAGTTCATTTTATGGCCAGGCTTCAAAGTCACCTTAACTGTCAACGATTCTTCCCCAACATCCAAAACGCGATATGATCCCCAGCTTTTATCCGCAAACATAATCTGTTGATGTATATCGTCCACAAACGGCTTTATATACGAACTCTGTTCCTTATCAGATACAAGAATTCCTTCTGGGGATGCAGAAACCACTAAATTCTGCCCCCCCATCACAAGTATAGGAACATCTAGTTCATTAATAACATGTACATTATTACATGTCTCATTCATAATAACATTGCCAACTGTCGGCTCTTCCATAGCCTCTGTCAATGTATTCCAAGTTCCAAGATCTTTCCAGGTACCTGAATATTTAACTACCTCTATCGATGATTCTTGTTCCACCACAGCATAATCAAAAGATATTTTCTTCAGAGAATCATATGACGACAAAAGGCTATTATATTCATTCGTACCTAATAATTGCTTTGATTTATCCAACACGTAAGACAGTTTATAAGCAAAAACGCCACCATTCCATAGAGCCCCTTTCGAAATGAAATTTTGCGCATTCACTTTATCCGGTTTTTCAGCAAATTGCCATAATTGTTTCGAGGAGTCATCCTCAGAAGGTATTATATATCCGTATTTTTCACTCGGATAAGTTGGTTCAATTCCCATCAAAACAAGATTCTTATCCCCATTTACTGCAATAGAGTGCATCTCTTCCAAGCATTCAAAATACTCCTTTTCCACATAAGGATCGACAGGGCAAACAACGACAGCTTCTGTCTCGGGCACATTTTGTATATCATGCAAATAGCTAGTAGCCAGAGCTATAGCAGCGAAAGTGTCTCGTCGACAGGGTTCTACAGAAACCCCCACATCAGTACCAATTTGATTGTGAATAGCAGACACCTGAGATCTAGAAGTTGCTATAGTCACTATAGCATTCTCGTCTACAGATTTAATTTGACCATATATTCTCTGTAGCATTGACTGCAACTCACATTTTTCATTTTCCTTGAAAATCTTAATAAACTGTTTCGAACGAATGTCATTGGATAAAGGCCACAGCCGCTTGCCGCTTCCACCACTTAACAAAATAATATTCACTTCTCTTGATTCCTCTCTTGTCTAATGAATCTAAACATCTATTAATTTAATACGTTAATTTGTGCCTACGCAATTCAGTTAATGAACCACACCTGCTAAACCACTTTTCTATTATCGGATTTTATTTTTTCTAATATCCATTTTAGATTTGACAACATCTCTAAACAGAACAAATAACAATGTAAACGGCAGTTGTCCACACATCCAATCAATTTCAAAGAAACCAAATGTCATAAAAGCAATTATAAAGCACGATATGATACATGCTTTATAGAATTCTCCTGACTTTATAAGAAAAAAAATAGTGGGAAAAAATAAAATATTCATTATTATAAAGAGTATACCCGAAGGGACCCCATACAAAAAAGCCATTTGCAAAAACACATTATGAGCGTGCGGTGCAGTATAGTCGACACGAATCGGTGCACCTTCATAATCATTTTTATGACCAATTAAATTCAAATGCGTAAAAAAATATTTATGTATCTCATATCTCAAGCGAATCGGATCAACTCCAGAAGCATACTCTTCAATGGAAAATATGTATTCTTTTTCTTGGGTGTCATCCAACTCAGCAGCATGAACTCTCAAAGTAACAATTGAATCAAAGTATTTCATCACCTGAGGGATTCTGTACATAAACCTTCCTAGGTTTGTATCCATAGCTTCGACAAATGTAATATATTTATCAGAATCACGTGGCTCGCCTGGTTGAACCTTTAAAATGCTGTATTCGCCTTCAAAATACAAGGGATGTAGATGGATTGTAGGAATATATCTAATTGCACCATATACAATAGGTATGGACATCATCCCTACCATTCCAAGAATAATCCAATGTCTGAAAAATGATAAAATCCTGTTTTTATGAAGTTTCATTGACACCATGCAAAAAGGAATAGTCGCCAATATCATTGATAGAATAGCTGTTTTGCTACCAGTAAATATGCAAAAACCATACATCGCCCCTGCAAATAAGCATGTAAAAATCCGATATATTAAATGTTTTCTCCCAATTTTAAGCAAAAACCATTTGCACAGAAACGCAGAATAGGACATCAAATAAAACAATGAATTCATGTTGGGATTAACATATAGCCCCACATACCTAACCACGTCATATGGCCTAAACAAAAGCGCAACTCCTTGGATGACAAAAAAGCCGATGATAATTCCATCAACAATCGATACATGCAAATACTCATTCGTATCAAAATCCAAAATGTAAAAGGCTCCAAAAACTACTGCATACCAAACAGGCCAAATGTTTTCATTAACGGAAACAAACATAGAAAACAACATTAAAAGCCACAAGGCAAGTATATGAAGCTTAACGTCTTTCACCTTTTTTGTCACTAAACATTCTTTAATTAAATAAATTAACACAAATCCATATATAGCAATATTTATACTCGCAGTTATTATTTGTCCTTTATAGGGGATATGCTTTAATGCAACCTTCGTTCCAAACGGAATCAAGGTAACGCTACACATAAGCCATATATAATATGACCAATTTTTTAATTTTTTTATATCAAATGAGCTGAATATAATTATCGCCACAACGATACCCGTCATATTCGTCGCAGTCATTTGCATCCTACCATTCAAGCTAGTTTTTGCCCAATCAATAATACAAAGCGCAAAAAAGCAAAGAGTATATAACACCCTTTGCCATTTTATATATTTCCGAAATATGTTCACCATATAACAATCATCTCTTTCAATGCATCATTTTTTTGTCATAGAATCGGTGATCTATTCAAAAAACAATAATGAAAAATTACTATCCAATCGTGTCACTTAATCCGTCACACTCATTCTCATCAAGTTTTTTTATCAAGCGAGCAGGATTACCCGCAATCACACAATACCCCTCCGTAAAACTTTTTGTAACTACCGAACCAGCTCCAACTATTGTATGGTCTCCCAACACAACCCCCGGTAGAATAATACTATTCATCCCAATCCAACAACTTTTTCCAAGTATTACATCCTTTCCCTTTTGGTGCAAATCCGGATGGTTTAAATCGTGATTTGAAGTAATTATACCTACATTTCTAGCTATCCAAGTACCTTTACCAATGATTATTTTTGCATCAAATGTCTGAAAATATCCTGCTCCCCCTGAAAAATTATTCAAATCATCAACATCAAATTCAATATTCGATCCGCAATCAATTGTAGGAGCAACCGGCCATTTAATATTTTTATTCGTTTTGTATTTTATTCGATTGCATAGGTCTTTGTATGCCCATCTCCATCCCCATTCATTAATACTCGAAAACCATTTTGATTTAAAGTATTTTTTATCATAATAAAACCATCTAAAAACAGACACAAAAAACCACCGCCAAATAATTCCCGGGGCCATTAAAAGTTTTCTAAGCATTCTCAACAACCTCTTTTCTTCTCGTGAGAACAAACACGATAAAAGCCATAGAAATTACAGATGCAATAATTTCAACACATAAAGTAGCATATGCTGCTCCCATCATTCCACGTCTGGTAATTAAATAATAGTTCAATCCTATATCAGCTATTCCAGACAAAATACTTATCACAAGATTAAAACCCACATGCCTTAATCCAGCCAAAACATTTGTACTAAGTGTACGGAATGTGCCTGCAATCACATAGCCCACAACCAAAACCCTAAACGGAGGAACAGAGTCTATATACTGTGAACCAGAAATTATTGTTATTATCAGTGGAGCAAATAAAAACAATATAAAACCAATAAAAACATTCAATAACAAGAGCCAAGTATAAGTCTTTTTTAATTTTTCACGAAGCCACGGATAATTCTTATTATTTGAAACGATACTTGGCAAAATCACGACAATTACACTGCCCGGAATAAAATCCAACGAGTTTGGGATAAAAGTTGCAACTTTATAATTAGCTACATCAGAAGCATTCTTCATCAGGGCCGCTATCATTGAAACATCTATCAAATATAAAACCCTATTCAATGTAGAGCTTAAACCTGTAAATAGTGAATAACGCCATAAGTCCTTTTTTTCCCGAACAGAAAGAGCTTTCCCTAAATTGATATAACGAATATCATCATGAGTTAGTTTCATCAAATAGATAATTGATAAAATTGCAGCAATATATTTGCCAACAATAACTCCAGAAACCCCCAGAAATGCTCCAGAACAAGTAAACACCACCAACAGAATGGTATTAACATTCATCACGCGAGCATATTCTTTTATTCTTTCGTCACACCTCAGAACAGTGGACAGAATCTCTACGGTATATTCCAACAAAAGAACAGGAACATAAAACTGGATATATTTTTCTGCGCCTTCTATTGCATAATTGACAAAAAACGAGGACACAATAAAAACCAAGGAGATAATTCCATTTATTATCAGTCCAATTGACAGGCAATATCGATAATAATCATATCCCTTACTCTTTCCCTTATTTTCTGCACCAAACAAAAAAGCCCCTGATGCTAATCCTAAACCGGTAATCAAAGATGCATAGGAATAGATATTCAGAACAAAACTCCAAAGGCCATATTCGTCCTTCGTAAGTATTCTTGTAATAATCATATTACTTATCATTACAAGAATTTTATTAAGTACATTTGCTGTAAATAGCTGAAGAATTCCCTTTCGTAATCGTTCAACCATTTCAGATATTTCAGCTCGAATAACAGCCAACATATAAGCAACTTCTCCAAAAACCAATCCAAAACAGATAGTGATGGAAGCAATTGATTTTGTGCCATTTAGAGAAATATATCAAATCAAAAAAATTCGTATTCGATTATCCATCCTTTGTAAAATTGACATATCAATAATATGCTTCCAATAATGATTTTACTCTGATTATTTATTTATCATATTAGAAAAATCTTTTTCCACTTGAGATTCTAAAAAACATTTCATTGCCCTGAGATATCCATCGCGAAAATTCAACCTATCTTCAGACGAATACTTTAAGCATTTTGCTATCCTTTTGGAAAACTCTTCCTTAGTATCAACGCAGAAGAAACCATCCACATTTAAATAATTCGAACTACATGTAGCAACAATTGGAAGAAGAAATTTCATATATGTTATTATTTTTCCCGTAAATCCATATCTTATCTCATATTTCGCTTTATAACTTGTTTCAGTGTTTGGAGCTATAGCAACATCCGCGCACATAATAATCTTTTCATATTCTTCACGTGTCATAGATCCTGTATACATCACATTGTCATGTGATTTTCTATTAAATGGACCAATAATATAGAACACGCATTCCTTATTTTGTTGGGCAGCAAATTCGATATATTCAAAATTGCAAAATGAAACACCCATATATACAACTGTTTTTATCGGGTTATTGTTTTTAGGAACAAACGACTTCAAAAAAGTAATGTCATTGCATGAAGTCAACGGATTATGTAGAACCATCAATTTCTTTTCTTCGGCGCCGATTTGTTTATAATATTTTATCTCATTTTCATCTACGCAAGCCGTTACATCCGATTGATTTATAGCATTTATTTCCATTTTTTCGGGACAAGGCATTTGAGAAAATGTCGCTAAAACATCTGAAGGTCTATATATAACCTTTGCATTCGGATAGTCCCTTTTTAGCATTTCTGCATATTGGCAGGCGACTCCTTCAAACAAGATAAGATCATATCTATTTCTTAATTTTTTGCGAAGTTGATCCCACCTGGGCCAATATTCATCCCCTAACCGCATTTTTAAAACCCTTGCCATTTTTGCAGGGATTAAAATCGGAGTAGAAAAACATCTAATTTCAGAATTTCCATCAGTAAGTGAATAACCTTTAGATATAGAAATGAAATTCTTTGCATTTTCACGATCATTTCTTCTCAAAAGCCATGTAATGCTTACAGGAAGTGTAACCCAGTCCACATTGTATCCAGCCCTCTGGAGAAAAGTTATAAAATAGTGAAAACCACCGACTCTTTTTGAATTTTTAACGTGATAGGTCAGAACCAGTGCAGTTTGTTGTATTTTATCCATTGATATTTCTTCTTCCGGAATAAACCAATAATACTCTTCTATTTATTTCTAATAACAAGTAAAAAAAACCACCAATAAATATAATATTGTAATAAACCAATTCGACAGAATACATCACCATATATACAGAAACAGCTATGGTCAGATAATTTAACATCATCTTTTGTAAATCCGACTTCTCTTTTCGAGCCCTGTAATCTGTATACACAATAAACTTAACCACACAAATTATTACTAAAGGAGCAAAAAAATGAAAATACTGTATCGATCCAATGAACATGGGAGTCCATATACTTTCTCCAGCTTCTCCACATAGTTCAATCACATATCCTCTTACCGGGACATTTCCAAACAATCCTGTCAGCAAGATACTATCATTAAATAATAGTTTCAAAAAATTAAGCGGAGTTTGAAAATAATTTGTATATACTGCAAATCCTATTGCAGTCAAAGAAGGGCCAGAAAAATATCTTTGGAATTTTCGTGCTACTCTCAGAGGCGTATCTTCACCTATAAAACAATATACGACCGTCAGAACTGATGAAAGTGCAACCATCCAATACAACATATATTTGGTCAATTTGCTACGTATATGAATTAAAACTTGTAATAAACAGCACATTCCAACAAGCAATGAAATAATACGTCTATCACTCATCCAGAGCACATTAAAAATCCCAATCATAATCGCTATAGCAATTCCAGATTTTTTATTCTTTTCCAATGCTTTGTTTACCAATGCAAATGAAGCAACAGGGCGTGCAGTCAAATCTAATATGACAGCAAGATAATATGGTGCTCCCAAACTTTGTAATGTAACATTTCCATACTCAAACTTCACTGCATCTTCATATGATGCAATCAGCAAGTGATAATGGTTAAATAAAAATCTCGGATGAAGTAAAACAATTATCGTATATACAGCTACCGATCCAATAACAAACAGATAGATTATAGAATTATTAGTTTTACTGATTCTATTATTTTCGCATTGCTCATATAATCGATTGTACTTTCTAGAATAAATATTCAAAGAAGCAAAAACAATAAAACATTCAAAACACATTAATAAGATTGCCAAAGCAAAATAAGGCAAATGAATATCACCCTGTGGTTCAATATAAAAATTTCCATAGGCACAGAATACGGGAAGAAAACACATTCTAAAAGTATATACACCAACCAATGCAATTGACCCCAAGCCATTAACAGCATAGCCCTTTAAAAAAATCACCGTTGACAAGAGAAAAGCTATTGGAAGTAATATTGCCCATTTATAAACCATGTCATAATCCAAAGCAATCAGCACAACCGCCGAAGCTATGGAAACAAAGATAATAAATCTATACACCAACTTGTATGGAATATATACCGAATTATTAAGCACTTATCATCTCCATGTTTTTATATATTCTTCAGTCATCCTATTTAAATCATCCTGAGAAGGAACACTTTCATATGTTGACAGCGCGCCCTTTTGTAAATTCACAAGAGTGTCTTTATCAGCTAGAAGATCTGACGTTCTCTGTGCCATTTCCTTATAATTCTTATTTGGAATAAGTAATCCATTAATTCGATTTTTAACTGTATACGGCATTGCACTGTTATCAAATGCTACCACAGGCACGCCTCGTCCCATAGCCTCAACCATGACCCATCCGTATCCTTCAAGCAATGATGGGAACAAAAATAATTTGGAATTGGTATATAGCCATTCAAGACGCTCGTCCGAGACTCTTCCTTCAAATATAACGTTCTTATCCAAGCCATTTTCTAAAACATACTGTTTTAACGATTGATAGTACGAATCGGTTTCACTATATTTGCCTGCTATATGATATTCCAAGTCGTTATATTTCTCATGAATTTCTTTGAAAGCCTTTATTCCATATATCAGCCCTTTTCTATGTTCAACATTTCCAACAAATAGTAAAATATTACTATCAAGTGATGAAGCCTGATATTGCTTTTTTTCAAAAGAAGAAGGAAGGAAGGTGATTTTCTTAATATTAAAATCCGCGTTCACCTGATCAACCACATATTCATTCGGAATAATAAGCTCCGTAGAACTCTCAAGAACCCTTTTTTCAAAATGTCTATGAATTATTCTTTTAAGTCCATCATTGTTCATAAAGTTACTATGATGATGAATGACTAAAAACTTTACATTGGGGTGATTACGAAGTTTAGACTTTATATTAAACAGTAACATCCTAGTATATAGTCGACTGTTAATTACAAAATAATCACAATCCAATAGTTCATCTATACTATCTTTATAATATTTATTAAAATCATATAATCCGCTTCCCCTTTTATAATACTCTTTAAAATAATTATCATTAAAAAGTTTTGTCTCAGGAAAAACATCTTTTAATATCTCATAGAAATTTTTATCATAAATTGCGCCGCCACTAGCCATCGATATGTCAGTTGTTAAAAAATTAATTTTCATGATTATTCTTCCTTTTGAGCTCAGCAAAATCTATTACTATAACAAATTAAATACAGATATGTAATCATTCAGATTATTGGTATTTTTTCAACTATATTGTAATCATATACAAGGATGTGCATGCCATCATGTTTTAATTCATCAATTGGAGCACCACACACTTCATAAGCAAATTCATTCCAATATTCATTCTTATACTCCGATTCCGTAAGCAGCAAAAACGTTTTTCCGCTATGATACCCCGGGTCATACCACTGTATTAAAGTATGTTGTCCTTGAACCTCAATATTCCTACCGTTTAAATGTAAATTCATAATGTAAACATTGCCATTTGTAATTGCAGTATTAACAGACGCGTTCCAATATGAAGAGAAACCAAATGTGAGATTGTTGTTTTCCAAGAATTCCCCTATGTCAGACATCTTTTTATATTCCGTACAGAATTCTTCATACGGTATATACATAGCCGATCCGTTTACAGTAATCACCAATGCCAACATAATAATCGATGTTATTGTAGTTATTTTATTCCCATTAACTAGTTTTTCATATATAACATTAACACCTATACACGCCAACAAAAAAAATGGATTGGTAAAGTACCTAACCTGCTGGCCTGAGGTATATGCTCTACTAAACAGGAAAATACACAAAATCTCAAAGAATGAAATAAATGCCATTTGGCAATATACAACTTGTGGAATGATTATTCCACGTTTAGGCTCATTAAAGTAATGAACATTTTTCCAGTAATAAGCAAAGGGAATAATAAATATCAATAAGGTTGATCCAATAATCCTACACACTATTCTTGCATAATGAATCATAAAAGAACTATTAATCTCATTACCCCAAATCCAAAAATACAAGCTAGCACGAATTAGTTCTCCTATCGACCGATAATCCTCTTTTGTTTTCAAAACCAATAAATTTGACAGCCCATTTATTCCATTTTTCTGTTGTATTACGAAACTGTAAAGTACCACCCCTGCCAAACTGGCGAGAGCAATTATTCCGCACATTTTCACAGCATTACATAACGCTGGCCTTTTATACAAAATAGAATCAAGAAAAATCGTACCTGCAACAGGTATAGTAACCAATTGAAGACCTTGTGTCCCTAAAATGCAAGACAAGAAAATCAGAATAACAGTAACAATGAACCATCGTTTATTCTGGATTTTCCGAAAACCATCTGTAGAAATATTCAAGCACGAGATAACAAGCAACAGCAAAATCATCCCAGCTGTATATTCCGCATAATAAATGTACAACCTGGTCATCTGTGGAAAGAGTGAAGAAAACAATATCGGAATTATGATAATCCAACTGTTGTTATGAAACACACTTTTCGAAAAAAAGACTATGCTGCCAAAAAGAGCAATAGTCATAAAAAAACTTGATAAATTGCGACACAGCAGAAGATTATTGCCCGATATTTTTGAGGCTGGATAAAACAGCAGCGTATTGACATGGAATTGACTGCCACCAAGCCAGCCATCTGGGGATACAGAATCTAATTCTTTACTTGCAAGAAAATGCATTATATCAGCGGAAGTATCCGAATTAAAATATAGAATAGTACCTGCTCTTAGAATAAAATAAAAAGAAAAAAGCAAATAAAAAGTAAACAAAGCAAACATCAAAATGTTTTTTATTGCTTTTCTATATTTTTTCAATGTCATAAAATAATACATTATCCACAGATTTTCCTATACTCTTTTTCAATCTTCCCGAAACAATAATCCAAATCATAATTGCTCCGAACATAAGCCAATCCATTTTGAGCATACTGTCGACGAACGCTGTATATACTTAACTCTTCAATTTTCTTTGCAATCTCATTGGGACAGTTTTTGTGAACAACCACAGATGACACTTCTGGATCAGTAGCTTCCATAAGTCCAGGAATGTCGGTAATTATAACAGCAGTTTCACATGCTTGAGCCTCTACAGCAGAAACCCCAAACGACTCCGACTCCAGAGTAGAGGGGATAATGGCAATATCCATGTTTGCCCATTCTTCTGCAGCTTTTTCCTGACTTATAAACCCAAGCCAAGTTGTTATGTCCTCTATATCCAGTTCTTTAGCCAACCTGTGATATTCCTCTTCCTGAACACCTCTTCCCGCAATGCGTAACTTTAACGATATCCTTCCATTGTTTTTCACAATCGAAACTGCCTTAAGAATATCAGCTATACCATATTTATCCGATAATCCTTTCACCGTTCCAACAATCAACACCTCTTTTTCTCCTAACTCTAGATGAGGTCTTGTCCGCTTATCGGGATTGAACAATTTCATATCCACGCCAAAAGGAGTGATGCAAAACTCCTTTTGTGTGTATTTTGACGCTTCCTTAGCCATAGCCTTACTTGTCGAAAACAGATGTGGTGCCTTCCACAAGCTATACATTAATAGAGCTCGATGAAGTACGCTTTTCTTTGGGAAATCATATATATCAGCCCCCCATACAGACAATACATAATTCTCAAGTCCACTCATTGCCACAGCAACGCCGTAACTAGTCGCATAGTGAGCATTAACTATATCTGGCTGTATTTGGTCAACCAGCTGTCTAATGTGTTTTCCTGCTGTCAAATATTTGAGTTTTTTCAGGTCGCTTCCATTAGCATTTACATTTAGATCAATTAAATGCACACTGGCTTTATCTATTGCTCCTGGTGTAAATGAGATAACATGCACTTCATGGCCATTCTTGATAAACCAATTGCACCATTTTATGATATGTGCACTGTTGGCCGGCCCAACAAAACATATTCTCAATTACTCTTTCCCTCCGTTACGGTATTAAATCGAATATTTTCGGAATTTTTATAATCGCCAAAACCTCATGCCGCTAGCCTTCAATTCATCCATCCTATAAAGGCTCTTGACATCAACCAATACCTTTTCCTCATCCTTAATATCATCTTTAAACAATGATTTCAGCTGCATCATAGACATCGATCGATACTCTCCATGTCCAACCGCAACTATTACGCAATCAGCCTTAGGGATATTTTCCCATGCGGTAAGTTCAACTCCATACTCATGTTTAGCTACATCCGCGTCAGCCCATGAGTCTGTCACAACAGGATTTATATCATATTCTTTAAGACGATTAATTATATCTACAACTTTGCTATTTCTTGTATCAGGACAATTTTCCTTAAAAGTCAAACCAAGGATTACGACAGTTGCTTTTTTAGGAGCCATTCCCGCTTCAATCATCTCTTTGATTGCTGCATCCGCAACAAATGCTCCCATAGAATCATTTACTTGTCTTCCGTTAAGAATTATCTGGCTATGATAACCAAGTTTCTCTGAAATATTAGTCAAATAGTACGGATCAACCCCAATGCAGTGACCTCCTACCAAACCAGGTTTAAAACCAAGAGCATTCCACTTTGTATTCATTCCAGCAAGAACTTCATCTGTATCAATTTTTAACTTATCGCAGATAATGGCGATTTCGTTCATAAACGCAATATTAATATCGCGCTGACTGTTTTCAACTACTTTTACAGCTTCTGCGGTCTTGATATTAGATACAGGAAAAGTTCCTGCCTTAATAACAATATCGTATACCTTCTTGATTTCCTGAGCAGATTCTTCATCCATACCGGATACTACTTTTCGAATAGTTGTCAACGTATGCACTCTATCGCCGGGATTTATACGTTCCGGGCTATAACCAATTTTCCAATCCACACCACACTTTAATCCTGATTCCCTTTCAATGATAGGCACACAGATATCCTCGGTAACTCCGGGATAAACCGTAGATTCAAACACAACAATTGTGCCAGCAGACAGATTTTGTCCTACGGTTCTAGAAGCGCCTTCCACAGGTCTGAGGTCAGGAGTATTGTCTTCATTTACAGGTGTAGGAACTGCTACCACAATAAATTTCGCTTCTTTTAATTTAGTGGGATCAGCAGTAAACTCAACTGCTGTATCCTTAATTGCCTCACCAACTTCATTTGTAGAATCTATACCATTGCGATACTCATCTACTCTCTTTTCATTAATATCAAAGCCAATGACATTAATATGTTTTGCAAATTCAACTGCAATAGGCATACCTACATACCCCAAGCCTACGAGTGCCAATTTTTCTTTTCCGGATATTAATCCCTGATAAATATTATTGAATTCCATTTTCAATTGCTCCTTCTTTGTATCTAAGTATTTTGATAATCTTAACAAGATAAAGCTTTCTTGATTTCTGACACAACCAGTTCCACATCTTCCCTGGTTTTATAAGGATCCATCGGAAGACTAAGGACAGTTTTACATAGCCTTTCTGTAACAGGGCATTCTGAATCAGCACTATCCGTTCCATAAAACGCACCTTGATGATGCATCGGTTTCGCGTAGTAAACCATAGAAGGAATACCTACATTTTTAAGGCTTGATTGAACACTACTTCTGTCTATATCATCAGGCAATTGAACTGTATACTGCGCCCACGAGCTATAAAAGCCTTCTTTTACAACAGGTAAAACAAGTGAAGTATCTTTTAAGCCTTCCGTATACCAACCAGCTACTTCATTCACGGCATCAAGTTCATATTCCACAAATGCTTTAAATTTTGGAATAAGAATTGCTGCTTGAATTGTATCTAATCGGCTATTTTTTCCAAGTCTAATATTATTATACTTTGCATTCGGATCTTCAGGATTGCTTGTATCCTTACCGTGAACGCATATAGAACGAATCAAATCTGCCCATTCATCATTATCAGTGAATATTGCACCACCATCTCCATAACAACCAAGCGGTTTAGCAGGGAAGAAAGATGTAGTAGATATATCGCCAAAACTACAAGACATTTTTCCATTTACGCTGCCGCCAAACCCCTGAGCAGCATCTTCCAACAGGAGAAGATCATATTTCGTACAAATCTTCTTGATTTCCTCATAATTTGCCGGCAATCCGAACAAATCTACAGCAACAACTGCTCTGGCTTTATACTTTCCATCATCAATAACTTTCTTAACCGCTTCCTCAAGTTTTATCGGGTCAAGATTATATGTATATTGGTCTACATCTACGTATATCGGAGTTGCCCCTTCATCCGCGGGGCATTCACCAGAGGAGAAAAATGTAAAATCAGGGACAAAAACTGCATCGCCACTGCCAATCTTCCACGCTCTCATCGCGATGGAAATCGCATCAGTACCATTAGCACAAGTAATACAATGTTTTACGCCAACATACTCAGCCAACAACTTCTCCAGTTCCTTTACCTCAGGTCCGGAAATAAAATGCGACGATGAAGCTACGCTAATCATCGCTGCATCAATTTGTGTTTTCAAAACATCATACTGTTTAGCTAAATCTCTAAACTGCATCTATTTAACCTCCTCCAAGCCTTCTGAAGTCTCATTATATTTCCGTCCACATTTTACGCATACAAAATCCGTTGTCATTAATTCACCACATTCACACGCCCATCCGGCACGCTTAGCGGGAACCCCCAACATTAACGCATGAGCAGGAACATCTGAAGCCACAACTGCACCGGCACCTATCAATGCCCATTTACCAACTTTATGACCGCAAACAATGGTTGCATTAGCGCCAATGCTAGCACCTTCTTCAATCACCGTCTTCTTGTATCCGGCATGACCTTTAGGATATTTTGCTCTAGGTGTTAGATCGTTTGTAAAAACACAAGACGGACCACAAAAAACATAATTCTGTAATTCAACGCCTTCGTAAAGAGACACATTATTCTGAACCTTACAACCGTCTCCAACAATTACGTTGTTAGAAACATTCACATTCTGCCCAAATGAACAGTTCCTGCCTATTCTTGCGCCAGATTGTATATGACAGAAATGCCATATTTTCGTTCCGCTACCTATTTCAACGTCATCGTCTACAATGCTCGTCGGATGTACAAAGAAATCACTCATCTGAGTTCTCCTTCTCCAAACCTACCAACAAAGTCCATGGTGCTACACTCACAAAGTGGCAGTTTTACAGGTCTATGTTCAGCAGCAGATTTATATATCGCCAGAATCATCTCTAGAGCACGTTTTCCAGCTTCGCCATCAACATAAGGAGCTCGATGGTTCTGAATAGCATCGATTACATCAGCATAAAGAGGAGTATGGCCAAATCCGTAAACGTTAGGCGGATTCTCGCCATATGTTTCTTTTACATATTCCGGATCATCAAGTCCATCTTCAAAATTCCACTCTTCAATAATATTATCGCTAGTTCCAGCTGCCTTCGCAGTGCCTTTTTCACCAAAGATATACAGTGTTTCTTCCAAATTTTTAGGATACACATTGGTTGTTCCTTCAATCAAACCATAGGAACCATTCTTGAACTTGACGAGTGCCATTCCAAGATCCTCTGCTTCCAAGTAAGGATGCTCTAACTGATCTGTATAGGCCATCACCTCATCAACTTCATCCCCCATCATCCAACGAAGGAGATCAATATTATGGATACACTGATTCATCAAGCAACCGCCATCTTGCGCCCACGTGCCACGCCAGGGAGCCTGTTCATAATAACTTCTACCGCGATTCCAGCGAATATGAGCTGCACCATGAGATAATTTTCCAAATCTGCCCTCTTCTAGTGCTTTACGAATATATTGCACAGACTTGTTAAATCGATTTTGGTGATTAGCACATACTAATACGCCTTTCTCCTTCCCAGCCTTGATAATTGCATCAGCATCAGCTATAGAAAGCGCTATGGGTTTCTCGATAATTACATTGCATCCCGCAGCAATACAATCGAGTGCAATTGTGGCATGCTTACCCGATTCAGTTGCTATAGCTACCAGTTCAGGTTTTTCAACCTCAAGAAGTTCTTTATAATTGGTATATTTTTTTACGCCATCCAATCCAAACTTCTCAGATTTTTCAGCCATTACTTCAGGCAAAATATCGCACATAGCGACAAAATCCAGTTTATTATTCTTTGCAGCCTCTATATGATTAGGAGATATTCGGCCACATCCAATCAAAGCATATTTCATAGACATTTTCCTTTCCTAAACGTTCTCAATAAATAATTTTGCAAGTTTACTATATGTAAAATTTTGCATTACTGCTTCTCTACCATTATTTCCCATAGTATTTCTTTTTTCCAGAGGCAACATCTTTAATTCTAACACCGCCTTTGCAACTTTCGAGCTGTCTGCGGGATCACATTGTAACCCGCATTCATAAATTCTCACCAATGTGTCCGGAGCATCAAATGCGCAGATAATTGGTATCCCACCCATCATCGAATCATACATTTTGTTAAGGCAAAGTCCAAAACGGTATAATGGCGAAGATGCCCCCGTCATATACGAGCAATCAAAATGCCGTATTAAATCAGGAATAGATTTTTTACTCACAGGCGGCAAAAAAAACGCATTAGTTATAGCTTCGTCTTTAGCCCTTTCTACAAGTCTGTTTTTTTCTACTCCATCGCCGACGAAAACAAATAATACGTCATCTATTTTCTTATTCAATAATTCCTTAGCCACATCTAGGCTTTTATCCAAAGCATTTGATAAGGCATGTCCACCAAAATATCCGACTATATATTTATCTTTGTGTTTTTCGAAGAATTCTCTATGCTCTATCGGAATAGGCTCAGGATTTATCCATTCTTCCTCAATAATACCGTTTTGAACATTCAAAAACTTGTTGGGTTCTAATCCATGTTCCTCCATATAATCTTTGGAATATGGAAGAAGTGACACGCACTTATCGCAGTGTTTATAGGCAGAATTCTCAGCAATTTGCATTGCAACGACAAACGGATGCTTCTTTGACATTCCGCCAACCTCATAGAGTGTCGACGGCCACATATCATGAACCTCATGAACATATTTTGCTTTTGCCTTCTTAGCGATACTCTGTGCAGGATATGTATCCAATGGATATGTAGACGAAGCGATAACCAAATTCGGCTTCCATCTCTTTGCTATCTTTGAGGAATGTGTCCACAGTTTTCTTACAAACCTTTCCATAGTAAGAGCTCTAGCCACTCCATTGCCCTCATATTTACCTGTTTTCAACCATACATATTCGATCCCATCAATTATCTCAATATCCCAATCATTTTCAACACTTGGATTTTTCTTTCTTAAATGACTATAGTCCCCAGCAATTATTGTGACCTTATGCCCCATTTTCACCCATTCCCGTGAAAGATAATATGGGCGAAACTCCATACCCATTTCCGGTGAACCTGCATAATGTTCTATATATAAAATATTCACTTATAGTCCTTCCCAAGAACTGCTGCAACAGTTCTAAACATAGTAAGTATCTCTCTCCAAAAGCTAAAGTTTCTTAGAGAAGCCAAATTCCAACTCATCTTAGCAGGAAGCACTTTGCTTATATATATATTATCAACATCATCAGTACTATTAAGTAATTTGTCTTCATCTTTGTAACGTATGCTAGCTTCAGAAGTAATTCCGGCAGGAACAAGAAGCGTAGCATTGTATACCGGTTCATACTTCTCTACATACTTCACCGCCTCAGGTCTTGTTCCAACAAAACTCATATCGCCTTTTAAAACATCTATAATTTGTGGAAGCTCATCAAGGCGTAGATGGCGGAGTTTCAATCCAACTTTGGTTATCCTTGAGTCCTGACCAACAGTCACTGCAGTTCCAATCTTGTCAGCGTTACACACCATAGTTCTAAACTTGTGAATTCTAAAGTGTTTTCCGTAAGTTGTAACTCTTTCTTGCCTATACAACATCGGTCCTTTGCTATCCAGTTTGATCCAAATACCAATTACAATCATTGGAAGAGCCAAAACAATAAGCATTATAAAGGCTACAGCCAGATCAAATAAGCGCTTTAGGATCAGTTGCCCACGTCTTTTATCTAACGCCTCCCAATAAGGTCTAACCTCAGGGGTTTTCATAAAGTCAGGAAGATCTTCCCAATTCCTCAGCATAGATCCAATTCCCTTATCACTGCTCTCAAAGTTTCTATAACATATTTAACATCATCGTCAGATAACAGTGTATGAAGAGGCAAAGAAATCAGGTTGTGATAATAATCATAAGAATTAGGATAACTCTCAATTCCATTTGAACTATTTCTATACGCTGTCATCATAGGAAGAGGCTTATAATGTACATTCGTGGCTACTCCAGACTCTGATAATTTCTCAATCAACTTATTTCGTGTTTCCTCCGAAACACCAGGAATCCTAATAAGATATAAGTGGTTTGAGGAATCCATTCCTTCTACATGATGATTTAGATGTTCTATTCCCAGTTCGTCACAAGCTTCATCATAAGTTTTTATAATAGTTTCTCTACAAAATAATAGAGATGGATATCTATCAAGTTGCACTAACCCTATCGAAGCAGCCACATCCGTCATATTGCACTTGTACCATGAACCGATAATGTCATACTCCCAAGCCCCAGCCTTTGTTTTGGCCAAAGCATCCTTATTCTGTCCATGAAGAGAAAGGAGTTGATAGAATCGATATAGCTCTCCATCGCTAACTCCTTGATTGTATACTGACTCAGGCAAGCACCATGTAGCAGCCCCGCCTTCAGCAGTTGTAAAATTCTTTACAGCATGAAAAGAAAAACTCGAAAAATCGGCAATTCTTCCGGTGTATCTCATCGCAGGAGCCGATAATCTTCCAGCTCCAGTAACGTTTACAACTCTTTTTGCACCTAACGAATGCGCACAATCAGCAACTACAGCGACACGGCCTAAACCTTTTTGAATTTTAGAGCTAAGATCAGACAAGGATGTTTCGTCTGATTCCATTGGCGAAAACAAGTTTTTCTTTCTTTCAACAATTTCGAATACTTTATCGTAATCGCAAACAATTCCGGCAAGATCAACCAAAACTACAGCTTTAGTTTTAGGATTAATTGCTTTTTCTAATGCTTCATAATCCATTTCCGGGCAATGAGTTGTCTCATCTCCATCCCTTTGGATATCTATAAATTTCACAGAAGCTCCGCAGTGAATTGCTGCGGATGCAGTTGCAGTATAAGTATAGGCAGGGACAATAACTTCATCCCCTTCCTTTATCCCAAGTACTCGAAGATTCAATTCCTCTGCAGCAGTTGCAGAGTTAAGGCATACTACTTTCCCACTATATTTCTCAATATTCTCCTCAGTAGTACAATCTATATTTGCATTTCCGGTATCTATATATGCAGCTAATCTACGCTCCAAAAGTTTAGTTCTGGGTCCAGTGGTAATCCAACCAGAGCGAAGTGCTTTAGCAACTTCGGCAATCTCAAATTCTGTAATATCTGGTGGGCTAAATGAAATACTTCTTTTTTCCATGATTGCTATTTCCTATATTGATTATCTCAAATACTTATTGTTCGGAGATGACCAATCCGTCAAGATTAATACCCAGATTCTTAATCATCTCAATTTCTTTCCAAATCTCAGTTCTATAAGTAATTCCAGCTTTCTCTAACAAAACCACTCTTTCAACGCCCATCAGCTTCTCTATGCTTGAGGGATCATATATAGGCTCATCGATAAGAACTGCATCAATTCCTGAATTCTTAAGAGCGGTGATAAGCTCACTCGCCGCCTTTTCATTATATTTCTTTATTCCACAGCCAAGTAGACCAATCACGGAAACGCCTTCTTTCTGAGCGGTCATTTTGATTTTCGTACTTATAAGCTTAATACTCTCATCAAAATCAAAACTCCTCTTGCCCAAATGCTGTAACTTATAGACAGCTTTTCCATAATCCTTTCCAGTTACAGTCCCTATGAGATAAGTTCCAAATAATGCTTCGACATCATCATCTTCACCTAGTTTATTTGCAAACATATAAATCAGAAAAAATGTACCACACATCAAAAACAATCCGAGAATCATTCCTAGGGCAAGGTGTTTGACTGAAAACATTATATTAGTACCTTTTGCAGGCTCTGCATAATCATCCAAAGTACTTTCAGAACCATTAACTAGGGATTCATAATATGCACCTTGTGGTCCAATAATAGCATTCTCAATATCGAGTATAGCTTTAGTTCTGGACTGAATCTCTTTAAGGTACTGCATTTGACAATCTAATATGCTTAAATCAGATCCTTTATATGTATTATTACCTATTAGAGTTAAAGCATGTTCAAATCCGTTCTGTAAAAGGGCATTTCTCTTTTCATTAATAAATGAGTCTACAGCATTGGAAATCTCATCAACTTGAGTTTTTTTGTCAGATACAATCGCAATCTTTATCGAGGTATCAGATGATAACTCCCCGCTTTTTTCTATCGAAACATGTACTATATCTGCTATATCCGAATCACTTATTCCAGTCTCATTGGAAATATATCCAACAAATTCCCAGCCAGTCATAAAAAACGTATAAGCCTGTTCCAAGCCTCCCATACTTTCAGAATCATCAACAGAAAGCATATAAACAAGCTCTGTTTTAAGAATATTCTGATAATCCAACTCCATAATCAGAGAATCTCTGAGTTCATTGTTCGACTCACGCAATTCATTCAGATAATTATAAACAGATTCAACGTATGCTTTTTCCGAACTGCTAAGAGAAACTTCCCGTTCCGCAACTGTCATGACATTCTGAGCGCTTTTCATGCTTCTTATCATCTGCAAGCCACTGACAGCTAATCCACCAACAAGCATTGCAATAACTATACTCTTCCAATGTCTTAGCAAATAGAAAAGCAAGCCCTTAATACTAATCTCTGTTTCTTTCATAATATCCAAATTCTCCTATCTGTTAGGGTGGTAAGTAACCACCGTATCGCAAACACTCTTTATTATGCCTTCATCATCCTCGTTATAGGCTGTCTCCATAAGATTCCTAAGTTGTTCCAGGAATGTATCATTATCAAATGCTATTGGCATTCCGATATGAATCAGATGGTTGGGAGTTGTCTTAAGCCCCTCTTCAGCCATGAGCTTTTCTTCAAAGAGCTTTTCTCCGGGCCTTAAGCCTGTGTACTCAATCTTGATATCCACATCCGGTTTAAATCCGCTGAGCTTGATAAGGTTCCTGGCAAGAGTATCTATCTTAACCGGATTTCCCATGTCGAGGACAAATATCTCTGAACCCTTACCCATAACACCAGCCTGAAGTACCAGACTGACAGCTTCAGGTATTGTCATGAAATATCTTACTATGTCAGGGTGTGTAACCGTAACAGGACCGCCTGCGGCTATCTGTTTTCTAAATAGCGGTACCACAGATCCGTTACTTCCCAGGACATTTCCAAATCGGACCGCCACATATCTGGTCTTCCCTTTAAAGCCTTCAGGAAGCTTGTCAGAATCGGACATAGTCTTCTTATCCAGATGCGCCGAGAGCTGAACCAGTTCCGATTCCCTGTGATTCTGAATCATAAGATCAAATGTCTGGATGACCATCTCGCAAAGTCTCTTGCTGGCACCCATGATATTAGTGGGATTAACTGCTTTATCGGTACTGATAAGGATAAACTTCTCACACCCCGCCCTCATGGCCGCATATGCAGTCTTATAAGTCCCTATGGCGTTATTTTTGATAGCCTCACAGGGGCTGTCTTCCATAAGAGGCACATGCTTATGAGCTGCAGCATGATATACAACATGAGGCTTATAAGTCTCAAATACGTGTTTAAGTCTGCCGCTGTCCCTTACAGATCCGATAAGCACTACCAGATCAAGATCAGGATATTTCTTACGAAGTTCGTTCTGTATGTCGTAAGCATTGTTTTCGTAAATATCGAAGATTATGAGCCTTCCGGGATTATGGGATGCGATCTGTCGGCAAAGCTCGCTTCCGATAGATCCTCCACCTCCGGTTACCAGGACCGTCTTACGATGAAGAAAGGCAAAAACGCTGTTAAGGTCAAGTTCAATGGTATCCCTTCCAAGTAGGTCTTCAATAGCTACATCCTTCATATCCTTTACAGACACTTCTCCGGTTGCTAGCTGATAGATACCTGGAAGGTTCTTAAGTTCACATTTGGTCTCTTTACAGATATTCAGAATATCTCTGCGGCTTTCGGCAGTTGCAGCAGGGATAGCAATGTAGATCTTATCGATGTCGTACTCGTCGACGTTGAGAAGGATATCATCCCTTCCGCCAACCACAGGAATTCCATCGATATATCTGTGCCACTTATTAGGGTTATCATCAATGATGCAACAGATCTTCTCGTGAAGTTCAGCAGTATTCCTGATATCCCTTATGATCATCTGACCCGCATTGCCTGCACCGATGAGCATACACTTTTTCTCATCAGCGCTGCTGCCGCGGTTTCTGCCGCGCATCAGCAGGACGAATCTATATGAGAACCTTATGCCAACCACAAGTCCAAACTGAAGTATGGGACCGGTAACATAATAGGTAATGGGCATTCTGCAGAATATGACTGTTATGCCAACCGTATGGATCACGAAGGCAATGATCGAAGCCAATATACATCTGATCAGTTCGTTATAGCTGGCAAATCTCCAGATACTGTTATACAGGCGCAGCTTCCAGAAGATGAATATGCACAGAACCGTGTATATGGGAGAAAACTTGATGAAAGCATCAAGGTAATTTACCGGAATAGCTGAATATTTTGTATCAAATCTAAGCCACAGTGCAGCAACATATGATAAATTCACCGCTATGATGTCATATAAGACAAGACATGCGGATATTACTTTCCAGTGTTCTATATTTTTAACGAAGTTCTTGACCTTGTTCATTCTGATTCCTGTCCAACTATTATTATAACGT
>JAEEGL012285383.1_pt1 | contig 27107 bp, 16 predicted proteins | sample 9134231 | NCBI WGS metagenome assembly JAEEGL01 (sample SAMN16246548, study PRJNA631951) | gut metagenome | biome: gut microbiome; feature: rumen; material: fiber-attached | host: Bos | place: Iran: Karaj | collected 2018-10 | reverse complement strand
TTCTACTTGATTGTCGGGCAATTCCTTAACGTTAAATTTCCAGTGCGCCGGATTGATTTGGGCAAAGGCTGCCACCATAGGTGACAATAGCACCAGCAGTAACAGCGACTTAAACAGATTCTTCATATAAATCAGCAATTTATTGTATTATTTCAGAATTAAAAAGACGTGCAAAATTACATTTTTTTTTTCATTCTTGCACTTTTTCAAATCCAAACGGATTTATTTTGTAACTTTGCATTTATCAATGGGGTCGCCGAAAACCAAATAGAGTAGGCATAACGATTTTTAAAACAATTAATTACTATGAAGAAATTGATTCTTGCATTGGCTGTGGTTGCCACCGTGGCTTGCTTCAGCTCCTGCTCCAAGAAATGCAACTGCAAATTCGCCAACGGATCTGAAACCGAGTACGACTTGGACGAAATGAACGAACAGTTCAGCCAATACGGCGTCACTATCGACAAATGCACCGACTTGAACATAGAAGGTGTCGTCAAATGCAGCTAATGGCAATTAGGCCATTGTCTTATCAAACCATAAAGGGCTTCCGCTAGCGGAAGCCCTTTTGTATTATTTTTACTTTTTGTATTATTTTTTACTTTAGATTGAACAGCAGCTTTTTCTCACCTTTGGCAGTACGGATAAAAAGCGTGTAGTTCGCTTTAGGCATTCGGCTGATGGTAATGCGTGCCTCATTTTTGTACTGGGGGATGGTTCTGACACTTTCGCCTTTGTCATTGACAAACTCCACTTCGGCAACAGGACTTTCCATGGTGATGGTAATATACCCTTGTTCCAAGAAAGGATTGACCACCACATGCTCCGTGGAATTGCCTTCTGCCACCATGCCCGACGAAACAACAAAATCCAGTCCGAAACGGGCACCGGTAACGGTAGTCAACTTGCGATTGGCGGGTTCAAAAGTGCGTCCGTCCATCCGAGGGGTAACCGTCACCGTGGCATTGGTGGCCACCTCCAAATAATAAATTCCTTTAGCATCGGTGGTGGCCTCCTGACTTCCATCGCTGACAGTGATGCCCGACACGGGATTGCCCTTCTCGTCAACCACCTTGCCCATGACCGGCTGGGCACTGAAACGCACCAATCCCTTCAAGTTGCTGCCAAACCATTTGGAGCCCTGTCCGTCGACCATCACTCGACGCATCACATCTTTGGGTAACGCCGAATTTTTGTCGTGATACACTTTCCAGTTTTTCTCACCGTCAAAAAGCACGATACCTTTGTCGGTCGCCAACCATAGGGCTCCCGAAGGGTCAAAAGCCAAGTCGTTGATCTGATTGCAAGGCAAAGGGCTGTTGTCTGTATTGTAGATGGTCCATGTACTGCCGTCATAACGGGCCAGTCCGCCCAGCGTGGCGAACCACTTCACATCGTTCTTGTCTATCAAAATTGCGGGCACGATATTGTCCGGCAACGACGAGTTGGACTTGGTATAGGAGCTCCACTGGCGGTCGTCATAGACAGAAACACCGTCGTTGGTGCCTATCCATTTGCGGTTGCGACGGTCGATGGCAACGCAGAGGATGAAATCGCTCCGCAGTTCGGAATCGTTGGTGGTGAACTTGCTCCACTCGCGGCCGTCATAGCGCACCAAGCCACCCAATGTGACACCAATCCATTTGACATCGTTGCGGTCGATGGCGATTTTGGAGATAAACTTCATCTGCAGTCGCTTCATCTGTTCCTTATGTTCCGTCCAGCGGGAGCCGTCGAACTCGATGACACCGTAGTCGTCGGTGCCTATCCACAGCACGTTGTTGGCATCGACGGTCAGGCAGTTGACATACTGCCCTTTCAACTTCTCGTTGAACATGGAGAAATCTGTCCAGGTCTTGCCCGTCAGGCGTGCCATACCCAAATCGGTGCCAAACCACTTGTTGTTCTTCTTGTCCGAAGCCATGGCCAACACCGAATTGCCCAATTCGGAATTGGACATATTGTATACCGTCCAGTTCTGGGCAAGGGCAACGGAGAACAGGGAATGGAAAACTGCGGACAATATGGCGACAGAAAGGAGTTTTTTCATGGGATGAGGGGACTATCAGGTTTTGTGTTTCTCTTTTTTGGCGGCAGGGAATAAAATATTGTTAAGTATCAGACGGTATCCCGGCGAATTGGGATAGAGCGACAAGTCGGTGGGCGGGTCTCCAACAAAATGACGGTAGTCCTCGGGATCGTGTCCGCCGAGAAAGGTCCAAGTGCCTTTGCCGTATTCGCCATGCAGGTAGCGCACTTCGCCCAACTCTTTGTTTTCCGCCAGAATCAGGGCGCTGCTCTTCACCGTCTCGCGGCGGAAAGCGGTGGTCTGTCCCATAAAACCGTGGATGATACGCGTATGGTTCTGGGTCAGCATGGTCGGCACCCAGTCCCATTTGGCCGAAAACTCGAAGAGGGTGAAGAAGTCGTTCTTCTCTGAAATCTGACGCTGGCGGACACGGTCGTCAATATCGATGGTCGAAATCTCGTACTCCGCGGGATTGGTGCTGATACGGAAATCCTTAAAGGCGAAACACTTGGAATAATCAAGCAACTGCTGTGCGTTGGGCTGCATAGGGTCGCCGTCGAACATCACGTCGCAGATATCTACATTCTCTGCCGCCAATGCCACATCGTAGCTGTCGGGGGCCGAACACATGGCAAACAGGAATCCACCACCCATGACGAAATCGCGTATCTTGTGGCACACCGCCAACTTCAGCTGCGACACTTTCGAGTAACCCAGTTTGTGAGCCCGGGCTTCCTGGTCGCGCACATCCTCGATGTACCACTGGGCATTGCGGTAGTTGCCCCAGAATTTGCCATACTGGCCGGTGAAATCCTCATGGTGCAGGTGCAGCCAGTCATATTTGGGCAGCACACCGGCCATCACCTCCTCGTCGTAGATGACATCGTAGGGAATCTCGGCGTAGGTCATCACCAGCGTAACGGCATCGTCCCACGGCAGCTTGCTCTTGGGCGAATAGACGGCTATCTTGGGCGCTTTCTGCAGCCGCACGGCATCCATGTTGACCGACGCGTCAGCTATCTCGGAAAGAATGGCGGTCGACTGTCCGTCGGCTATCACCTCCACACTGACACCCCGCAGTTTGGCTTCGCGCTCCAAAGCATCGGCATATTTCATCATGAACGAGCCGCCGCGGTAGTTGAGCAGCCAGGTCACCTCCACCTCACGTTCCAGCGCATAGTAGGCGATGCCATAGGCCTTCAAGTGGTTGCGCTGGGTCTCGTCCATGGGGACCAACAGATAGGTGGCACGTGCGACAGGAACGGAAGCCACCATTATCAGAATCAGAAGTACGACAAATCTCTTCATAAAAAAACGGTGTACAGAGGCTTGGGGGCATCTGTACACCGAATAACTTAAAAAGAATGTTTTTATTGTGTCGACGCGTTACGATTCGCAGCACGTCAGTCACCCTCTTCCAGCAGGAATAGATCTTCGACTTTTTTACCAAACAATTGGGCCATTTTGAGGGCCAACACGGTAGAGGGAACATATTTGCCCAATTCAATGGAGTTGACTGCCTGACGGGTGACACCGATGCGCTCTGCCAACTCCGCTTGGGTGAGGTCCATCTCGGCACGGGCCACTTTCAACTTATTCTTCATTTCGCATTGTTTTTTTGTTGATTAAAACACGGATATAGAAACAAATGATAAAGAAATAGAGCAACGAGAAAAGGCTGCAGAACATCACCGGCAAGAAAGAAAGCCCCCAAACAAATATCAGACATACAACCAATACGATGCTGTTCAGATAGACAGACAACTGCAGCGATTCGTAACGGATCTGCTCAATGTATTCATCTTCGTCTTTGTTGCGCGAAAAGCCGATGAATACACCGGCCACAACCATCAGCACTCCAATAAAAGTAAGCGTCAAATCACTACCGGCATTAAATGAACCAGAAAAATCAGTCTTCGTCGGGAGTGGCTCGGCGCCAAACAGACCGCGAATATCGTTCAAGGTTATCTGCAACGAATCGGGAAGCAGACAATAGAGAACTCCCAGAATAGCGCCTGCGGCAAACAGACAAAGACCCGCCACTTTGAAACTTCGTGGCAATAACATTCTTGTTGTTTTCATAATTAATTAGCTTTTAAAATTAAAATTCAATTCATTACAAAGAAATGTACACTCTTTTACTATATCAATTGATAATGCAAAAGTAAAGAAAACTTTACATTTGTCAAGTATAAATTACATAATGAATGGTAAAAATTACTTTTCAATGGATTTTTCAAGCTTTATTCATTTATTTTTCAATAGATTGAAATAAACGTTAAAAAATCTTAATTGCATAAAACAACGAGCAACCAGAAAAGGCAAATCAACTTTTTTTTGCCCATTCTCTTTATTTTACTAATTTTGCAAAAGTTTTCACGCAGGAAATCTTTCCCAATACAGTGAAAATCAAACAACATACCAACAGCGGATGTGGCGTAATTGGTAGCCGCGCTAGACTTAGGATCTAGTTCCTCACGGAGTGGGGGTTCGAGTCCCCCCATCCGCACCAAAACCTATAGCGGCCAGCCGAAAGGCTGGCCGCTATATTTTATTATCGCATGTTTTTACGACGGTATCTTAATTTGTAATGTGTCGTTCGCAGAAGCTCGCCATCTTTATACTCCCGTTCCTCCACTACACCACCACGGTCGTTGTATTCATATTGAAAGGTCGTCACGGTATGATATTCATTGGTGTCGCGCCTAACCATGCATCCCGTGTAAGGTCCGTACCGACGATAATAATAAATCGTGTCCGGCAATCCTCGTCCGTTGCGGACCATGCGACGACTTTCGAGCAACATCGTGTCGGGACTATAATAACAGTCCTCCTCGAGATGAGCATATTTTTTATGCGTCATAAAATAGGGTTTGGGGCTATATGTGTCTGTATCCCAAACTATCACCGACATTACCGTGTCACCTCGCTGAAAATACGTGGTTGTGGTATGCTGCACCCCCTCACGGCAATAACGATATTTGACAAGGGTCGAGAAAGTGCTGTCGCTGTACCATTTCACATACTCCAACCCAAGTTTCACATACTCCAACCCATTTTTCTCATTGCTAAATCCCGAGAAACAGGAATCGGTGAAAGTGCGGACATTACGGTGTTCCTCGCTTACCATACGGTACAGACCCTCTTCGATACTCGATGTTCTCGTCACAAAACAGACACCCGCCAAGGTATCATGAGAGATCCGTTGCTCCACAGGTACACGCACACGTTTCCGACGCGTATCGTCCTTTGAATGTTTGCGGGGCTTGTATCGTATCACCTCGTATGTATACACCTCCTCGCCAGTTGCCTTATCATGATAACGTTTGACATGCTTCCGTGGAATAAGTTCCGGCGAAATGCAGGTCACCGTACCATCCTTTGCAATCTTCCACACCACCCTACGCTTATAATTATCCGAAGGGTATGTGGAGACCGATACAATTTTACGTACGTCCTCGCCGTGCATTTCGCGAAAATCCGGCATCATATATCCCCCAAACAATCCCTGCCCCCTACACGGTAAAACCGCCAGAACAAGAAACAACATTCCCCAAAATACACACCGTTTTTCCATAAGCTAGCTATAATAATGAAATAACAAGGGTGATAAAGAGGAGTTATAATAAGAAGTTATGTGCTATGCACAGGACCAAACAGCTCATTTGTCCACTTTAACTTCCATTTTTACTCCCATTTTTACTTCCATTTTTACTCCAAGATCATATCACCTTTTTTTTAATAACGTCCTCCCTCCCCTTTTATTTCACCCTTCCCTATCCGTTCTGCTGATATCTGTAACAATTCCCGCGGGAAATTTACACACTTGTGCATTTTTTCAACAATCATTGTGGGGAAAAAAAACAGCAACACCGTTTCGGATACTTTATATTTTAGTATTTTTGCAACTCGAAAGAAGTCGGAAAAACCACTTTCTTTCCTGAAATACACCACTTTGAACTACAATAACAAGCATGGAAGAAGACATCATATCCCCCGTTATCAACGACTACGATGAGAGTAGCATCATCCATCTGGAAGATATGGAGCATATCCGCCTGCGACCCGGTATGTATATCGGCAAGCTGGGCGACGGCTCGTCGCATGACGACGGCATCTATGTGCTTATCAAGGAGGTGATCGACAACGCCATCGACGAGTTCACCTCGGGCTTCGGCAAACGCATCAACGTCAAAATCGACTTTGGCGAGCGTCGTGTCAGCATCCGCGACTTCGGTCGAGGCATCCCGCTGGGCAGCATTGTCGATGCCGTCAGCAAACTGAACACCGGTGCCAAATACGACAGCAAAGTCTTCCAGAAATCGGTAGGTCTCAACGGTGTGGGTACCAAGGCGGTCAACGCCCTCAGCTCTTACTTCAAGGTCATGGCTGTGCGTGACGGCAAATGCCGCTACGCCGAATTCACCGAAGGCAAGCTGACCCACGACAGCGGCATAACCGACAGCAGCGAAGAAAACGGCACCCTGGTGGAGTTCGTCCCCGACCACAAACTGTTTGGAAACTATCACTTCGTCAACGAATATGTAGAGGAGCGCATCTGGAACTATGCCTACCTCAACAAAGGGCTGACGCTCTACTACAACGATCGCCGCTACTACTCCAAAAACGGCCTGCTCGACTTGCTGGAGCACAACATGGACGGCGAAGGGCTCTATCCCGTGGTACACATCAAAGAGGGCGATTTTGAATGTGCCTTCACCCATGTCAACGGCCAAAGCAGCGACTACTACTACAGTTTCGTCAACGGCCAGCATACCACCGAGGGAGGCACCCACCAAAGCGCTTTCCGCGAGGGGTTTGCCCGTGTGGCACGCGATTTTTTCAAGAAAGACTACGAGCCTGCCGTTTTCCGCCAGGGACTGGTCTGCGCCCTCTGCGTCCGCATCCAGGAGCCGGTGTTCGAGGCCCAGACCAAGACCAAACTGGGCTCCACCCATCTGGAGCCCAACAAAGCCGACGGCACCAACGACAGCCCCGTGCTGAAAACCTATGTGCTCGACATCCTCAAACGCCATCTGGACAACTACCTGCACATGAACGCCGCCACCGCCGAGGCCATGCTGCAGAAGATCAACCAAAACGAGAAAGAACGCAAAGAGATTGCCGGCATCAAGAAAGAGGCACGCGAGGGCGCCAAGAAAGCCAGCCTCAACAACCGCAAACTCCGCGACTGTCACGTCCACTACAACAGCAATCACGCCCGACGGCTTGAGACCACCATCTTCATTACCGAGGGCGACTCGGCAAGCGGCAGCATCACCAAAAGCCGCGACGTGGCTACCCAGGCGGTCTTCAGTCTGCGCGGAAAACCCAAGAACACTTACAGCATCAACAAAGTCGATGTCTACAAGAACGAAGAGCTCAACCTGCTCCACAACGCACTCGACATAGACAATGGGATTGAGAACCTGCGCTACAACAACGTGGTCATCGCCACCGATGCCGATGTCGACGGCATGCACATCCGCCTGCTGCTGCTCACTTTCTTCCTGCGCTTCTATCCCGAGCTGATCCGCACCGGACATGTCTACATCCTGCAGACCCCGCTGTTCCGCGTCCGCAACAAACAGAAGACCGCCTACTGCTACACCGACGAGGAACGCATCGCGGCCATCAACGACACCCCCAATGCGGAAATTACACGATTCAAAGGTCTCGGCGAAATCTCGCCCGACGAGTTCAAAAACTTCATCGGACAGGACATGCGCCTCGACCCCGTGCTGCTGCACAAAGACTTCGACACACAAGGAGTGCTGAGTTTTTATATGGGGGAAAATACTTTGGAGCGCCGCGAATTCATCATGGACAATCTGCGTGTGGAAGACGACGAAAGCATCGTCGTGGCATGATAACTATGCAGCCGAAGACGCCCATTTTCTCAAAAAATAAAAAAAAATTTTGCCCATTTAGATAATCTTGCTATACTTGCACAAAATTTTTCGGAAATGACAGACCATAGAAATCGAAAAAAGAAACTGATTATCAGCTACAAAAACTTATCCGAAGAACTTCGGGAACTATTTAAAGACACCTATCCTGATGGTTACAAAGATTTTCTGCAAAAGACCATCAAGCCTAACGGAGAACCGATTTTTGTCGTGCCGCTCGAAACTGACGACACTGACTATATGATAAAATTCGATGTCAAAATCGACACCGGACTTGTGGAAGAAGACCTCGACAAGGACATTTATGGCAACGACGACGAACAGGAAGAAACTGAATTCGCCCCCTTGTCGGAAGCCATCGAAAAGGAGGAAGGCACCTCCCATGCTGTTGGAAAAATGAGGCACGGAGCGCTAGAAGATATCGATATCCCTGCCGAAGACAAGAAAGAATTCGAAATAGCGACCCAGGACATGGCCGCCGAATTTGGCGATTTGACTGAGGATGAAGAGGAAGAAGAACATGACAAGGACGATGAGGACATGGAGCCCGATGACGATGAACTCCTCGATATCGAGGCTCTGCTCGACGAAGCCGATGCCGGTGAAGGACTCCTCCGCGAAGAGAATCCTCCCGAGGAAAAACATCGCGGCAGAAAAAGAAAAAGTACCGACCCCGACATCACTGCCGTCCAGGCTGTAGGTGCCGCTGTAAAAGAAGCTCGCAAGAACGTTTCACACGATACCAAGTCAAACACAAGTAAATCAACAGATATGAAAACAAAATCTGCTAAAAAGGAGACCACTGTCTCCCCCAAAAAAGTAGCCAAGACCACCAAGACCGCTAAGACTACAGTATCTTCAAAAGAGACCAAAACAACTAAGGCTGTCAAAGTGAGTAAAGCTGCACCGACAAAAACAACCGCAGTCAAAACAACCAAATCGGTTAAGACACCCGCTGTCAAAGCACCTGCTGTCAAAGCAACCAAACCGGTCAAGAAAGCTGCTGTCAAAGCAACCGCTGTAAAAGCAACAGCTGTCAAGAAAGCTGCTGTCAAAGCATCTGCTGTCAAAACAACCAAACCGGTCAAGAAAGCTGCTGTCAAAGCAACCGCAGTCAAAACAACCAAACCGGTCAAGAAAACTGCTGTAAAAGCAACAGCTGTCAAGAAGGCCAAGGTTTCCTCTGTAAAAGCCCCTGTAGCCAAAACAACAACGGCTAAAACAACAACAGCCAAAACAGCTACTGCTAAAAAAACCACCACCAAAACAACTGCGGTCAAAAAAGCAGCAGTGAAAACATCTGTTGTTAAAAAAGCAGCAGCCGTAACGAAAAAAACGGCCAAGACTGTCGCTACCAAACCTAGCACGGCAAAAGCTACAACAAAAGCAAAGACCGCCACGGTGAAACCCGCAAAAAAAGTCTCCACCGTCAAGACGAAAAAAACTACCAAAAAGTAGTTCCCGTCACACTATCTCATCCAGCAGACCTGTTTCTGAATCGATGATAAATCCGCGCACCTCTATATCCTTCGGGACAAGGGGATGTGTGCGGATTGTTTCTACCGTACGGCGTACCGACTCCGGGGTGTCTTTGAAACCCTCCAGCCAATGGTCAAGGTCGATACCGCATTTACGTATAGTGGACAAGGTCTCATCTGTCACACCACGAGAGCGCATCTCGTCATGGAAATGATTATAGCTCATGTGGCAGGCGCCGCAATGCGAATGCGCCACCACCATCACGCTCTCCACGCCCAATTCATAGATGGCGACAATAAGACTGCGCATGGCCGAATCGAAGGCTGAGATCACCAGACCTCCTGCATTCTTGATGATTTTGGCATCACCGTTTTTGATGCCCAGAGCGGCAGGCAGCAACTCCGTAAGACGGGTATCCATGCACGACAACACCGCCAGTTTCTTGTCTGGATACTTGTCGGTAAGATACCTCTCATAGCCTTTGCTGGCCACAAACTCTTTGTTGTATGCTATTATCTGATCTATCATGAATTCTCGTAAAAATGCATTTCGGTAAGATAACGGAACACCGGTTCTGTCAGCAGATAGCGCGGGGAATGGCCTTCGGCAATCTGACGACGGATGTAACTGGACGAAATATTCATTGTCGGGACATCGACCAGATGCACGTGAGGATGCTCCGCCAAATCGTCGAGCACACTTCCCGGACGCGGGTAGACATATAACGAATAGTGTTCCAAGATATGTTCCCAGTTGCGCCAACGACGGAAATTCTCCAGGTTGTCGCCGCCCATAATCAAAGAGAAATGCTTGTCGGGATGCTTGTCGGACAGATGCGCCAACGTCACCACAGTATAGGAAGGAATGGGCAGATGAAACTCCACATCACAGGCGCGCATGCGGTAATTGTCTTCAATGGCTTCCTGCACCATACGCAACCGATGATGGTCGGCCAACAAGGTATGACGTTCCTTGAGGGGATTCTGAGGGGATACAACAAACCACACCTCGTCCATATCAGTCAATTCCAACATCGAATTGGCCACAATCAAATGTCCCACATGAATGGGGTTGAAAGAGCCGAAAAACAAGCCGATATGCTTCATACCGGGGAAAGTCGGAAATAGGTTTAATAGTATTTGTATTTGGAAATAATTCCAATATGGCGCAACTTGTTGCCCCGGAAAGTGTAAATCTCTCCCACTTCTCCGGCACCGCTGATAACTTTCAGAACGTTGATGTCGGCAACGTACGATTTCGGGAAACGTTTGAAAAGTATGCCAAATACCTCTTCTTTGCTCATGCCCACATGGATGCCGTTGTCAAGCACCACTTCGGGGTCGGTAATCCTGCCAGAAATCATTTCGACTCGTCCGGTAGTGATGCTGCGGTACACGTCGAAATAGCTGTCGTCCAGTCGTCGCAGCGTATTGACCGACACGGTCATGGAATCGAAATACCGTTTATAGCCCGACTCACGGTACCATTGTAGCTGGGTGTTGGTGATATACTGTTCCACATTCTCCCACTTGCCGATGGGATAAATCACATAATCGGCCAACGAGTAGACAATCATCGTGTCAATAAACACTTTGACATCCTTCACCATATATTCGGGTTTGGCAAACGACATCATACGCATAGCCTTGGCTCGGGCACTGACCTCCTGGGCCGAAAGCGTCGCCATTGTCGCTGTCAATACAATAAAAAGCAGTATTTTTTTCATCTCTTGATTCTTTGTCTGCCTTAGTAACGCCAAAAGAATATTAATATTTTATAGTTCCTGTTTTTTTTACTATCTTTGTATTCTGGAACATCTAATTACAAAACATTCAAACTGTTAAATTTCAACATTCTGCATTTACAGATAGCAACCATTGACATATAATTATCCCTTACGACCATGAATTACGCACAATATATCGCCAACCAAATCAATGTCGGCATCCGTCAGGTGGAAAAAACCATCGAACTGCTGGAGCAAGGGGCCACCGTCCCTTTCATTGCCCGCTACCGAAAGGAGATGACCGGTAACCTCAACGAGGTACAGATTGCCGCCATACGCGACCTGCTGGTCAAACTGAAGGAAATCGACAAACGACGCGACGCCATACTGCAGAGCATCCAAGAGCAAGGTAAACTGACACCCGAACTGCAGACGCTTATCGAAAAAGCGGAAACACTCACCGAACTGGAAGACCTCTATCTGCCTTACAAACCCAAGCGCAAAACCCGCGCCACCATGGCGGTAGAAAAAGGGCTGCAACCGCTGGCAGACGCCCTGCAAAAACAATACCAGTGTCATGTCGATCAACTAGCCCTGCCTTTCGTCAACGAGGAAAAGGGTGTCAACAGCGTGGAAGAAGCACTGGCCGGTGCCCGCGACATCATCGCCGAACGGGTGAGCGAGGACATCAACGCCCGCAACAAAGTACGAAACATCTTCCGTCGCAGCGCCATGTTGACATCCAAGGTTGTCAAAGCCAAGGAGGAAGAGGCTGGCAAATTCCAGTCGTGGTTTGACTGGAAGGAGAACGCCATGCGGGCGCCATCGCACCGCATCCTGGCTATGTTCCGCGGCGAAAGCGAAGGACTGTTGCGCGTCAAAATCGCCCCCGACGAGGACGAGACTGCCATCGAATCGCTACAACACCAGTTCGTGCGCGGCAACTATGAGTCGTCACAGCAAGTGGCCGAAGCGGTCAAAGACAGCTACAAACGACTGATAGCCCCTTCCATCGAAACCGAATACTACAACCTGCTGAAAGAACGCGCCGACAAGGAGGCCATCAAAGTCTTTGCAGAAAACCTGCGCCAGCTGCTGCTGGCTTCGCCGCTGGGACAAAAACGAACACTGGCTATCGACCCGGGATTCCGCACCGGATGCAAGGTTGTATGCCTCGACGCCCAAGGACAACTGCTGCATAACGAGACCATTTACCCCTTCACATCGGTACGTGAGGAACGCGCCGCTGTCGCCAAACTGGAAGCGCTGGTCGAAGCGTTCCACATCGAAGCTATCGCCATCGGCAACGGCACCGCCGGACGTGAGACGGAGGAGGTGGTGAAACGCTGCCGCTTCAAAAATAAAGTCATCGCCGTCATGGTCAGCGAGAGCGGCGCATCGGTTTACAGCGCCAGCGACGTGGCGCGTGAGGAGTTTCCCGAATACGACGTCACCGTGCGCGGCGCCGTCAGCATCGGCCGCCGACTGATGGACCCCCTCAGCGAACTGGTGAAAATCGACCCGAAAAGCATCGGCGTGGGACAGTACCAGCACGATGTGGACCAGACTCTGCTGCACGACAGCCTGGAGGACGTGGTGGTGAGCTGCGTCAACAGCGTCGGTGTGGAACTCAACACTGCCAGCAAAGAGTTGCTCAGCTATGTCAGCGGCATCGGACCCGCGCTGGCAGGTAAAATCGTGGACTACCGCAACCGCAAAGGGGCTTTCCGCAACCGCCACGAGCTGCTACAGGTAGAGCGCCTGGGAGCCAAAGCCTTCGAACAGTGCGCTGGCTTCCTGCGCGTCCGGGAGAGTGACAACCCCCTCGACCACAGCGCGGTACACCCCGAACGATACGCCTTGGTGGAACAGATGGCCCAAGGGGTGGGCGCCTCTGTCGAGGAACTGATGAAAGACAAGGAGCTGCGATCCCGGATAGACATCAACCGCTTTGTCAGCGACGACTGCGGACTGCCGACCCTACAGGACATCATGCGCGAACTGGACAAACCGGGTCTCGATCCCCGCGCCAAATTTGAAGTCTTTGAATTCGACAAAAATGTCACCCGCATCGAGGACCTGCAGGAAGGCATGGTGCTACCCGGCATTGTGACCAACATCACCGCTTTCGGCGCCTTTGTCGACGTGGGTGTGCATCAGGACGGGTTGGTACACATCTCGCAAATGGCCAACCGCCGTGTCAACGATCCCAACGAGGTGGTCCACCTGCACCAGCATGTACAGGTCAAAGTGCTAGAAGTGGACTTGCGACGCCACCGCATCTCGTTGAGCATGAAACAAGTGTAGTAGACCAAGAAAGAGTAATGAAACTAATTCTTCCACTGCTGATTATCCTCCTTCTGCTAAGCTATGTGCTGTGGCATGTCTGGACTTTGGTGCCGCTGCCCCATTGGGGCAAGTGGGTGCTGGCGGCATTGGGTATCGCCTGCTTTGCAGTGGAGATCATCGGCTTCACCGGTCTGCTCGACCAATTGCCGCTCGGTATCGCTTCGTTCTGTTACAATCTGGGCAACAAGGCGCTCATCATTATCTTCTACCTGATGATGGCTTTTCTGCTACTCGATATGGGACGGCTGCTGCATATCGTTCCCAAAGAACTGCTGCATGACAACTGGGGGACGAGCATCACGCTGACACTGCTGATGGCAGGCATCTTCCTATACGGCGGTATCCACTACCACCACAAAGCACGCGTCGCCTTAGCCCTCGATAGTGGCGGACGGGTGGAAAATCCGTTGAAAGTGGTGATGGCTTCCGACCTGCATATCGGCTACGGCAACCGCCGCACCGATCTTGCAAAATGGGTCGACCTTATCAACGCCGAACAGCCCGACCTGGTGCTCTTTGCAGGCGACATCGTCGATTTCAGTATGCGACCCGTCTTGGAAGAGGAGATGGCCGACGAATTCCGACGCATCAAAGCACCCATTTACGCCTGCCTGGGCAACCACGAATATTACGCAGGGAGATCTGACGCCGAAGCGTTCTACAGCAGAGCCGGCATCCAACTGCTGGAAGACAGCATAGTCCACACCCATGGCATCGCCCTTATCGGCCGCATCGATAGAACATCCAAAAGACGCAAGCCCTTGTCGGCCTACTCCATTCCCGATGCGGAATACACCATCGTAATGGACCATCAACCCTACCATCTGGAAGAGGCGGAACAGGCAGGCGTCGACTTCCAACTGAGTGGACATACCCATCAAGGGCAGATTTGGCCCTTGTCGTGGATTGTCAACGCAATGTATGAATGCGCATGGGGAAGCCATCAACGGGGCAAGACGCACTACTACATCTCTTCCGGTCTCGGCGTCTGGGGCGCCAAATACCGCATTGGCACCCAGTCGGAATACGTGGTAGCGACAATCAAATAACCACAAAAACAATCGGATTACCGGTTGCGCATCGTGATGAAGGGTATCAGAATCTCCTCCATCGAGATGCCGCCGTGCTGGAAGGTGTTCATATAGTACTGCACGTACTGGTTGTAATTGTTGGGGTAGGCAAAGAAATCGTTGTTGTGGGCGAAGATGTACGGTGAAGTGACATAGCGCTTGGGAAGGAAAATCTTGCGCGGTTCCTTGACCTCGAACACCTGCTTGGGATTATAGTCTAGCAGGCGACCCTGCTTGTAACGCAGGTTGACCGAGATGTCACGGTCGCCTTTGACGCGCACAGGGTTGTCGATACGCACCGAACCGTGGTCGGTGGTGATAACCACATTGACATCGCGCTCGGAAAGGTATTTGATGACCTCCAACAACGGCGAATACTCCATCCACGACAGCGTCACCGAGCGGTAGGCACGTTCATCCTGGGCCAACTCGCGCACAATATTGCTGTCGGTACGGGCATGCGAAAGCATATCGATGAAGTTGTAGATTATCACATTCAACTTGTTGTGCATCAAGTTAGGCAAGCTGTCGACCAGACGCTTCCCATGTTGCACGTTGAGCACCTTGTTGTAGCTGTGCTTGATGTTGAAGCCATGGCGTTTCAGATTCTCGCCCAGCAGCTCGGATTCGAACTGGTTCTTAAAACCCTCTTCGTCCTCGTTGACCCAGTATTGGGGATATTTGCGCTCTATCTCGGCAGGCATCAGGCCCGAGAACATGCTGTTGCGGGCAAACTGTGTCGTGGTGGGGATGATGCTGTAGTAAATCTCATCACGGTCGGTTCGCAGATAGTTCTCCAGCAACGGCTGAATGTATTTCCACTGGTCGTAACGGAAATTGTCGATGACAATCATAAAGGTGGGCCTGTCCTCCTCAAGCAACGGGAACAGCCGTTCACGCAGCACCGTGGGGGAAATCATCGGCTTCTCCTTCGCGTCGTTCACCCAGTCGATATAGTTGCGCTCGTAGTATTTGCAAAACTGCTGGTTGGCTTCCGACTTCTGCGACATAAAGATGCCGTGGATGTTCTCGTCCTGCGTGTTGGCAAGTTCCAGGTCCCAGTAGACCAACTTTTTGTAAATATCAACCCACTCCTCGGCATTCAGACTGCCCGAAAGCTGCATACTGATGTCACGGAACTGCTGCTGATAGCTGAAAGTCGACTTCTCGCTGACCAGACGACGCGCCTCGGTATGTTTCTTGACCGACAGGAGTATCTGGTTGGGATTGACCGGCTTGATAAGATAGTCCGATATCTTGCCGCCCAAAGCCTCGTCCATGATATGTTCCTCTTCGCTCTTGGTAATCATGATGACCGGCACCTGCGGATAGCGGCTTTTGATTTCGTTTAACGTGGACAAGCCACTCAGTCCCGGCATATTTTCGTCCAAAAACACCAGATCGATATTGCCATTCGACAACTCGTCAAGGGCTTCGCTACCTGAGGTAACAGGAATTACATTGTAGCCTTTCTCTTCAAGAAAAAGAATATGCGGTTTGAGAAGATCAATCTCGTCGTCGGCCCAAAGAATGCTGATTTTATCCATTTAGTTCGTTGATATGTTGATAGGTTAATATGGTTTAATGTTTCGGGTCTGTTTTGTTTTTCGTCTTTATTTATAACGCTATTTCCTTTTTTTTCGTATATTTGAAGTGTAACTCCAAACAGCCTTATTGTACATATTTGCTTGAATGAAAAAAAAATAGGGTGATAAATGTTGTTGACTGAACAATACAAAAACGCAAAACTCACTGTCGAACTTCACGATGCTCTGGTTCCCGACCAGGCCCGCGTCCATTTGAGCGGCCTTACGGGCAGTCTGCCCGCCATTGTCAGCGCCTCACTGGCACAAAGTCTACCTCAAAGCAATTTCCTTTTCATCGCAAGCACCAAAGAGGATGCCTACTACCTGCAAAACGACCTTGAAACGCTGCTTGGCGAAGAAGGTCTGGATATGGACAAAAAAAGGGTGCTCCTGTTTCCCACCACTTATCGCCGGCCCTACCAGACCGAGGAAACCGACAATGCCAATGTGCTGATGCGTTCGGAAGTCATCCGCCAACTCAACTCCGGAAGACGTTTGGTGCTGGTTAGCTTTCCCGAGGCTCTCGCCGAAAAAGTGATATCATCCAAGACACTGACAAAAAACACCCTGCACATCTTCCGCAACGCAAAACTAGACATGGATTTTGTGATGGATGTCTTGCAGGACTACAGTTTTGAACGCGTCGACTTTGTGGTACAACCTGGCCAATATGCAGTGCGTGGCGGCATCATCGATGTCTTCTCATTCGCCAACGAACATCCGTTCCGCATCGAGTTTTTTGACGATACCATCGACTCGCTCCGCAGTTTTGACCCTGTCACACAACTCTCCATACGACAGTTCGACGAGATACACATCATCCCCAACCTTGAAAGCCACCATGACACCACTCTGGTGGTGGAAGACCGTGTCAACCTGTTGCATTATCTGGGCAGCAACGATATCGTCTGGTCCCAAAGCCTGATGTATGTCAGCGAGACCATCGAAAGCTGTTACGCCAAGGCATGTTCGGAATACGAAAAGATTGGCAACGACGAGGCGCAAGGCCTTATCCGCCTGCAGAAAACAAAACCCGAGGAACTCTATTCTCCCGCCAACGAGTTTCTCAAGAACCTGCTCAACTGCAAGGTTGTGGAATCGGGCAACTCGCTTTTCTTCTCCAAAGCACACAAGATCGAGACTCATAGCGATCCCCAACCTGCCTTCAACAAACAGTTTGAGATGCTCAAACAGTCGCTCTGCGATTACAGCGACCGAGGCTACCGCATTTGCATCAGCGTGAGCAGCGAACAACAACACAAACGACTCGATAAAATTTTCGTCGAAAGCCAAATGGAAGAGATGGCGGGACAAATCACCTATCTCGACTACTCACTGCGCCACGGATTCATCGACCACGACGAAAAATTGCTCTGTTTCACCGACCACGAAATATTTGAACGTTATCACAAATACACCGTCCGCGACCTGCAACAAAACCGCGAAGCGCTTACCTTGAAGGAGCTCTTCGAGTTGAAGCCGGGCGACTATGTAACCCACATCGACTATGGCGTCGGACGATTCTCCGGACTGGAGAAAATCGAAACCAATGGCAAACAACAGGAAGTTATCCGGCTGGTGTACAAAAACAACGACACCCTTTATATCAGCATCCACGGGCTGCACAAAATCAGCCGTTACGTGGGTAAAGAGGGGGCGGCACCGACACTCAACCGACTGGGAAGCAACACTTGGCAGGTACTGAAACAGAAAACAAAAAAACAGGTCAAGGACATTGCCAAAGACCTCATCCTCCTTTACGCCAAACGAAAAGCTTCGAAAGGCTTCGCTTTCAGCGCTGACAGCTATCTGCAAAATGAGTTGGAAGCCAGTTTTATGTATGAGGACACCCCTGACCAGCTGAAAGCCACACTCGATGTGAAAGGCGACATGGAATCGAGCGCTCCCATGGACCGTCTGGTATGCGGCGACGTGGGCTTCGGCAAGACCGAGGTGGCCATACGCGCCGCTTTCAAAGCGGTATGCGACTCTAAACAGGTAGCCGTGCTCGTTCCCTCCACCATCCTCGCATTCCAACACTACAACACCTTTACCGAACGACTGAAAGGGCTTCCCGTTAATATAGAATACCTCAACCGCTTCCGCACAACCAAAGAACGCAACCAGATTATCCGCGACTTGGAAAGCGGCAAAATCGACATCCTTATCGGCACCCACGCCATCACCAACAGCAAACTGAAATTCAAAGACCTGGGACTGCTTATCGTCGACGAGGAGCAGAAATTCGGCGTCAGCGTCAAAGAAAAACTCAAACAAATGCGCGCCAATGTCGACGTGCTCACCCTCACCGCCACACCCATCCCTCGCACACTTCAATTCTCCCTCATGGGTGCCCGTGACCTCAGCGTCATCCAGACTCCGCCACCCAACCGCCAACCCATACAGACAGAACTCTCCACTTTCAGCGAGGAACTGATTCGCGACGCCGTCAGTTTCGAGATGTCGCGCGACGGACAAGTCTTCTTTATCAGCAACCGCGTTGAGAACCTGCCCGAAATGGCCGGATTGGTCAGCCGACTGGTGCCCGACGCCCGCATCGCCATCGCTCACGGTCAGATGGAAGGCAAAGCGGTGGAAGAGACCATGATGCGCTTTATCGAAGGCGAAATCGACGTACTCGTCTCTACCGCCATTGTTGAAAACGGACTCGATATACCCAACGCCAACACCATGATTATCAACAATGCACAACAGTTCGGACTCAGTGACTTGCACCAGATGCGCGGTCGTGTGGGACGCAGCAACCGAAAAGCCTTCTGCTACATGTTGGTTCCTTCTTTCAGCGTGCTCACCGACGAAGCCCAGAAACGACTCCGTGCCATCGAAGAGTTCGCCAGCGTGGGCAGCGGGTTCAATATCGCCATGCGAGACCTCGACATTCGCGGTGCCGGCAACATCCTCGGTGCCGAACAAAGTGGATTCATCAGCGAGATAGGCTACGACATGTACCATAAAATCCTCAATGAAGCCATCGAAGAACTGAAAGAAAACGACTTCAAAGAACTCTTCCGCCAAGAGATGGCCGAACGCAAGGAGTATGTCAAGGAATGTGTCATCGAGACTGACCTCGAAGTGCTCATCCCCGACGACTATGTATCAAACATCAGCGAACGCCTTGTGCTCTACAAAGAACTGAATGACATCGGCATCAAAGGCGAACGCGATATCAACGCCGAACTCGACCGTTATCGCGAACGTCTTATCGACCGATTTGGACCCATACCACAATCCACACAAGAGCTTGTCAAAACCATCACCCTGCGCCGCATGGCCAAAGAATTCGGAATCGAGAAACTGGTACTGAAACAAAACAAAATGGTCTGCTATTTTGTGGCCAATCAAGACAACCCCTTCTACCAGTCGGCCAATTTCATGAAACTCATCCGTTACGCCCAAGACCATCCCCGAAACGTACACCTCAAAGAAACTACCGAACGCTTGTCACTCGTATGCGATAATGTCGATTCTATCCATAACGCCATTGAAAAACTGGAGATTCTCACCTCCTGCTAGTGTACCAAACAAACCTTTTTTCACTATTTTTAACTTTTTTTGTATATTTGCATGTTGGAAGAAAAGCTCCAAACAAGCTAAAAAACCAACAACGAAATAAAATTCAATACTTTATAGAAGCAGGTAAGCATCCTATGGAAATAGAAATTACACGTCTTTTCGACTTGCTGGACCATTTGGTCGTCAACCACCCCAAAGAAGATATATTGGCGGGAAAGGTCAACGGCGAATGGGTCCGATACAGCTCCCACGACTATTACAAATACGCCCACTTCTTGGCCTATGGTCTGATGGAGATGGGCATCCAGCCGGGCGACCGCATCATCACCATCTCAAACAACTGTCCCGAGTGGAATTTCATCGACATGGCTTTGTCTATGATGGGTGCCATTCACGTACCGGTCTACCCCACCCTCTCCACCGAGAACTACCTCCATATCTTCCGTCATAGCGAAGCCCGTCTTATCCTCGTCAGCAGCAACGTGCTGCTCAAAAGGATTCGTCCCGCATGGAACCAACTCGAGAACAAACCTGAGATATACACCCTCGCCAACATCGAGGGGGAACACCGCACCCTTGAGATCCTCAAACTCGGTATCGCCAGCCGCGAGAAGCATCTTGCCGAACTGGAACAGCGCAAAGAAAGCATCAAACCTGACGACTGGCTCACGCTTATCTATACCAGCGGCACCACGGGCGACCCCAAAGGCGTTATGCTCTCGCACCGCAACATCTGCTCCAACTTCCTTGCCCACTCCAAAGTCAACCCCATGACTGAGGACACACGTGTACTCTCGTTCCTGCCCCTCAACCATGTCTTTGAACGCAGTGTGAACTACCACTTCCAGCATCACGGCTGCAGCATCTACTATGCCGAGAGCATGGGCACCCTGCAACGCGACATGCAGGATATCGAATGCGGCGGCTTCTGTGCCGTGCCGCGTGTGCTCGAGATGTTCTACGACAAACTCTATGCCGCCGGCAAAGACTTCTCCGCCATCAAGAAAGCCATCTATTTCCGTGCCTTCAAGCATGGCATGCGCTACGACAACGGCATCATCAAAAAAGTCTCCATCTGGTTCCAAATCATGCAGCGTTTCTACGACTACATGGTCTACCGCCCCTGGCGCGAGAAATTCGGTGGCAAACGTATGATTATCATCAGCGGCGGCAGCAGCATCCCCGAGCGATTGGTACGACTCTTCACCGCTGCCGGCATGTGCATTTACGAAGGCTACGGTCTTTCTGAGACCTCGCCGGTCATCGCTGTCAACAACCCCGTCGAAGGCTTCGTCCGTTTCGGCACCGTAGGACAACCTCTCAGCGGCACCGAATTGAAATTTGCTGAAGATGGAGAAATCCTCACCCGCGGACCCCATGTCATGATGGGATACTACAAAGACCCAGAATATACGAAGCAGGTGATTGACGAAGAGGGCTGGTTCCACACGGGCGACATCGGCAAATATGTGGGCAACCACTACCTCAAAATCACCGACCGAAAAAAGGATATCTTCAAACTGTCGGCCGGCAAGTACGTGGCACCGCAGGTGATCGAGAACAAGCTGCGCGAATCGGAATACATCGACCAGGTGATGGTCATCGGCGAACACCAGAAAATCGCCGCTGCCATCATTTCGCCCAACTTCAACACCCTACACTACTGGGCGCTGAAACACCACCTCCACTATCGCGACAACATCGCGCTCATCAACCTCCCCGAAGTCAACAAGAAAATGCAGGAAGTCATCGACGTCTACAACAAGGACTTCGCACCCCACGAGCAAATCAAGAAGTTCCGGCTGGTCAGCGAGGAATGGACCACGGCCAACGGACTTCTCTCCCCCACGCTCAAAGTGCGCCGCAATCTGCTGCAGGATAAATACAAGGACCTCATTGTCGACATCTTCGGCAAGCAGGACGACACCAAAGCCGGTCTCTTCTCGTCGTTCCGCAACATCGAACTTCCGACCATCAAATTTCCCTCCAGATAAGTCGAACCACGGTATTTTTCAACCGACGACAAAATGAAAATCTGTGTGCTGCAATTCTTACAGGACACAGATTTTCAATATTGTAATAGCAGCCTATCGGCAACCGTTCAAAAAAATTTGTCCACTCGGGAAAAAAGTAGTACTTTTGCAGCCGATTTTCCGGAAAGGAAATGCTGTCCTATGGTGTAATGGTAGCACATCAGATTTTGGTTCTGCTTGTCTAGGTTCGAATCCTGGTAGGACAACTAAAAACGCCCCGTTGACGGGGCGTTTTTTTTTATATTAAAAAATAGTCGTATCTTTGCATCAGTTTTTCCACCAATCTGTCACCCATGCAAATATATCTTTTTTTTCTCCGCCGAGTATCCCGAAACCTGCGCACACTGCTGGCCTTTACTATGCTAGTGGTGGCAGCGATGCCGTCAACGCCGATGCGTGCACAGACGCTGCGGGACTATGAGTTTAGCACGGGAGTCGACGCTTCAAAGTGGATAACGACCTCCGACTGGACATACATTTTTAATAGTGGCTTTACTAATACTGCCTCCTTAGTAACGAACATCGGTTTCCCTTTTCCTTTTTGGGACAGCACCTATACCCAGTTCTCGGTCAGCACCCACGGAACCTTCCGACTGGGACCCGAGCGTACGGCGAGTACATATACACAGGCTGGCATGTTCAACTCTGCATACTACAATCGCAATCAACCAAGAATCACTGGTGTAGCACGATCAGGAAACGGTCTTTCCACCGGTAGCAACGGTTATATTCGCTACGCTCTGACTGGTACTGCTCCGGCACGGGTGTTTGTGTGCGAATACCGTATGGCTAGAGTTGGCAATACTGACATCAACGCTGACGTGATGTGGCAAGTACAACTGTACGAGACCACATGCGAGGTAGCGATAGTCTATGGTTCAACAACACCTGCCAACTGTCCACAAGACTTCCAAACGGGATTGGCCACGTCTGCCACCGACATCGTTTTGCTACCCCCCGACACATATACGCCCGTATACAGCACTACCTATACCAATACAACCTACAACACTTGGCACGGCGCCAACCGCTACTACAGTTTCACGCTTCCCAGTTCCACCTGTCCCAGGCCGGAGAGCATAGCCGTCAGCGATATCGGGACCTCGTCGCTCACCGCCACATGGGTGGACAATGGTAGTGCGACACAGTGGGAGGTGCGGCTTGACTGTCGCAACGTGCAAGGGTCACCCGTTGTGGTCAACACCCCCACGTACACATTCACCGGCCTGACAAACGGCACGGACTACTCTGTGCGTGTGCGCGGCATCTGCGGCCCTGGCGACACCACTGCAGTGCGAAGCCGGTCTGTGCAGACCCTATGCGGATACCTGCCGCTGCCTTATTCGGAAGGCTTCGAGGATGCGTTGGGAACCAGCAGCGACCATTATGGCTCCGGCAGCGGACTTCAGAACAACCTGCCCAACTGCTGGGATTATCACAATGAGGGATCCAGTCATTCTTTCTATCCCTGTGTAAGAATCGGATCAGGTCATTCCGGTCTTAACTATATGCGATGCTATGTAGATTTAAACTCCAATTGGAGCTCACAGTATGCATTCCTGCCCCTCACAGACTCAATCATACATCCAGTCAACAGCCTTGAACTGAGTTATTGGATAAAACGCGAAAATTCCACTCATCCAAGCACATGCATTGTCGGCATAACCCCCGACCCTACCGACATCAGCACCTTTATCCCCGTGGATACCATGATTCGCAATAATGACGGATGGATACAGCGCACCGTACACTTCAACAACTATACCGGCCCACACGGACGGATAACAATGCTTTTTCCAAAACAGACAGGGTCCCCAGCACATCCCAATTGGACTTTTATAGACGACATCAATCTCTTTTCTCACAACAGCTTCGACACCGTAACACATACGGCCTGCAACAGCTACACCTGGCCAGAGAACGGCACCACCTATACCAATAGCGGCACCTACAACCACACCCTTCCCAATGCGGCAGGTTATGACAGCATCACCACACTACAGTTGACCATATACCGCTCATACGCTGGCGACACCACGGCGGTGGTATGCGACAGCATCACATGGCGGGGGAATTATTATTCGGAAAGCGGAAACTATATCGACACCATCTTCCTCTCACCTCTTGTAGGATGCGACAGTACCTCCACACTCCACCTCACTGTGAATCACCGAAGCGGCCTGCCAGCCATCCTCCCGGGTGCCACCGAGTCGCATTTCTCGGTGAGTTCGACACAGACAGTCCAATTCAGCAAAGGCAACCTTCAGTACCAAGCCAGCACAGGCCTGTGGCGTTTCGCAGAGCACCAGTATGACTACATAGGCGACGACAACACCCATATTTCAAGCACCTACGATGGATGGATAGACCTGTTTGGCTGGGGCACAAGTGGGTGGAACAGCGGGGCCACGGCATACCAGCCATACAGCAGCTTTGCCAACTCAAACCGATACCAACCCGGAGGTGATGCATCCAACGACCTCACAGGCAGCTATGCCGAAGCCGACTGGGGGTGGCATAACGCCATCCAGAACGGTGGGAACAGGAATCACCTTTGGAGAACTTTGATTCACACCGAATGGGAATACCTTTTCAATACCCGTACCACTAACACAAACCTTGGCACACCCAACGCACGCTATGCCAAAGCCAGCATCAACGGTACTAAGGGAGTCATCCTTTTCCCTGACGAATACACCCATCCTGCCAATGTCGCAGTTCCCTTGGGAATAAATGCCACAGACAACACCGGATGGGATGGCAATACATACAGTACAACAGACTGGGACAAGATGGACTCTGCCGGAGCGGTGTTCCTACCTGCTGCAAGAATGAGAAATGGCACAGCATTAACCAATATCGGACTTTTGGGGGGCTATTACTGGGCGACAGACAGGTACAATGACAACAACAGTCATGCCCATATGTTAAAATTCAACAATACATCTCTAGATCCTTCTCATCACAACTACAGATATTTAGGTATTTCTGTCCGCCCCGTCCATAACACCGATCCTGTAATCACCAACGACACTGTTGCCGAGGCATGCGACAGCTTTAATTGGTGGAACACGAATTACACGAATAACACGAATACTCCCACACACCTTTACACCACCTCTGCCGGCTGTGATAGCCTTGTGACGCTACATCTAACTATAAATCACTCTTCCACTGGCGACACCACGGCAACAGCATGCGACAGCTTCACCTGGTGGGGCACGACGTACACCAGTTCGACAAATACGGCGACGCATACCTTTACCAACGCCGCTGGATGTGACAGCGTGGTGACACTGCACTTGACAATTAAGAACAGCACTACGGGAGACACCACAGTCACCACTTGCAATAGCTTTACTTGGTGGAACACGAATTACACGAATAGCACGAATTCGGCTACGCATACCTTTGCTAATGCCGCAGGATGTGATAGCGTGGTGACGCTGCATTTGACGATCAATCATTCAAATACTGGCGACACAAACGCTACCGCTTGCAACAGCTTTACTTGGTGGAACACGAATTATACTAATAGCACGAATAGTGCTACGCATACATTTACAAATGCTGCCGGTTGTGATAGTGTGGTGACACTGCATCTCACAGTTAACCATAGCAACACTGGCGATACCAACGCTACTGCTTGCAATAGCTTTACTTGGTGGAACACGAATTACACCAATAGCACGAATTCAGCGACGCATACATTTACTAACGCCGCAGGATGTGATAGCGTGGTGACGCTGCATTTGACGATCAATCATTCAAATACTGGCGACACTACTGCGACAGCATGTAATAGTTTTACTTGGTGGGGTAATAGTTACACGAGTTCGACGAACACGGCAACGCACACCTTTACCAACGCAGTAGGATGCGACAGTGTGGTGACACTACACTTGACGATAAATCATTCGAATACTGGCGACACTACGGCAACGGCTTGCAATAGCTTCGCTTGGTGGGGTAATAATTACACGAGTTCGACGAACACGGCAACGCACACCTTTACCAACGCCACCGGCTGCGACAGTGTGGTAACGCTGCACTTGACGATTAATCATTCTAACACTGGAGATACCACTACTACCGCTTGCAATAGCTTCGCTTGGTGGGGTAATAATTACACGAGTTCGACGAACACGGCAACGCACACCTTAACTAATGCAGTTGGATGTGATAGCGTGGTGACATTGCACTTGACAATCAATCATTCGAACACTGGAGATACCACTGCTACCGCTTGCGATAGCTTTACGTGGTGGAACACGAATTATACGAATAGCACGAATAGTGCTACGCACACATTCACTAACGCCGCTGGATGCGACAGCGTGGTGACATTGCACTTGACGATTAATCATTCCAACACGGGCGATACAAACGCTACTGCTTGCGACAGCTTCTCTTGGTGGAACACAAATTACACGAATAGCACAAACAGTGCTACGCACACTATTACCAATGCCGCTGGCTGCGATAGTGTTGTTACATTGCACCTAACGATCAATCATGCCACTACGGGTGATACCACTGCTATCGCTTGCGACAGCTTTACATGGTGGGGCACGAATTATACCACTACTGGCGACTTTATGCGGACGTGGCCGTCCGCGCTCCCAGGTGGATGCGACAGCGTGGTGACACTGCATTTGACTGTGAATTACTCCAACACGGGCATTGAAGACACCACGGTATGTAACCGCTTTATTTGGCACGGGACAGAATACACCTCAAGCACCAATACACCGACGTTCACTTGCCTCAACACGGCAGGGTGCGACAGTGTCACTACATTACATCTGACTGTTAACCATTGCTCTACAACTCTCATCACCGTTTGCGACAGCTACACGTGGAGAGGACATACCTACACCACATCGGGCATATACGTAGACGGCACCGACACCCTCAATCTGACCGTCAATCACAGCAACACCGGCGACACCACGGCGACTGCTTGCGACAACTTCTCTTGGTGGGGCACGGATTACACCAATAGCACGAATAGCGCTACGTACACCTTTAACAATGCTGCAGGTTGCGACAGTGTGGTGACACTGCACCTCACTATCAACCACAGCACAACTGGCGACACCATGGCGACAGCATGCGATAACTTCACTTGGTGGAACACGAATTACACGAGTGGTACGAATAGTGCTACGCATACCTTTACCAACGTTGCTGGCTGTGATAGTGTTGTTACATTGCACCTAACGATCAATCATGCCACTACGGGTGATACCACCGCTATTGCTTGCGACAGCTTTACATGGTGGGGCACGAATTACACGATTTCGACAAATACTGCTACGCAGACCTTTACCAACTTGGAAGGGTGCGACTTCGTGGTGACGCTACATTTGACGATTCATCATTCCAACAC
>JAEEGL011634625.1_pt1 | contig 27107 bp, 26 predicted proteins | sample 9134231 | NCBI WGS metagenome assembly JAEEGL01 (sample SAMN16246548, study PRJNA631951) | gut metagenome | biome: gut microbiome; feature: rumen; material: fiber-attached | host: Bos | place: Iran: Karaj | collected 2018-10 | reverse complement strand
GATCAGTCAGGCTTATATCTTTTCGGGCACAGCATGGGCGGACTTGCAACGATATATGCAGGTATATTAAGGCAGGATAAGGTTAAGGGAATGATACTTGTCGAGCCGAGTTTCCAGCATACTGAGACCATGAAATTTGAAAACGATCAGAAGCTTCCGAACGATTTCTATTCTTTCCTTTCAGGCTGTAATATTCCTGTTCTGATAATCAAAGGTACGGGTGAAAGGCCTGATCTTAATGATTTTCCTCATTTCTATGACAAAGCTGGCGAGACACTTCCTGATGCCAAACTGATTACCATAGATGGTGCAGATCATCAAATGAGCGGTGAGTTTGGAAGTGCGATGTCTGAAAAAGCATATGAGATCATTAATGAGTGGTAAGTCTTAATAATATACATTTAACGGGGTTTCAAAATGCCATTAGTTGAAGTAGCTATGTTGAAAGGAAAGTCACCGGAATATAAGAAGACAGTGCTTGATTGTATTCACCTGGGACTTATAGATTCGATCGGAATTGAGGATTGGGACAGGTTCCAGCGTATTGCTGAGTTTGACAGATCTGATTTTGAATTTCCCTCATTTAAGACGGATGATTTCATGATCATTGAGTTAACGCTTTTTCCCGGAAGATCCAAGGAACAGAAAAAGACACTGATCGAAAGTATAACGAACAAACTGAATACCAGTCTTTCGATAGATCCTTCAGATGTATTTATCGTTATTAACGAGCCACCTCTGGAAAACTGGGGTATCGGAGGAAAGCAAAAGTAAAGTGCTTCCTCATGCGGATCGTGTTGGCCGGGATACCAGTTCTTCGCTGAATTCAAAGAGCTTTTTTGCTAACTCCATATCTTTCGAGCGTTTTGAGGACTTTGCTATCTTACACTTATAGAAGTACTCACCTGTGATGTCTTTTACGGATTCATCTGTTGCAAGGAAAATGGCAGTTCTTGCACCTTCTTCAGGTGTCTGGAAAAAAGGTTTAAGAAGGCCCGTAACTGTCTTGCCGAACCCGGTCTCGCGGTCGATCCCGATATTGGTCGCGACGGCACCGGGATGACAGCAATTGACAGTTATTCCTCTGTCAGCAACGCGTCTTGCGAGTTCACGGGTGAAAAGCACATTTGCAAGTTTGCTCTGCGAATATGCTTTGATTACATTGAAGCCTTTATGAAGATTAATATCATCAAAATGTATCTTGCCTGTCTTATGCGCGCCTGAAGCGACGTTAACTATGCGTGAACCGTTACCCATAACATCAAGAAGGGAAGTGGTAAGAAGAAAATGTCCTATGTGATTGATACCGAACTGACGTTCCAGACCTTCTTGGGTTTCCTGTCTGTCCAGTGAAATGAAGCCGGCATTGTTTACAAGGATGTCGAGCCTTTGAAACATCGATTTAAATTGCTGAACAAATTGCCTGATGGATTCGTAATCTCCGAGATCCGCGAGAATAAGATATGTTCTGCTGTTGCCGTCAGATAAGAGTTTTTTGTATGCTTCCTTTCCGCGTTTCTCACTTCTGCAGAGCATTACGACGGTAGCACCCTCATTAAGGAGTGCACGTGCAGTTGCCATTCCCATACCGGAGTTGGCGCCTGTTACTATCGCGGTTTTTCCAAGTAATCTTTTCATAGAATCTCCAGGTAAATGATCTGCAATTCAACTATAACAGATTGGCAGTAAAAAAAGTTGGCAATTGATAATTCTCGAAAACCAATATAAAAATATCGAATAACAATAAAAAACAATTGCAAATCAATATTGCATATGGTAATATCACATCAGAAGGGATAATTGCGAAGGGGGAAATAGACATGAATGGGGAATATAACAGACAGAAAGGCTTTACAAGATCCGGTTGTTTTACGATCGCTTTAGCCTTTGGTATTGTGTTTTCTGCATTAGGAATATATATTTTCGTTTGTATCGTCAGATATATACATACGGCTGACGAGATCAGTAAAGATTATTACTGCAGAGCTGCTCAGCTTCCGTCCTATGCTTCATGCGTTGACAGAATGAGTATCGTTGAATTTAAAGGAATACATAATTACAAGTCTTTAGAAAGCCGCAAATACAGGAATGAAGAGAAGCTGATAGAATCACTTCCCGATGGGTTTTCTTATGCGGTTACAAATGCTTTAGGTCAGGGAGAAGCAGAAGAAGCTGCTGACATAAAAAACAAACCGGTAATGCGTTATCAGGTTTCTGAAGATCTGCTGCCGCTTGAAGACAGCGGTTATGATGACGATATAGAGTGCTATTATTTTGTTCTTGTATATCCTGACGGTTCCTGCCGTTTTGATATTATCTCAGAGAAAACGGGTCCTGATTATTGATGACAGGTTTTGTGAAATAATTGTTGTGTGTGGGGTAAATGATCATGAAGGATACAGCATTATTAATTGAAGTGATAGTCAGCGCAATTATATTGGTTGCGGCAATAGTATTGTTTATTGTATCGATAATAAGAACGGCAAAAGGGAAAAAGAAAAGTATTGCAGGAATAATCTGCGGCAGTCTGCTTAGTCTGATCGCGTTTATCGGAATTGTATACGGTGCCTTTGGGATGCTGATTAATGCTATGGTTCCGGCATTTGAAGGCGTGGCAAGTGAGCTGGCTGATCTGTCAGCTGATTTTACGACTGTACCGGGATCTAAACCGATCCCGGGAGGGCTTAAGATAAATGATAATGAGATCACGCTTCCCTGTACTATTGCCGAACTGAAAAGCAAAGGCTTTGAGACGGACAATAAATATCTTGGCAAGGAAATAAAGTTCTGGTATGCCGGTGATTCAAAAGACGGGAATGAGATGCCGTATTTCTACGTGTGTATAGATAATGATGATTATGCTCGTTTCGATTATGTAAAAGATGATGATCTTATTGTAGCTGTAAAAATGCAGGAAGATAACAAAACTGCCTTTGAGTTAAACGGAATCTATTTCAGGATGTCAAAAGCTAAACTGATCGATAAATTCGGAATAGCGGCATTCGAAAAAGATAATCCGGTCCAGGGTGATGCTTTATACTATCTGGGTGACGATGGCCTTATGTACAGATTCATCTTTTCTTCTACTTATCAGGCGCTTTGGAATGTCACAGTAGGAACATCGGAATACATGGAAATTGAATCGAAAATAATTTATCAGGGATAGAAACTTTGTCAGTTCCTTGACTTTAATATCCTTGTGTTGATTATGGTTATGTGACCATTGCAGTACTGCTTTATTTTGTGTATTATTCTGTAATGTTTATGGGGACAATAATATACGGGAAATAGCGAGATCTATGAAGAAAACATAGCTTGTGTTTCGTTCGGTTACCCTGGATTAAAAATCTGATTGAGAGGTAATTTGTATGAATAGAAGCAGGATCGTCAGTGTTATTGTTTCAGGCCTGCTGATCCTTTCTGAGACTGCATCTTTTACCGGATGCAAAAGCAATGATCATGGAGAGGTCAGTAAAGTAACCAAGGATTCTGTTTGGTTTAATTCCACTTCGACTGAGCTCGCCGATAAGTACAAAGGTCAGAAGACAAGTTATTGCGACAGTGAGATACTGGGAGCCTGTAAAGACGGTATCGTAATAAAAGCCGTGGGGTCTTATGTATTACCGGATGACTTTGATTGGGAAAAAGACAATTTCGAAGACTACAATTTCACTAACATCGATTACTATGATCTAAAAGGAGAGCTGATCAATTCTTTTGATATAAGTAAATCATTTTCATCTGAAGAGCATAAACATATCGAAGATGTTTTTGTGGGTTCTGATGGTGTATATCTTAAGATACTTGAAGCAGATAACGGAAAGGAAAAATGCTATCTGGCTTGTGCAGATCCTGCGACAGGAACTCTTGGCGAGTTAAATGAAATAACCGGCAGCTCAGACGATTCGGTTCAGAATGGTGATATGATCGTAGAAGGAACCTGGTCTGTCGGCGATTACGTGGTGTCACGTTACTCCAAGAGAAGCTCGTACGCATTCATGATCTGTAAAGGCGGCAACAGCAGGATAGTTGATCTTTCAGTTGATCCGGCTTTAGCAAACATTGCATATATTTCCGGATTCATTACTGTTTCAGAAAAAGAGATACTTCTTGTCTGTCTGTCAAACGACGTGACATTTGTCTCGTTGGATCTTGAGACCGGTGAAGCAGCAAATAAGGATGCGGAATACTCATGGCTTAATACGGTTAATTATTCTACACGGATATCTTCCTTTGATGGTAAGAACTATATTTCAGATCAAAACGGCGTAAAATGCATTAACTTTGAAACAAAGACATTGGAGGAAGTTCTCTCTTATAACAACTGTAATATCAACAGATACACGGCAGGAAGAATGAAGCTTGTTTCCATTGAAGATTCAAGATATGTATTTGCTGATATGGCGCGGCACGAAGATTCTGTTTCCATGTATCAGGGCAGCGGACAAACTCCCGTGATCGAAGTTATTGAGAGATCCGATACTAATCCTAATGCCGGTAAGATCATCATTACAGCTGCCATAGCAGGCACGTTTGAAATGTCATATCCGTTATGTGAAGCTGTAAGAGTTTTTAACGAGACTTGCGGAGAATACTATGTACAACTGGAAAATAAACTTAATGTAGCTGATTTCTATGATTTCAGTAATGCCGAGAGTCACGATGATCAGATGGGGATCAATTACAGCGGTACTTCCGAACTTGGTGATAAGCTTGCTTCGGACATGATATCGGGTAATGGGCCTGATATTGTTCTCAATGCTGCTGCTTTCAGTCAAATCCAGTCTGAAGAATATCTTGTGGATCTGAACAGCTATATCAAAGGCAAAAACGGAATAAATGAAGCAGATTATTTTTCAAATGTCATAGATGCGGCGAAGATTGATGACAAGCTTTTCTATATGCCGGTGAGCTTTACGGTATCAGGCATACAAACAAAAAAATCAAATGTAAGTGAAGGACAGACCGGCTTTACTTTTGATCAGTATATTAAATTCGTTGATGAGGTGTGCAACGGCAAAGATCCGATGAACGAAACTCAGCTCGGTGTTCTCTGTACTCTTTATTCATATATGAATGATACCTGCATAGACGGTAAGACAGTTAACTTCGATAATGAATCATTCAGAACTCTATGTGATTATGTAAAAGACAATGTCGTTGACAGTTTCTATGATGAGAACGAAAGTGACGGTACCGGTTGGTATAACAGTTTTGGGGATTTCCTTTTTGTTAACGGTTACAACTCTTCAAGTCTGACACTTATGGGATATCCGTCGATAGACGGGCGCGGACCGGTAATATCTATTGACACTTCTGTAGGGATCTCATCAGCTGCTCCTTCTGCAGTAGCTGACGGAGCATGGAGATTCATAAAGACCTGTATGAGCAGTGACATACAGGATCTGGTTGCCAGGGATTACAGTAATCCTATGAGTACGGCAGCATTTGATTCCACAGCTCAAATAGCACTGGAAAATTATAATAAAGTTAATCCGCTGCAGAAACTTGACGGGAATGTTGCTGATTCTTACAAAGAAGTTCTTTTATCAGCGTCTGTAACAGATAATGCTGATCCGGCTGTACTGGTCGTGATCAGAGAAGAAATACCGCCATATCTTTTGGATCAAAAGAGCTTTGATGCGGTCCTGAAGATCCTGCAGGACAGAGTAACAACGATCATTGCAGAGAGAAAGTAAAAGGGGAAAATAAAGAATGAGTGATGATCTGTTTTTTGAAAATGCATATTTTGTTATAGGCACGTCATATGCCGGAAAATCCACAATGGTCAAGGAACTTGCAAAAAAGCACGGCGGGATCGCATGCGAAGAGAATTACCATGATAATTATCCCGGCGAACTTGATAAGGAAGAATTTCCTTGTCTGACATATACCCGTGATCTTGTCGACTGGCATGATTTTATTAGAAGGACTCCGCAGGCTAATAAAGACTGGATAGACGGTGCAAAAAAGGAATGCGGGATACTTGAATTGCGTATGCTTCCGGATATATGCAGTCAGGGCAAACCGGTATTCGTTGATACAAACATCAGCATCGAAAAACTGAAAACTATCGCACCTTTGGATCATACGGTCGTATTGCTTTCGGATCCGAAGATCTCTATAAGCAGATTCTTTGACAGACCTGATCCCGAAAAGCAGTTCCTCTATAAACTTATGCTGGAAGAACCCGAGCCTGAAAAGGCACTGGAGAATTACAGAAAGGGCCTCGAGCTGATATGTTCTCAGGAATCATATGATGAACTTTTAAATTCAGGTTTTAAAGTCATCTTCCGTGATGAGAACAGAAGTATCGAGCAGACACTGGCTTTGGTTGAAGAAGCTATGGGTCTTTGATCAGTCCGGTTTTACTCCCTGATGTAGACCGGCATATCAAAGTAACCACGCTGTTCTTTAAAGAATCTGCCGTTTTTGATCACGCGTTTGTCTTTTCCGTCAACTGAAGTCCATGTGCCTTCCGGCAGATAGAATTCGACCATACCGTCTTTATCAAAAACTGGAGCTATAAGGATATTGTTTCCAAGCATATATTGTTTATCAAGGTACGGGCAGACGGGATCATTCTGGAATTCCAGGATCATGGGACGCATGACCGGAAGACCGAGTTCCGTTGCTTCCTTACGGGCATTGTCGATATATGGCATGAGTGATTTCTTGAGTTCCGTATAGTGTCTTAATACATCCACGGATTCATCGTCGTAGTTCCACGGTACTCTGTAAGATCTGCTTCCGTGAAGCCTGCTGTGGGAACTCAGAAGCCCGAATGCTGACCAACGCTTATAGACATCGGGAGTGGATTTGTCTTCAAATCCGCCTATGTCATGACTCCAGTAGGAAAAGCCTGAGAGCATGAGCGACAGTCCGCCTCTGATCGTCTGTTCCATAGAAGGATAATCCGAGTGGCAGTCACCGCCCCAGTGAACGGGGAACTTCTGACATCCTGCAGTGGCGCTCCTTGCAAATACCACTGCTTCGCCTTTGCCTTTCTCTTTTTCGAGAAGCTCGAAAACCGCTTTGTTATAAAGATAAGTATAGTAGTTATGCATTCTAAGCGGGTCGGACCCGTCGGAAAAAACAACATCTATAACAGGTATCCTCTCGCCAAAATCTGTCTTGAAGCAGTCCACTCCTATATCGATAAGGTATCTAAGTTTATCCTGATACCATTTGACTGCATCCTGATTCGTAAAATCCACTATTCCCATTCCGGCCTGCCATAGGTCTGTCTGCCAGATACTTCCGTCAGTTTTTCTGATGAGATAGCCGCTCTTTGCCGCCTCATCAAAGATCTCCGATTGCTGGGCGATATAAGGATTGATCCATACACAGACATGGAGCCCTCTCTCGTGAAGCTTGGATATAAGCCCCTCAGGATCAGGAAACATATCACTGTCCCAGAGGAAATTGCACCAGTGACTGTCTTTCATCCAGAAACAGTCAAAGTGGAATACTTTAAGATCGATCCCTCTTTCGAGCATTCCGTCTACGAATGAGAGAACAGTCTTCTCGTCGTAATCCGTAGAAAAAGAAGTGGAGAGCCAAAGTCCGAATGACCAATCGGGAAGTTCCGGGACACGGCCTGTGAGACCAGTGTAAAGTGTGAGGACATCTTTCATGGAGCTTCCTGCAAACAGATAGTAATCAAGACATTCTCCCCGTACGGAGAACTGAACTTTTGAAACATTTTCCGAAGCGACTTCAAAATTGATCTCTTCAGTGTGGTTTACGAATACTCCGAGATTCTTATCGGTAATATAGAATGGTATGTTCTTATATGCCTGTTCAGTGAAGGTACCGCCGTCCTTGTTGACGATGTCTATGCTTTGTCCGTTTCTTATGAAACTGCCGAATCTTTCACCTAAGCCGTAGACGTGTTCGCCCACGGCAAGGCTCAGCTGTTCTCTCATAAAGAAGCCATGGCTTCCGTCGATATAAGCCAATGCACCTTCACATGATCCGGTTACTGTTTGGTTTCCCCTGATCAGTTCATAGCCGTAATTTTCTTTGTTTATAGTAAGAGTACTCTCTCCGCTTCTTACGGTGATAAGTTTATCGCCTTCGTCGACTGATAAAGGAACGCATGTATCGTTCAGTTCAAAATATGAAGGGGAGAAGGAGCTGTCACCTTTGAAGTGATAAGATCTGATGCGGAAAGCGTTCTCGAAGGGAGAAGAGATCTCTATGGTAAGATACGGACCGCTCAAAGTATTGCCTCTGGAACCCACGTGATATGTCGGAAGAGTAAGTGTTAATGTTTTTCCGTTATTCTGAATGAACCGGACTTCGCGAGCAGGATGGATATTGAATCCTTCTGCAGTTCTCCAGGCGCCGTCTGTGAATCTCATAAATGTCCTCCTGATCGATCGAGAGCCTAATACTAAAGTGATTTTAACATTTTAAGAAACGCATATACAGAATGCGATCGGTGAGTTGACGGGTGTCTACCTGAATGATATATTTACGGTATACAATTGTACACCTTTGTGTAAGGAGTGATTTTCGATGCGTTTATCTGATGCCGAATGGAAGATAGCTGATTGTCTCTGGAAGAATAATTCCATGACTATAACCGAACTTACAAAGGAGCTTGCTCCTAATACCGGATGGACAAAAAACACGGTTATTACTTTGCTCAAGCGCATGACTGAAAAGGGCGCTGTCACGTATGTGCAGGAAGACCGCGCCAAGAGATTTTGTCCTGCCATAGACAGAACAGAAGCCGAGATGGAAGAAACAACTTCTTTCCTTGATAAGGTTTATAAAGGTAATGTCGGGCTCTTGATCTCAAATCTAATCGGTTCGGATCAGCTTACCGGAGAACAGTTAGAGGAATTGAGAAACATAATCAGGGAAGGTTAGGATGCTGCGCTACATTATCGGAATATCGATAATAACGATCGTATTGATGATCATTCGGTATCTTTCAAGCGGAAAGATACTGAAGAAGCATCAGTATGCGATGTGGCTGATCATTCCTGTCTGCATGCTGCTTTTCCCGTTCTTAAGGATAAGTATTCCGGTTCCTGAAGAACTGGTCCCTTATATCCCTGTCAGGGAAGAGACAGCCGTTACCGGGCTGACAGATTTTGCCGGCTATGCTGATATAGAAAAAACTGAGCAGAATGATACGGCGGTTATAGAAGATGAACAGCTGATCTATCAAAATGATCTTGTTGAAAATGAAATGATACAGGCAGATCAGGTTAATGTTGATGCGGTTCTGACTGAAGAAAGTTCTGTTAAGCGTATATCTGTAGACTGGTATGCTGTTCTTACGAATATAAGCATTACAGTGTCGGTGATCATGATCATTCTGCTGGCAATATACAATGCCGGTTTTATTCTTTATTGCAGACGGAACAGAAAATACTTAGGCAAAGACCCGATCAGCGGACTTAAGATCTTCGTTATAGATCATAATAGCGCTCCGTTCCTTCTTTTCGACGGAATATATGTTGATAAAGATTTTGAGATGCCGGGAAGCTACAGGGCGGACAAAGAGATCTATGTTGATAACATATCCGGAAGGATGAGCAGTTATATCATTTGTCACGAAGCCTGTCACCATAAGCATGGTGATTACATCTGGGTAATAGTGAGATATCTGGTTCTGGCTGTTAACTGGTACAATCCTATAATTTGGACTGCGTTTATTCTGTCAGGCCGCGACTGCGAGCTTGCATGTGATGAAGAAGTTCTGCTTTGTTCCGAGTCCAATTCATCTGTCGGTTATGCCGAATCATTATTGGAACTCCTGAATCAGAGAACCGCAAAATCCTTTGGATTTACCGTTACTACAGGAATGCGCGGCGGATTTGAAGTTATGAAGAAAAGAATAATCAGCATCACAAATCCCGCCAAAAAGAGTTATAAGACTTTTGTAGTAGGCCTGGTTGCCTTGATCATAGTATCCGGCTGTTTTGTGATCGAGCCGATGGCTGCGGTAAATGAGCCTTTGGAAGAGACACCTGATGTTATTGCCGTTGATGAGGATATGCAGGATTTTCCGGAATCCGCTGACTACAGCATGAGTTTGTATAATTCCCATGATGTGTATTTTTACCGGCACGGTATTGCCATAAAGGGAATCCTTATGCTTCCCTTAGGTGAAGGACCGTTTAAGACGATCGTCATGTGCGGTTCTTACGATTCTTCATACTATATTGATATAGCTTCAAGGTTCAATGACAAAGGTTATGCCGTTGTTATATTTGATTTCTCGAATGCTTTGGAAGCAGGACAGGAACCTGACGGAGATTTTTTGCACGAAGAAGTGATGGATCTGAATGCCGTTATCGACGGATTAAAGAATCTGCCGGATGTTGACTGCTCGAATATCTGGCTTTGGGGACATTCTGTCGGAGGGTTTATAACTGCTTATGCCGGTGTTTACAGACAGAATGATATCAGGGGAATGATACTTGTTGAACCATACATGCCGAAAACGGTTAACATTACGCATTATACAGAGGCCAAGGTCGGTATAAATGAGTATGTGGACAGTGCCTATTTGATGTTGAGCAATGATTTACCTTCTGCATTTATCAGCGGATGTGATTATGATGATATTCAGAATATGATCCTTGCATACAGTTCGTCGAATAACGGTTATCTGTATATTGTTGATGATGTTAACAGTTTGTCAGCCCGTGATGATGCTGATATGATAGCAGACAGATCTCTCAAATTTTTGAAGAATCATTTCTGATCATTAAAAGCAGGGGGAACTGTTATGGCCTCTTACGTCACGGAAAAAGTATTTGAAAGAAAACATACAAAGCTCAAGAGTTTTATAGTCCTGACAATAAAATACGGAATAGGTCTTTGTGTACTTGCCGGGGCAATGATCTTATTGGCGCTGAATTCAGGCAAAGATAATCCGATGGAGTTTGTCTTAGAATACGGATGGTTGTTTTTGGCTGTAGCTGTCGTCGGAATAATAATCAATACAGCCAAAGAAAAAGATGTCAGTGTAACAGTTCTTTCCAAGTCAGTAGATATAACAGTAGGAGATGCAAATGCTGTTTACTCCGTGAAGGATTATATCGGAACGAATTTCAATCATTCAGGTAAAGGCAAAGCCCGATACGAACTTGTTTTCGCAGATAATGATAATGATCCTGATACCAACCTTTATGTCGGTCTTCCCGGAATAAAGATAAAGCAGTTTAAGGAGATCTCAGATGCTGTCATGATCGCAAAACAGGAGCTTACCGGAGATATTGAATATGAAGCTTTTGAAGGTGATGTTTATGAAAGAAATAAACCGTCTTCTTTTGATCTGAAGTTAATTCTCCTGACGATAGTTGTTGCTGCTGTTACTGTATTGTTCTTCGTTCTCTTTTTTAACTGGTTAGTCTTAAACAAGCTGGATATCGCACCATTTGTTTTAGGAATGGCTGCATTGGCGATTGTTTATACTTTTATAATTATCAAGTTAATAGAGTACATATTTGAGAGGGAGAACGGAGTAAAGGATTTGAAGTCTTTGAAATTTGAAACGTCTTCATTAAAGATCAATGATGAAACTTTCTCTTTAAAGGATATAGAAACAATAAGCATGACGCCTCCTTATGTTATGGATCTTTCCAGATATCACAGGATATTATCCGTAAAACTGTATGAGTCCAAAAAGCCTCTGAAGTTCTCTTTGGGTAACCGTATAGAAAAAGAAGAAAATGAAGAGACTCTTGCGGAAGGCTGCACATGCACGTATCCGGCTCTTTATGAAAGGATAAAGACCGGCAGAGAAACATCTGCCAAATTCAAGATATAGCTTCAAAGCCTTGAGAATAAGTGCTTTTGGCCGAGTGCGGAAAGCCTGATAAGTGCAAAACAAGAAAAATATATCGAAAAACAATAAAAAACTCTTGAAAAACGAAAAAGCCTATGTTAGTATAATGCCATAAAGCTAGCTTAATCTTATTTCAGGAGGACAAAGACTATGCGATACAATGATGTGATAATCAGATGGACAAAGATCGCTACGGTGTTGTTCATTGCTATGGCTGTTGTAGCTGATATTTTCGGAATCGTCATAACCAAGTATATTGCTTTTTGCTGGGCAGAGGTATTTGATATTGGAAGAGTGGCAGCGCTTGCGGTAGTATTCTATCTTGGAACCGCCGGTGCGTATGTAGTGCTTTTCGCTTTGTTAAAACTATTGTTTAATATGAGTAAGGATATAGTCTTTGACAGAGTAAATACAAATCTTATGATGACCATAACACTTGCTCTGGTTGGAATTGCAGTAGATTGTGCTGTAGGCGGATTCATCTGGAACGGAGCCTGGATCTTATCGATCGTAGCACTGTTTATGGCGCTTGTCGTAATGAGTGTAAGGGTAGTATTTGCTAAAGCGATTACTATGAAAGAAGAAATGGATCTTACGATCTGAGAAAGGAGGAGAAATATGATTATCGTGAATCTTGATGTAATGATGGCAAAGCGTAAGATCTCCTCCGGCGAACTGGCTGCAAAAGTGGGGATAACGCAGGCAAATCTTTCGATACTTAAGAACCAGAAAGCTAAAGCTGTCAGGTTCTCAACTTTAAACGATATCTGCAAGGCTTTGGATTGCCAGCCCGGAGATATTCTCGAGTTCAGAGAGGACTGATCACAATGGACAAAAAGGTTATATTACAAAGGCTGGGAATTATCCTGGCCTATCCCTTAGCATACGCTTATTTAAGACTGCTGCTGACATCTTATAATGAGTTCGTCATTGAGACAGACAAGCTGTCGGTATCGGTCGCATATCCGGTAATAGCCATTCTTTTCATACTCGTTAACGAAATCGTAAGAAGAGGCAGAAGAGGCAGAAGAGGCATCTCAGGCAGGATTTCCGGCGAGACTGTATTCTGGTACATAATGACATTCCTTTCGGGAATGACCGCAACGATAGGACCTGAAGAGGGGATCTCAGTATTCGCAATGCATTTATGCGCGGTGTATTCGGTACTGATCTCGAATAACATTCTTCTTGGCGGAAAGACATCGGGTTTTATTCCGGCAGATCTTATTCACGGATTCTTCGTTAAATCATTTGCAGGTTTCCCGAACTACATAATTGACTGGTCGAGCTTTAAAAAGCCTCAGGAGGGATCAGAAGACGGTATTGAAGCTCCGCCCAGGAAGAATCGCGCCGGTGCTGTCATATTCATTATCGTTATGAGTATATTGCTTATAATCTCTATAAGTCTTATGGCATCGATCGATGAGGATATCAGTGCGTTTATCAATAACATGTTCTGGTGGGCTGAAGAATATTTCGGGAACCTCAGGATCAATGAGATCTTCTGGAGAGCCGTATTCGCAATTCCCGTATGCTTCTATCTCTACGGTCTTATGTCCAGAAGCGCCAAATCAGACGGCGCCAGGGAGAAGAGAGTTGCTGCCTGGATCAATAATGTCAGGGGTAAGGGAAAAACAGCATCCTCAACGCTCGTATATATAGCTGCAGGAATCTTTGTTCTTGCATACATACTGTTCTTTATTAAGAGATTAACTTATATGCTGGGCGGTTTTACCGGAACTGTACCTGAAGGATTACTTGTATCTCACTACGCTAGAGAAGGCTTCTTTGAGCTGGTCGGAATAATGACAGTAAATATGTGCGTATATCTTGCAATAATCCTGTTCGGAAAGACCGGTCCGGAAGGCAGCTTCTCTGTTCCTTCCAAGATCCTTGTAACGCTTCTGATGGCTGAAAGCATTGTCTTCGCAGCTATCGCAATGAGTAAGCTGGGCCTTTATTACAGCATTTTCGGATATACTCCCAAAAGGATCCTTGCAATGTGGGGAACACTGACACTGGGCTTTGCAGCTGCAATGACGATAATTACCGTTCACCGCGGCAAACCGCATTTCAGAGCCGGAGTATTATTTACAACAGTATCTTATATAGCGATTTGCATTTTGTCTGCTGTGCTTGTCGTTATAGGCTAAGGGAAATATAACCTGTCAGGGCTGCCTCGAAAGTGAGATGTTCACATAAGAGGCAGCTCTTGATTACGGTTATTACGTTTCATTCATGCTCCGGCAGACACTTCTGCTCAAAGCATGATATGACAGTACTATAATATATAATATCTATAAATATATTATATATTAGAATTAAATTGATGTATTCGGAAAATGTAATATTACAAAACCACAATATATAGTAAATGTCCTCAAAAACATATTTACTTCTGAACCCTGTGGTGATATGATTACCCCATAAGGTTAGCGGACATTTGTTCTGTTTTCAATAGGCAAATTGAGTTTTTTGAGGAGTATTTTTATGATCGAGTTTAATTGTACGGTAAAGGATGTCTTCAGACGTCCCAACATGATAGACAAGGCCGTAAGGATGATGGCAGACAACGGTTACACGGAATATGCGGTTACATATGCCAGGGTAAGGGATAATATGTTCAATGCTCTGGATTATGCTTCGGCCAACATGAAGGAGCATGAATATGAAGTCGCTGTCAGTTATTTTGAATCAAGAATGTCAGAGCAGGAGATAGCTGTTACGGCTCATTATACCCACAGGACTATCAGGCGTTACGTTCGCAAGGCATGTGAACTGATAAGCGAGTATTTCAGGGACAGCCTGGGCATAAAGCTTTTGCCCGTTGATACGAGGTATCTGACCGGCAGTATCCCCGCCGGTACTTTTTGGCAGAAGGCTGACTCCGTAATGAAGTACAGCATTGAGAATACCTGTGTGGTCATCCTTTATTGTTACGAGAACAGATCCATCAACTATATATGCAGCACTTACGGCATGGGAAGCGATAAAGTGAAGAAGATAATAAAGACATTTAATGATGTCGTTACTGTCTACGGGATCCCGGAAGAGAAGAGGAGTGCTGTCTGATACAGTTTATTATCATTACCTCCGTGGTGTTAAGACAGAGCATTTGTTATTAAGCGAATGCTCTGTCTTAATTATGTATTTCAAAATATTGAGACATAATCATCTTAAAGCCTAATAACATCAAAAAAGCAGCCAACGCTTTGGTTTGGTACCGTAACGCTGACTGCATTCCGCAGTCATAAAAAGCGTGGGAAGATATTTTCTTTAAAGAAGACGGCAATTCAATTGATTTGAGCTGAGAACAGGTATCGAACGCATAACTTTGGATGTTTGTCAGTCCTTTTGGAAATACCACTTCAGTGAGATCAGTGAGATTAAATAAATGAAAATTTGCATCTGTGGATTTGATTTCTACTTTTTCAATAGATGAATGCTGGCCCGCAATATAAGTGTTTTTGGTTGCATTAAGAGTTAGCGTATTGCTTGCGAACTTGCAATCTTCGAAATGAAGTTCATCAGCAATGTATGTGTCAGGAATGGTGACTTTTGACATATCACTAAAAGTGATTCTAATGCGATTTGAATTAATAGTTTTTATAGAATCAAGGGAACTAAATGTGCAGCTCGAGAAAGTAATTCCCTCCGGGAAAGAGGCTCCCTCAGATATTTCTATAGTCTGAAGTGCCGGAATCTATGATATTGGTATCTGCAGAAACAACAACCGTAAAAGCAAAAAAGATCATTACAGTTGTCAGGACTGAAATCAAGAGTTTACGTTTTGCTTGCGTAAAAATACCTCCTGTTAATTATGGTTAAATTTGTTAAAAAACATTTATATTATTTATTATATTCGCGATATATAATTTAACAATGAAAGAATTTCTTGGAGGATACATCATATGATCATTACATTCGACAGACTTCCAGCTAATCTCGAAGAACTGAAGGCAATGCCCCAGGCAGCACTTAGTGAACCTGAATATGGTGCAGCACTCTTTATAGCCGTTATGATGCATTATTTGGAGAATAAGGAAGAGACATTTGAGATGCTCGAATTCCTGAAGGGACCTTATGGCGTATCTCCGTTTGAAAAGCAGTTTCTTGCAGACAGAATGGCTGACGGCGGCAACTGTGTCCGCTCATTCTTTAAAGGAACAGCTCCTGAAAATGATTACACACCTTCTTTGCCTTATACTATTGAGACTGAGAGAGGGTACGATCAGGAGATCGACGGCAGGATGAAGATATTCATGCAGTCTTCAGGTGCGGACTCTAAGCGCCATATCCTGCTCCGTCATAAAGTGTCGACAAATCAGTGGTTTGTTGAAGATCAGATGCTCTTATCACAGATCAGAACACCAAAGTCCGAAGATCCCTGGGCTTGATCAGGAGATGCGGAAGTAAATGAAGTCTGAAAGACCTTTTCCTAAAGTCAATATAACATCCAAGGCCGCAAGATCTTTGAAAAACGGCCATCCCTGGGTCTATGGGGATGAGATATTATCAAGCAGCGGAGAAATCGCTGACGGTGCCATAGTGGACTGTTTTGAAGGTTCAAGCTGGCAGGGTGCGGGTTTTTATAATCCGCATTCAAAGATCACAGTCAGGATCATTTCACGCAACAGCAATGATATCTTTGATTCCGGATTCTGGTACAGACGCATCCTTTATGCGGTTAAGTACAGGATGACCGTAATGCCGGGCGATGACTTTTTATGCTGCAGGATCATTCACGGCGAAGCTGATCAGATGCCGGGCCTTACATGTGACAGATACGGTGATATCGCCGTTACGCAGATTACGAGTCTTGGTCTGGAATTAAATAAAAAAGTTATCTACGATGCTTTAATGAAGGTGTTTGAAGAGATCGGTCAGCCTCTTAAAGGTATATATGAGAGGAACGAACTCGCCTTGAGGGAAAAGGAGGGACTTGATCTTTACAAGGGCTGGTATGGCGGTAAAGATTTCCCGTGTATAACAGAGATCACGGAAAACGGTATAAAATATTCCGTCGATATCGAGAACGGGCAAAAGACAGGTTTTTTCCTCGATCAGAAGTACAACAGATCTTCTGCTGCCAGAATCGCTAAAGGAAAGAATGTACTTGATTGTTTTACGCACACAGGATCATTCGGGCTTAACTGCGCTTTGGGCGGAGCCGCACATGTGACAAGTGTTGATATTTCATCTAAGGCTATTGAAATGGCAAGAGAAAATGCTGTAAGGAACGGGCTCGATAAAAAGATAGATTTTGTCTGTGAAGATGTTTTCGATATGCTGACAAAGATGGCTGAGAAAAAAGATCATACATACGATTATATAATCCTTGATCCTCCTGCGTTCACAAAGTCCAGACAGACCGTGGATTCTGCTGGAAGAGGATATAAGGAGATCAACCTTAAAGCAATGAAGCTGCTTCTGAGGGGAGGCTATCTTGCGACCTGTTCCTGTTCTCATTTCATGACCGATGAATTATTCAGAAAGATGCTGTCTTCGGCAGCAAGAGATGCAAGCGTGAGCTTAAGGCAGATAGAAGCGAGGACGCAGGCTCCGGATCATCCTATCCTGTGGAATGTTCCAGAGACGGATTATCTTAAATTCTATATTTTCCAGGTTGTTTAAAGGCTGTCAGATCCTCTTATAGAGTTTGTGACCGTCAAGTATCGCTTCTCCGGTGTAGTCAATAAACGGATCAGTCTCAACCTGGACCAATTCATAATTATCCCATTCGGGTTCTAAGAAATATGATGTGACTATATAGTCGAAATATCCTTCTTCAACAAGTCTGTCCTGTTCCTCCTGAATAGCCGGATAGTTATTCATGAGATTCATTCCCGGACCGAAGAATCTGTTTTGCGGCAGGAGTCCTGCTGCTGTATAGAAGCCTGAATCCATTACGCAGTATGTAAGTATCTTTGCATCGGGAGTCTGATTGATCGTCTCAGCCATACGGTACTGGGCAAGATAATCCTTAGGCTTGAAGATAAGATACATATTCTTGCACATGAATATCGAGAATACGTAGAAGATCAGGAGAACAGCCGTGATGAATGTCTTGATGATCTTTTTGTTTGCGGAAGTAAGCTTTTCTAAATAGTTCAGACCTTTTATAAAAGGAATGACCGAAAGACAGAAGCAATAGTAGAAGATATAACTGTAATAGTAGATGTTTGATGCTCTTACAAAAACAAAACCCACAGAAAAAGCAAACGTCAGAGCAACGAAGAGTGCTGTCTTTAACCGGTGAGTCTTATCGATAAAAAACATTGAGACAGCAGACAGCCCAAGAAGCACACCGAATGACGGATAATCCACGGATGAATTCCTGAGTGCGAAGATCGGGATTATGACCGCTTTAATGACCTTCTCGCTTATTGAAGGCTTGGCATTGGTGTTGACCAGATAAAATGAGGTGTTTGCAAGGAAGTAGGATTCCCAAAGGTAATCAAGTGACCTCGTAGCAAGGAAATAAACGAATACAGGCACAGTGACTATGATTACGCCTGCAAGGAATCTCCATACCAGAGACCACAATTTTACGAACTCTTTCCTGATGATGGAATAAAGGAGGATATAAAAACAAAAACCTGCCATGAATCCGACCAGAGTGAACTTGAGCCAGAACAAAACACCCGCAATCATGCCGCAGATCAATGCTTCTCCTTTTGCCGGCAGTCCGTTGCCTTTGACTATGGCTTTTAATCCGAAATAAAGAGCAACAGTAAGGAGCGGAAAGCATATCTCTTCCGCATTGCCGCCGAAATTAAACAGTCTCGAAGTGTATACAACACCCAGGAACAGAGGCATTAGTGCAATTGCATATTTGGAAGGAGTAACGAAAAGTTTTGCGATCTTCCATGCAAATACGGAATAGATTGATGCCATGATGCACTCGAGTAGCCATGGTCCGGTAAATGATGTATCTGAAACAAGAGCTGTCAAAGCGTAAATGAAAAACAGAAAGGGTCCCTTGTGATCAAATACATCTCTGTAAAGGACCTTGCCGTGTATCATGCTGCGTCCTATTGTGAAGAAACAGTTGGTGTCGTCCCAGGGGTTAAACGGATATAGAGGTGAACACGTAGACACGAATGTTATCGTGACTGTGGCCGCGGCTATAAGAACAGCAAGTTCGGTCCGCGTAAGCTTGCTCTTATCCTTAAGATCCTGAGTTTGCATGATTTTTAATCTGACGGCTTTTATGCTTCTGCTTTCCACAAACCGTGAAGATTGCAGTATTCGTAAGCAGCGATTACTTTTTCATCAGAACCGACGGTAAATACGGCAACGGGTTCTTCGCCGGGTTTAAGCTGCCTTATTACAGCACCCTTATCCGTCTCTAAAGCAACAAAAGTAATATAATGGGCATCCATCATAGGGTGGGCTACTTCTCCGACGGAAACAGTTACCTCCTGACCGTTGACTGAAATAACAGGAACATGTTTCTCGCCTGCAGCATCAGTAGTATTCGGGATAAGTTCTTCAAGAGGACCTCCCTCACATTCAGTCTCAAAAAGTTTGGTTACGACAGTTCCGCACTTGCCCTTGAAAAACTTCATAATGAATACCTCCCGTAGTAATAAATACAGACATTATACCATTTGTCAGAGTTTGTCGCTTTTATATGTCGAATTGAAAATCATTACCGGAGTTATATCTGCAAACGAGACTAAAACTTAATGGAAACGGTACATGAAGTGTCAAAAATGCTTAAAAATAAAAGGGATTTAACTTAATAGTCAGGGCGCGATTCAGTATAATCCTCAATGGAGAAACAAAAGTCTCCGGTGGAATATTTTAAGTGAGGTGGACTACATGGCAAACATTTTCGATCTAACGGGAAGAGTAGCCGTAATAACCGGTTGCTCGACAGGACTAGGTGTTCAGATGGCTAAGGCTCTTGCAAATCAGGGCTGCGATATCGTTGCGATCGCTCGCCGTCAGAACCTCATTGATGAAGTTGCGGCAGATATAACCAAGACATATGGTGTAAAAACTCTTGCGGTAAAGCTTGATATTACCGACACCGCTGCTGTTGATGCTGCTATAGATGAGATCTTGGAAAAAATGGGAAGGATCGACATCCTTGTCAATAATGCCGGAACTGGCGCTGTTGCACCTGCTGAGGACATTACTGATGAGCAGTTTATAAATGAGATCGACATCGATCTTTTCGGTACATTCAGAATGGCAAGGGCGATCGCCAAGAAAGCTATGATCCCTGCAGGATTCGGAAGAGTGATCAATATTTCTTCAATGTATGGTCTTGTAGGCAACAAAGTTGCTCCGGCATCACCTTATCACGCTGCCAAGGGCGGTGTTGTTAACCTTACAAGAGCGCTTGCTGCAGAGTGGGGTAAGTACGGTATTACAGTAAACTCTATATGTCCCGGTTATTTCTACAGCCCTCTTACTAAAGAGACGCTTGATTCCGAATTCTTCCAGGCTAATGCAAGGACTATGATCCCTCTTGAAAGATATGGCAATGACGGTGAACTTGATACGGCAGTCTGCTTCCTTGCTTCCCCGGCAACCACATATGTTACGGGCGTTAACCTTCCTGTCGACGGCGGATATACCTGCATGTGATTTATAAATAAATACGATTTCAGATAATCTGATATTAAATCTCTCACAATCATTTATTTTAATTGTGAGAGATTTTTGTTTTCGGACATATAAAACTTTTGTCTTTATTCTTTTATGTTAGAATTGACGTTGGATGGGGGTGACTCTTTTTTGGAGAGCAGTAACGACAGATTTGTGTTTTCACGCAGAATGCTTAAACGTGAAGCTAGGACTAATCTTAAGCATCATTATCTGATGTATGTTGTTGCATGTCTTTTTGCTTTGATCATATCCTCGGAGTTCTTAACTTCAGATAATCTTATCAGCGTCAGAAGACAGGTAATTTCAGATGCGGTTAACGCAGTGTATGAATTCACCGGTGTCCAGGATGTTAAGCGTCTGGAAAAAGCATATAACACTATCGACGAAGATGCGGACTCGCTTTATACCGCCGCTAAACATACTTTGTACAGCGTTTCTTTCTATGATAAAGAGACTAACGAGATCTTTGGCAGGACAAGAGGAATATTAAATCAGCTGATCAACTATGTGGTTAATGAAACGATCGTCTCGAATATCTATTCCGTCATATTACAGTTCTCTGTTACCGAGAACGCCGCCCAAATAATTGTAACGATCCTTATCCTGATGTTTGCTGCGTTTTCATGGGTATATGTCCGTAATGTCTATGTTGCCGCAAGCCGACGAATATTCCTTGAAGGAAGGATATATAAGAGGGTTCCGTTCTCCAGGTATCTGTTTCTCATAAGGATGAAGAGATGGACCAGAGCCTCGTTGGTAATGGCACTGAAAACGGTCTTTGAGATCCTGGGTATGGCAACGGTCATCGGATTTCCCATAGTTCACTGTGGCCTGATACTCGTTCCTTATATCATTGCGGAAAACCCTGATGTCAGACCTTTTGAGGCGTTAAAACTGTCCTGGAGGATGATGAAAGGCAACAAGCGGAAAGTGTTCGCTCTGTTTGTCAGTTTTATCGGATGGTATCTGCTCGGTTTTCTCACATTGGGTGTTGCCAATATTCTTTATGCGAATCCCTATTTTGTATGCTGCTATTCTGAGTTTTATGCAAAGATAAGACAGTATTCCAAAGAAAAGAACATTCCCGGTACAGAGATACTTAACGATGATTATCTTTTTGTAAGAGCGGATTCCAATACTCTGCTTGATACGTATTCTGATGTTCTTGAGGAGATCGAAAAGCCGGAGTATGCAATAGAAGGCCTTGAAGGCAAAAGAGAAAAGTTCTTTGCAAAGTACTTCGGCGTTGTATTGTGGAACAGCAAGGACGAGATCGAATATGAGAATCACGAGGCGCGCAAGATGAAGATGCTGGCCTTTGAGAAGGAGGCGAAGGGACTTGTCTATCCTTCAAGGCTCTCACCGATTCCTGAACAGCGCAAGATCAAGGGCCTTGAGAGCATCCATTATCTTAGACACTATTCTGTTCTGTCCCTGGTTACTTTATTTTTTATTTTCGCGAATTTCGGCTGGACATGGGAACTGCTGTATTACTTCCTGATGAAGGGAAGACTGATCAACAGAGGCGTTTTGCACGGCCCGTGGCTTCCGATCTACGGAGTTGGCGGAATGATAGTTCTGGTCATTCTCAATAAGTTCCGCAAAAGACCATTTATTTTCTTCGTGGCTACGATCACGCTCTGCGGAACCGTGGAGTATTTCAGCGGATGGCTTCTTGAGACGGTATTCAATGCAAAATGGTGGAATTACGAGGGCTATTTCCTCAATCTTAACGGACGCATCTGCGCAGAAGGTTTATTCGTATTCGGTGTGTGCGGCCTGGCTTTCATCTATGTCCTGGCACCATTGCTCGACAACATGATCAGAAAGATCAAACGGAAGATCCTTTTGCCGATTATCCTTATTCTTTTGGTCCTGTTATCTCTTGATGTTGTCTATTCGATGGCTGTTCCGAATACCGGATACGGTATCACCGGTAACTTTGATAACGACGATCAGGTAACGATCGAGACTGTCTTAGATGAATAAAGCTTATCCCCGGCGTAACGCCGGGAATAAGCTTTTGTTTTAGTGTTTTCAGGGTGTCTTAGAAACTTCCGGTAATGCTTTCTATCGCGCCTGTTGCCATCACTATCGCCAGTATGACCATAAATACTACGAAGCAGATGATCGTGTAGCAGAAGTAGGATCTGGCAAAGTTCTTCTTGTTTACATTCTTGGCACCTATAGCGAAAATGATAAGACATATGAAGCCGACGATCGGGATAGAGAATAAGATCTCATATCCGAAGTAGCCCCACATCGAGATCGGACGGTACTCTTCAGGTATGTTGTTGTTTTCCATTTTTTAATCCTCCCTTATTGAAACGGTGCATAAAAAATCTTATGCGGATGCCGTTCTAATTCAAAAGTTAATATAGCATAAATATCTTGTATTTCTTTTAATAAAATGTTAACTTACCTCATAACGTTTTTTAGAGGGAAATACTATGGAAAAGAAGCCGTTTGTAACTAAGAGCCAGATCGAAGAGATCGCAAAAACACACCATACACCGTTTTATATTTACGATGAGAAAGGGATCCGCGAGAATTGTAAGAGAGTAAAAGAAGCTTTTGCCTGGAACAAGGGCTTCAATGAGTTTTTTGCAGTAAAAGCCACACCTAATCCTTACATTCTGGACATCATCAATGATTATGGTTTTGGATTTGACTGCTCTTCTGAAGCAGAGCTCATCCTTGCAGATGCAGTCGGCGGTCCGATAATGTTCTCGTCAAATGACACTCCTGCAAGAGAATATGCTCTCTGCGCTAATCTCGGTGGGATCATCAATATCGACGATATTACTCATATCCCTTTTCTGGAGTACATCTTAGGTCCTGTCTTTCCTGAGGTAATGAGCTGCAGATATAATCCGGGCGGAGTTTTCAAGCTCAGCAACGGCATTATGGATAATCCCGGTGACTCCAAATACGGAATGACAAAAGAACAGCTCATAGAAGCATATACAAGACTTAAGGAACTCGGTGTTAAGAAGTTCGGACTACATGCTTTCCTTGCAAGCAATACCGTTACGAATGAATATTATCCGACTCTTGCAGGTCAGCTTTTCGAGCTTGCTGCGGAGATATCCGGGAAAGTCGGTATCGAGTTCGCATTTATCAATCTCTCGGGCGGTGTCGGAATCGGTTACAGACCTGAAGATTCGCAGAATGACATCATGGCTATCGGCGAGGGCGTAAGAAAGCAGTTTGAACGTATCCTTGTTCCTGCGGGAATGGGAGATGTGGCTATCTATACCGAGATGGGCAGATTCATGCTTGCTCCTTACGGAATGCTCATTACAAAGGCTGTTCACGAGAAGCATATCTATAAGGAATATATCGGTGTGGATGCATGCGCTGCCAACCTCATGAGACCTGCTATGTACGGCGCATACCATCACATTACCGTTCTCGGCAAGGAAAATGAGCCCTGTGACCATAAGTATGATGTAACAGGAAGCCTCTGCGAGAATAACGATAAGTTCGCAATAGACAGAATGCTTCCGAAGATCGATATGGGAGATTACCTTGCGATCCATGATGCAGGTGCACACGGCTTTGCAATGGGCTATAACTACAACGGAAGACTCTGGTGTTCCGAACTTCTTCTTAAGGAAGACGGTTCAGTCGAAGAGATCAGAAGGGAACAGACATTAAATGATTACTTCGCCACTTTTGATAACACCAAATATGCAGATAAGCTCATCGGCAATTAATAGCCGATGAAGATCAATAAAATAAGGCGTTTAAGGGGATCCGGACACTTATATAAGCACCGGATCCTCATTTAATTAGTTGTGCAATATGCACAAAAACAAGAAGTGTTCATTATGCAATATGTTCAACAAATCCATTGAGTGAAAACGGGAAGAAGTGTAGCATTAGGTTGTCCAAAGGGAAAGCCTTTGGGGATAGTAAAAAAGGAATTTATACCATTTAAGGAGGTATTACATATGAAAGCTTTTTACTTAGACAACATTGATGTTGCAACACTTATGAAGGCACTTGATGAGTGCAAGGGTAGCGTAATACTTCTTACGGATGAAGGTGACCGCTTCAACCTTAAGAGTAAGCTCAGCCAGATCACCGGTATCATGAAGCTTATCGAGGGCGGTATCGTATGCAATGCAAAGATTTCCTGCTCTGATCCTGATGATGAGGCAATGCTTTTCAGACTTAACCTTTTCGGAAAAGTCGAAGATGAGAAATAAAGCTTGACAGATCTTTTAGTCTTTATCTCTTGTAAGTAAATAACTTTTTGGTTTGTAAGGGGTGTCTCAATTGAGGCACCCCTTAAGCTTAGTTTCAGTATTATTCAGAAAGTTCTTATTCTCTTTCGCCAATCTGATGATAATCGACTCTCGGCTGAACGCTTTTATATGCGGGTCTGATGATCTTGCCCTTGCCGTTGAGTTCTTCGATTCTGTGTGCCGACCAGCCGGAGATCCTTGCTATGGCAAAGAGGGGAGTGTAGAGTTCCATCGGGATGCCGAGCATTGAATAAACGAATCCGCTGTAAAAATCGATATTTGCGGAGACACCCTTATAGATCCTGCGTTCGGCAGCAATAAGCTCAGCCGAAAGCTTTTCAACTCTTTCGTAGAATTCGAATTCCTTGGTCCTGCCTTTCTCGGCAGAGAGATCCTTAACATAGCGCTTGAAGATCTGTGCTCTCGGATCGGAAACAGAATAGATCGCATGTCCCATTCCGTAAATGACACCTGAACGGTCAAATGCATCCTTATGAAGGATCCTCTCAAGATATGCAAGGATCTCGTCGTTATCTTCCCAGTCTGAGATGCTTCTTTCCAATTCCTTGAACATCTTGACAACCATAATGTTTGCGCCGCCGTGTTTAGGGCCCTTAAGCGAACTCAATGCGGCAACGACAGAAGCGTATGTGTCGGTTCCTGAACTCGTTACAACGTGTGTTGTAAAAGTAGAGTTGTTACCGCCGCCATGTTCTGCGTGAAGCATAAGAGATACATCGAGTATCTTTGCTTCGAGCGGTGTGAATTTATTGTCTGCTCTCAGCATATACAGGAAATTCTCGGCAGTTGATAAATCCGGTCTTGGTCTGTGGACTACCAAAGAATCACGGTCCAGATAATAGCGCATTGCATTGTAGCTGTGTACAGCAAGCATCGGGAAGATCGATATCAGTTCCAGGGACTGTCTTAACACATTCGGAATGGATGTTTCAGCAGCCTGTGTATCATAAGCATATAGATTCAGGACGCCTCTTTGTATGTTGTTCATAAGGTCGGAAGAGGGCTTCTGCATGATTACGTCCCTGAAAAAGTTCTTCGGCATTTTCGAACGAGATTCAGCAAGAAGGACTCTGAAGTCCCTTAATTCCTGTTCGTTCGGAAGTTTGCCGAAAAGCAGGAGATAAGTGGTCTCTTCAAAACCGCAGTGCATCTCTTCGGGCTGACCCTTGATCATCTCTTTTACGTTGATACCGCGATAAAAAAGCTCTCCGGGTGCGGGCTGGATCTCACCGTCAACAACCTTGGTAGCATTGACTTCGGAAATCCTCGTAAGTCCTGTAAGTACTCCCTTACCGTTAATGTCTCTCAGGCCGCGCTTGACATCATAGGTGGTGTAGAGCTCAGGATCTATGGCGTTTGATTTGCAGATCTCGGCAAGACGCATTATCTCGGGTGTGATCTTTGAATAGTTATTGGAAGCCATAAGTCCTCTCCTTTCTGAGGCATAGATTCAGTGACAAAAAGACACAGTACTGAATATTCTAAATGATTACATGGGACAATTCAATTAAATGAGGTATCCGCCGTTTACTCCGATGATCTGACCTGTGATAAATGAGGCTTTGTCAGACTGAAGGAAAAACAGCGCTTCTGCAATCTCTTCAGGTGTGCCGAGTCTTCCTAAAGGTGTGTCACCACAGAGAACCTGTTTTGCATCGTCATCATATCCGCTCATCATGTCTGTGTTTACAACACCCGGTGATACGGCATTTACTCTTATGCCGGAAGGTCCTAATTCTTTTGCAAGTGCTTTTATATATGAATCAACGGCCCCCTTGCTTGCTGAATAAAGAGCCTCACAAGAAGCACCGGTCTGTCCCCACATTGAGGATACGGCAAGTATTACACCGCTTCCTTGTCTTACCATCAGAGGAATAACTGCGCCGGAAAGATTAAAGAGGCCGCCGAAATTAGTATCCATTATGTTCCTGTAGTCCTCATACTTCATATCCTGGGCAAGTCCTGACTGTGCTATACCGGCGTTGGAGATAAGCACATCAACAGGTCCGTTCATTTCGACGGCTTCCTGAACGGTTCTTGTTGCAGAATCAGGATCCCTGACATCGCATGCAAAATATGATACGCCGTCAATTGCATCGTCCGGAACTCCGGTACGGCTGAAGGAAGATACTTTATAACCGTTACCGGAAAAAAGCTTTACGCACGCTTTGCCGATACCACGGCTGCCACCCGAGATCAATAAATGCGGCATTTATTTATCCCCCTTAAAAATGTTTTCCGACAACAGATATTTTACACGATTGGAAAGCTTAATGCAGAGATTTTACAAGTGCGGACTTTAATTTTATAATATTCGGGTCAAAATGGAGGATTCCTGTATGTCTAAATCTGAAAATAAGGGCAAAGCACCTGAAAAGAATAATGAGATCACCGCG
>JAEEGL011215899.1_pt1 | contig 27107 bp, 18 predicted proteins | sample 9134231 | NCBI WGS metagenome assembly JAEEGL01 (sample SAMN16246548, study PRJNA631951) | gut metagenome | biome: gut microbiome; feature: rumen; material: fiber-attached | host: Bos | place: Iran: Karaj | collected 2018-10 | reverse complement strand
TTTACGGCACCCTCTACGGACCGCGGCGCTTGACGGTCAGCAACGAGCAGCTAACCTTTGCCTCTTTGCCCAAAGCGTTCAACGGCTATCGTATTGTCCACCTCTCCGACTTTCACTTGGGCTCCCACGCCAGCGACACCACTTTCATCCGCCGTGTCGTCGACAGCGTCAACGCCCGTCAACCCGACCTCATCGTCTTCACCGGCGACCTGGTCAATTTCAATGCCTCCGAGCTGGAGCCGTTCATACCAGTCCTCAAACGTTTGAAAGCCCGTGACGGTATCTATTCCGTTATGGGCAACCACGATTACCTGATGTACCGTAAGAAAGGCCCGGTAGCCGAAGAAGTCCGGCAACTTCAGGCAGCGCAGCGTCGCATGGGCTGGCATCTCCTGCTCAACACTCACGAATTCGTCCGCCGTGCCGGCGACAGCATCGCCGTCATTGGCAGCGAGAACTACGGCCGCCCGCCCTTCCCCGCCAAGGGCGACCTCACCCTGGCCTGCAAGGGGCTGCCTGAAGGCATCTTCAAGTTGCTCCTCACCCACGACCCCTACCATTGGCGCCACCGTGTCCTGCCCGAAACCGACATTGCCCTCACCCTCGCCGGACACACCCACGGCGGACAACTCCGCCTCTTCGGATGGTCTCCCATCAAACTGGTTCATAAGGAATGGGGCGGCACCTACACCGAACCCGGTGGCGCCGTCCTCCACATCAGCACTGGCCTCGGCCAGGCCCTCGTAGCCTTCCGCCTGGGCCGGTGGCCCCAGATAGACGTTCTCACCCTCAAAACTCCTGCCCCATGAACTTCCTCTACCGCATCTACCAAATTGTCGTAGCCCTGCCCGTCGTCGTCATCGCCTCCGTCGTCTGCTCCCTGGCCACCGTCGTCGGCTGTCTGTTGGGCAATGCCTCCTGGTGGGGCTACTGGCCCGGTCGGGTATGGGCCGTCATCGTGTGCCGCATCCTGCTGCTGCCCATACGCGTCGAGGGGCGTCACCGTCTCGACCCCGACACCTCCTATGTATTTGTGTCCAACCACCAGAGCTATCTCGACATCTTCCTCATCTACGGCTTCCTGGGCCATAATTTCCGCTGGATGATGAAGCGCGAACTGCGCAGCATCCCGTTCATCGGACTGGCCTGCGAGCGCGCCGGCGAGATACTCATCGACCGCTCCTCCCCCGCCCGCATGAAGCATTCGCTCATTCAGGCCGAAAAGACCCTGCAAGGCGGCACCTCGCTCGTGGTCTTCCCCGAAGGCACACGCACCCGTACCGGCCGCGTAGGCCCCTTCCGCAAAGGCGCCTTCGTTCTCGCCGACGAGTTGAAGCTCCCCGTTGTGCCCCTCACCGTCAGCGGTCCCTTCCGGGCCCTGCCGCGCAGCAAGTATGAAATCGGATTCGTCAAACGCGTGCCGCTCACCCTCACCATCCACGCTCCCGTGCCCTACACAGAAAAAGGGCAGCGCCTCCAGCCCTCGCGCGACACCATCGTCCGGAGTCTGCCGCCCAATTGCGGCGGAGAGTCTCCGTCGCAGAATAAGGATACGGACAATACAAACACAACGAGCATCGGCTCAGACACGCGTGTCTGAGCCGATGCTCGTTTCTGCCATGCAATGGCTTACAGGTCGTGGCGCATCATGCGGAAGCGGGCCAGTTCCTCATATTTCGTGCCGGGACGCCCGTAGTTGGCGTAGGGGTAGATGCTGATGCCCCCGCGGGGGGTGAAGATGCCGGTCACCTCGATATATTTCGGGTCCATCAGGGCGATGAGGTCTTTCATGATCTTGTTGACGCAGTCTTCATGGAAGTCGCCGTGGTTGCGATAACTGAAGAGATAGAGCTTCAGGCTCTTGCTCTCCACCATGCGCCTGTCGGGCAGGTAGCTGATGCGTATCTCGGCAAAATCGGGCTGGCCGGTGATGGGGCACAGCGAGGTGAACTCGGGGCAGTTGAAGCGCACCCAGTAGTCGTTGTCGGGGTGTTTGTTGTCAAACGCCTCGAGCACCTCGGGGGCGTAGTCGTGCCGATATTCGGTCTTGGCGCCCAGGGCTTGCAAACCTTCGTGTTTTCTATCCATAAATCAAATCGTTGAGTTCTTTTCCTTCGGCTTTCTCGCGCAGATAGCGTTCCAGGCCCTCGCGGCGCAGTTTGCACGAGGGGCAGCGGCCGCAGCCGTCGCCCTGCACCGCGTTGTAGCATGTCATCGTCTCCCTGCGCACCAGGTCCAGCACGCCCAACTGGTCGGCCAGGGCCCACGTCTCGCACTTGTCGAGCCACATCAGGGGCGTGTGTATGACAAACTGCTCGTCCATCGACAGGTTGAGCGTCACGTTAAGACTCTTGATGAAGGCGTCGCGGCAGTCGGGATAGCCGCTGTAGTCGGTCTGCGACACGCCGGTCACCAGATGGCTGATGCCGCGCTCGCGGGCATAGACGGCGGCTATGCTGATGAAGAACAGGTTGCGGCCGGGCACGAACGTGTTGGGCGGCGCACCCGTCAAGGGCTGCACTTCGTCCATCAACATCGTGGTGTCGGTCAAAGCGTTGCGGCCCAACTGGCCGACAAAAGACACGTCCATTTTCTCCCAGTGCACGCCTGCCAGGCGGGCAATGCGACCGGCGCAGTCCACCTCGGCCACATGCTTCTGGCCATAGACGAAGGTCAGCGCCCACACTTCCTTGAAGTGGCGCATGGCCCAGTAGAGACACGTGGTCGAATCCTGGCCCCCGCTGAACACCACCAAAGCCTTGTCACGGTTTACTTCTTGCATTATCGTTCCTTTTTCAGGTGCAAAGATAATCATTTCCCGCCGACCGCCGCTGCCTGAAGGCCTAAAAAACGGTTTTCTGCCCCCGATGGCGCTCCCGGGGGGAGCAACTGCGTTTTCGTTGCGCCTAAATCGGAGTTAGAAAAAACCAACTCCGTTTTCGTGCCCCAAAAGAGAGGCGGCGCGGGGCGCGACAGGAGCCATGGCCTGCCGGCTGAATCTTTTTTCCATTATGCTTGGCTTTTACATATAATTCTTGTAAATTTGCAAATTGAAATTACCTGAGTATAGTCACTATATATATTGATGAGAAAGGTTTGGGATTTTTTGTCACGCCTGACCAGAACCCGCAGTGGACTGATGATTATTATTACGGCGGCCGTATTGCTGGAAGCGATGTCGCTGGCGCAATATTACTATGTGCGCCGCACGCTGGGCGAAGCCATCGACCAAAGGGCGCTGGCAGAGTTGCGATACAAGTGCCACGGCATCAGGATTGTGATGAGCAGCATCGAGGTGGCTCTGAAGAATCATGTATGGGACGTGAAGCGGCTGTTGGCTTGGCCCGACTCGATGAATGCCGCTGTGGGGCGCATTGTGGAGCAGAATCCGGAGGTCGTGTGCAGCTCCATATCATTCGCGCCGGACTATTATCCCCAAAAAGGGCGGCTGTTTGAGGCTTATGCCCTGCGCCTCAGCGACGGGACCATAGTCAATGCGCCGGGCCAGACGACGGACTACGACTATACGCGCAGGGAATACTACGCCTTCACGGCAGAACGCGATTCGGCCCACTGGAGCGAGCCTTACGAGAGCTTCAACGAAGGGCGCACCATCACCACCTTCTCCATACCCATACACGACGACAGGGGCCGCCTCGTCGCCACCCTCGATGCCGACGTGTCGCTGGACTGGCTGGGCGACATCATAAGCCAGCAGCACATATTCCCCTCGTCGTACAACCTGATCGTGTCGCGCACGGGTCACCTCATCGCCAACCCGAGCGATAAGGACAGCGCCTCCATCAGTGAGGTAATGAAGATTATGAGCGACACGGCCACCGTCGTCAACCGGAAAACCCATGAACGCCAGTTGCTCAAGAAGGGGACTTTCACCTGCGACGGCATGAAATACTACGTTTTCCACGCCCTGCTGACCCGGCGGACGGGCTGGCGCATGTCGGTGGTATGCCCCGAAAACGAGGTGTACGGCGACCTGCGCCGCATGCACTATGCCATGCTGCCCCTGATGGCTTTGGCTTTGCTCTTCCTGGGCTACATTGTCCACCGCACGGCACGCAACGACAAACGGCTGCACCGGGCCACGATGGACAAGGAACATATGGAAAACGAGCTGCGCATAGCCCGCAACATACAGATGGAGATGCTGCCGGCAGAAGTGGCCTCCTACCCCGAGCGCGACGACATCAGCGTCTATGCCTCCCTCGTGCCAGCAAAGGAGGTGGGGGGTGACTTCTATAATTTCTTCATACGCGACGAGAAACTCTTCTTCTGCATCGGCGACGTGAGCGGCAAGGGCATACCCTCGGCCCTGGTGATGGCCGTGACGAAATCGCTGTTCCGCACGGCTGCTTCCCACGAGGCCCACCCCGCCACAATCATGCAGACCATCAACGAGATTGCCTCCGAGCGCAACGAGTCGAGCATGTTTGTGACCATGTTTGTCGGCGTGCTCGACCTGCCCACCGGACGCCTGCGCTACTGCAACGCCGGCCACAACGCCCCCGTCCTTGTCAGCAACACCGTCAGCCCCCTGCCCGTCGTGGCCAACCTGCCCGTAGGCATCATGGGCAACTACAGATACAAGGGACAGGAACTGCAACTACCTGAGGAAAGCATCCTGTTCCTCTACACCGACGGACTGACCGAAGCCAAAAATCCCGGCCGTCAAATGTATGGCCCGGAGCGCCTCTTGCAATGCCTGCAACCATTCACTCTCCCGGAACATGGCAACAAGGCTGACCGCATAATTAAAACCGTCAGCATGGGAGTGCACCGCTTCCTGGACGGAGCCGACCCCGGCGACGACTTGACCATGCTGGTGGTCGATTTTAAGAAATCGCAGCAGGAGCGGTTGCTCCACCGCACCCTCACGCTCAACAACGACGTGAAGGAAGTGACCCGGCTGAACCAATTTGTCAAGGACATCTGCCACGAGCTCAACCTCGATGCCAAGACCACGAAGCAACTGACCTTAGCCATCGAAGAAGCCATGGTCAACGCCATGACCTACGCCTATCCCGCCGACACCAGGGGAAGCATCACCCTTGAGGCAGAATCCGACGGCAAGCACCTCAAGTTCATCCTCACTGACTCGGGCAATCCCTTCGACCCCACCTCCGTACGCGAAGCCGACACCTCGTCGTCTCTCGACGACAGGCCTATCGGGGGCCTGGGCATCTTCCTGGTGCGCCAACTCATGGACAGCATCAACTATGAGCGCACCAACGGCAAAAATATCCTTACAATACAGAAAAAACTAACGATTAAACAATAAAACAATGCAAATTACAATCAAAGAATCCGCCAACCAATATCTCGTCAGCCTGCAAGGCGAACTCGACACCGCCGCCAGCATAGAGGCAAAAAGCACCCTGCAACCTCTCCACGAATGTCAGGGCAAGGAAATCATCCTTGACTGCACCCAACTGGAATACATCGCCTCCAGCGGACTGCGACTCTTCCTGGCGCTCATGAAAGACGCCAAAGCCAACGGCAACCATCTCATCGTCAGTCATCTCAACGACGATATTCTTTCTGTTTTCAAGATGACCGGATTTATCGAGCTGTTCGAAATTCAATAACTAAAATCATTCACACACCATGTCAACGTCCACTCCGACCAAACTGACTAGCCTGTTATTATTGCTACTGTCCCCCCTACCCGTCTGTTCACAGGAGCCCGACAGCAATACGCTCTCCATCAAGACCCAACTCATTACCCGCGGCGAGTGGCGGCACGGCGGTGTAACTGCAAAATCGGAAAAAGAAATCGAAGACCGCGCCGCCTTTGTCACCGGACGTACCCGCATCGGCGCCGACTATGGACGCAAAAACCTGTCGGCAAGCATCGTGGCCCAACACAGCGGCGTGTGGGGAGAATCGGGAAAGGGCAGCTTCAACATCTACGAGGCATGGGCACGCCTTCAGACCGAGGGCGGCCTGTTCGCCAAACTGGGGCGTCAGGAACTCGCCTACGACGACGAGCGCATCATAGGCAGCAACGACTGGGCCATGGCCGCTTCATCCCACGACGTGCTCAAACTGGGCTACGAGACCGGTGCCCACAAAGTCCATGCCATCCTGGCCTATAACCAGAACGCCGAAAGCGTCAACGGAGGCAGCTACTACGTCGACGGCGCCCAGCCCTACAAGACCATGCACACCCTCTGGTACCACTTCGACATGCCCAACGCTCCCCTTGGCCTCTCCGCCCTTTTCATGAACATCGGCATGGAAAGCGGCAACAGCAGCAAGACAAACCATCATACCCGGTGGCAACAACTCGCCGGTGCTTACATCAAATTTCAACCCCAACACTGGCAAGTCGAAGCCTCCTATTACCGCCAGTTCGGCCACAACGAATACAACATCCCCATCCAGGCCTGGATGACCAGCGTCAAGACCACCTTCACGCCCTCGACACGCTATAGCCTCCGCGCAGGCTACGACTACCTCAGCGGCGACAAAGACTTCGCTACCCCCAGCAGTGGCGACATCGGTCTGGCACGCCACACCAAAATACACGGATTCAACCCCGTATACGGGTCACATCACAAATTCTACGGCGCCATGGACTTCTTCTACGTCACCACCTACTACGGCGGCTTCACCCCCGGACTGCAAAACCTCTATGCCGGAGCCACCTGGCAGCCCCTCGCCCCCCTGTCGCTCAAAGCCGACTACCACTACATGGCTACGGCCACCTCTCTGGCAAACGCCAACCGGAGTCTCGGACACCAACTGGAACTCGGATTATCCTATCAAGTAACCAAAGACGTCACCGCCTCGCTGGGCTACTCCTACATGCACGGCACCCGCACCATGGAAATCCTGAAACGCTCCACCCACCGCCACACCCTACAATGGGCATGGGCCTCAATAGCCATCACGCCAAACCTCATCACCACCAAATGGTAAAAGACATCCAATGAAACAGACAGCCCCCCTATCGAAATCACAATACGGCATATACGCCGAATGCATGGCCCACCAGGGCGAAATATGCTACAACCTTCCTTATATATATATACTCGATGGGGCCCTGAACGCCTCCCGCCTGCTCACGGCCATCGCGACAGCCTTCAGAGCCCATCCCGCCCTCTTCACACGCATCGAAGCGGCGCCCGACGGCGAGCCCGTGCAGACCGTCGACATGGAAAAGGAATCCTGGCAACTCTCCGTTGAAGACGTGCAAGACCTCGAAGAGGTAAAAAACACGCTTGTCACCCCTTTCAACCTATACGGTGAGCGGCTGTTCCGCATCAGGGTTTTTCATGACACAAGCCACTACTACCTCTTCATCGACCTGCACCACATCATCGCGGACGGCACCTCAATGAAAATCATACTCGAAGACATCGAGACTGCCTACAGAGGCCGCACCCTTGCGCCCGAAGGGTTGACAATGGCCGGGGAAGCCGAGCGGGAGGCCGGAGCGGCAAAACCGGCGGCCCGCGAAGAGGCCCGGCAATGGTACGCCAGAACCTTCGACTGCAGCGAGGTGTCTACTCCCCTCATGCCTGACCTGGAAGACCCACTCCCCGCCGAAGCCAACACGCTGCGGACCCTGGACATCCCCGAGACCCAAGTGAACAACTTCTGCAAGAAAAACGGAATCTTCAGAAGCACCCTGTTCACCTGTGCATATGCTTATCTGCTGGCCAAATACAACAACGAGTGGCAATCGCTCTTCACCACCGTCTATCACGGACGCACCGACAAGCGGCTCCACCGCACGGTGGGCATGTTTGTCAAGACGCTGCCCGTCTATGCCAAGCATGACGAGACGACAACAGTGCTCGACTATCTGCAGCAAGGTCAGGAACAGATGAGCGCTCAACGCCGCTATGAGGCTTATCCATACCATGAAATACAACACGACCTGCAGTTGCAGACAGACACCATGTTCGCCTGGCACGCCGACATTTTTGCCGGCGACACATTCATGGACCGCCCCATGCAGACCCTGCGCATCGGCAACAGCACCACCGGCGTTTCGCTCTACATCAAGATGTTCATCCTCGGCGGCCGCTATCGGGTAAAGGCTGAATATGCCGCCAACGCCTATTCCCCGGAGCTCATCGACAACTTTCTCGAAAGCTACGAAGCCGTGGTCCGCGGATTTCTCACACAAGAGAAACTCTGCCACGTCGCCCTGACGTCGCCCCGCCAGACCGACTGCCTCGACCGCTTCAACCTTACCGACCGCCCCTACGACGACGGCCAGACCGTCGTGTCGCTGTTCCGCCGGCAGGCCCGGGCCACCCCCGACAATGTCGCCGTAGTCTATGGTCCCCACCGCTACACCTACGCCCAGGCCGACGAACTCAGCGACCGCATAGCAGCCCGCATAGCCCGCCAGGGACTCGGTGCCGAAGACGTCGTGTCGATACTCATCCCCCGATGCCAGTGGATGGCCATCGCCTCACTGGGCGTATTAAAAGCCGGATGCGCCTACCAACCGCTCGACCCCACCTATCCCAAAGAACGGCTCAATTTCATGATGCAGGACGCCGGAGCCAAACTCCTCATTGCCGACACTGCCCTCTTCCCTCTGGTTGACGGGTTTCAGGGTGATGTGATCTATACCAGCGACCTGCCCAATCTGCCTGCAGGCGGAGCCGCACCAAAAGCCCCGGCACCCGACAATCTGTTCATCATGCTATACACCTCGGGTTCCACCGGTGTGCCCAAGGGATGCCAGCTCACCCACGCCAATCTGGTGGCCTTCTGCCACTGGTATCAGCGCTACTATGACCTTCAGCCCGACCACAGGGTGGCCGCCTATGCCAGTTATGGTTTCGATGCCTGCATGATGGACATGTATCCCGCCCTTACTTGCGGCGCATCCGTCCACATCGTCCCAGAGGAACTGCGGCTCGACCTGATGGCCTTGAACGATTATTTCGAGCAGCACCACATCACCCACGCCTTCATGACCACACAGGTAGGCTACCAGTTCGCCTCAAGCATGCAGTGCCGCTCGCTGATGCACCTTACCGTCGGAGGCGAAAAGCTGGCGGCCATTGCCCCTCCAAAGGGTTATACGCTCCACAATGCCTACGGCCCCACAGAGTGCACCATTTTCACTACGACCTACCCCGTCAGCCGTAAGATGAAAGAGACGCCCATAGGCCGGGCCCTTGACAACATGCGTCTTTACGTCGTCGACTCGCAGGGCCACCGCCAGCCAGTAGGGGCAGCCGGAGAACTGTGGGTCAGCGGGCCGCAGGTGAGCCGGGGATACCTGAACCGCCCCGAAAAGACGGCCGAGGCCTATATTGAAAACCCCTTCTCGGCTGAAAAGAAATACGGCCGCATCTACCGCACTGGCGACATTGTGCGCTACCTGCCCTCAGGCAACATACAGTTTGTAGGACGGCGCGACGGCCAAGTGAAAATCCGTGGTTTCCGCATCGAGCTCAAAGAGGTGGAAAGCGTCATCCGCGACTACCCCGGCATCAGGGACGTCACCGTCCAAGCCTTCGACGACACCGGCGGGGGCAAGTATATCGCAGCCTATATTGTCAGCGACAAGCCCGTCGACGCCGGGGCGCTCAACGCCTTCATTCTCGAGCAGAAGCCACCCTACATGGTGCCCGCCGTAACAATGCAAATCGAGGCCATCCCCCTCACTCAGAATCAGAAAGTCAACAAGCGGGCGCTACCGCTTCCCGAAAAGAAAGCGGAAACAGTCCAAGAGCCCTCCGATGTGCCAATGAACGTTTTGGAGGAAGAACTGCACGACATCATCGCCGAAGTAGTCAACACAAAAGCGTTCGGCATCACCACGAACCTGGGAAGCGTCGGCCTCACATCCATTTCATCCATCAGACTGGCCGTACTCGTCAACAAGCGCTACGGCGCTGCCGTCGACGCCCGCCAACTCGTCAAGACCGGCACACTGCAGTTCATAGAGAATGAAATACTCAAAACCCTGATGAAAGCCCCGACGACAGCCTCTCCGTCCTTGCCGGCCAAGGGAGCGGCCACGACTGACGTGCCGCTGTCGTATGCACAGACGGGGGTTTATCTGGAGTGTCTGAAAAATCCCACATCTACCATCTACAACATACCCTACCTCCTCACATATCCTTCCGACACCGATGCCGCGTCGTTGGCCGAAGCCGTCAGGAAGACGGTGGCGTGCCATCCGGAGTTCAACGTTCATTTTGAAACCGCCGACGGGACTGTTATACAGACCACCCGAGACAGCGTCCCCGTCCAGGTGGACGTCATCGGAATGTCCGACGAGGCGTTGACAGAATATAAGAAAGAGTTTGTGATGCCCTTCAACCTGCAAAAGGCGCCTCTCTACCGCTTCAAAGTAGTTCGCACGCCGGGAGCCGTGTGCCTGCTGATGGACGTTCATCACCTGATTTTCGACGGAGGTTCCGCCGACCTATTCATCCGCCAGATCAGTGCCGTTCTTGAGGGTAAGCCCATAGAGGTCGAGCGTTACGGTTATTTTGACTTCGTGAGGGACCAGCAGGCTTCGGAGGAGACCGACACGTTCAAGGCCTCGCAGGACTTCTTCGCCGAAAAGCTGCAGGCCTGCGAGGGTGCCAGCGAAATACCGGGCGACAGGTCCAAGACGGACAGCCGCGGCTTTATCGGTGAGGCCGTTTGTCCGGCCGATTACGAAAAAACGGGGGCTTTCTGCCGACAGATCGGGGTGACGCCGGCGCATCTGTTTTTTGCAGCGACGGCTTATGTGGTGTCGCGCTACACGAACAACCGGGATGTGTTCCTGTGCACGGTTAGCAGCGGTCGCAACAATCTGAAGATAGCCGAAACGACGGGCATGTTCGTCAACACGCTCCCCTTGGGTATCAGCATCGGCGACGTCAGTGTCACGGACTTCATCCGCACGGCCGGCGACACCTTTGAGCAGACATTGCGCCACGAGGAGTATCCCTTCAGCCGCATCGCCGCTGACTACGGTTTCCGGCCGGCCATAGCCTACGCATACCAGGTCGGCGTATTGTCGGAGTACACGGTCAATGGCAAGCGCATCGGCCAGGAATTGCTGGAACTCAATGTTCCCAAGTTTAAGATTAACATTAAAATTGAGTCACGCGGTGTGGTGGTGCAGTACGACGATGCCATCTACTCCCCGGCGCTGGCCCGGGCGCTGGCCGAAAGTATCGTGGCCGTGACAGAGCACATGATGGCCCAACCCGCCGCTCCGGTTCGTAAGACATCCATTGTAAGCCCCAACCAAGAGCGGCAATTACAGACTCTCCGCACAACGGACACCGGTGAGGCCCCGTTCCGGCTCTTCCACGACTGCATCAGCCACTTTGCCGGGTCTGAGCCGGAGCGTCAGGCTTTGGTGGCCTGCGACGGCGCATACACTTATGCCGAGATGGACGAAATTACAAACCGCATGGCTTGCTCGCTGCGCCAACGCGGAGTGAACGAACGCGACCGCGTGGCCCTGCTTCTGCCCCGGACGAGCCGGCTCATTCTGGCCCTGTTCGGCGTGCTCAAGGCGGGGGCTGCATATATTCCGTGCGATCCCGAATATCCGGCCGACCGCATCAAACTTATTCTCGAAGACAGCGAAGCCCGCTATATCATCACCACAGCCGACCGTATGGCCAATGTACCTGCTGAGAAAGCCGTGAATGTGGAAGACCTCTTCAAGCCCGGGCAGGAAACTGCTGTCCCCTCATTGGACATCACGCCCGACGACCTGGCCTACCTCATTTATACCAGCGGCAGCACAGGCCGCCCAAAAGGCGTCATGTTGCGCCACCAGGGCATATGCAACTACCTTTACGGACATCCGGCCAATGTTTTTGCCCATGCCGTATTGACCGACGCCCGGCGCATACTGAGCGTGACCACCATCTCGTTTGACGCCGCCCTTCAGGACATCGGCATGGCTTTCTTCAATGGCAAGACTTTGGTCGTGGCCACAGAGGAACAGGCCAACAACCCGCCCCTGCTGGCTGCCCTGATTACCAGCCAACGGGTGGACATGGTTTCCGGCACACCTTCACGCTGGCAGACGTGGCTCACGAGCGACGACTTTGCCCGCGCCATCGCCGGCATCCGTATTGTCAGGGCCGGTGGCGAAAAATTCTCCGACAGCCTGCTGCAGCAACTCAAGTCCGTCACAACGGCCCGCATATTCAATTGCTACGGGCCAACGGAAATTACAGTTGCCTCCAACAATAAGGAACTGACCCGCGCCACGGCGGTCACGGTGGGGCGCCCGCAGCTGGGGGTCAAAGAGTTTATCGTCGATGGCGACGGCAATGAACTGCCCGTCGGCGTGGTCGGGGAACTCTACATCGGAGGCCGCGGCGTGGCCAGGGGATATAACCGTCTGGAGCAGATGACACGTGAACGCTTCATCGAATATCGCGGCGAACGGGTGTATCGCTCGGGCGACTACGCCAAATGGGCGGCCGACGGCGACGTGATTATCCTGGGCCGCACGGACAACCAGATAAAACTGCGCGGACTGCGCATCGAACTTGGTGAAATAGAAAACGTGATGCTCAAGGTGGACGGCATGAAGAAGGTGGTCATCGTCATCCGCAAGCTGGGCGGCAAAGATCATCTGTGCGCCTACTACACGGCTGGCCGCACCATCGCGCCCGATGCCCTGAAAGCAGAAATTGCCAAGAGCCTTACCCCATACATGGTGCCCACCGCCTATCTGCAACTGGACGAAATGCCCATGACGCCCAACGGCAAGACGGACGTGAAGGCCCTTCCCGAGCCCGAACTGGCCGTCAGCAGCACCTACACGGAACCTGTGGGCGACACCGAGCGCACCCTGTGCAACATTTTCGCGGACATCCTGCAGACGGACCGCGTGGGGGCTACCGACAATTTCTTTGAACTGGGCGGTACTTCGCTCGTGGTGACACGGGTCATTATCGAGGCCGACAAGGCCGGCATGCACGTGGCCTATGGCGATGTCTTTGCCAATCCCACGCCCCGACAACTCGCACGGCTCATTACCGGCGACGGCGCCACCGGAGGCGATGATGAAGTGAGCGACTACGACTACAGCGCCATCGACGCCCTGCTCGGCAGAAATACCCTCGACGCCTTCCGAAAGGGAGAACGCCAGAGACTGGGCAACGTGCTGCTGACGGGCTGCACGGGATTTCTCGGTATTCATATACTGAAAGAACTCATCGACTCCGATGCGGAGACCATCTACTGTCTTGTCCGCGGCAAATCGCCGGAGCAGGCGGAGCACCGGCTGAAGACGTTGCTCTTTTATTACTTCGGCGCGGCTTTTGCCGACCTGTTCGGCCGCCGGTTGCGCATTGTCCCGGGCGATGTGACCCGGGATGTGGCCGATGATCTCCCCATTGACACGGTGTTCAACTGCGCAGCCGTGGTGAAGCATTTCGCCGAGGGCACGGAAATTGAGGATGTCAACATCGGCGGTGCCCGGCGCCTGGTGGATTTCTGCCGGAAAAGGGGGGCCCGCCTGGTCCATGTCTCTACGGCGAGCACGCGCGGACTGGCCCTGAACGGCAGGCCTGCGCCCACCGACGTGTTCACCGAGCAACGCTTCTATATGGGACAATATCTGGGCAATAAGTACATCTACTCGAAGTTCATGGCCGAACGCCTCATTCTTCAGGCCGTGGCCGCGGGGGAGCTCTCGGCTAAAATCATGCGCGTGGGCAATCTCTCGGCCCGCAGCACCGACGGTGAGTTCCAGGCCAACTTCGCCACCAACGCCTTCATGGGCCGTATCAGGGTTTACAACATGTTGGGCTGCTGCCCCTACGGCATGCGCAACAAGCAGGTGGAATTCTCGCCGGTCAACGAGGTGGCGCAAGCCATAGTCAAGCTGGCCGCCACGCCAAAGGACTGCTGCGTGTTCCATCCGTATAACATACATACGCAATTACTCGGAGATGTTCTCGCCCAACTCCGATTTGTTGGCGACGGAATCCGATTTGTTGAACAGGAAGACTTTGACAAAGCCATGGACCGGGCGGGGAACGACCCGCAGCAAGCCAAACGGATGGCCAGTCTGCTGGCCTATCAGGACATGGCCCACGGACAGAAGACGGCCGATGTGAACCGCTCGTGCGACTATACCACCCAGGTGCTCTACCGGCTGGGCCATTCCTGGTCGTTTACATCGTGGGACTATGTGCAGCGCATGCTCACGGCCATCGGTGGCCTGGGATTCTTCGAGTGACGTAACCGTTTTTATGAACTGTAAATAAGAACTAACCCCATTCCTACGCAAATGAGAACGATAGAACTGGAAGAGGCCCGGCGCCTCGTTGCCGAGGGCGGAAACCTGCCCCGCGCCCGGCGCATGGAACTGCAACAGGAGCGGTTGCACGAACTGGTGGCGTATGTACGCAGTCATTCTCCCTATTTCGCACGCCACTATGCCGACGTGCCTGCCGACTTCAGCCTGGCCAGCCTGCCTCCTACGGATAAGCCCACACTCCTGGCAAACTACGACGACTGGGTGACCGACCGCCGTATCCACCTCGACGATGTGCTTGACTATGTGAGGCGCGATGCATCGAAAGACCAGAGCCGCTTCCTGGGCGATTACACCGCTCTGCGCACGTCGGGCTCTACGGGCAATCCGCTGCCTATGGTGCGTGACGACTACCACAACAAAATCCACGGGCAACTCATCGCACAGCGACTGCTCGCAGGCGCCAATGCCGATGCCATGGATATCTCGAAGCACCGCCGCGCATCGGTTATCCATCTGTCCAACGGGGCGTCAAGCTATGGCGCCTTCCTCCGGATGAAAGCCGCCCACCCCGACTTCGCCGACAATCTGCTGGGCATCTCGGTGCTTGAGCCTATCGACGTCATCGTGGGGAAACTCAATGCCTTCCAGCCGGAAACCATGGCGGGCTATCCCTCCGTGATGGTACAGTTGGCGGTGGAGCAACTGCAAGGACGCCTCCACATACGTCTGCAACACCTGGCCACCTCGGCCGAAATGCTTAGCGATGAGAACTACCGCTTGCTGCGTGAGGCCTTCCAGTGCCCCGTGGCCAACAACTACTGCATGACCGAGGGCGGCGAAATAGCCATGACCCGCAACTGCCCCCACCTCCACATCAACGATGACTGGATAATCGTGGAGCCCATCGACAGGGAGGGCCGCATCATCACCGACCCCGACCAGTGGTCCGACAGCATCCTCGTCACCGACCTGAGCAACTACGTGCAGCCAATCATACGCTATCGCGTGGGCGACGTCGTCCGCGTGCGCCCCTCCGGGGACGACTGCAGTCCGTTGCCCATACTGCAGATCCAGGGGCGCACCTTCGGCAGCTACACCGTCTGCGGCAGGACCTTCAACTTTGTCGGCCTGTACAGCAAGACGGAGGTTTGGCCCAACCTCCTGCGCTTCCAGTTTGTGCAGACCGACGGGAGCACCATCCAACTGCGCGGCGTCTGCAAGACATCGCCCGCCGAGGTGCTCGCCCCCCTGTGCGACCATCTCAAGGCTTTCCTGACCCAACAGGGCTGCCCTGACGCTCGCTTCACGTGGTCGGCAGAACCATTGATACCCAACCCCCGCGGCGGCAAGATACCCCTTTTCGTAAAACTATAACCTCCCCGCGTCAATGAATACTGAGGAACGTCAAGCGCTGACCACCCTCTTCTGGCGCTATCTTTGGTCCAGCATACTCATCACGCTGTCGGGGTGCCTCGGCAATGTGGTCGACGGCATCATCGTGGGCAAGCTCATCGGCACCGACGGCGTCAGCGCCATCAACCTGTCCAAACCGGTAGTGCAGCTGATGATGACGCTGAGCCTGCTGCTGGCTGCCGGCGGCAGTATGCTTGTGGGCTTTGCCCTCGGCAAGAAAGACTTCCCACGGGCCCGATACGTTTACACCCATTCCTGCCTGAGCAATCTCGTTGTCAGCCTCCTCTTCACCGCCGCCGGGCTCCTGGTCCCCATGGCCATAGCCTCTCTGTTGTGCGACAACCCGCACCTGTTCCAGCCTACCCTGGCCTACTTGCGCCCGATGCTGCTCGGTGCCCCCGCCTACATGATCATGTGGACCGTGAGCATCATGATCAGCACCGACGGCAGTCCGCGTCTGGCGTCACTGGCCATCGTCATCGACAATGCCGTCAACCTGGGGCTCGACATTGTGTTCATTCAGCTTTGCGGATGGGATATAGCCGGCTCATCGGCAGCAACCGTTGCAGGCCATCTCGTAGGCACAGCCATCATGTTGCAGCACTACCGCAGCGGCACGGGGCACCTCAGTTTCACCTTGCGGCACAACGCCCCGGAAACACGCAACATTCTCTCGCAGGGCGCACCGCTGGCCTTGGCTTCCGTATGCCTCACCGTGCTGCTTTTTGCCTCAAACAGCATTGTGCTCGGCACACTCGGCCGCAACGGAATCTTCGTCTTCGCCGTATGCATGAACCTGTTGCAGGTCTACAATCTCTTCGTCGCCGGCACCTGCCGTACACTTCAGTCGCTCGGAGCCATACAAGCCGGCACGGGCGATGCCGATGCATTTCGCCTGGTATTGCGCAAATCATTCAATTTCATCACTGTTGCCATGACAGCCACCTGCGCCCTGACCTTCGCTGTGCCGGAAACCATAGCACGCCTCTTCGGTGCCACCGATGTGGCCGTCGTCGGTGAGTGCTGCCGCGCACTGCGCATCTTTGCCCTGAGTTTCATCCCCTTCTGCTACATCTACGTGCTGATGATTGTTTATAAACTCTACGGCCAGCACCGTATGGCCCTCTTCATCTCGGCCGCACTCTCGCTGACCGTCATACCCGTGCTTTGGTTCATGGCTGCGTGGTTGCCGCGATTCCTATGGTACAGCTATCTGATTGCCTATATCATCGAAATCATCGCCATCGTCCTGCTCCACAAAGCACAGCACATACGGTTTCAACTGAAAACAGAGTAACGGGCTCTCCGCTTTGTTTTCTTCCTTATAGTTTACACATACAAAGGCGGCGCCTCGAAATTTCGAGGCGCCGCCTTGTGCTTACAAGGTCCGACCTTTGTCGTCCATAGCCGGCACTCACTTTATAATGGTTCGCAAACCGTATATATATAGCGGCCGTCGGCCGAGTCGACAGTGGTAAAACGGGCTTCGGCGTGCTCCAACGCATGTTTGAGGTCCCCAATGCCCTGTCCCGTCATTTTCACGTAGGCTTCTTTCTTGGTCCACAGGCGTATAAAGGCCACTTCCGGGTGAAGCGCAGTTTTTATCTGCTTCTGTTCTTCTTCGTTCATCGTATAAGATACCAGACTTTCCCTATATTCTCTGACAGACTCCACATCCACCCCCACCGGGCGGTCGCTCAGGGCGCACACCACGGCCTCGCGGCAATGGCTCAGGTTGAAATGGATGTCGGGCCGGCCGGCAATGGCGGGCTTGCCGTGAACGGCATAGACAAAGTCCGGCTTCGCCGTAATGCCATACTCTTTCTCCAATCCCTCGCACAGCAACAGGTAGGCCGCCGCGCAGGTGCGCTGCCCCAGCTCGTGACGGAAGCGCAGGGCCTGCCCGCGCCGCTGGGCGGAGAGTTTCTCCAAGGCTGCCGGCAGGTCAAAATCAAAGATATGGTCGTTCACGTAAATCATTGGTTCTTCTCCTGTTGTTCCATCAACTTCAGCATTTCGTCGCGGTATTGCGCTGCCAGCACGAAATCGTAGCCCCGGGCCGCCATTTCCATCTTCTGGCGCAGGCTCTCCACCGTCTCCCCGCTGAAGGGCGTGCGCGGGGCCTCGGCCGGCGATGTCTGACCATACCTGGCAGCCGGTTCAGCCGCCATCGCGGCGGGCATGTCCGCCGGCAGGCTGTAGTCTGCCCCACCCGGTTTCACCAGTCCGCTGCCGCCGATGGCCTTGCGTATCTGCTTCGGCGTGATGTGGTGTTCCTCGTTATAGCGCATCTGTTTCTCACGCCGGCGGCGCGTTTCGTCGATGGTTTCCTGCATGCTTTGCGTGATTTTCTGGGCATACATAATGACGCGGCCATGCACGTTGCGGGCGGCACGTCCTGCCGTCTGCACCATGGAGCGGCGCGAACGCAGGAAGCCTTCCTTGTCGGCATCGAGAATGGCCACCAGAGCCACCTCGGGCAGGTCCAGGCCCTCGCGCAGCAGGTTCACGCCCACCAGAACCTGGTAGCGTCCCGAGCGCAGGTCGTCCAGGATGCGCACGCGGTCGAGCGTATCGACATCGCTGTGAATGTAGTCGGCGCGGATGCCGTTCTTGCAGAGATAAGCGGTCAGGTCCTCCGCCATGCGTTTGGTCAGCGTGGTCACCAGCACGCGCTCGTCGTGTTCGTTGCACACTTGTATTTCCTCCAGCAGGTCGTCTATCTGCGTCAGGCTGGGCCGCACCACTATTTCCGGGTCAAGCAGGCCCGTGGGACGTATCACCTGCTCCACGACCACGCCGCCCGACTCCTGCAATTCATATTCCGCCGGCGTGGCGCTGACGTAAATCACCTGGTGCACCATCGCCTGGAATTCCTCAAACTTCAGCGGCCTGTTGTCGAGCGCGGCCGGCAGACGGAAGCCGTATTCCACCAGCGCCACCTTGCGCGAGCGGTCGCCACCGTACATGGCGTTGATCTGAGGCACGCTCACGTGGCTCTCGTCAATGACCATCAGGAAATCTTTTGGGAAAAAGTCGAGCAGACAATAGGGCCGCGTGCCCGGTGCCCGCCCGTCGAAGTAGCGCGAATAGTTCTCAATGCCGCTGCAGTGGCCCAGTTCGCGGAGCATCTCCATATCGTAGGTCACGCGCTCGTGCAGGCGGTCGGCCTCGAGCACCTTGCCCCAGTCGCGCAGCTCCGCCTCGCGGGCCTCCAGGTCCTTCTTTATTTCAGAGAGCGCGCTCTCAAGCGATTCCTTCGAGGTCAGGAACAGGTTGGCGGGGTAGATTTTGTAGTCGTCAAACTGCGCCACCGCCTCACCCGTCGTCTTGTCCACTTCCTCAATCTGGTCTATCTCGTTGCCCCAGAAGGTCACGCGCAACATCTGCTCCGAATAGGCCAGGAACACGTCCACCGTGTCGCCCTTCACCCGGAAATGGCCCGACGAGGGCTCCAGGTCGTTCCGCACGTACTGGCACGCCACCAGCTGGCGCAGCAATTCGTTGCGCTCCACCGTCTGGCCGCGCTCCAGGGTAATCAGATTTTCGTAGAACGTTCCCGGGTTGCCCATGCCGTAGATGCACGACACGCTCGACACCACTATCACGTCCTGACGCCCCGAGAGCAGCGCACTGGTGGCGCGCAGCCGCAGGCGGTCAATCTCCGCGTTAATCTGCAGGTCCTTTTCTATATAGGTATCCGTCGAAGCGATGTAAGCCTCCGGCTGGTAGTAGTCGTAATACGACACATAATACTCCACCGCGTTGTTCGGAAAGAAATTCTTGAACTCCGTGTAGAGCTGTGCCGCCAACGTCTTGTTATGGCTCAGCACCAGCGTAGGCTTGTTCACGTTCTTAATGACGTTCGCTATGGTAAACGTCTTTCCCGAGCCCGTCACCCCCAGCAACGTCTGCGCCGGCGTGCCGTCGAGCACGCCCGCCGTCAGCTGGTAGATTGCTTCGGGCTGGTCGCCCGTGGGCTGATAATCTGCTACAAGTTCAAACCGGTTCATTTCAAACAAATCGAACTGCAAAGTTACAAATAAACGAGTGTAGAGCCAAGGAAAGGAAACAATGTTTACTTTGAAGGCTCTGCCGAGTGGACGTAACTTATCAAAAGTTACGAATAAATGAGAGCATAGGCAAGGAAAGGAAACAAAGTTTCATTTCCAGACCTTGCCCTCCCGGCCGCGCACGTACAGGGGGCATCCCCATGAAACGAAAACGGAGTTAGTTTTGCCTAACTCCGTTTTCGTTGCGCCCAAATCCGTTTTCGACGACCATTTCCCGTTTATCTGACCATCCAAGTCTCTCTTGCCACACTATAACGGCCCTTTTTGAGAAAAAAGGTGGAATTTCCTGCAAAAAAGTTAAAGGCTTGGACATCAAGTATTAATTATTTTGGTTATCTTTGCAGCATGACAACAAAAAACAAAAAACAATGAGAAAAATCAAGACAATCGTCCTCCTCATGGCGATAGCCATAGGAGCGCAGGCAGACGTGACCATCGACTACAGCCACTTTCCTGACATGCACTTCAGGAAATATGTCACCCAACGGTATGACACAAACGACGACGGCGTGTTGAGTACCCGGGAAGCGGCGCTCGCCGTAACCATTGATTTAAGAGGAACAAGCGTCGAGAATTTGAAGGGCATTGAGTATTTCAAGAATCTGACGAAGCTCGACATCTCCGAATCCCTCGTCAGGACACTGGATCTATCCGGGAACGAAGAACTAACCTACCTGAATTGTACACACAGCTATATCAGTAAATTAGACCTCAGTAATAATGAAAAACTTACGGAGTTGTATTGTTCAAGAACCTATATCGATGGATTGGACCTTCGGAATAACAGATATCTTCAGAAGTTGGACTGCTCTAACTGTCACCTGGATTATCTTATCATTTCTGGCGACTCTAGAGATCTGTCCATGGTGAATTGTTCGAGTAATTCCATGACGGAAGCAGCCTTGGAGTTATTCATTTCTAGACTGCGGGTAAAAGTCGATGGCCAATTATATGTTGTTCAAGACGTGAATACCGATTATGATTATACCATGCGTGACTCAAACGAATTCACCAAGAAACTTGCAGCCATGGTCTTTGCCAAAGGATGGACACCCTATAAGGGCACGTATGATGAGAATACAGGTAAAAGCAGTTGGGTTGCCTACACCAATGACAACTACAACTATAAGGCCGACGTCAATGAAGACGGCACGGTGGACTCGGCCGACATCGTCGCCGTCATCAAGGGGATGAAATAACAATCATCATTACTACCGGCCGCCAAAAGAAATCGCGCCTTTTCGCAAAGGCGCGATTTCTTTATCCCGCTTACACCCCACACTGGCACCGGGCGTTTCTACCGTTCGGCCGGAACACATATTACAAATTAACGCTTTTTATTTCGATATATCCTTATATATTTGTAATTTTGCAGCCTAAATTATGCGCATGAACGTTAGAATTATCATCATGATGCTCTCAACGGCTTGGGTGTTGGCTTCGTGCACGAACATCAACAAGGCGATGAAGAGCACGGACTTGGACTTCAAGTACGAGATGGCAAAGCAGTATTTCACCAAGGGGAAATACGAGAATGCCTGCCTGCTGCTGGGCGAAGTGGTCAATGCCTACAAGGGCACGGAGCGCGGCGACGAGGCCATGTTTCTCTATGGCATGAGCAAATACTTAGGCTCGGACCTGGAGGAGGCTAACGAGTATCTGACGAAATATTACCGCAGCTACCCCACGGGAGCCCATGTGGAAGAGGCCCGCTTCTATGCCGGCAAGGCGCTCTATGAGACCACGCCGAGCGTGAACCTGGACCAGACGGACACGTATATGGCCATCACGGAGTTTCAGAATTTCATTGAGACCTTCCCGCAGTCGAAGTATGCCGAGCAATGCCGCAAAATGATTTTTGAAATGCAGGACAAGCTGGTGCTGAAGGAGTATAACAGCGCTAAACTCTATTACTCCCTGGGCAGCTACTTCGGCAACTGCACCATGGAGGGCAGCGGCAGCAACTACGAAGCCTGCATACTGACGTCGCAGAATGCCATCAAGGACTATCCCTACTCGGAGCTGAAGGAGGAGTTTGCCATTCTCATTCTCCGCGCCCGCTACGAACTGGCCCGGCAGAGCGTGCCGTCGAAGCAGATGGCCCGCTACGAGAGCACCATTGACGAATACTATGGCTTTGTGAACGAATATCCCAACTCGAAGCACAAGGCCGAGGCAGAAAAGATATTTTCTAAATCCAAAGCAGCAACCAAAAGAAGTAATAATACAAATAACGATGGATTACAAAAAGATTAAAGCGCCTACAACAACCGTTACCCAAAACCTTATGGATTTTGCCGAACCAACCGGCAACATCTACGAAAGCGTGGCCATCATGGGCCGCCGTGCCAACCAGATTACGGCTGACATCAAGCAGGATTTGGGGCAGAAGCTCAAGGAGTTCGGCTCTAAAAACGATGTTCTGGACGAGGAGTTCGAGAACCGTGAGCAGATTGAAATCTCCCGCTTCTACGAGCGTATGGCCAAACCGACCCTGATTGCAGAACAGGAGTTTCTGGACGGCAAAATCTACTACCGCAACCCCACGACGGAAAAGAACAAAATGAAGTAAACCGATGATTCAACGCATACAGACAGTTTACCTCATTATTGCATTCCTGGGCCTGCTGGGCATGGCCGTGCAAACCGTGTTCAGCGTAATCTGCGCCCCTGACGCCACGCCCGAAGCGCTCGGCATCTTCTATGGCCAGCGTTATCCCGCCGGCGGCTATGCCCTGTTGGGAGCCCTGGTGCTGACCGCCGGCCTGACGCTGTGGGCCGTGTTCCAATACAAACGCCGCATGAAGCAAATGCGACTGGTGGCATGGGCGCAGTTGCTCGTGCTGCTGGAATACATCGCCGTGGCACTTCCTGTAATTATACTTAAGAACAGTGCCATCAATCTGGTTTACTTCATCGGCCTGCTCCTGATATTCCTCTTCCTGCTCTTGGCCCGCAAAGCCATAGCGAAGGACGAACGGCTGGTGCGCGCAGCCGACCGGATAAGGTAAGACACCACGACGTCATGGCTCTATCGCTCAATAAAGTATTGCTCGTTGGCAACGTCGGCAAAGACCCCGACGTGCGTTACATCGATGCCAACACGGTGGTGGCCACTTTTACCCTGGCCACTAACGAAAGGGGCTATACCACGACCAGTGGCAAGGAAGTGCCTGAACGCACGGAATGGCACAACATCGTGACATGGGGCAATGTGGCCAAACGGGTGGAAAGCGTGCTGCGCAAAGGCTGTAAAGTCTACATAGAAGGCAAAATCCGCACCCGCACCTATGAGGACAAAACCGGACAAATCCACTATGTAACGGAAATCATGGCAGACAAGCTTGATATCTTTGCCTTCCCGCCAAACACCACCCCACCGACCGCCAACACGCCGACACCTCCGGCCGGTGAATAAATTTTTTTCAATCTTCCTTCCTTTGATAACCGCAAGCATTCTGGTTCTCCTGTCCATAGGATTCACCGCACTAAGCTTCTGTCTCGGCAACCACGTTGCATCGGGACCGGACGACAGCAACGGCACGGTGGCATCACCTATATTCAGCCATGACCTGATGGGGTTTCTGAAAGTCCTGATGCTCCTCTGCGCCGGCATCGTGCTCTACGCCACTCTACCCTACGAAAAGGCTATTCCAGCCTTTCTTCTTCTCTTTGCGGCAAGCGTTGCGGCCGACCTGCTGCTTATCGTGTTCTTTACCAAAAAGGACGGACACGCGGTTACACCGAAAAGGTCTGTCAAGATCATCAGCAAAACCCTCCGGCCTCTGTTCAGAGCCGCATGGCCGCTCTTTCCCGACACCATGCGCCAGTTCAAGGCTGAAAGCCGCGTCACAGGACTGCACCGGCCACAAAAGACCGACCGAAAGGAAACCATGCTAAAGGGTATCGTGCAGTTTGCAGGCGAAACGGTGAAGGACATCATGACTTCGCGTCTTGATGTGCTCGACCTCGACATTACCACACCTTTCTCTGAAGTGGTGCGTCTCATCTCGGATGACAACTACTCACGTATCCCCGTCTATTCGGGAACGAAGGACAACATCGTTGGCGTGCTCTACATCAAGGACCTGCTGCCCTACCTGGGCAAGGGCGACAAGTTCCGCTGGTCGTTTCTTGTCCGCCCGCAACTCTGCGTACCGGAAACCAAAAAGATTGACAATCTGCTCCGCGAATTCCAGCAGAAGAAAATCCACATCGCTGTCGTCGTTGACGAATACGGCGGCGTGTCGGGCATCGTCACATTGGAAGATATTATTGAGGAAATCGTGGGAGAAATCAACGACGAATACGATGACGTGAACAATCCGTACATCACGTTGGGCAACAACACCTACGTCTTCGATGCCAAGACACCCCTGCCCGACTTCAGCAAACTCTTCGACCTGCAACCGGGCTTCTTCGACGAGGCCAGCGACGACGCCGACACCCTGGCCGGCCTCTTGCTTGACCTGCACGGTGACTTGCCCGAAAAGCATCAGACGATCAATTATAAACACTTTGCCTTCGAAATTCTTGGCGTCGATGAGCGGCGCATCACGAAAGTGAAAGTTTCGGTCGTTCCTGAAGCTATTGCATAATCAATCCCCAGGCCGGCCGCCCTGCAGATTTACAGGGCGGCCTTCTTCTTTTTCACAGCAGTAAAATTTACCGATAAAGTTCCTCCCACCATGCCGGCTCATCCTTGAGCCATTTGGCGAACCAGGCGCAGATGGTTTTCTGCCAATGCTTCTGACGATTGTAATCGCTGATGACGTGGTTCTCGCCCTGTACCTGCACAAATTCCACCGGCTTGTTGAGAATCTTCAAAGCCGTATAGAGCTGCCAGGCCTGGTTGGCCGGCACGTTCGTATCTACAGAACCCTGGACCAGCAGGAGCGGCGTCGTTATTTTGTCGGCATGATAGAGCGGGCTGTGGTCAACGTAGAGTTCACGGTTATTCCACGGATAACTCTCCGCAGCAGCCACCTCGTTGTAGGTATAGCCCCAGTTACCGGCGCCCCAGTAGCCCGTCAGGTCGCTGATGCCGGCATGGGCCACAGCCGTCCGGAAGAAATCGGTTCGCGTCAGCAGGTATTCGGTCATGAAACCGCCGTATGAGGCTCCTATGCAGGCCACCCGGGTACTGTCGGCAAACGGGTTGGCACGGCAGAAACCCTTGGCACCTTCCAGTATGTCGTCCGACGAGCCCGTACCCCATGTATTGACATGGCGCGAGGCAAACTCCTGACCGAAACCTATGGCTCCGCTCGGCTCAACGATGTAAACGATGTAGCCCTGGCTGGCCCAGACGGCAAAGGGATAGTTCATCTCCAGACGTTCCTGCGTGGGGGTGCAGCCGCCATAGTAATACACGATGACAGGATACCGTTTCGTTTCGTCGAAATTGGGCGGCATGTAGTAGAACCCGCGGATGGTGTCGCCACGTGAACTCCGGTAGTTCCACACCTTCGTCTGCGGAATGGCCACATCGGCATATTCTTTCTCAAAGTCTATATTACCGAATTTGGCCGTGCGGTCGCGCTTGTCAGACAGGTCTGCCGTCACCATGCGCCGGGCATACGACGCACCTTGGCCGTAGAGTACGACTGCCGGCGAAGCTTTGGCTATGGCAAAACTCTGCACGTTGTCTATGGGATAGTTGAATTTGCGAATGTCACCCGTCTTGGGATTCACACCATAGAAATTGACCTTGCTGCCGTTGTCGGCCGTGAAATAGATATTGCCGTCGTAGCGCGACCATACCGCCCGTGCCACGGCGGGGTCGAAGTCGCGTGTCAGCGGACGCGCCGTGCGGGAAGCCAAGTCATAGACAAACAACTGGATGTCGTACACGTTGGGATAGGCATCCTTTGCTATCGTCTTGCCCACGCCTCCGAAGGCATCGGCCGTGCCGGTAACCATCAGTTGGCGGCCGTCGGGCGAGAACTGGGCCGATCTGATGCCCATGGTATCCGTCAGCAGCGTGTCCACACGCCCCGTGGCCACCTCGTACAGGAAGAGCGACAAACGGTTGAAGGGATAGCGGTGGAGCACCATGGTATGCGTTGAGAACAACAGGTATTTCCCGTCATCGGAAATATCATACAGATGAGCTCCGGTGTTGCCGTAGGTCAGCTGACGGCGCCCGCCGGTCTGCAGGTCGTAGAGATGCAGGAACTGGTGCGTCAACGAATTGTACAGACGGTCGTCGGGCATGTTGAAGTGTTTGAACTCCTTGTTCTTGTCCCCTTTGGCGTCATCGGAGGTATAGATAATGTATTTCAGGTCCGGGCTGAGCTGGGCACCGCGCAATGTCGGGACATGGCTCACCAGCACCTCCTCTTTGAAGTCAGGCACGCTGAGCATCACGAGACTGTTGGTCTGGTCGTCCTGACGCAGCCGGAAGAGCGCATCGCGGTCGCGGCACCAGGTGTAGCCCGACACATCAGGCAGGATTGTCTTGCCCGTTTTCAATTCAACCAATTGCTGGAAACGTGACGTTTTGCCCGAAGGAAAAGTCTTGGAATAGCCCACCAAAGCATACTTTCCGGAATACGAAAGCGACACACCCGTGTAGTGCAGGCCGTCCGTGATGTCGTTGAGCGTATAAGGGCGTTTGCCCTCGGCATTCACCGTCACCTGGCCCACCGTCGGGGTGAACTTCACACTAAACGTGTCGGCCTCGTCCTTCTTCACCAGACAGGCAATGGTCACGTCGTGGCGCATGGGCTCCAGTTTCAGCTCGCCATCGGCCAGACGGCCGTCGAGGAACACCTTGTGGTGCTTTATCTTCGGCATCTCCAGCTTGCCCTTGGCGTAGCCCGGCGCTGTCAGCGTGAAACGCAGGTAAACCAGCGATGTCTCGCCGTCGGCCTTGGGCAGGGCGGCCCCGGCCTCGAGCGTAGCCGCGTTTTTATCGGAGAACAGCACCGACGTGTTGGGCACGTCCGACGTCAGATAGGCATCCAGCGAAAACTTCTTGCCGTCTTTGTTCACCGAATCCATCATCAGCGGTTCCATGAGACGGAACGGACCGGCCAACTGCGCCCGCGGGATTTCAACACTTTGCCCGGTAGCTCCCAATGCCGTCAGGAACGCCGGTATCATACTCAAAACGAGCACACTTTTTCTGAGAAAACTTTTCATAAACCTATTTCTAATTATCATTTTCCGCCCACAAAGTTACAAATAAACGAGTGCAGAGCCAAGGAAAGGAAACAATGTTTACTTTGAAGGCTCTGCCGAGTGGGCGTAACTTATCAAAAGTTACAAATAAACGAGTGCAGAGCCAAGGAAAGGAAACAATGTTTACTTTGAAGGCTCTGCCGAGTGGGCGTAACTTATCAAAAGTTACAAATAAACGAGTGCAGAGCCAAGGAAAGGAAACAATG